>Ga0310695_10000484_pt1 | contig 103772 bp, 74 predicted proteins | sample RumenRJG_04DNA_FD_203882 | JGI IMG/M metagenome (GOLD analysis project Ga0310695, IMG submission 203882) | Bovine rumen microbial communities from Lethbridge, Alberta, Canada - RJG_04 (v2) (version 2) | ecosystem: Host-associated > Mammals > Digestive system > Stomach > Rumen | place: Canada...
GGCCTCTGGCGGAGCGGCTGGGAGTTGAGAAATGGTTTGTCATTTGCGGAATTGGCATTATCATCGTTGCGCTTGCCGTATTTTTACTACCCGGTTTGAGAGAGATTGACAATACGCAATAATCAATTCTATAATCTTACTGTTCATGCCTTATGTCTCCCTTCTTAAACAAAACAATATCAGCCTATTAACTATGCTATCCGTATCCTCTCATGCTTCACTCTCCTTAAAATATTATTGATTTCTTTCAAAATCTTTATAAATCATATTCAAATGCCTATTTCACCGTCATAACCCCATACAAAAAGCACATCACCGTTATATGATGATGTGCTCTTCTTATCACGTTTCGCCTTAATATATATCGTTTATCTTCCCGGGAAAACGGTCGCAAACACTAGGTAATAGTGACACGAATCATATCATCTACCCCCTGTTTCCCCGTGATATGCTTAGCTTATTTCCCCGGGCAGACTAGTAATACATTCTCTGGTTTATTGTCCTCTTCATCATTTCAGACATTACCGCCCCTACAAAGCTCCAGTATTCGCTTTTTTGTATCTTCTATCCTGAGTTCCTTCTGACAATCAATGTTATCTATGTAACGTTGAGATGTGCAGTGACCTAAACATAATGGAAGTATAGGACAATGAGCGCAATCGTCTATGATTCTGTTGGTATCCCAGATAGTACCTGCCCTATCTATCCTTCCTGACTGGTCTTTGATGTTTCCGACCATGTATTCCTTTTGACCTATTAGGTGCTCACATATATATAATTCACCCTTTGTTCCGATAACATAGTAATCTGGATGCCGAGCTTCACAACCATAACCCCGTTTCTTTCCCAAACGCCTGCCATCTTTTACAATATCCGCTGCTTTTTGGTACTCCTCGAAGCTCACATCATTTTCATCCGTGATAGTATCTGTATTCTGGGGTGCTATCCTCACGGCTATAATCTTTGATTTGATGCCATAATCATTTTTCAAAAGACTAAACAAGGGGTGTACATCATTCTTGGATGCTCCTGACACATTGATATGAATGACTATCTTTAGAACATCCTCACAGGCTTTTATGTTGTTCAATACTTCATAGAAGTCAACTTCTGTACAGCCTTTGAGTGATGCATATGTTGGTGCTAAACCATCTATAGGGATTACTACTTCATCTGTTACGTGTAACTCTTTTAATTCTTGTGCCAATTCTTTAGTTAATAATCTACCATTAGTATATAGCTTAGCACTAAATTCTATATTATTGTTGATAAGTTCTTTTGAAATGTATCTTATGATATCCATATTGAGTAGACTCTCTCCACCGAACCATTTAATCTTTAATGGTTTGGTAAATTGATGTTCTGCATACCGCCTTTTGATAAAAGCTATGATTTCATCCGCTGTTTCTAGTGTCATATGCTCTGTTTGGCAGAGTTGGTCTTTCTCAAAGCAATATACACATCTGAAATTACAGGACAGAGTGGTGAAGATTGACAGAAACATGAAATCTGCATTGTCTTGATATGCTTGTACATCATCTTTTAGCCTTTGTATTTCGTCTAGGTCAGCAGGTACTACAAATCCATCTTCAGCCAAGAATACAGGAACATCTCCCAAATCTATATTGCTCTTATTATAGATATCAAGGAAATCATATCTATGTATATATCTGTATTTCAAGCTATATGTGTTGTATAACAGGACTTTATCGTTTGTATCCTGTTCAACAATATTATATTGGGAGTACTTGTACAAATTCTTTTCCATTTCCCGTTATCTCTAAAAATGCCTGCCCAATATTGGACAGGCTACCATTTGAGTAAGGTGATTTATTTATGTGTTGTCTTAGTAATAAAAATGCTATTTCCTATTCTGCTTCTGCACAGTAAGATGCTGAACAGTCACTACCAACACCTAAATCAGGTATTCCTGATATATCACAATCTCCATATTCATTACAATAATTTCCACAATCAGCTACCGCACAATCGCTTGGAACTGGGGCTGGATTTGCTGTACCTGTTGATGTCTTTGTATTTCCACTGTTGCCTGAGCTTGGCTTGCTGGCGCTTAACAGGCTTCCGCTAACAAACTCTGTTTCCTTATCCTCTGAATCCTCTGTAGACTTCAAGACATACCATGTTTTTTCCTTATAAACCACCTTGCCGTTGACAGTTACCTGCTGACCACCCTTTAATCCTCCAATGATTTCACTATCATCAACACAGGGCTTGTTACGTATATTACTCTACTGTTTCGCCCACATAGTGGTATCATCCATAGGTTCTATTTCATATTCAAGTGCCTCTTCGACTATATCAGCAGATACCTCTTTTTCTACAGGTTCCTCTGCTATAGGCTCTTGTGATTCTTCCTTTACTTCTTCAGGCTCAGGTTCTTCTACTGGCTGTTCTGTTGGTTGCTCTGCTGTAACCGCAACAGGCTCTTTAATTTGTTCCGGTTGTTGAGCTGGTGCTCCACAGGCTGTAACTGTAAGAGATATTGATAAACCCAAAGCTGATAAGATTTCTTTGTTTTTCATAATGAATATCTATTCTTTCTATTCCGCTTGTGCGCACCACGTATTACTGCAATCAGTACTGCAATCTGTAATAGTTTCACAAAAATTCCCGCAGTCAGTAAAATCACAGAAGGTACCATCCCATTCTTCTTCACAATCCCCTGGGACAATAGTTACAGTACCTGCATTTCCTGTATTATTACTTTGTTTTACTGTTTCTGATTTCTTTGCCGACAATAAACTTGATGAAATCATTTCTATGCTGTCATCATCTGTTTTCAGCACATACCACTTCTTCCCGTTGTCAGCTTTGCTTTCTCCTATGACTGTGACTTCTTCATTCTTCTGAATTTGACGAACAATATCATAGTCTGTAGAGGGTCCCCTTCTGACATTTGCCGTCTGAGTACCATACATCACTACAGGGTCCAATTTATCAATGATAAACTCCGGTTCCTCTTCGGCCTCTTCTTTCACATCCTCCTGCTCAGCCACTTCCTCCTTGCTGTTATCCTCCACAGGTTCTGCTGGCTCTTCCTTTTCCTCTATAGGTTGTACTTCCTCTTCAGTAGGTTCTTCTTTTGTTTCAGTTCCTTCAGCCTCTGATACTTCTGTTGCTTCTTCAACAGGTGCTGACTGTACAGGTGCAGTACCGCAAGCACTCACTGATAATGCAACTGATAAACCTAAAGCTGTCATGACTTCTTTGTTTTTCATATAGTCTTCTCCATAAAAATCTATATGCCTATTTCTATATGTGCTGATGTTTTCCATTGAAATAGGGATATCTGTATAGAATAAACCACATATACATTATCCCAATTAGCGTTTATCGTCAACTCTTTTAGGGTTTCTTGAAATCTCCTAAAGCGTTGATATCAGTTTTAAACTTTACTTTAAGTGTTGGAGAGGTACACCGATATGATACAAGGACTTCCTAAGAGATTAAAATCATTGAGAACCAAGAATAACTATTCCCAAAAGGAGCTTGCCAGCATACTCGGTCTGTCTCCTTCTGTCGTTAGCGGCTATGAAACAGGAGAAAAAACACCCAGCACTGAAGTGCTTCTAAAACTGACCGGACTTTACCACTGCAGTGCTGACTATCTGCTTGGAATATCCAATGATGACAGAACACTTATTGATGTTACAGGATTAAACCCTGAGCAGGTGCACTCCCTTCATATACTGATAGATTCTATAAAATGACGATGTACTCACCATCCCTTGAAGATTCATATGGGTCTTACAAATGATATAATTTTTTCATATGAAGTCCTAAACTACCATATCAGTGTAAACAATTATCCTTTATTTATTGTAAAGACCGATAGTCAAACTGCTTCAATTTACTTCAATAATTCTTGACAAATCCTGCTTTTTTATATGTGTAGCTGCTAATCTACTCTTGTATATTCCCTTAACCTCTGCTCAGAGAACGATTGTCGTAATGCCATCGTTTATCTTTTATTAGATGTTATCATTTTCATATTATTGTAATCATAACCCCATTTTATAAAGTTAAACTCCCGATTATATTAGTGTTACCGCTCATGATAGTAAATGGCAGTCTGTGATAAACATCATCTCCATCTTATCACCAGACTGCCATTCGCTCTTCTTATATACTGTATTCTATTCCAGCATTAATGTTACGATTATCAGTTTCTATAGATATTCCATACCCAGTCTATTGTATCCATCTCCTCAGTCATTGCATCACAAAACAGATTATATAGCAGGAGCAAGTCACTACGAGCCGTCTTATTCACCATACTCTGTAGTTTTACTATATCCTTATGCCACTTTGAATCCTTTACATTGCTTTCATCCGCAAGAACTTTGTCATAAACCATCTCTATACGATGATTACGATAACATCCCATAACGTCATCATAATAAGTATATTCTGCTACCCTTAAACCCTTATTTTTTCCTTCTGACTTTACTAGATGCATCTCCAGTATAGAAGCAAGCACAATTAGCTTTTCCTGTTGCTTTGCAAAGCTGCCCTTATTCTTGAGCCTAAAGACCTGTCTCAATTCTCTAAGAGCCTTTATAAACTCTCCCTGACGCTTATCAACTATCTCCTCATGGTTTTTTGGTTCCTCGCCTTGTTCCAGAATCATTCCATGAGAGTAGTCATAAACCCTATCAAAAGCTGTATTAAACATTACTAATGGTGAGCTCTCATACGTTTTATCGTATTCCCAGTCATCATCAGTGCCTACGTACAGGCGTAAATCACCTGCTTTGGTTACTCTATAACTATGATACTGATTCCACGCCTTATAAACTGAGAATATATCATTATCCCAGCTGTCACTCCTATCTACCACTATAGAAGACAATCCCGTACCGTTGTACTGGCAAGTTTGCAAAATGTATTCTATTTCTGCTATACACGACCTATGGATTTCTATAAATGCCGCATTTGCAATCAGATTTGTACCTGAGACACCGGCCAGCTTTGACGCTTTAATGTCTATATCTTTGATTTCAAATAAACCTATCTCATTATTTGAAAGCTTAATCTCATCAGCGCCAAAGTAAAGGCTTACCTCCTGTATTGCACTCTTTGCAATCATCCAGTCATAATTAGTCCTTATCATTTTCCTACCTCCTGTTTCTTTTTTATTTTGTTCTGCACAGTAGGCATAATAAAAGGACAGAGTATTTCTATCTGTCCGTATCATTCATCATTATTACAGTATTCCTTCCATAGTTTCCCATATAGAACCCCACCACCCTTCAGTTTCAGGTATGAGCGTTTATAATACCTCCATAGCTTCAAAAACTGTTATCGCTCATACCTGAAACTGTTGTGAGGGGGTGAATATATGACGCCTCCACAGTTTATAATGTCGATTTTATGCCCTTATTACTTTCATATTGCTTTACCATTCGATAATATGTATTAGGCTTAAGATTAAGCAAATCCATTGCTTTTCGTGCTGTAAACTCTTCGTTCTTCCAGCGCTTATATATTTCCCCAAAATTGCTGGGCATATCAATAGGTTTGCGTCCCTTATATGCTCCACGTAGCTTTGCAGCCTCTATGCCCTCTCTGACACGTTTTTCCTTTTTTTCAAGCTCCTGTTGTGCCAATGCCGTGTATACCTCAACTAGTATTCTGTTGACCATATCAAGAACCCAGTCATTATCGTCATCAATCTCCATAAGAGTTGTAGGAATCTCAAGTATTCTAAGCTTAATACCTCTTTCTGAGAACCACTGCATTTCATCACGAATGATTTTCTTGGTTCTGCCGAGTCTATCCAGTTCCTCTATAACTACTTCAATAGTATCCTTCTGATTATCTGGTTTTTTTGCGTTTATATCCACCAAGCGTTGAATCAAAACCTTCATTGCCTGATATTGCTCTCTATTATCTGTCTTACCAGTAACCTTTTCCGCAAAGAGGTTTTCTTCAGGAATATCCCTAAATCTTTTGATACTCTCAAACTGCCTGTCCAAGTGCTGTTCTTCTGTACTGCACCTTAAATATCCGAAATCAATCCTCATTTTCTCACTAGCCTCCTTCAAGCCTATATATTTACATCAAAAATTATTTGTTTAGCCTACACCCTATGGGTACGCTCTGTACCATATCCATTTCTATGTCATACACCCCACTTCTATTATTTTTGAAATATGTCAGCATTTTCTTAGGTCTAAACAAACATTCACACTATTTTTTAAGGGCTCTGTCTCCGACAGAACCCTTAACTTCCAAAGCATTTTATTTTATGCGACCTTTATACTCTTTCCATCAAACTTATATACCATATCTGCTAAGATTTCTTCCTCTGTAAGCTGTGTCCGGTTAACCTCTGCTACCATGGAAGTCATTTCTGCCACTTCATATTCGTCTCTGACGGGTATTGCAATAACCTCATGAAGACTGCTTGGAAGTATATAGAACTCACCAATATCATCATAGACCCTATACATGAATTCCATATCTGCTATAACAGAAGCTCCATACTGACCACTTTCATCCCTGAGAATATACATCCTCGGCTCTGCTGTCCTTATGCCGTCAATAAGTTCATCGTTCACAATACCATGTCTTTGAATCATGAGTTCAAGTAATACTTCGTACATACTTCTGCACTCTGGTTTCTTCAGACGTTTATTGTTCTCCTGCGCACAAGTCCATAGAGTTTCTTCATCAACAGACCAAATATCCATCATAGAATTCTTTATTTGAATACTTGCTGTCGAACCATCTTTAGCGTCATCAAGCATAATCTTATATACGACAGCTATATCCTCAACCAACACCCTATTGGGAACCTCATTGAGCATCTCCTTGTTTTTATGCCTGTTGACAACAATATAAATGATTCTGTCCTTGACATTGTTGAAATCCATAATACTATCCGCATCAAAATGGAATTCATTCTGCTGATATATCTTCATAATCCTGTCTATCACTTCTTCCATATCGTGATATTCCTCATATCTTTGGAAGAACGGCTCAAGATATATGATAGGCGTTACATTCGCCCCAGCAGCCCTTATTGACAGCCCTGTATATTGAACAGAATTATTCTTGCGCACGGTCTGAATACTAATATCCAGCTTGTCGTTCCGTTCTCTTAACAAGTCCGCGATTTGACCTACAAACTCAGTAAAATCCACTATTTTCACCTCCTTCCCTTCTTTTGGAACAGGATTGTACCGCTCAAACCCACATATATTCAACAGATTTCACCATTTCATGAAAACAAAAAAGGACATCTCCAAATCATTAGAGATGCCCCTGTAAAACTATTCATATTGCATTATCATATAGCGTATGTTCCAGCAATCAGCATAGTTTCTTCTTCCTCAGTCAGATACTTTTTCTTACCGTATCTTCTAAACAATTCTTCTGTTTCAGACTCAAACACAAGATGTCCCGACCCATTTATTCGTACCTGTCCATTATCATTAAGCCCTTTTCTCATTGCCTTATCCCAATCTATTCTTATCACATCGTTAAAATAATTTATCAGGTCTTCTCTATAGGGTTCCCTGTCGTTCCAATATGATTCGGTTGTAGTATTTTTATCTGGCAATTCATGCCCCATTTGATAGCTAATCTCCCATCCCGGGGATTTAATCTTTTGTAAATTTGCAAATGTTTGTCTTAAATCATGGTATCTTATTACAGGAATAGGTATAAGTCCTTCACCTATCATTCTCTTATTTCTCCTCACTTGGTATTCTTCCCATCTATCGTATGCCTTCTGATAATTTATAATCTTACCTTTCATCTCATTTACGATAGGATTAAATAGCCAGTCATCCTGACTAATAGGCTTGTTAATCATAGAATCCAATTCTTTTCTCTGTTCCAAATAGTACTCAATAATTTTTTCAAGAGGCTCACATATACCTATTACTCTTATTTTATCTCCTTTGGGTAGTTTTATTATTTCTTTGCTACCAACTTTTATTCTCTGTTTGTCTATAACCACCAGTTCTCTATGTTCTTCTATAAATTCTTTGCTGAAGCCGCCATAATTACATGATTCGCTGCTTACTTTTTTCAATCCAAATTCTGTGTCTAAATCCCCTATAGTCAACGCACATAATTCCCCTCTCCTAACCGCTCCAAGTGCACCACACCCTATCATCAGCGCCACAGACCTGTCAAATTCGTTCTGTATAGCGTCATTTAGCGTGTATAGTAATTCTTCAAGATTAAGGCTCCTTGCATGATACTTTGTCCTTACAACCTTTTTTTCACAACCATTAATTTTCACCGTATCCTTTGGTATTTGACTATACTTAACCACATTTTCTTTTATGCCATATACTTTTTGTTCAATCATAAACTCCCATAATTGACTTAAGGTCGTCTTATGTTTAGTAAGAGTATTATTACATATTCCTTTCTTATCATCGCCAGAGTTCTTACCGCCTCTATTTCCTTCTGTTTTCTCAAATACATAGTACTTTTCTATTTCTGGGGTATCTATTTTTTTTACAGGTCTATTCTCAAAAAAATCCAAGATATGATTAAAATGGTTATTCATGTGAACTTGATATGATTCAGTTTGTTCCAAGAAGTACTTTTCATTTTTCTTGAATTCTCCAATAACATCGCCAAGGGTAGCATTTCTAATCTGAGGCTTACCGCCCTTTGCATCCTCTCTTACCATATCGGATAATCCCTTTTCCTTTAGCGCTCTCTTCCATCCCGATACTTTCATTTGAGAAGTTGTATACTTCTCCTCATACATTCCGGTTTTCTTGTTTCTAACCAATTGTCGTCCCTTGTTTATCGAAACCAGATAATCATCCGTCAATGCGTATCTGTCCGCTTGGTCTGTTTCAGTAACTATCCTATAAATACCTTTAACCTCTGTTGAGATATACTTATAGCTACCAGATTTCTTTATATTGCTGATTTGAGTGTTCGAATTGTTTATAGAAATAACCTCATGTTCATCAACAACTGTATCCTGCACACAATCATTCGTTATGTTCTTAATAATACTCATGGTTCTACCTCCTAAAAAAGCGGCTCGGGTGTTTTGCCCGAGCCAATAACCGTTATTCTACTATTCCATGTTTTTGTGATACAGATTCGCACCACATTTCATAGCTTTTCCTGTTAATTAGTATTACACCGCCAACGTTTACTATTGCAAATTTGAAGCTATCCGGATTAGTCCTCAATTTTTTATAGATAAAATCCGGCGTAACACTCATTCTTTTAGCAACTTCCTTTACCTTCATGAAATCTGATACTTCCGATTCCATAACGTTACTATCCGTCATTTGAATATCTTGAAGTGCATTCTCACCTTCCATAGGTTCCCAGCTCCTTTCTTACTAGTTGGTTGAAAGCCTAGGATTTTCAACCTTTTACACTTCAAAATATAAAAATGCTCTTTTTCTACGCCTTAATCATATAGCTCTCTGCCTCTATATTTCCAGCATGTATTTTATATATATATTACGTAATCGTCCCACACAATTCATAAAAATAAATCACAATACAGGGCAATTTTATTTCCTGTTATTTTTGTTATTTTTGTTATCGACATTAAGAATTCCTTATTTTTCTATATTTCCCCGATACATTCTCGTTATAATTTTGTTATTCCCTCCAATCAGTCTGTTACGGATATAAATATGCAGGTCGTATTTATCATATTATGTTATTCTTGTTATGCCTGTTATATTTTTTGAATAATGCCTTGACATTGGGCATTTCATGTTATATGATATTGTTATACTTTTGTTATATGGCGTGTTCCCTCTGTTATTTATGTATTTTATATACTTTGTATTCATATTTGTATTAATATCGGTCATGATGATTAATCATCGCAAATGACCCTCATATAAATACAAGGAAACGCAAAAAAAGACCCGTCATATACAAAAACGGGTCATAAATTATTTATATTATTCTGTATTTTCTTTATACTGGCAATATCAAAAGTCCATCAAAGCCTTGTAAATACTGATAATGTCAATTCATCAAGCCTCAAATTTATAACCCATTCCCCAGATGGTCTTGATGAGTTCGCCCTTTTCTCCCATCTTGGAACGGAGCTTTTTTACATGGGTGTCGATGGTCCTGGCATCACCGAAATAGTCATAATTCCAGACATTGTTTAAGATCTTTTCGCGGGACAGGGCTATGCCGGCATTTTCCATGAAATATTCAAGAAGCTCGAATTCCTTGAAGGAAAGCTCCAGGTCTTTTCCGTCGATGGTCACCCTGTGGGCTGTCTCATCAAGGACTATGCCTGCAATATCAAATCTCCTGCCCTCCCCTATGGCATTTGACCTTCTTAAGATCGCATCCACCCTTGCCACCAGTATCTTTGGTGAAAAGGGCTTTGAGATATATTCATCGGCTCCCAGCTCAAAGCCTGTCAGCTCGTCCTTTTCCTCGCTCTTTGCCGTCAGGACGATGACCGGAACCCTGGAATATTCCCTGATCTCGCGCAAAACCTCCCAGCCATCCATCTTTGGCATCATTATATCCAGGATAACAAGGGCGATATCCTTTATATCAAAGAATTTGTCCACAGCCTCCCTGCCGTCTGCTGCTTCGATGACCTCGTAATCCTTTTTTATGAGAAAGTCTCCCACCAGCTTTCTCATCCTGCTTTCATCATCCGCTATAAGGATCTTTACCTTGTCCATTACTCTCCTTTCGCTATTCCCAGCTCCTTCTCCTTTTCCCTGACTGCCGTCTCCCTTTCGGAAAGCTCCTGTCCCCATTCGGCATATTCGTTTTCTATGGCATTTTTATAATTAAGAATGTTAGGATTATCGGAATTTAAGGCAATGATAAACATGGCGATCACCAGGATCACCAGAAAAATGTTCACGATCACCGATGTGCGGTAGCCGGATCTGGTGGTCTTGAGCTCCTTTTTAAGATCAGGCTCGTTTGAATGCCTCAGTTCAGCCCTGACCTCATTTTTTGCACGCTGTGTAAACAGGGAATCCGTGGGGATCGCCCTGATGGTCTCATTGTCAACAAAGGGACAGTCAAGAAGAAATCTCCGGATCTCAAAGAGGAATTCAAAGCCCGAAGGGGTCACAAAAAGCCTGTTGTCGATCATCTTGTCATAGATGGCAAAGACCTCTGCCGGGTTATTGAAATTCATCCTTCCTTTGATATATTCGATCTTCTTGATCTCTTCCTTTGCGGCGGCGGCATCATGTGCGGAAGCATACCTGATCCCGTTCACAACAAGATCCGTGCGGCTTACCGCAGGAGATTCCTCATTTTTTCCCTGTGCTTCCAAAGCCTCCCCTGTCCTTTCCCGAAAGCCTTTCAACTTCATCAAATTCCAGTGCCGGCTGGTGCTTAAATATCCTGAACTGGCAGATCCTGTCATTTAAGCCAATGGTCGTGTCCCTCATTGCCAGAACCGGCATGAACCACTGGTCGTTATCCCCGCAATAGGTTTCATCTATCACTCCGCAGCTGTTGGTCTGGATCACCCCATAGTTCTTAAAGGTGGAGCTTCTCGGAACCACGTGAGCCTCATAGCCTTCGGGAAGCTCAATGGCGACTCCCAGGGGAATAAGTCTGAATTCCCCCTGCTTTAAGGTGATCTCCTCTGCTGCCCTTAAGTCGATCCAGTCGGATTTTCCGTCGATATATTCAAGCCTGTCAATCTTATCCGTGAAATACTTTATCTTAATTTTCATGGTTTTTTCCCCGTGTTCTTCGTCTGCTTCCGGTAACTGTTCAAAACACTCAAGGTCTGCGAACAGCTCCGCACTTTTATCATAATAATACATTTTTCTCCGCTTTTCCATATCACGATTTAAACCCTGCGTTTATTGACTGACTAATCTTACCGTCGTATAATTCAGACCATGAGCGGACAGGAAAAAGGCGCCTCACTGAAGGTTGCCGCAAGAAACAAAAAAGCATATTTTGATTATTTCATAGAGGAAGACCTGGAAGTTGGCATCGAGCTTTTCGGCACAGAGGTCAAGTCCATCCGCGCCGGAAAGTGCAGCATAAAGGAGGCCTACGTTCATGTTCAGGGCGGTGAACTCATTGTGGAAGGCATGAACATCACTCCATATGAAAAGGGAAACATCTTTAACAAGGATCCCTTAAGGAGCAGAAAGCTTCTGGCTCATAAAAAGGAGATCATGAAGCTTTCCGGAAAGCTTTCGGAAAAGGGCTACACCCTTCTTCCCCTGGAGGTATATTTTAAACACGGACGGGTGAAATTAAAGATAGGCCTGGGAAAAGGAAAGAAACTCTATGACAAGCGGGAAGCCATTGCAAAAAAGGATGCGATGAGAGAGGCCCAAAAGGAATTCAAGGTCAAAAATCTTTACTGAGCCATAACTAAAAAAAGCTGTCCATGCCCCAGGCACGGACAGCTTTTTTTTATTGCTTAAGCCTTATTCTTTACCCTTTTCAAAGCCTTCACTATCCCCCTGACCGCCAGGATCAGAACAAGGATCAGAACCAGCGCACAGGCACCCGCACCTATATAAACCGGCATCAGGTTCTTCTTTTCCACCACAGCATAGACCGAATAGATATGCTCGTTATCCGTTTCCAGGTAGTGGCTCCTTTCAAGAACGTTTTCGCATTTATAAAACTTTTCCTTATCCCGGTCGTAATAGTAGAGGTCGGCTTTATCGTAGGGGTTGTAGAGGCGAATCTTATAATCTCCCCTGTTTGCCTGGCCCAGTCCCTTGACTATGACCTCATATGTCACGCTCTCCCCCTCAGAAAATCCGTCGCTGTCATACTTTGGTCCTTCGGCAATGTGGGCCTCAACGGCGCTCTCCCTTTCAAAGCTTCCGTCCATGAAGACCAGGGGTTTTTCGGTGTCAGGATATTTCTCACCGCTTTCGATAACCGTCACGATCTCAACGTATTCACCGTTGACCACCCTGTTTCCCGTCATCTCCGACTGTGAGGTATCATCCCACTCCACATAGTAGCCGTCCTTTTCCTCAAAATCCGGATAGGAAAGATTTCTTAAAACAGCACCATAGGGCATTTCCTGAGTGCCGATCTCACTCTCATTATCATCCAGATCCTTAAGCCGGTAGCTTATGGTCAGATGCCTGAAATCCTCCGGAGCCCCCTCATACCTTAAAAGCATGCCGTAATCCACCGGCTCAGCTATCCCCGTATAGTTAATGCTGTCTATACCGTTTATGGTGCTTCCGGCAAAATAGTTTGAAGAGACCACTCCCATCTTCGCTTCCTGGGTCTCCTTGTCCCTTTCAACCTGACCGGCAATGGACCCTGTCCTGTCCCCGGTCGAAACGAAGGTGGGAACAGCAATGCAGCCGGTTATGGTGGTTCCGAAGCCCGCTATTCCTCCCACATAGCCCGAGCCGCTTAAGACAGCCAGAACATCGCAGTTTCTGACAATTGAAAGGGACTGTCCGGCAATTCCGCCCACATAGCCGCCTTCGGTGCTTCTGATATATCCTCTTCCCTGACAGGCGGTAACTATTCCCTGAGCCATATAGCCCACGATAGAGCCTGCTCCGTCCTTTTTGCTGATGACATCACCCGTATTCCTGCTGTCACAGATCACATTTCTCAGCAGGTATTTTTCACCCAGCTTAAAGCCCACGGTGCCTGCCGCACTGCTTTCGGGATCGTTTTCATCTATATCCATGGAGCCTGCGATCCCGCCGATATTGATGTCGCCCTCGATCCTGCCGGCATTCACCGATCCGTCCACACGTCCCGATCTGATCTGTTCGATCACCAGATCCGAAACATCCGTGTAGAGCTCATCCAAAGTCTTATTTGGCGCACCGAGACCGTCAATATCGTCAGCCAGGATATGAAAGACCGTGTTCAGCTGGTCATTAACCGCCGAGAAATTATCGTTTGTCCGGTGCGAGGTGGAGCTTGAATGCTCGCTTAAGGCATTGACCGCATCAACCACTCCGTTCAGCTGATCGTGAAGAAGGCTCTTGCTGTTGTCCCAGTCGCCGCCCAGCTTTGTTGCCTTTAGCTCGGACTGGGAATTCAAATAGTCGAATATGCTCCTGGTGGACCGGCTCGCACTTCTGATCTTTTCAAGAGTGGCATTCATGTGGGAATTGGCTCTTGCTATATCGGAGCTTAAGGATTCCCTGGCAGGTCCCAGATGAGGCTGCATGATGTCATAGATCACATCAAGCTGCCTGGCTATCTCTGCTGCCGCCTCGGTTGCATCCGATGAGGCTTCCGCAAGCTTTGCGGAATTTTCACTGATGGCCGGAAGGTCATTGTCGGAAATCGCCTTTGCCAGAGCCTTTGTGTATTCCTCCATTCGGCGTGTGGCATCATTATATTTTTCCGAATTCTCGCTTATGATCCTTAAGGCATTGTTGACCGATGCCGTCTCGTTTGCCGAAAGCTGTCCGTAGATGTCGATATCAAGCATTATCTTCTTTAAGTCGTTATTGAAACCCGACATATTAAGGGCTGCACCCTCAAGATCGTCAAACACAGCCGGAACATGGTTCATAACATATCTGGTCCTTGTCATGAAGGTATTAAGGGTATCCAGATTGCTGTTCATGAACCTGCTGAACTGATCCGACATTACATTCGTCGTATCCACAGCCCCGTCGGCAAAGTTCGAAAGCCTGTTCACATCATCCTTTATGACATCCACACTTCCGTCCGCATCATCGATGGTCAGCTTAATGAGATCATGAAGTTTGTCCACGGCTTCGGTCAAGGACTGAACCTCATCGGGTTCAAGATGGGGTTCCATCTGTCCTGCTATGCCGCCGATATCCTTTCTTCCAAGCACCCTCCCCTCATTGGTACACATGGAGATTATGCCGGTCTGCCTGCCTGCTATGCCGCCCACATTGTAGCCGGTGTGCTCATAGCCGATGACCCCCTTGTTGCGGCATCTGATTATGCTGCCCTTTGAATAGCCTGCGATACCTCCGGTGTCGATCCCGGTGTTTGCCAGGGGATTCTCCTCCTTGTCTCCGGATTTAATGTTTTTCAGTATCTGGGATCCGGTGTTCATCTCGTCATCCTTGTTGACCCAGGCTTCACTGTTATTTAAGTCTCCGTCGTTTATGGTGTCTGAGATCGTTCCGTAATTTTTACCGCAGACCCCGCCAGTATAATAATATCCGGTCACCTTTCCGTGATTCCTGCACCCGCCTATGAGTCCCGTAACCTCATTGATGGCGGCAATGCCTCCGGTGGAAGTCTTTCCGTTAATGCTTCCGAAAAAGTCACAGTTTTTAATGACACCGTAGTTGATCCCGCAGATTCCGCCTGTGACCTGCTCTTCATTGTCTGCATCCACCGATCCGTAAAGCTTTAAGTCCTGAACGATTCCGTCAGAACCGATGTACCTGAAAAGACCCGTCACATAGCCGTCCCCTGAATAGGTGTATTCCGTTATCTGATGTCCCTGCCCGTTAAAAACCCCGTTAAAAATGGGGATCGTTGTAAAGCCGCTTTCAAAGACATTAATGTCCGCATTAAGTCTGACGTATTTATATTCCGACCAGGTGTCGGTGCTGCAGTTTTTTGCAAGATCGATAAGATCATCCAGGTCATTGATCTCGATGGTCTCCCAGACAGGTTTTTCCTCCCCGTTCCCACCTGAGACCATGAGGCTTCCGGGATCTTCCCCCGCAGATCTGAAGGCATCTTCTGCCCTTGTTTCAGCCTCGTTTTCCTTTTTTTCTGCTGCCTCAGGGGTAACAAAGGTTTCCGCCGAAGCCTCTCCGGCAGTCACCATGACCGTACTTCCCGGCACACTCCCAAAGACAGCGCTGACCTGTCCGAAAAGCATTGACATTATGATCGTTATCATAAGAAGTGCCCGGAGGCGTAAAAGTCTTTCCCTGCTCATGACTCACCTCCGTTATCTGCACCTTTGCCCTTTTCATCAGGATCCTCTTTAAGACCCGGTGATCCACCCTTTTCATCATCACCGTTTTTCTTTTGATCAGTTACTTCCTTTATCTCACCGGGGATGTTTTCTTCAATGAGAAATCCGGGATCCCCTTCTTCGAGTTTTACAAGATTACCGGATCTGATGAAGGCGCTGAGCTCGCCCCTGACAACAGCATGAACCTCTCCCACTATGGTTCCGTTAAACTGTCCTTCCATGAAGCCGTCCACCCTCATGACACCAAAGCTTCTTGTGAGCCTAATGGGAACGGAAACCTTGAAGGAGGTTTTGTCTATGATCTTTTCTCCCAGAAGGAGGATCTGGGGCAGAACAAACATGACAAGGATGATGGATATCAGTGTTCCCCTTCCCAGACACTGTCCTATGGAGCATATGGTGGCATCCGAAGTCATCATGCCTATGGCAAAGCCTGCCAGGGCCATCATGGCACCGGAGGTGATTATGGTGGGAAAGGCAAAGTTCATTGTCTCGATTATGGCCTGTTTCTTTGACATCCTGTCCTTCAGTTCCAGATATCTTCCGGAAATGACTATGGCGTAGTCTATGTTGGCACCCATCTGTATGGAGCTGACGATCAGCTCACTCATAAAGAAGAGGTTTGCCTGCTGAAGATAGGGGAAGGAGAAATTCATCCAGATGGCCCCCTGGATCACCACGATCAGCAGCACAGGCATTCCGGCCGACATGAAGGTAAAAAGCAGGACTCCCAGCACTGCCAGAACGGATACCACACTGACCACCGTGTTATCTCTTGCGAAGGTCTTTTTCAGGTCATACTGGCTGGTGGATTCACCGGCAACCATGACCTTTGCATCATCGCCGTAGTATTTTTTTGCTATATCATGCATTTCATCCAGAAAGCTGAAGGTCTCCTCTCCCTCCTGGGGCAGGGTCATGTAGACCAGCATCCTGCTGTAGTCCTCGCCCTGAAGCTGGTCCTTTGCAAGCTGCATTTTTTCATGGGCGCTTTTCAGCTGGTCATAAACGTCGTCGTCCAGTGTGACGTAGCCCTGTTCAACCTCGTCATAGACAAACATGAACATGTCTATCAGGGGAACCGAATAGTTGGACACCCCGTTGATGACCTTGGCATAGTTTTCATCATTCACGGCATAGGCTGTGTAGGCAAGCTCAGCCATTTCATAGTCAAGCCCCAGAAGTTCCGCAAACTGCCTTGCCGTCAGCTTGTCGGTCAGGGTGTAGCCTCCCTTTGCCTCCGTGTTTGCCATTCCCTGGATATGGTCGACCTCCTCCATACCCTCCAGTTCGTCTATGAGCTTCCTTTCCTTTTCATAGTCCCCGGCAGGAACCACAAGAGCTGCGAAGTTCTCCTTTCCAAAGCTTTCGGTGATCATCTCATCCGCTATCTGAACGTCATTTTTAATGGGCGTTTCAAGGGTTGAATAGCCGAACACGTAGGGACATTTGTTGGCAAAAATGCAGGCAGCGATGACAGCCACCACAAAAAGGGGCGGCATGAGAACCCTTGTGTGATAGGCAAATTTTCCCACAAAGGGGATCTTGGGGATGAAGCTCTTATGCTTTGTTTTGTCCATCAAAGGTCCGAAGAGCATAATAAGTCCCGGCATCAGCACAAAGACCGAAAGCAGGCTGAAGAAGATGGCCTTGATCAGGCAGATGGCCATGTCGGGTCCGATGCCGTATTGCATGAACATCATGGCAATGAGACCGCCTATGGTGGTCAGTGAGCTTGATGATATCTCGGGAATGGCCTTGCTTAAGGCCACAATGTCCGCTTCTCTGACAGGAAGGCTTAAATGCTCTTCCTTGTAGCGGTTACAGAAAATGACCGCATAGTCTATGGAAAGCGCCAGCTGCAAAACCACGGTCACGGAATCGGAAACGAAGGAAATGGTTCCCAGAAGATAGTTGGTTCCGGATGCCAGCACGGCAGATGCTCCGAAGGTAAGGATCAGAACCGGCACCTCGGCATAGGTCTGGGAGGTAAAGATCAGGACGGAAAGCACAACGACCGCAACAACAATGCTTACGGTGTCCATCTCCTTTTTTATGATGTCAGCCTGGGCATCTCCCATTGAAGTGGAAACGAATATATCCCTGTCCGAAAGCGAATCCCTGATATCCTCGAGAGAGGCCAGGGCCTTTTCATCATCCTCAGGGTAGATGAAGGTAACATCAATGAGAGCCGAGAAGTTGTTGAAGTGATCCTTTTTGCTGTCAAAGGATATCATGGCAACATCATCTCTTGCCTCGATCCTGTCTGCGATCTCCTTAGCCTCATCATAGGTTATGTTTGTCAGCATGATCTTGGCCGACCCGTAGGTTATGAACTGCTCAGCCATAAGATCTATGCCCTGCCTGGTCTCCGAATCCTTTGAAAGATACGCCGCCAGATCGTTTTCCACCTTGACCCATCCCGATGCTATGGCACAGAAAATAAGGGCTATAACAAACAAAAGGAAGAAGAGATTTCTCCGGTCCACTATGAAGGTTGCAACCTTCAGCATGAATCCGCCTTCCTTCTCCTCTCCGGCCACTTCAGGATTTTTCCCGTCACTCATTATCGAATCATCTCCCGCAACAATATTTTGTGGGCTTCCTCTCCAAAAAGCCCACATCTTGTTGCACTATATCACTTTACATAACTCAATGTCAAGTGAGATGTTACGGACCGGCACCACTTAACTCCGTCAGCATGCTTAGTCGCTAGTGTAGCACTTTCTAATTAACTACACATTTTCGCTCGTCTACATTTCCGTCTGCTTCGTTGTTTTTCTTCGGCGATGGAGTCTACGTTCCACTCCGGTCGTCGCTAAACGCTCGTCCACTGGACGAGCAGCGACCCATCGCACTCAGAAAAACGCCTTGCAGAGCGAAAATGTTTACTTCGCGAAAAGTATAGCTAATTAAAAAGTGCTACACTAGTGGTCCGGGACCGAACAGAAACATAAGGCAAAAAAGAGCACCCCCCTTCGGAAGGTGCTCTTTTTTGCCTGTTCTGTTTGAACCGGACTATTAAAACAGCCTGGTCACCTGGTCGGAGGCATTCTGCATCTGCTGCCTCTGCATCATGTTCTGATAGGTGTCAAGGGTCCTGTTCTTATTGAGTTCGGAAACCGCCGAACCGTACTCGGTGTCATTAATCCTGCTCCTGCCGGCAGTGGTGTTCAAGACCTCGGTCTCCTTGTTGTTTATCCTGTGCTCAAGTCCGTTGTATTTTGCCCCGTCCTGGCTTCTAAGCCTGTTAACGGTCTTTATGGCATCCTCTGTGGATTTAAGGTCAAAGTTCTGGGGAAGGGAATTGACAGCCTGCCTGTCTGCAACCTTTGTCTCGTTGAACTTCGTGGTGTTCAGCATATCCTCAGCATCGCTTTTAAGCTGTGAGGCATAGTCCTCGATAGCCTGCCTGTCGTCTGCTGACATGATGCTGTTTCCTGCCCTGACTCCCTGCTCATACATATCCATGAGATAGTCGTTTGTACCCTCATACATTCCGTCGGACACATTGATCATGCTCTTTTCGTCCTGATAGTTTTCTATCTCTTTGTTTGCCTTATTGATCTCCTTCAGCATCTTTTCGGAGATGGCAAGCCCTGCGGCATCATCCTTTGCATGATTTATCTTTTTTCCGCTTGAAAGCTTCTGGAAATTATCCTTCTGATTCGTCTGAAGGACACGATTGTTATATTGATTTGTGCTGATGTTATTGTTAATGGAAATCGACATGGGCGGTTCCTCCTTATCCTTTTAAACACCGGAATCTTTCTGCACTTATGTAAAGTTTAATCTAAAATCGCAAAAAAAGCAATGATCCGGATTGCACTTTTAAGGGTTAAATTTACATTTTTGCCCGTAGCTGCTCGACTCCATCAGCATGCTTAGTCGCTCGTGGCTCGGGACTGAACAGTAACCTTTTAAGGATACAGATTTCAGAAACCGAAGGGTTCCGAGCTCTTACAGCCCGCTTTCGTTTTTTACGTGGGAAGTGTATTTTTCGGCTCCCTTCCTGTTAAGGTGGTTGTTATCCCCGAAATATCCGTTTTCATAGACAGGCAGGTCCCTTTCGACATAAGCGCCCGGATATCTTTTTTGGACATCATCCAGAAAGTCTCCGTAGCCGGCAAGAAATTCGGGATGTATCTCCTTTGAGGATGCCTCGTTAATGGGAGCCTGAAGGATATGTATCTGTGTGCCGGAATTGCTTAAAAGCTCCAGCAGCCTGTCATAGTAAAAAAGCACCAGTTTTGAGGAATCGAAATATTCATGATGAACCTCATAGTTAACTCCGTCATTACCGTCATCACTGCCGAATTCGCAGTAACCCAGATCCTTCCTGATGGTGTCATACTTTTCATGATTTCTCAGTGAGGCACCCGTAAAACGCTCCTCATACATCTGGGCAAGATACTTTGAAGGGAGGTAAAGCTTAAAGGAAAGAATATCGCTTAAGGAGCCCTTTTTAACGATCTTTTTCTCCCCAAACCTAAGAGCATTCATATAAACCTCCGCCGTCTCGGAAAGGGAAAGATAGTTGGTAAAAAGAGTCTGATCCCAGTTGTCTATGTCACAGAAATGGTAGGGTGCAAAGATCACGACGGCTTTTTTGGGAGCACCGGAATTTTTTATGAAATTCCTTGTCGCATAATACATCTCAATGGAGGTGGCTCCCCCGATCCCTATGTTGTAGATATCCATGTCATCCTTAAGTTCTTTGGGAATGATGGAGGATTTAGCCCTGGAATCCCCAATGATCACGGTATTTGGCGGATCTGCCAGAGTATTGTTTACATAATCCTTCTCTTCCCTCCACAGAACATATTCCTGAGTCATATATCCCATAGGGTCAATAAAGGCAAACGCAGCTGCCATCACCAGAGGCAGGGATATCAATATGCATTTAATAAAAAGCTTAAAACAATCCTTCATCATACCTTTATGTAAACTATTCTGTGCTCTTATTACATTTACGCACTCCGTGAGCGCTGAGGAAAATCATCCGTCTGCGACGGCTGATTTTCTCAGCCCGCACTCAGAATTCAAAATATATAAACTTCTTAGCCCCGATGGATGCCGACATGATGAGCATGATCACAATGAGGTAGTAGATCCCCCATCTTATGACAGTGCTCTGCCCTTCTATGGCTTTTACCGCATCGCCGGTTCTTTCGTTTACAATGTCATATATCAGGAGCATAACCATGGCCGCAGCCAAAAAGACCAGGTTATAGACCCCAAGACCCAGGCCGGAAAGGGGGGTTGCAAGGATCTGTGAAACGCCGGTATCCGTAACGACCTTCTTTATTATGTACAGTGCCGCCCCGGCAGAATCCGCCCTGAAAAAGAAAAGAGCAATGACAAAGAGGATAAAGGTTCCGGCCACCCTTAAGGCATCAATTGCTTTTTTTGATATTCCCTCATCCGGATGTAAAAAAGCAAAAGCCCTCTTCCTCAAAGGCTTCAAGACCTCTCCAAGAACCTGGAAAAGTCCCGAAAGCATGCCCCAGATCACATAATGAAGAGCCGCTCCGTGCCACATCCCGGAAAGGGTAAAGACCGCCATGATGTTTAAGTATTTTCTGACACTCCCCTTCCTGCTCCCGCCCAGGGGAAAATAGACATAGTTTTTGAACCAGTCATTTAAGGATATGTGCCACCTTCTCCAGAGCTCGGCGCAGCTTTTGGAAAAGAAGGGCTGCCTGAAGTTTTCCGTGAGCTTAAAGCCCATAAGCTCCCCCACTCCCACTGCTATAGAGGAATAGGAAGCAAAATCACAATAGATCTGAAAGGCATATAAAAGGGTGGCTAAAAGCAGCTGGAATCCGTTCACGTCCATATAGTTGTCATAGATCAGATCCACGGCGATTGAAAGACGGGCGGCAATGACCAGTTTCATGAAGTAGCCTGTGGCCATCTTAAGGAGACCGTGCCTGATCCTTTCATAGTCAAAGGTATGTCTTTCCTCAAACTGAGGCAGCAGGTTAACAGACCTTTCTATGGGTCCTGCAAGGAGCACGGGAAAGAAGGAAACGAAAAGCGCATATTTAAGAAAATCCCGGGTCGGAGCCTGCTTTCCGGTATAGGAGTCGATGACATAGGTGAGGGACTGGAAAACGTAAAAGGAGATCCCCACAGGCAGCACGATCTTCATTGCACTGTCGGATCTCATCAGGCTGCTTAAGAGATTAAAATACTTGAAGAAAAAGAGTATCCCGATGTTCGGGATAAGGCCGCATAACAGTGCGGCTCTCCTTGCCGGTAAAGACCTTTTAAGATCCCCTGCCCCCATTCCGGCAAAAAAGGTAAGAAGGGTCACAAAAAAAAGCAGTGCCCCAAACCGGACATCTGCGCACATATAGTAAAAATAGCTTGCAATAAGAAGCCAGATGTTGGCGATCTTATGCCTGCCGGGTTCCTTATCGAAGATCAGATATACGATCACGGTAAGGGGGGCAAAAATTGCAAAACCGACGGAGTTAAAAAGCATCAGTCAACCTCTCAAAGGCGCTTCAGTTCACTGTATACCCGGCCCAGGGGAAGACCCACGATATTGCTGTAGTCTCCGACTATCCGCTTGATATACTTTGAAAATTTCCCCTGGATGGCATAGGCTCCAGCCTTGTCCTCCGGTTCACCCGTGTCGATATAATCCCAGATCTCCTGAACGCTCATAGGATAGACCTCAACCTCGGAGGTCTCCACGAAGGTCTTGACCCCCTTGGCACCGTTGGGAAGGGCATTGATGATGGTGACACCCGTAAGCACCGTATGGGTGCTGTCCTGAAGCATTCCTATCATCCTGAAGGCATCGTCCTCATTGGCAGGCTTTCCCATCCTTTCCCCCCTGCAGTTGACCAGGGTGTCTGCTCCGATGACCACAAAGCTCCCCTCGTCTTCGCCAAGTTCAGGCTGGTATTCATAATCAAGCCTCAGCCTGGAATAAACCTCCTCGGCCTTTCTGCGTGACAGTTCCTTGACAATATCCTCCACGCTCATAGTCTCATCCACGGACTCTTCGCAGTTTGAAGGAATGACCTCTGCCTTTATTCCGGCCTTCTTCAGAAGGTCCTTTCTTCTGGCAGACCCGGAGGCAAGTATTATTCTTCTCATAAGCTCTCGATCTCCTTTAACCATAGTGCAGCCGATGCATCCGACGGCATCCTCAGATCTCCCCTGGGGGAGAGAGCGGCAGTTCCCACCTTAGGTCCGTCCGGCAGGCAGGATCTTTTAAACTGCTGGGCAAAGAACCGTCTGAAAAACACTCCCAGCCATTTCTTTATCTCCTCCTCATAGAACTCATCCTCGAAGGCTATTGCTGCCATCCTGTAGATCTTTGCAGGGCAAAAGCCGAAACGGAGCATGTAGTAGAGGAAGAAATCGTGAAGGATATAGGGACCCACAAGTTCCTCAGTCTTCTGGGCAATCTCTCCGTTTAGTGCAGGAAGAAGCTCGGGACTGACGGGAGTATCAAGTATATCGCTCAAAACCATGGAAAGCTCCACGTTCCCCTTCGCAGATGCCTCATCCGCAAAAAAGGCGACCAGATGGCGGACTAAGGTCTTTGGAACCCCGGCATTAACATCATACATGGACATATGATCACCGTTATAGGTAGCCCAGCCCAAAGCCAGCTCCGACATATCTCCGGTGCCGATCACAAGTCCGTTGTCCATGTTTGCCACATCCATAAGCACCTGGATCCGCTCCCTTGCCTGACAGTTCTCATAGGTCACATCATGAACCTTCTCATCCTTGCCTATGTCCTCCATGTGCTGTCTGACGGATTTCTTAATATCCACGGTTCTGAGCCTGATGCCCAGCGCTTCGGCAAGGAGACATGCATTGTCATAGGTCCTGTCCGTCGTTCCGAAACAGGGCATGGTGACAGCCTTAATGCCCTTTAAGGTAAGTCCCGCCTCCTTAAAGGTTCTGTGGGTGACCAGCATTGAAAGGGTGGAATCAAGTCCTCCCGAAAGGCCTATGACGGCACACCTGCAGCCGGTGTGCTCCAGTCTCTTTTTAAGCCCGGCGCACTGGATTGCGATGATCTCCTCACACCTTTTTCTGACGGTATCCCCGTCATCCGGAACAAAGGGATTCTTCGGAAACTTCCTTGCAAGAGGAGTCACCTGGGCACCGGTATCAAATCCCAGTGTCAGATAGGGTTTCATATCGGAGGTTGCACTAAAGGTGTTCATTCTGCTCCTGTCGCTGATCAGCCTTCCAACATCAATATCGGCGGTTATGACATTTTCCCCAAAAAGAGCTGACTCCGCCAGGACCGTGCCGTTTTCGGCAATGAGGCTGTGTCCTGCAAAAACGAGATCCTGTGTGCTCTCCGAGGTGCCGGCGCCGGAATAGACATAGGCTGCAGAAAGCCTTGCACTGGTAACCTCCACAAGCTTTTTACGGTAATCGGCCTTTCCCACAAGAGCATCCGAGGCCGAAGGATTTACGATCAGGTTTGCCCCCTTCAGGGCATGTCTTACAGAAGGACTCTCGGGTGCCCAGAGATCTTCGCAGATCTCGACTGCGATCCTTAATCCGCCCTTCACGTTTTTGTTTTCAAAGATAAGATTTGTGGAAAAGGGGATCTTTTTCCCCTTAAGGTCCATGTATCTTAAGTCTCCTGTCCCGGGTATAAAGTGCCTTGCCTCATAGAATTCCGAATAGTTCGGAAGAAAGGTCTTTGGAACCATGCCCAGGATCTCTCCCTTAAAGAGGGCGGCACAGCAGTTATAAAGCTTATCCTCAAACAGCACAGGAAGCCCCACAAAGATCAGGGCGTTCACGTCCTTTGTTTCCTCTGCAAGATAAAAGAGCTGTTCAATGCAGCCCTCCGTCAGCCTCTCGTGCAAAAAGAGATCACCGCAGGTGTAGCCGCTTAAGGAAAGCTCGGGAAAAACCATGACCCGCACCTTTTCAAGATCCAGAAGGCTCACCTGTTCCAGGATCCTCTCGGCATTATATTCGGGATCAGCCACCCTCACATGGGGAGTCGCCGCCCCAACCTTGACAAAACCGTCCTTCATTCTTCAACACTCCTATATTAGTTACACCCTATATTGCTTCTTTGTAGAGACTTTTTAATTTCCCGTTGGACACAAGATACTTTTTCCCGCAGAATTGACAGCCCATCTCAATTTCCTCGCCCGAAGCTATGAGTTCCTCCAGCTCCTTCTTTCCGATGCTGATGAGCGCCGCCTCTATCCTGGCGCTGTTGCAGTCGCACCTGAAGCCTGTGGGTCTTTTTTCAAGCACCCTCATTTCAAGCCCCTCAAGAAGGAGGGAAAGCAGGTCTTCGGGTCCTTTGCCCTCCCTGTAAAGATCCGTGACGGATCTGATCCTCTTCAGATTTTCTTCCAGACGTTCTATCGTCTCTTCGGGCGCATCGGGCAAAAGCTGAACGATAAAGCCCCCGGCATGCTCAACAGTGTTCTCCCTGTTTATGAAAACCCCCAGTCCCACCGCGGACGGAGTCTGCTCGCTCTGGGCATAGTAGTAGGTCAGATCCTCTGCGATCTCACCGCTGACAAGCTCGGTTTCACCGATGTAGGGTTCCTTTAAGCCCATGTCCCTGATGACCCTGAGATACCCCCTGCCCACTGCCCCGGAAACATCAAGCTTATGATCCCCTTCCCTTATGGGAAGCATGACAGAGGGCTCAATGGCATAGCCCTTAACAAAGCCTGATGGTTCAGCCGTCACCGTAAGCCCCTTAATGGGACCGTCACACTTGACCTGAAGTGTCATGAGATCCTTTTCACTCTTAAGCATGCTGCCCATCATGGCACCCGCACTTAAAAGCCTTCCCAGGGCTGCACAGGCAACAGGTGAAAGATCGTGTCTCCTTCTTGCTTCCTCCACGGTCTGTCTCGAAGAGACCGCAAAAGCCCTGATATGGTCATTATCGGCCGAAGCCCTGATTATCACGTCTTCCATAAAAAAGATGATCCTTTCCGTCCGGTAAACTCCAAAGCAAAAAAATCCCAGTCGAATACTATTATACTGCCGATAATGAAAAAAAAGTCAAGCCGTAGTGGAAACCCTGCTGCTTTTATGATAAAATGTAGGAGTATTTTTATATTTAAATCTGTCGTCCGTTTTAGTACGGACGCAATTGGGGGAATTCAAATGGGGAAAAGCAAGCCCGGATGGGATATCGCGAGAGGTTTCGCCGAAACATCTGCCGGCGGTTCTTTCGTGTTCCGTGCCGATGAGGGGCACGAGCTGGTCTATGCCGATGAAGGGACGGTTCGTTTTTTCGGATGTGACAGCTTTGATGAGTTTTCTACTCTGACGGGCAAAAGCTTCGACGGTATCGTCAATGAAGACCAGCTGGAAGCTGTCCTTTCCGATATCGATCTTCAGCTGAGGGATTCGGTGAGTCCGTCAGGCTATGTTTTTTTCAATATAACAGCAAAGAACGGTGATATAAAGCGGGTCGTTAACCACTATGCCCTTGTCACCGATGAAAGCGGTCAAAAGCTCTTCTATGCCTACATCTTCCCCCACAGACAGGACAATGTGGGCACCGACCTTGATTCCCTGACAGATCTTTACAGCAGACGGAAATTCCTGAAATTTGCCCAGAAAAAGAATGAGGATCTTCTTTCGGATCCTCCCGTGGAATATGCGGTCATCTACTTAAATCTCGTGAACTTCAAGCTCTTAAACATCGAACACGGTGTCATGGAGGGTGATTCCTGCCTGAAGATAATCGCCGACCTTCTTAAGGAGACCTATGATGATGCCCTCATCTCAAGGGTTTCCGGAGATCATTTTGCAATTCTTTCAAAATATGAGGGACTTACGGAAAAGACAATGAAGGTGAGGGACACCTTCTTTGACTCCTACGGGATGAGATACGGAGTCATCATAAAATTCGGCATCTACAGATTCACCCCTTCCTGGGAATTTGATGTTGAAGCCGCCCTTTCCCAGGCAAAGATCGCCTGTGATTTCATAAAATACAAGTCAGGGGATGACATTGTCGAGTATTCCGAAAATCTTACCAATGCGATTATGGCCTCGGACTATGTGGTCAATAAGATCGACGATGCCATTGAAAACGGCTGGATAAAGGTGTTCTACCAGCCTGTGATCCGTTCCATCACGGGTTCTTTATGTTCCTTTGAGTCCCTGGCAAGATGGATAGATCCCGAAATAGGCTTCTTAAGTCCCGACAAATTTATCACCGCCCTGGAAAACGAGCGGTGCATCCATAAGCTGGACTGCTATATCGTGGAGCAGGTCTGCAGGGTCATACACGACCGCATGGAGAAAAAGCTGCCCATGGTTCCGGTCTCCGTCAATTTTTCAAGGCTGGACTTTATCCTCTGCGACATGCTTTCCGTGGTCGAGGATCTGGTTGAAAAATATGATATTCCCAGGGATTTTCTCCATATCGAGATCACCGAGAGCATGATAGCCTCAGATGCGGAGCTCATGCGCAAGGTCATGGATAGCTTCACCGAAGCAGGCTATGAGATCTGGATGGATGACTTCGGAAGCGGCTACTCTTCACTGACTCTCCTTAAGGATTATAAATTTGACACCCTTAAGCTGGATATGAACTTCTTAAATCCCTTTACCGATAAATCCAGATCCATAGTCAGAGCCACCGTATCCATGGCAAAGGACATCGGGATGAAGACTCTCTGTGAGGGTGTTGAAACAAAGGAGCATCTGAATTTCTTAAAGGAGATCGGCTGCGGAATGATCCAGGGCTATTATTACGCTCCTCCCAAGCCTTTGAATGAGATCTTTGAGATCCTTAAGGAAAAAAACATAACCATTGAAACCAGAAAGCTCAGGCATTTCTATGAGGTAGCGGGCTTCCACGCTAAATTCACGGATACTCCCCTGGAGATCCTGGAGGATGACGGAAAGAATTTCAAAACCCTCTTCATGAACAGAAAATACCGTGAAGAGATCTTTGATACCGACGGTTCGAAAAGTCCGAATGTGCCTGAAGATCTTGAAGAACTGGACAGGATCATCTACGGATCCGGCTCTCCCCTCCTTGCAAAATACAGGGATTTTGCCAACCTCATTGAAAGGACCGGCAAACGCGAAACCTTCTATCACACGGCAAACGACAATTACTTCTGTCTCACAGCACAGGTGATAGCAAGCTACTCCGGACGCTTTCTCATTGAAGCGACCATAGTCAACATTTCCCACGACAGATGGGTTAAGGAAAGCATGGATCTCGACCGCCGCTTAAGAGAACTCAATCTTCTCTTTGAAGACGTGCTTCTGATCAATGTCGGTGAGAACACCGTATTTCCGCTTCTGGGCGGTTTCAAGTATCTTGATGATCAGCCCGGTAAAATGTCGAAGTTAAACACACTGATGGAGGCCTTTGCCAAAGAAAAGCTTCTGCCCGAGGAAAAGGATGATTTTATCACCTTTACGGACACTAAAAATCTCTTTGAACGTGTCAGCTCGGCAGGAAAGGGATATATTGAGAGTGCCATCCGGGTCAGGCAGGCCGACGGAAATTATAAATGGACAGAGTTCTATCTCCTGCTCATTCCCGGCACAAGGGGAAATGAATATCTGCTCTGCCTTAAATCCTTTACGGAAAAGAGCACGGATCTTCTGGAAAGAGAATCCAGGTCTGCCCTCCTGTCCGACAAGTCCCATGAGTTTTCAAATATTTTCGCCAATCTCATCATGGACTCCAGCATCAAATTCTTCTGGAAGGATAAGGACAGGCGTTTCATCGGCTTAAGCCGGGCCTTCCGGGAATATTTCGGTTTTGAGTCGGATGCGCCTCTGATTGGGAAAACAGATGATGACATGAACTGGCTTGTTGATGTGGAAGCATCGAAAAAGCTGGAACTCGAGGTCTTAAACAAGGGCAGCTATGTCAGGGATATTTACGGTCAGTGTGTTGTCAAAGGCGTTGTCCATAACATAATCTACAGTAAGATCCCCCTTTATAAGGATGGAGAGATAATCGGTCTGATCGGATACTTCACGGACAGGGATGATGAGATCAAACGGGTCAACAGAAAACTGCTGCCTTCGAAGCTTGATGACATCACAGGGCTCATGAATTCCCATGCCTTCATTGATTCCATGATCGATTATGCAAAAAGATATCATTCCCTGAACAGGGACTACGGTCTGATACTTTTCAGTAATTCCAGCCACAAAAGGATCATCGAGACCTATGATAAGGAGTTTTCAAACAGTGTTTTAAAGGAGATCGGAAGCCATATCGTTAAGGCTACCTCAAACATCTGCCCGGTGGCAAGAATGAAGGAATCCATCTTTTCCGTGCTTGTCCAGACCGATTCCGAAAATGAGCTTGAAGCCCTTGCCATGAAGATAAAGGAAGAACTTAAAGGTATCATGAGTGTGGGGGGAAATCCTGTCACATTAAGGATAAAGGTTACCTATAGGCTAAGGAGCACCCATCCTTCCTCGGATGAATCCCTCTATGAAGAGCTCTTAAAGAATATCACCGACCGGTAAAACCGGCCGGTGATTTTTTTATGATAAAGCCTGTGCAAGATCCTCTATCAGATCCTCCTTTGACTCAAGCCCGCAGGAAATCCTTATAAGCCCCGCCGGGATCCCGGCTTCTGACAGCTGTTCATCCGTCATCTGCCTGTGTGTTGAGGTTGCGGGATTTAAGCAGCAGGTCCTGGCATCCGCAACATGGGTCTCGATAGCGGCGACCTTAAGCCGTCCCATGAATTCCTCGGCAGCCTTCCTTCCCCCTTCAAGCTCAAAGGACACAACTCCGCAGGTTCCGTCGGGCATATATTTCTTTGCCCTCTCGTAGTAGGGGTCACTTTTAAGTCCCGGATAGTTTACCTTTATCACCTTCTTTTGTCCGGAAAGGAATTCCGCCACGGCAAGACCGTTTTCTGCATGCCTCTGCATCCTGACATGGAGGGATTCAAGTCCCAGGTTCAGATAGAAGGCATGCTGGGGAGACTGGATGCAGCCTAAATCCCTCATGAGCTGGGAGGTGCATTTTGTGATAAAGGCTCCCTCTTTTCCGAACTTTTCGGCATAGACTATTCCGTGGTAGGACTCATCCGGTGTGGTCAGACCCGGAAATCTGTCTGCATGAGCCATCCAGTCAAACCTTCCGGAATCGATTATGGCTCCTCCCACCGCTGTTCCGTGTCCATCCATATATTTGGTAGTGGAATGGGTCACAATGTCCGCTCCCCACTCGATGGGTCTTAAATGAACGGGTGTGGGGAAGGTATTATCCACTATGAGGGGGACATTGTGATCGTGAGCCGCTTTGGCAAACTGCTCAATGTCCAGAACCGTCAGAGCCGGGTTTGCTATGGACTCGCCAAAGACCGCCTTAGTGTTTTCCCTGAAGGCGGCATTAAGTTCCTCATCTGTGCAATCGGGACTGATGAAGGTAACATCTATCCCCATCTTTTTCATTGTCACCGAAATAAGGTTGAAGGTTCCTCCGTAAATGGAGCTTGAAGCAACTATATGGTCTCCGCACTCACATATGTTGAAAAGAGCCATGAAATTTGCAGCCTGTCCCGAGCTTGTGAGCATTGCTGCGCTTCCCCCCTCCAGCTCGGCAAGCTTTGCGGCCACATAGTCATTTGTGGGATTCTGAAGCCTGGTATAAAAGTAGCCGGCTGCCTCAAGATCAAACAGTCTGCCCATGTCAGCACTGGTATCATATTTGAAGGTTGTGGACTGAACGATGGGTATCTGCCTGGGCTCGCCGTTTTTGGGGGTATATCCCCCCTGAACGCATATTGTTTCTATTCTCTTCTGGTCACTCATTGTTTTCTCCTCTTATATAAGCAACTTTTATTTTAATTCATACTCCAATCTTACTGTGATGGTTGCCGTCTTGTCCCTTGAACCGGTGTCAAAGGCTCCGTCATAGGAATAGTCTCCCGTTCCCGAATTGGTGGCTGTTATCTGGAAAACACCAAGGTTTGAATTCACAAGCTTTCCCAGTTCAGCCCCTGACTCCTTTGATATTATGTTTATCCTTTCCCTGGCATTCTGGGTTGCCTTCTCGATAAGATCCAGCTTCAGGTCGTCCAGCTTTGTGTAATAATACTGGGGAGCATTTGATGTCAGCTCAACCCCCTCATCCAGCAGGGATGAAATGTCGCTTGAGATCTTTTCCACCACATCTATCTGTGAAGAGGTTATTGAAACGGACTGGTAGAGGTCATATCCGTCATCCTCACTTCCCACCCAGTTTCCGTTGGCATCATACACGTCCTTTGTAATCTTAGTTATGTCAACCGAACCGAATTCAAACTCCTCTCCTTCCCTGATCCCGTGATCCTTAAGATATTCCCTCACGGTATCGGCATCTCTCTTTATCTGCTTGTAGGCTCCCTGAGAGGTTTCGGCATGTACCTTGAAGGATCCTGACCAGGTTATAAGGTCAGACTCAAAATCCACATTTGCCGACCCCGTCGCTCCTATGGTGTGCTTTTCCATGCTGTGAAAGCTTGAAAGCCCCCAGGCTATGGCAGAAGAGCTGAGCACTATACAGATCCCGATTATCAGCGCCGAAGGCCAGGATGATCTGACTCTTTTTGTTTCGTTTTCCATATTCCCCTCCTTTTATGCGATCCCCACCGGCAGACAGACCCCGCCCGAAAGGCAGCACCCGTCCCCGGTGTTTTCCGAAAAACAGATACAGTTTACGCAGTACACCGGACCACGTAAACTGTAACGCTTATTTGATAAAACCATTCAAATGATAACACAAAGAGGATCGCATTTCATCCCCCAAAATCCGGGGATCAGAGATTGGTATATCCCATCAGGGATTCATCAACGGCTGCGGCAGCTTTTCTCCCTTCTGCTATGGCCCACACAACAAGGGACTGACCCCTGTGCATGTCCCCGGCCGTAAAGATCTTCTCACTTCCCGATGCAAATTCACCTTCGGCTGTTTCCACATTTCCTCTTGCATTCACCTTTACTCCGAAGGCTTTTGTGACATAGTCCTCGCTTCCGAGAAAACCTGCGGCAATAAGAACCATGTCCGCAGGCAGCATTTTTTCGGAGCCTTTAACCTGCTCAAAGCTTACCCTGCCGTCTTTTCCAACACAGCGCTTAAGACCGACGGTTTTAACTCCCTTCAGGCTCCCATGCCCTTCTTTTAAGAATTCGGTGACAGTAGTCGAATAGATCCTGGGATCCTTTCCGAAGCAGAAGATCGCTTCCTCCTGGCCATAGTCAGTCTTAAGGATCTTAGGCCACTCCGGCCAGGGATTTGACTCTGTCCTTTCCTTTGGGGGCTCCGGCATCATCTCGATCTGTACAACCGATGAGGCTCCCAGCCGGATGGCAGTTCCCACACAATCGTTTCCCGTATCGCCTCCGCCGATCACCACCACGCTTTTGCCCTTCATGTTCCCAAAGGAGAAATCCCTGGCGGAAATGACCCTTTTATAGTCATAGTCCAGATCCATGATCTTTTTGGAAACCTCCCTTAAAAATGGAACCGCAAACATGATGCCCTCTGCATCCCTGCCCGGCACGGCTATGTCCCTGGGCTTTGAAGCCCCGCAGCAGAGCACCACCCGGTCATATCCCCTGCATATTTCTTCTGCGGATATGTCCACGCCCACGTTTACATTGCATTTAAACTCTATCCCGCTTTTTTCCATGATGGCAATGCGCCTGTCAATGATCCTCTTGTCCAGCTTCATGTTGGGGATCCCGTACCTTAAGAGTCCCCCGGGTCTGTCAAACTTTTCATAGACCGTGACCCTGTGTCCTCTTTTGTTTAAGAGCTGGGCGCAGGCAAGTCCGGAGGGTCCGCTGCCGATGACCGCCACCCTCTTTTTTGTCCTGACAGAGGGCTCTCTGTCATCTACCAGACCATGCTCAAAGGCATATTCGATTATGTCCCTTTCATTGTCTCTTGTCGTCACGGCTTCACAGACCTCAGAGCAGGTGCAGGCCTTTTCACAGAGTGCCGGACAGACCCTGCCGGTAAACTCCGGAAAGCTGTGAGTTTTTATAAGCCTCAGATATGCCTGTTCAAAATTTCCGTGATATAAAAGCTCGTTTGTTTCGGGCACAAGATTATGCAGGGGACAGCCGGATGCCATGCCGGAGATCATGACCCCTGCCTGACAGAAGGGGACTCCGCAGGCCATGCATCTTGACGCCTGCTCCATTCTTGTTTCCCGGGGCAGTGAAAGGTGGAATTCATCAAAATTCCTTATTCTCTCTTCAGGAGGAATATCCTTAAGGTCGCATCTTTTATGATCCATAAATCCCGTTGGCTTTCCCATGTTCATTCCCCCCTTCTTTCGCTCAATACCCGCTTGTATTCTTCGGGTATTATCTTCTTAAAGGTCGGTATGTATTCCTCAAAGGAATTAAGGATCAGTGAAGCCTTCTTTGATCCCGTAAGTTCAAGATGCTTTTTAAGCATGGTTTTTACCGTATCCAGATCCTTCTCCTCCTCAAGACTCTCCATCAGGACCAGTTCCCTGTTCAGGTTCTTATAAAGGGTGCTGTCCTCATCCAGCACATAGGCAATGCCCCCGCTCATGCCTGCAGCAAAGTTCTTTCCTACCTTTCCCAGGATCACCACCGTGCCGCCGGTCATATATTCGCAGCCGTGTTCACCAACCCCCTCCACAACGCTCCTGGCTCCGGAGTTTCTGACACAGAACCTCTCTCCCGCCATGCCTCCGATATATGCCTCTCCGCCTGTTGCACCGTAAAGAGCCACATTCCCTATCATTATGTTGTTTTCGGCATCATAGGAAGCATTCTTCGGAGCTTTGATCACAAGCTTTCCCCCGGACAGTCCCTTTCCGAAATAGTCATTAGCATCTCCCGTAAGGATCAGGGTCTCACCCTGAGGCAAAAAGGCGCCGAAGCTCTGACCTCCCGAGCCGGTGCACAGGATCCTGACACTGTCCTCCTTAAGACCTCCGTGACTTACCTTTGTGATATATGAACCTACCATGGTCCCAAAGGCCCTGTCGGTGTTTGATACCGCACAGGAAACATCAGCCTTCTCTCCTGAATCAATGGATCTTTTTAAGCCACTGCTGCCTGAAAGTAGCTTTGAATCCCTTCTTGCCTTCAGTTCAAAATCATAGGCTCTTTTATTCCCATAGCCGGCACCCAGGGGAAGCTTCTGACTGATGATCCGTGAAAGATCAAGCTTTGCTGCCGCCCCTTCAAGTCCCTCCTTCACCCGGATCAGGTCTGTCCTTCCCACCAGCTCGTCCACGGATCTGACTCCCAGTCTTGCCATGTACTCACGAAGCTGCCTTGCAACAAAGAGCATAAAGTTTTCAACGTATTCGCTCTTTCCCTTAAAGTTCTTCCTCAGCTCCGGATTCTGGGTGGCTATCCCCATGGGACAGGTATCAAGATTGCAGACCCTCATCATAACGCATCCTAAGGTCACAAGGGGTGCCGTGGCAAATCCGAACTCCTCTGCGCCAAGGATCGCGGCTATGGCCACATCCCTGCCGCTCATCAGTTTTCCGTCCGTCTCCACCACAACGCTGTCCCTGAGCCCGTTCATCATCAGGGTCTGATGGGTCTCTGCAAGGCCCAGCTCCCAGGGAAGACCGGCGTTGTGTATGGAGCTGATTGGAGCCGCGCCCGTTCCCCCGTCATAGCCGGAGATCAGCACCACTGCCGCCCCGGCCTTTGCAACACCCGCCGCAACGGTTCCCACTCCTGCCTCGGAAACAAGCTTCACCGATATGCGTGCATTCTCATTGGCACACTTAAGGTCATAGATCAGCTCAGCCAGGTCCTCTATGGAATAGATATCATGATGGGGAGGAGGCGAAATGAGACTGACACCCGGGGTTGAATGTCTGGTCTTTGCTATCCAGGGATATACCTTCTTTCCCGGAAGATGCCCCCCTTCCCCGGGCTTTGCTCCCTGAGCCATCTTGATCTGGATCTCCTTTGCGCTCATAAGATAGCGGCTGGTCACCCCGAACCTGCCGGAGGCCACCTGCTTTATGGCTGAGCTCCTGTCATTATCCGTTCCGGCGCTTTCGATCCTTTCATCGCTCTCCCCGCCTTCACCGCTGTTTGACTTGCCCTTAAGATGATTCATTGCGACTGCAAGTGCGGTGTGAGCCTCCTCGGATATGGATCCGTAGGACATGGCGCCCGTCTTAAACCTCTTAACGATCTCCTCTTCTTTTTCCACTTCGGAAATATCGATGCCTTCAGCCGGATAGTTGAAATCGAAAAGACTCCTTATATATCCGCTTTCCTCCCGGTCTACCATTTCCGTATAAGTCTTAAACTTTTCGTAGCTGTTTTCCCTGGTGGCACTTTGCAGCATATGAATGGTTTTCGGATCATATCTGTGGGTCTCACCCTTACTCCTCATTTTGTGAAAGCCCACGGAGTCAACACTCAGATCACTGTCAAGTCCCAGAGGATCAAAGGCCCTTGAATGCTGTCTGTCCGTTGAGCGGGCTATATCCTCAAGATCGATGCCTCCGATCCTTGAAACGGTCCCGGAAAAATATCTGTCTATTACAGACTCTGCGATTCCCAGAGCCTCAAAGAGGCGGCTTCCCTGATATGACTGTATGGTTGAAATGCCCATCTTGGATGCGATCCTCACGATCCCGTCAAGCACTGCCCTGTCATAATCCGAAACTGCGGCATAATAGTCCTTCACAAGGATACCGTCGTCGATCAGCTTTTTTATGGTGGCATGAGCCAGGTAGGGATTGACGGCACAGGCACCGAAGCCTAAAAGGCAGGCAAAATGATGCACATCCCGGGGTTCTCCCGTTTCGAGTATGAGTGACATGGCCATGCACTTCTTTGTCCTGACCAGGTAGTTGTGTACCGCGGACACGCAAAGGAGGGAAGGTATGGCCACGTGGTTTTCATCCACTCCCCTGTCTGAAAGGATCAGTATGCTGGCTCCCTTCCTGTATGCCCTGTCCACCTCAACAAAGAGATTTGAAAGTGCCCTGTCAAGGGGAGTTCCCTTATAGTAAAGGGTTGAAACCTTTGCGGCTTCTATCCCCTGTTTCTTAAGATGACCGATCTTCATAAGATCCAGATCCGAAAGAATGGGATCATTGATCTTTAAGACATTGCAGTTTGATGCCTTGTCATTAAGAAGCTCCCCGTTTCTTCCCGCATAGACGTTCGTAGCGGTAACGATCCTTTCCCTTACCGCATCTATGGGAGGATTTGTCACCTGGGCAAAAAGCTGCTTGAAATAGTCAAAAAGCGGTCTGTACTGCTTTGAAAGAACGGCCAGGGGTGTGTCTGTCCCCATGGACCCGATCTGCTCCGATGCATTAAGTGCCATTGAACAGATCCTTTCATAGCACTCCTCCCAGGTATAGCCGAAGGCCTTCTGGAGTCTTGCAAGATAATCGTTTCCGATCTCAGGCACGGCCTCGTTTGGTATCTTAAGGTCAGACAGCTTACAGAGGTTTGAATCCAGCCACTCTCCGTAGGGCCGTTTCTTTGCATATCTGTCCTTAATCTCCCGGTCTGTGTAGATCCTTTTTGTTCTTGTGTCCGCCAGAAGGATCTTTCCGGGATAAAGGCAGCCCTTTTCCTTAACCTCAGACTCATCCACATTCAGGACTCCCACCTCCGAAGACAGGATCAGCCTGCCGTCCTTCATGACCGTATATCTTGATGGCCTGAGGCCGTTCCTGTCAAGAATTGCGGCCATCACATCCCCGTCCGAGAGCATGATGGAGGCAGGTCCGTCCCAGGGCTCCATCATAGTTGCATAATACTGGTAGAAATCCCTTTCCTCTAAAGTCAGTGTATCGTTATTTTCCCAGGGCTCGGGAACCAGGATCATGGCAGCCAGGGCCGGATCCATGCCGCCCATGATCATAAATTCCAGAGTGTTGTCCAGCATTGCGGAATCCGAGCCCCCTTCCGGGATCACCGGAAGGATCTTTGCCAGTTCATCATCCGTAAAGGCACTTTCCCTGATGGTCTCCTCTCTTGCAGACATCTTGTCGGCGTTTCCCCGGATGGTGTTTATCTCACCGTTATGTACGATAAACCTGTTGGGGTGGGCTCTTTTCCAGCTGGGCTGAGTGTTGGTTGAAAAGCGGGAATGTACCGTGGCAAGAGCGGATTCATAATCCACGTCCATGAGATCCGGAAAGAAGGTGCGAAGCTGACCCACAAGAAACATTCCCTTATAGACAATGGTCCTGCAGGAAAGGGAGACCACATAGGTATCCTCGTTTGAATGCTCAAACACCCTCCTTATGACATAGAGCTTTCTGTCAAAGTCTATGTCCCTGTCAGCCTTCTCCGGTCTTCTTAAAAAGCACTGGAAGATCTCAGGGCAGGCTTCAAGGGCACGTTTTCCGAGAACCTCCGGTCTCACCGGAACCTTCCTCCAGGCAAGGAACTCAACCCCCTCCTTTGCGGAGATTATCTCAAACATCTTCATGGCCTGCATCCTTAAAAGCTCGGCCTTTGGAAAGAAGAACATGCCGACTGCATAGGATCTTGCCTTTCCCAGCTTAAGACCAAGCTCTGATGCTGCCTTTACCATAAACCTGTGGGGGATCTGGGTCAGGATCCCCACACCGTCACCGGTCTTTCCCTCCGCATCCTTTCCGGCACGGTGCTCAAGATTCTCGACTATGGACAGGGCATCACTGACTATATCGTGACCCGCCTTTCCGTTTATGTTTATTATCGAACCCACACCGCAGTTATCATGCTCAAACTGCGGTTCATAAAGTGTTTTTCTCATCTGTCACCCTCCTTATACTGCAATGCCGCCCTGATAAGCCCTGCAAAAAGCGGATGGGGCTCATCCGGTCTTGACTTGAATTCGGGATGGGCCTGGGTGCCTATAAAAAAAGGATGATCCTTAAGCTCGATCATCTCCACGATCCTTTTATCCGGTGAAAGACCGGACAGGATCATCCCGTTTTCCGTCAGGATCTGCCTGTAGTCATTATTGACCTCATACCTGTGGCGGTGTCTTTCCGTGATCTCACTCTTCCCGTAAAGTTCACGGGCCTTTGTCCCTTCCTCAAGGATACAGGGATATGAGCCCAGACGGAGGGTTCCTCCGATATCCTCAAGGTTCTCCTTTTCCGGCAGGATATGGATCACCGGATCCTTTGTTCCCGGTATCAGCTCCGATGAGGCTGCCGAAAGAAGTCCGCAGACGTTTCTTGCAAACTCCACAATGGCAAGCTGCATGCCAAGACAGATTCCAAGATAGGGAATGCCCTTAGTCCTTGCGTAGTTTGCTGCTGCGATCTTTCCTTCCGTGCCCCGTAAACCAAAGCCTCCGGGCACGATTATGCCGTCCGCATCCGAAAGGAGTTTTTCAGCATCAGACGTGTTCACATCCTCGGCATCGACCCAGAGGATCGAAACCTCCGTAAGATTTGCTATTCCCCCGTGTTTTAAGGCTTCAGCCACACTCAGATATGCATCATGCAAAGCCACGTATTTTCCGACGATGGCAATGGTGACCCTGTGCCGGGGATTTTCAAAATCCGCCGCAAGCTTCTTCCAGGCTGAAAGAGCAGGCTTCGGGCAGTCAAGCAAAAGACATTCGCACACCCTTTCAGCAAGATGCTCTTCTTCAAGCATCAGAGGAACCTCATAGAGGGATCTTGCGTCCAGATTCTGAAGAACATTCTCCTTTCTCACATTGCAGAAAAGAGAGATCTTCTCCCGCATGCCTTCGTCGATGGGAAAGTCCGACCTGCACACAATGATATCCGGCCACAGTCCCATGCTCTGCAAGGTTTTAACGCTCATCTGGGTAGGTTTTGTCTTAAGCTCGCCCGAAGCCTTCAAAAAAGGGATGAGAGTAACATGTATGATAACGGAATTGTTTCTTCCGATATCAACCTGAAATTGCCTTATAGCCTCCAGAAAAGGCTGGCTTTCTATGTCCCCCACGGTGCCCCCGATCTCGATTATGGAGATGGTGACATCCTTTGGGGAGCTGTCCTTATAAAATCTTTCCTTGATCTCATTTGTGATGTGGGGAATGACCTGAACGGTGCCTCCCCCGTAATCACCGTGACGCTCCCGGTTTAAGACAGTCTGATATATCTTTCCCGTGGTCACGTTTGAATTCCTGTCCAGGGATTCATTTATGAACCTTTCATAATGTCCCAGATCCAGATCGGTCTCCGTTCCGTCGTCGGTCACAAAGACCTCGCCGTGCTGGATGGGATTCATGGTTCCGGGATCCACATTTATATAGGGGTCGAATTTCTGCATGGTGACCCGGTAGCCTCTGGACTTTAAGAGCCGTCCAAGTGAAGCGGCGGTTATGCCCTTTCCCAGTCCCGATACAACTCCCCCCGTAACAAAAACATATTTGACCATACAGACCTCACTTTCCGCTGTCGCCGTAGTTGGAAAGGACTCTTGCCGAAGGGTCGTTCACATCGCAGCCTTCCCAGTCCTTATTGGGCATCCAGAAATCCCTGATCATTTCCCCCTGACCGGGATAGTATTCTTCAAAGATTTCCCGGTACAGAAGGGATTCTTTGGTAAAGGGTCTTGCATGATCGTATTTTGTTATTTTTTTCTCAAATTCCTCATCGGTATATTTCCTTTCGGCAAAGGATTTAAGGTGATCCACCATGGAATGGCCCACCGCATCCGAAAATGCGGCCTTCTCCCGCATCAGTATGTCTTCGGGAAGGTAGTCTCCCTTAAAGGCATGGCGGAGAAGATACTTCCCCTTGTTGTATTTATTCAGTTTCATTTCGGGATCTATGCTCATGACATAGGAAACAAAGTCCAGATCCCCGAAAGGAACCCTTGCCTCAAGGGAGTTTACGGATATACACCTGTCTGCTCTTAAAACGTCATACATATAGAGCTCTCTTATCCGTTTTGCAGCCTCCTCCTGAAAGGCTTCTGCAGAGGGTGCAAAATCCGTGTACTTATAGCCGAAAAGCTCATCTGAGATCTCGCCTGTGAGAATGACCCTCACATCGGTTCGCTCGTGGATTGCCCTGCAGCAAAGATACATTCCTATTGAGGCTCTTATGGTAGTTATGTCATAGGTTCCGAGAAGATGGATGACCTCCGGAAGAGCCTTTATGACATCCTCTTTTGTGATGATCACCTCTGTATGGTCGGATCCTATGTGATCTGCCACCTCTTTTGCATACTTAAGGTCTATGGCATCGGTGCTCATTCCAACGGCAAAGGTCTTAATGGGCCTTTGCAGAATTTTTGAGGAAACCGCACATACAAGAGATGAATCCAGTCCGCCCGAAAGCAGGAAACCCAGGGGAGCATCGGCATCAAGCCTTTTTTCTATCCCCCTGACCAGCCTGTCATGGATATTTTTGCAGACATTTTCGATATCATCCCTGACATAATCCGATACCTCTGCCGGATCCCTGTATTGGATGAATTTTCCCTTAAAATAGTAGTGACCCGGCGGAAAGGGAAATATCTTTTTTACGAGACCCGTGAGGTTTTTTGCCTCGCTTGCAAAAACAATCTCATCAGCCTCCGTGTAGCCGTAAAAGAGGGGTCTGATGCCGATGGGGTCTCTTGCCGCTATCAGATCCCCGCTCCTTTTGTCATAGATCACGCAGGCAAATTCCGCATCAAGCATGGCAAACATTTCTGTTTTATAAAGCTCATACATGGGCAGCAGGATCTCACAGTCACTGCCACTTTTAAATGTGTAGCCCTTAGCTTTCAGTTCTTCTTTTATCTTTCTGAAACCATAGATTTCTCCGTTACAGACCACCATGCATTCTCCCCTCTTAAAGGGCTGCATGCCTTCATCCGTAAGTCCCATTATGGACAGTCTCTCAAAGCCCAGGATGGCCTCCCCGTCTGTTTCAAATCTCTGCATATCCGGTCCCCTTGAGACTGTCCTTTCAAAGAAGGGTTTCAACTCCTCCTTAGTCAGCGTTTTGCCCAAATATCCCATTATTGAGCACATGTTACTCTTCCTCCGTTTTTTTCTTATTTTTCCCTTTTATACATAAAACAGTATCTGCTCATAGGTCGGATAGGGAAGGTATCCCTCCGGAATGAGGGGCTCTGCCTGGTCTGCAGCTTCCCTTATCTTTTCCATATCCGCGACGATCACATCATGGTAGAACCTGGCCTGGTCAATGTCAGAAGCCATTGCCTCAGCCTGTTCCGTATCCGAAGCCAGCTTATTAGTGGCTGCTGCCACCTCATCATAGAGTCCGGCAAGCTTTTCGATAAGATCCTTCTGTGTTAAGACGGCTCCCTCTATCCCCAGTTCCTTCTTTGAAAGCACCGAATCCGTCAGATCGTCGATATAGTCCATCAGCGCAGGTGCAAACTGCTTGCGGATCATGTCCTGCAAAGTCAGGGACTCGATGTGAATGGTCTTTGTATAATTTTCTATCCTTATCTCATATCTTGACTGCAGCTCTGTTTCCGAATAGATATGATGCTTTATGAACATCTTCTTATTCTTCTCAGCGATGAGGGCAGGCATGGCATCGGGTGTTGACTTAAGGTTATAAAGTCCCCTCCTTTCGGCCTCCTTAACCCATTCCTCCGTGTAGCCGTTTCCGTTGAAGATCACCCTCTTATGCTTTACTATGGTTTCCTTCACTAGGGCATGGACGGCCTCATCCAGCTTTTCCTTCGGGGTATCCTTAAGTTTTTCATAAAAGAGGCTTAAGGATTCGGCAACGGCGGTATTCAGCATGATGTTCGGTCCGGCAATGGAAACCGATGATCCCAGGGACCTGAATTCAAACTTGTTTCCCGTAAAGGCAAAAGGAGAGGTCCTGTTCCTGTCAGTGGTATCCTTTGAGAAATGAGGTATGACCCTGGCGCCTGTCTCTATGGTCATCTTTTCAGCCTTGCTGAAATACTCATCCTTTTCAATGGCATCGATCACTGCATTCAGCTCGTCTCCCAGAAACATGGAGATTATGGCGGGAGGTGCCTCGTTTGCCCCAAGCCTGTGGTCATTGCCGGCGCTTGCAACCGAAAGTCTTAAAAGATCCGCATAATCGTCCACCGCCTGAATGACTGCCGAAAGGAAAAGCAGGAACTGCGTGTTCTCACCGGGAGTCTTGCCGGGATTTAAAAGGTTTTCTCCCGTGTTGGTGGTTAAGGACCAGTTGTTGTGTTTTCCGGATCCGTTGATCCCTGCAAAGGGCTTTTCATGAAGAAGGCAGGCGTAACCGTGTTTTTTTGCCACTCTCTTCATGATCTCCATGGTCAGCTGGTTGTGATCCACCGCCACATTGGTGGTGTCAAACACAGGTGCAAGCTCATGCTGACAGGGAGCCACCTCGTTATGCTTTGTCTTTGCGGGAATTCCAAGCTTCCAGAGTTCCTCGTCAAGGTCATGCATAAATGCTGCTACCCTGGTCCTTAAGTTTCCGAAATAGTGATCATCCATTTCCTGACCCTTGGGAGCGGGAGCGCCTAAAAGTGTCCTTCCCGTAAAGATCAGATCCTTTCTCTTTTTGTAGTCCTCTTCATCGATAAGGAAATATTCCTGCTCGGGGCCCACGGTCGTTAAGACATTGGTCACATCCTCCTTGCCCAGGAGCCTTAAGATCCTGACAGCCTCCCGGCTTATGGCATCCATGGATCTTAAGAGGGGTGTTTTTTTATCCAGTGCCTCTCCGCTGTAGGAGCAGAAGGCTGTGGGGATATATAAGGTCCTGTCCTTTATGAAGGCGGGACTTGTGGGATCCCAGGCTGTGTAGCCCCTTGCCTCGAAGGTTGCCCTGATCCCTCCGGAGGGAAAACTTGAAGCATCCGGCTCGCCCTTCACAAGCTCCTTTCCGGAAAAGTCCATGATCACTTCTCCCTTGTCCACGGGACAGATGAAGCTGTCGTGCTTTTCGGCCGTATTTCCCGTCAGGGGCTGGAACCAGTGGGTGAAATGTGTCGCTCCGTTTTCCACAGCCCATTCCTTCATTGCAACTGCCACCGCATTCGCCACATCCAGTTCCAGATGCGTGTTATTGTCGATGGTCTTCCTCAATGCCTTGTACATGTCCTTGGGGAGCTTGTCCCTCATGATCTTGTCCGTGAAAACACTGCTTCCGAAAAGCTCGGGGATGTTCTTTTCCATTTCATTTCCTCCTTCATTTGTGTGATGCTTCTTTGTTCCTTTACGGTAAACGCAATAAAGGCGCATATACCCGTTTTAAACGGGTAATGCGCCTTTGCATCCTGAAAAAAAGAGGGTGCTCCGAAGATCTTCGGAGCACCCTTGCTCTTTATGTTTCGATACTATAAACCGTTTTTCTCAGCTTGTCAATACGGTTTTTAAAAATTACAGTTACGGTTCAGCAACCGGCAAATTACATTCCCTTGGGATTGGGACCGTATTTATTCTCGCCGGGCTCGCTGTCCTTAATAAGGAAAATGAGGAGAATGATCTGCCCAACGAAGGGGATCAGGTTTATAAGATAGAACCATCCGCTCTTTCCCACATCATGAAGCCTTCTGATAGTAACCGAAAGTGCTGCAAGGAAAACGATGATTCCTACAACTCCGGCAATAACTCCCTGATCGTTAAGCAGCCCCGTAACCAGCATGTCGATGATGAGAATGCATACCTCAAACCACCAGTACTCACTCCTTCTCGCCCTTCCGTCAAAGGTTACGATCTTGGAAAAACATGTCTTGACCGATTCAACAAAACTCATAACTAACCCTCCTGTTTTTTTTACTAATTTTCGTGAACTCAATCACAAAGGCAATTATAACCGAATCTACATAAAACCGCAAGATGCTGCCCTTATCCCAGAGCCACGTCCAGGATCATCATCAGGACGAAGCCGGCGGAAAAGGCCACTGTGCCGGCATTTGAATGCTTTCCCTCAGACATTTCGGGGATCAGCTTTGTTGTTCTTTTCAGTCCGCTTTCGGGTCCCTCTACCTGCCTGTCCATATGCATGTGAGGAGTTATTTCATCGAGGAGCAAAAGCAGCCCCACTCCGATAAGAAAACCAACAGCAGCCGGGATAAAGGACAGTTTTCCCATTGCTTCGCTGCTTTCCAGGGACGGCTGCAGCAGGCTCCAGAAGCTGGCCGCCACCATGACCCCTGCGGCAAAGCCGGTCAGGATCTTCTGGAGTTCTGAGGATATCTGTTTTGAAAATAAAAATACCATGGCAGCCCCAAGGCTTGTTCCGGCAAACGGGATCAATAATCCCAGGATCACTTCACTGCTCATCTCTTTGCCCTCCCATTTTTCTTAAATTGTAACAGTTCAGAACCCTTCAGTTTTAAGAACTGTTCTGAACTGTTACCACAAATATACCTTTAACAACCGCAAAGAACAAGGGCAGCATTAAGATTCGTTGACATTATTACAGGCATTACTCGTATATTATAATAAGATGATCTGTTCGGATCATGAGCGGCGGGAAAGCCGCGGAAACGACACATAAATCAACAGGGAGGAAAAAAAATGAAAAAAAAGATCATGTTGTATCTGACTGCTTCACTTATGCTTTCAGCATTAATGACAGGCTGCGGGGTTTCTGAGGGAGGAGCTGTGGCTGAAACAGAAAACAAAGAAGAGGCTGTTGTTAGGGAGGAAGCTCCTGTGGAAGGGGAAACTGCTCCCGGGCAGGAAGAGGCAAAAGAGGCTTCCTACGATCCTTCGGCATTTTCGGTTTCCGATGTCTACGTGGCACCCGACCAGAAGTCTGCCATTGATATCGAAGGCTGCGACACCTTTACACAGATCGTGGACAGGCTGGATAAGGAAAAGGGCTATGCAAACGTAAAGATCGGAGACACGGACGTACTCCTTATTTCAAGCGGAACCTATGAATGGGAGCCCGGAAAATACGCTGCCATAGATGCAGAGATCTTCTGCTATAAGGATGACAGACCCACCTATGTTGCCACGGTGGCAGCAGGAGGAACCGCATACCCCTTAAGTGTCAAGGATGGCAACCTCTATGTGGGCGGAAACCATTTCATGTCCACCTATATCATAGACGGAGGAAACATTGTTGAAACCGAGGAAGCCTATGTCCTCTATGACGGTGAGGGAAATGATACATATTATTACAAAACCTGCAACAGCCAGTTTGAAGACTATGACAAAGAAACCGCAAAAAGCCGTTTCGACGACCTTTTTGAGGCACGGGAAAAAGCTGAACTCATAGAATTCCAGCCCGTGGGCGGAGGGGTTTCACAGAGCGGATCCCTTCCCGCATATGAATACCCGGGACCGGAGCTTTTCTACAGTGTACTCTATCAGTATCTCATAGATGAATGTGCTTCCCAGTACGACAAGGCCGATGTGAGCATACCCTGCCCCGTCATCGTTAAGGAGGACGATTCAGACAGATCCGATATCAGGGTCTACGGAAACTTCTGGATCTTTAATTACAACAATAAGGACGGCATCCTGGAATGTGCCTCCGGCGGCTCATATCCGGGCTGCATTCATGTTAAGACCACCGATGAGGGATATGAGGTAACCTCCATGGAAGTCACCGAAGACGGATCAAACTTCACCGAAAGTGCCAAAAAGATATTCAAAGAAAACTATGATGCCTTTATGAAGGATGGTCAGGATGAAAAGCTCCGTGAAAAAACAAGAGCCCAGATCATCGCAAACTATGCCGCGGCAAACGATCTGGACATCACAGCCTATCAGGACACCGGCTGGGATCCTGTGCCCCTTCCCGAAGAAAACATAGATTCCTTCTACAGCAACCTGAACTGATCCGAAATCAAAGTCCCTGCCGATCCGGTCTGAAACGGATTGGCAGGGACTCTTTTCTTAATCAGGTTCCTCAATAACCCCCGGAAAGATCTGCCGGATCAGATCAGTTTTTCAAGTTTTTCAAGTTTTTCACCAAGAGACCTGTATTCCCGGATGAAGCTTTCCGTATCATTCTGAATCAGATCGGTTTTCCCCTCCCTGCCTGCCTGCTCCAGGTCTTTTGCCTTTTCACTCAGACCCGTTGCACCTATGGCCTTGGACATGCTCTTTAAGGAATGAACGATCAGGACATATTCATCGATATTGCCGTCTGCAAGGCTTTTTTCAAGAGCCTCAGCCTTAGGCCTGACAGATTCCGCATAGGTTTCAAGGGCAAATAGATAGTCCTCCGCATCTCCGCAGTATTCCAGCCCTTTTTCATGATCAAGGGCTGCTATTTCAAGGATTTCCGCCGGGATTCCATCCGGACTTTCATCCTGCCCCTCATCCAAGGTCTCCAATCGGCTGTCTGATACAGCCTCTGAAAGGCTTTCCGGCTGCAGATTCCCGGAGCCCTCAAAAGGCTCATCCGGCTCCTTACCTGAAGTCTCATCATGAGAGACATTAACGATATACCGGGCCATGGTCTCTTCCATGTCCGTGATGTTAACGGGCTTTGAAAGATATTCGGTAAAGCCCTCCTCAAGAAGCCTCTCCCTGTCCCCTAAAATGGCACTTGCGGTAAGGGCGATTATGGGCGTGTGCTCTGTCTTTTCGGGATATAAGTCCTTAAGCTTTCGAAGAGTCTCTATCCCGTCCATCCCCGGCATGCGATAGTCAAGAAAGACCATGTCAAAATCCCTCTGACCGAAGATCTTCACGCACTCTTCCCCTCCGGATGCAGTCTCTATGATCATCTCGGTCCGCTTTAAGAGCCCTGTCAGAACCTGCAGATTCATGGGCATGTCATCAACAACGAGTATCCGCCTGCCCGGAGCCCTGAAAAACTTTTTACTGCCCCTTTCATCCTTTGCCCTGTGGGAAACGCCGGAGGGAGTGAATTTTCCGATCTGTTCGGGATCGCAGATATCCTGCCAGATGCTGAAATAGAATCTGGATCCCTTTTCGTAAATGCTCTCAACCTGAAGCTCGGAATTCATCAGGTAAAGCAGCCTTCTGCTGATGGAAAGCCCGAGTCCCGAGCCTTCTATGCTCCTGTTCCTTGAAAGATCCAGCCTGTCAAAGGGAACAAAAAGCTTTTCCATCTCCTCTGCCCTGATGCCTATGCCCGTGTCGGAGACCGTGACTGAAAGCAGGGCTCTTTTATTGTCACTGTCCTTCTCCCCGCACCTTATTTCAAGCCTTATCTCCCCCTTTTCCGTATATTTCACAGCATTGGTCAGAAGGTTTGTTATGATCTGCTTTACCTTAAGCTCGTCTCCCACAAGTCCCGAGGGGATCCCGGGGTCAATATCGAATTTAAGGATCAGTCCCTTTGCCTCTGCCCTGAACCGGATCAGATTGTAAAGATCGTTGATCATGACCACCGGTGAATAGTCGACGGGATTAAGCTCCATCCTCCCGGCCTCTATCCTTGAAAAATCAAGGATATCACTGATGATCCCCAAAAGGCTTTCTCCGGCATTGCTGATGTTGTCAGCATAGGACAGGATGCTCTCGTCATTGCTTTCCCTGCGGATCATCTCGTTCATTCCCAGAATTGCCGTGATGGGAGTCCTGATCTCGTGGGACATGTTTGAAACAAAATCAGACTTGGCCCTGTTGGCATCCTCTGCCGCCTGCAGAGCCTTTTCAAGCTCCTCGCTCTTTGAGGCCAGTTCCTCCTGCATGGCAAGCTGCTCCTCAAGCTCCTGCTGCCTGACCCTGTTTTCGGTCTCCGCCACCTCGTGATCCATGGCATCCTTAGCCGCCTTTCTCTGCTGGACAAAAAGAAGAGTGAACATGATCACCATGACTACGGCTGTTAAGACAGACTGGATGACGCTGCGGACTATTATGGATTCTGAAATGGAGTTTATCTGTTCTCCTATGATGCTTTCGCGGATCAGGTAGGTGAGCATCCAGTCTGTTCCGTGAACCGGAACATAGTAGAGAGTCTCACTGATACCGTTATAGGCAAAGGAAACCTCTCCGCTCCTGTTATCCTTGAAATCGTTTAATATCCCGTCATAGGAATAGCCCTTTTCATATTCTGCGTTCTCCATGGCCGCTAAAAGGTTATCCTCACTGGCAAGTCCTCCAAGGACCATGTCCGTCAGGGCAACCCCGTCAGAGGTATAGATATTGCAGAAGGTGGTATTGTTATGGGACTGGATGGACACGTTGCGAAGGAGATTGTCCATGTCGATCTCCATGAAGCAGACCACCAGGATATTGTCCTCCAGTTTGAGATTGTCAACCGGAAGAGCGATCACTACCTTCTTGTCATTGCTGTGGAGGTTCTTGATGGATATCTCCGGTTCCGACAGGTTCGCATAGTCTATGGAGTACTGGTCTATGTCGGATCTGGTGCCCCTGGAGGTGTAGATCAGACCCTTTGTATCTATGAATGCAAACTTATCCAGATCGTAGAGCTGTTTTATCCTGAACTGGTATTCCTGCAGGCTCTCCTTGCTGCTTAAGTCCTCCTCACCCAGCATACCCACTGCCACGTCCATATCACGGATGTAGTCATCGAGTATTGATGACACGACCTGCTCTCTCCGGCCTGCAAGCTCGCTTAAGTAAAGCAGGCTGACGTTCCTGACGGCCTCCCTGGTGTCATTACCCGCTATCCTGCCCAATCCGTAGGTTCCGAAGATCAGAATGACGGCAACGACTATCCCTCCCAGGGCAGTGATCGATATTATATTTATCCTGTTCTTTTTTTCAGTCTTCATGCATAAGATAGTCCTTGTCTTCATCTATCATGCTGAGCATTATATCGGCAAAAACGGGGTCAAACTGGGTTCCCCTGCCCTTTTCAAGCTCGCTCCTGACCACCTCCTGGGGAAGAATGTCCCTGTAGCTTCTGTGGCTGGTCATGGCATCATAGGCATCGGCCACGGAAATGATCCTTGCCTCCTCCAGGATCTCCTCTCCCTTGAGGCCGTCGGGATATCCCCTTCCGTCGAATCTTTCGTGATGCCACCTGGCGCCGATGGAGAGCTTGGGCATCTCCTCAACCTTTTTGAGGATCCTGTCTCCGATCACCGGGTGGGTCTTGATCGCGGCAAATTCCTCATCAGTAAGCTTTCCGTTTTTATTGATGATCTCATCCGGAACACCGATCTTTCCCACATCATGAAGGAGTCCCATCATATAGATGTCATCCTGTTCCTTTTCGGAATAGCCGTATCTCTTTGCTATCTCCCGGGAATATGAAGCCACCCTGTCCGAATGACCGTTGGTATAGGTATCCTTTGCATCAATGGCCTCTGCCAGGGTCTGGACCACATGTCTGGCCAGGCTTTCGATCTGGGCTGAACGTGCTTCTATGTCCCTGGCCATGGACTTGTGTGTCCTGTCCAGTTCTATGATCCTGGCTACCCGGTGAATGAGTACATCGGGATAGATGGGTTTTCTGATAAAGTCCTCGGCTCCCATCTTAAGGCCCTTCATCTCGGTCTCATCAACCGTATCCCCGGTGAGAAAGACTATGGGGATCCGGCTCTGTTCGTTCTGCCTTTCCTGCAGACGCTTCATGGTCTCAAAGCCGTCCATCTGCGGCATCTTGATGTCCAAAAGGATCAGGTCCGGTTTATTGTCCTTTACAAAAAGAAATTCCAGAAGCTCCCGGCCCGACTCCAGAGCCGTCACGATATAGTCGTGCTTTTTTAAGATGCGGGAAACCGTTTTTCTGTTAAAATCCTCATCATCGACCACAGCCACCCAGTTCATACACAATTCCTCCGATCTATTTTATCCGCTTAAGCGGAAATCCATGTTTGCCGGTAACTGTTCCAAACCCTTTGTTTTCCGAACAGCTACGGTATTTCTGTCCTTAAACATCATACCAAAGAATCGGGGATAACAGCCATGTCCCCTTTGCTTTTTCAGCCCAGAACCGCCTCAACTGCCTTCAAGAGACCGGACTTTCCCTCCGATTTGGAAACTATCCCGTCCGCACTTATCCCGCCTTCCAGGTCCGCAGCATCATCCATCCCCGTTCTGTAAAGAACCGGTATGGGGCTGCCTTCCGTTTTTGAACGGATCTCCTTAAGAACCTCAGGACCGCTCATGCCCGGCATTGCATAATCCAAAAGGATCAGGTCCGGCCTTTCCTCTGAAAGGAGCCTCAAAGCCTCTTCTCCCGAAGGTGCCTTTACTACCCGGTGTCCGGCCTTTTCAAGCCAGCGGCCGGTCATCAAAAGCATGTCTTCATCATCATCGATAAGCAAAACTGTACTCATTTTTCCTCCTCAGTAAACAATATTTAATATCTGTCGGATGTCCGTTTTTGAACGATCACATTTAAAAAACAAACCCTCTGCCTGCTTCACATATCTGCTTCAAGGAGTATGGGAGCATGATCCTGACGTTCTCCGGAATCCAGCATTTCCGACCTTCTTACCCTGTCCTTAATCCTGTCGCTTACAAGGAAATAGTCGATCCTCCAGCCTGAGTTATTGATCTTGCTGGTCTTTATCCGCTGAGCCCACCAGGAGTAGACATTGGGGACATTGCCGTTGACATGCCTGAAGGTATCGACAAAGCCTGCGCTTAAGAGGTCTGTAAAGCCCTTTCGTTCTTCATTCGTAAATCCGGCTGACATATGATTGCTGTCGGGATTTGCAAGATCGATCTCTTCATGAGCAACGTTATAGTCCCCGCAGGCTATGACAGGCTTGATCCCGTCAAGAGATGAAAGATATCCGGCATACTTCCTGTCCCACTCCTGCCTTTCCTTAAGCCGTTTCAGTCCGTCACCCGCATTGGGGGTATATACCAGATTAAAGAAAAAGCCCTCAAGTTCAAGGGTGATCATCCTGCCCTCGCTGTCCATGGTATCGGGAGCCCCGATCTTCGGAAAGTCCGCCTTAAGACCAAGTCCCTTTCTGTACAGGGCCATCGTTCCCGCATAGCCCTTTCTGGCAGGCTCATGTGAACTGACAAAAACAGAATCATAGCCGGGAAAATAGAAGCTCAGTGCTTCCTCCTGTTTTGCATTCATGCCCGCTTCCGGAAGCTTTGTCTCCTGAATGGCTATAATATCCGCATTTTCTCTTGCTATTGTACCAAGAACCTTACGGCTTAATTCCGACCTTGGGCTTGTGCCCGTCAAAGCGGCATTTATTGAATCTATGTTCCAGGAAATGAATTTCATAAAAAATCTCCTTTTTTACCCTTCCCGCTACTCCTCCGGAATGGTCCCGTATCCATTAACAGCCTCATCCACCGTCATGTTTCCGTTTCCCACCTCATAGATGGCAGCCCTGAACTGTCTCACTGCCGGATCCAGAAGACCTGTTTCCTTGTCACTGAAGCTCCTGTCAGCCGGAATCTGAGCAAGTGCCGAATAGAGCCCGTCAGATGAAAAATCATCGACAGGGGGGATCAGACGCTTGAGATCAGCCATGTTGCCAAGCTCCCTCCTGCTGATCAGAAACCGCATGAATTCATTGGCCATATCGATGTTCCTGCTGTTTTTGTTGACGGAGAAGCAGATGCTGATGGAATTTATGTAATACCCGCCCTCGTCACCTGCAGGTGCGGCATAGAATCTGTATTCAAAGGGATGAGCCAGAAAAGCATCAGACTTGCTCTCCCGCTTTGCCGTTCCCGAGACCACGTCACCCGCAGCAAGCATCATGGGCACGTCCCCTTCGAAAAACCTCATGATCACCGAGTCATATTCATCCGTTATCTCTTCCTGACATTTTTCCAGATCTATGCAGTCGGAGTTGACAAATTCCTGAAGCCTTTCAAGTGCCGGCCTCATCAGTTCTCCGGATCCCGGCTCAAAGGAATTGAGGGCGTCAATCTTGTCGCTGTTATTTATCACGTTGCAGCCATACATGGGATAAGAAAAGCAGTTAAAAAGTCCCGAACCGCTGAATCTGTCCACCCCCATCACGGGAGATCCGTATCCCGCACCCTTAAGCTTCTCACAGACTGTCACAAGCTCTTTGTAGTCAGTGGGAACCTTTAAGCCTTCTTTTTCAAAGATGTCCATATTGACCATCATTCCATAGGAGGTTGTAAAGATCGGAAGCATAAGGACATCGCCCGAATCCGCGGTCCTTATCAGGGACTCTTTGATGCAGGAATAATCGATATCCAGTGAAGGATCGGACAGAACCTCGCAGGCACCAAACAGGTCGTCATAGGCTTCATTTCCGATCATCCAGCTGTTAGTCGTAAAGATATCCGGCGGCTCGGTGTTAAAGAGGGCGCTTGAAATGACATTATTGTAATCATCCATCGTCACATACTGAAGTTCGGCATTGGGATAGTATTCATAAAAGCGTTCAAACTCTGCCTCAAGGGACTCAAAGTTGCCGTAGTTGCCCGCAACTGTCAGGGAAAATTCCGTGTCCTTATCGTACCTCGGAACAAAAGCAGCTTCCTCCTTCTTCCCGCCGTTGCAGCCCGTCAGAAAAAACATGACGGCCATACTCAAAGAAAAAACGATACCTGCAGTCTTTTTCATATGCCTTTTCTCCCTCCTTTAATAGAATACCGGTAACTATTCATAACAGTTCTTAAAACCGAAGGGTTCTGAACTGTTACAATCATTGATGCTGCCCGTAAGCAATGTCATTACCATCCATCTAATTATCCACAGCTTTCTTCAAAGCGTCAACTTTTTCAGGGGTTTAAGATCCCCTGCCAGCTTTCTGTATCTTGAAAGCAGGTCTCCTAGATCCTTATCAAGCCTCTCCCTGTCACCGTCCTTTCCTGCTGTTTCAAGACCGGCGGCGACTTCTCCAAGTTCAAGTGCGCCTATGGCCCTGGAGGCGCTCTTAAGGGCATGGACCTTAACTGTTGTGTTCTTTATATCCCCCGCCTTCCAGTAGCTTTCGATCTCTTCTGCCTTCTTTTCGGCGCTTTCGGAAAACATCTCCAGAGTCATCAGATAGTCCTCGCCGTCGCCGCAATAGTTAAGACCCGAATCCACATCAAGCTCCTTAAGCCCATAGAGAAACTCCGGCAGCTTAAAGGAGTCACCACCATCATCAGCAGCATCCTCCTCCGATGAATATGTCACCTTTTCCTTTGGAAGATACTGAAGAAGCATGGTTTCCAGCCTCTCGGCATCGATGGGTTTGGTGAGATAGTCGTCAAATCCGGCGTCTATGTACATCTTGCGCATTCCTGAAATTGCATTTGCCGTAAGACAGATCACGGGAGTTCCCTTATTGGGAGTATCGCTAATGAGCTTCATTTCCCCAAGGGTCTCTATGCCGTCCTTATCCGGCATCATATGATCCAGAAAGATCACATCATAGGGGTTCTTCATAAAAAGAGCCATTCCCTCATCGCCGCTTCCTGCCGTATCGATTTTAAGACCGGTCTTCTTCAGGAGATTTACAAAAACCGTGAGGTTTACAGGAGTATCATCAACCACCAGCACTTTTGCCGAAGGGGCTGTAAACTTCTCGCGGTAGTTTGCCCTTTCGCTTAAGGACCGTCTGAAGGCCTCCTCAAAGTCACCGATGGGATCCCACTTGATTACCTTCTGCTCGAGATCAAAGGAAAAGACCGATCCCTTGCCGTATTCACTTTCAACCTCAAGGTGGCTGCCCATCATGCCAAGAAACCTCTGTACGATGGTCATGCCAAGACCCGTACCCTCGATATTTCTGTTCTTTTTTTCATCAATACGTTCAAAGGCCACAAAGAGTCTGCTTAAGTCTTCGGCTTTGATCCCGGTTCCGGTGTCCTTAACGCTGACCCTTAGCATGACTGAATCCGGCACATCTGTCTTTCGGGCATGCACGGAAAAGGTTATGGATCCTTCCTCAGTATATTTAACTGCATTTGACAGGATATTTATTATGATCTGCTTGATCCTGATCTCGTCCCCCATAAGAAGGGAGGGAATGTTCCTGTCTATGTCCGGTTCAAATGAAAGACCCTTGTCTTCGGCCTTTTTCTGCACCATATTCACCAGATCGTTAAGGAGGGAGGCAAAACTGTACTCAACGTTGATTATCTCCATTTTTCCTGCCTCGATCTTGGAGAAATCCAGAATATCGTTGATGATACCAAGGAGGGTGTTACCCGCAGTCTTAATGCTCTCCGAATACATACGGATATCTTCGTCCTTTGAATCCCTTAAGACCATCTCGTTCAACCCAAGGATCGCATTCATGGGGGTACGTATGTCATGGGACATGGTGGACAGGAAACTGGATTTTGCCTCATTGGCCTGGTTTGCCTGCAGCGCCGCATCAGAAAGCCTGCGGTTGTAGATCATCATGACAGTGGAATTGAACATCAGAAGGGACAAAAAACCCAGGGAAGCTATTCCAAGGAGGAGCCAGTCTATTGACCGGCTTTCAACCAGGTCGCTTAAGGGTATGTAGGCAAGGAGGATCCATGATGTCACGGTTTCAAGCGGGGTGTAAGACAGGACGCAGTCCTCCCCCTTAAAGTTTTTGATGGTCATGGTTCCCGTCCCGCCCGTCACCGTTTTTTTAACCTGCTCATATTCCTCGGCGGTAGCTGTATTATATGACTTGTAGTATTCGAAAAAGTTGCTGTTCTTAAAGGACTTGCCGTGGATAACGTAATTGCCCTCACTGTCCACCAGGCTTATCTCCGCATCCTCATATTCACCCTTAAGGAAAATGAGCTTCTGCTCCAGGTGGCTTAAGGGGACAACCCTCATCAGCAGACCGTCCTTAAGCTCATTGCTTTCTTCATCAAGAACGGTAACATGACCGTAAAAGGCGATGGACTGAACGCCGTTCATTGGGTTTGTATAGGCCCTTGTCAGGTTGACGGCATTATTTTGACCGTCTGCGTTTTCAATGCTGTCAAAGATGTCCACGTTTTTGTATGAAACGGAAAAGTCACCGGGGTCGGATACCTTTGCCGCCGTAGAGATGCCGGTTCTTCCCGGACTGTCGGGAAAGACAAGGTGACCCTCTGTCTCAGATGTGATCTTTGATTTTCTGATAAAGGTTATGGCCTCTTCGGCTGTCATCGGGTCACCGTCTTTTGCCGAGCGGTTGATGTAGTTGACCCAGATATCGCAAAGATGCTGCTCATCCTCAAGGTAGTTGGTTATGATACGGTTGGTGGTCATGGTCATCTTTTCAAAGGCGATGACCTTGTTTTTGTTGCTCTCTTCCGCCCTTATGTTGGCGTATCTGATGATAAAGAAGAGGATGAAGCCCATTATCAGGAGATTTATTGTTATTATCAGCCATCTTTTCATCATTGCATCATTTGCCCTCACAAGTTCCCGCCATCTTTCAGATAATGACCATTATATCACATTCCGGCTCTCATGCACGATGCCAGAAACTTCTCCGGAGGCTCATCCGTTCTGGTAAAATGATCCGCATTTACCCTTATGCCCGCATTTTTGGCCTGTTCAGGAACCAGGTTCGTATACCATTCTATCACTGTTTCAGGCTGGGTTTCAGTTACGATAAGAAACACCCCGCCTCCCATATGCATTGTCTTGCTGTTGTCGGGTTCCATGGTGTGGAGGATCGAAGCCAGGGCCTCACTGTCATCACCGGTAGAAAAGCGAATGATGGTTCCGCCCTGAATCCCCTTCTCCGATACGTAATCCATGATAACCCGGGCATATTTTTCATTATAGTACCCGGTCTTATCATCCTCCCAGGCAGCCCGCTTAAAGACCGAGATCTCCAGGTAGACCAGGGCAAAGGCAAAGGAAAGAGCCAGTGTGGAAAAGTCCGTCAAGGACAAGAGTCTTCATCAGCCTGGTATTATTCTCAGGATATTCAGAGTCCTTATCCAGAAGTTCCTTTTCTATGAATTTATCCGGATCCGTGATCCTTAAGCATGACCGGCGGATAAACTTCATGGAATTTGTGAGCCTTGAATAGGCCGCAGATCTCCTTGCCTTCTTTTCCTCTTATCTTCATATTCCCCACCTTAAATTGTGCCTGTTCCGTGCGCATCCCCGCAAAGCGCCCCTTATTCCTGATAGAGAAGATACGGCTTTCTCTGTTCCTTAAACTTCTCGATATCCTCCTTCCAGGAGTCTTTTATTTCCTTCGCGCTTTTCCCGGCCATGATCTGCCTTCTGAGCTCATCCGAACCGCTTAAAAGATCTATCCAGTATCTGCCCTTCTGATCCGGGGTACCAAAGAAATCCGTCTCGGGTGATGAATCCATATAGGCATTGTAGGCTTCAAGGATATATTCCGGATTAATACCGGCTTCAAGGATATCCCCCAGGGGTATCTCTCTTAAGTCCATTCCCCTGCAGAACTGTCCTTCCAGTGGCGGAGCTGCCGCCCCATCCATACTGTGGGGCGTAAAGGTGAAATTAAGCTTTTCCGTGTTCTTTATCAAAGGACTGCCGAATACTTCAAAAGGATACTCCGTGCCTCTTCCAACGGAAAATGCAGTATTTTCAAAGAAGCAGGTGGATGCATAAAGATACACCGCCCTCATATCCCTGATGTTCGGGGAAGGTTTCTTAATAAGCGACGTCTTTGTCTGATGTGTGTAGTTTTTGCAGGGAATGACAGTCAGCTTAAGCTTATCCTTTCCTGCCTCAAGCCAGCCCTCGCCGTTTATCATCTGCGCCAGCTCTCCCCAGGTCATCCCATAGACCACAGGGATCGGCAGCTTTCCGACTCCCGACTCAAAGCCTTCCTTTAAGATCGGACCGTCCACATAAAAGCCGTTGGGATTTGGACGGTCAAGGATTATCACTTCCTTGTCATTCTCAGCGCAGGCATCCAGGAGATAATACATGGAGATATAGTAGGTATAGTACCTTAAGCCCACATCCTGCATATCCACTACCAGGGTATCAAAGCGGTCCATGTCCGCCGGGGCAGGATGCCGGGAATTTCCGCTGTAGAGTGAAAGAATGGGAACCCCTGTCTTTTCATCAACGGAGCTGTCCACGCTTTCTCCTGCGTCCGCTGTCCCCCTGAAGCCGTGCTCGGGACTGAATATGGCAGTTACATCTGCCCCCTTCTCAATGAGGGCATCCAGAATGTGCTTTCCGTATCTGATCTCCTGTCCGTTTCCGTCCCTGCCGAAGGGCAGGAGGCTGGGATCCTTTATCCATCCATCTGTTCCCGAACTCTCTGTCTCATCTCCCACGATACCCGTATGGTTTGAGAAGAGGGCAACTCTTTTGCCCTCAAGAAGAGGGATATATTCGTCAAACTGCTCATCTCCAAGCACAACCTCCTGACCGGGTGCTTCGTTTTGACTCAGTTCCTCGTTTGTGTTCTGTTCCTCGTTTTGGCTTAGTTCCTCGCTTTGGCTTAGTTCCTCATCCCGGCCTGATTCTTCAATTTGGTTCAGTTCCTCATTTGTTTTCTGTTCCTCGTTTGTGTTCTGTTCCTCGTCTGTGTTCTGTTCCTCGTTTTGGTTCAGTTCCTCGTTTTGGTTCAGTTCCTCATCCTGACTCTGTTCCTCACTTTGGCTTGATTCCTCATCCTGGTTCTGTTCCTCATCCTGATCCGTTGATTCTGCTGAATTGTCCGATACCCGGAGGATGATGCCCGTTCCCCTTTCGTAAAGGGTTTTTTTGGTATACTGATATTTCTTATTGAGCCGGGGTATATTCACCGGAAGCCTGCCTGTGATGTCACACCCGCCGAAGGCAGCATAAATTGCCGCCGGAATGTTGGGACCATACTGGGGCGTATCTTCAAAATCCTCCGGAGGGATCTTAGACATGCCTCTGGCATTGTAGCAGCAAAGGATGGCATCTGCCTTCTGGTATCTTGCGGCATCATATGGAAGCTGGGAGCTGAGGATGACTACCTTCTTTCCTTCCTTATGGGCTTTTTTGATAAGCCTGTCATAGAGGGCACCGGTCCTGCCTTCTTCTTTCGCCGGATTAAGTTCATCATTTCCGTAAAGAGCCGACAGGGCGATCACAACCTCGTTTTCACTTAAGGTCTCTTCAATGAAGCTCTCCCTGTCTGCATCCTCAAGGTCTTCAATGCAAAATACGGAAACATCAGAGCTGCTTTCGATCACCCCGTCTTCCTCTAACCTCTGAAGGGCATACCTGACGGAGTTTTCCTGCGACTTAAAAGGAAGCACTATGGCTGCGCTGCTGCCTTCTTTAAGGGGAAGGAGGTCATCTTCATTCTTCAGAAGAGTAACAGCCTTTTTGGCGATCTCCCATTCCTTTTCATGGTTTTCCTTTGACCCTGTCAGGGCTTTTGGATCCTTATCTTCCTCGCCGGAATTTTCCTCATCGGAAGAAGAAAGAAGTCCGTATTTTTCCTTAAGCTTAAGTATCCTTAAGACAGCCTCGTCTATCTCAGCCTCGGGGATCTCTTCGTTTTCTACCATCTCTGCAAGGTCTGAGATATATTTCTCCATATTTTCAATTCCCTCCGGTGAATTCATTTCCACCGGCATCAGAATGATGTCCACACCTGCATCGATGGCAAGCCTTGCGGCATCCAGGGGGGCGATGTTTTCGGAAACAGCCGCCATGTCCATGGCATCCGTGATCACGACTCCGTCGAATCCCATGTTTTTCCTTAGGACATTTCCGATAAGTTCCTTTGAAAGCGTGCTGGGAAGTGTGATCTTCTTTCCGTCCTTAATGGAGGTATAAGTCTCCTTTTCGATCTTCGGATACTGGATGTGGGCGGTCATCACCATGTCAGCCCCGTTTTTAAGGCACTTTTCAAAGGGAACGAGCTCGTTTTGTGAAAGTGCTGCCAGATCCTTATCAATGCAGGGAAGCCCGGTGTGGCTGTCTGTCTGTGTGTCTCCGTGTCCCGGATAGTGCTTGAGTGCCGAAATGATCCCCGCTTCGTGAAGTCCCTCGCAGAAGGAAATGCCGAAATCGGCTGTCATTTCAGGGCTGTCGGAGAAGGATCGGATCCCTATCACGGGATTCTGAGGATTGATATTAACATCCACAACGGGAGCAAAGTCCATATTAAAGCCAAGAGCCTTAAGCTCCGAGCCGGTCACTTTAGCAGCTTCCTTTGCCATTTCCCTGTCCCAGGTGGCGCCAAGGGCCATATTGCCGGGCATCTGGGTTCCCGTAGCAAGCCTTGTCACCCTTCCGCCTTCCTGATCAACGGCAACAAAGATCTTCTGCTTATCGTTTCCTTCGCTGTTTGCATCCTGCAGCTCCTTGATCAGTCCGGCTGTCTGATCCGGATCCTCTATGTTATCCGCAAAGAGGATCACTCCTGCAAATTTATGCTTATTCAATGCCTTGGCAAGTTCATCGTTAAGCTCTGTAACTCCGGTCGCTTCGCCGTCCTCTTCAGTCCAGAAGCGCACATCCGGCATGAGCATCTGCTCTATCTTCTCTTCTGTTGTCATCTCGTGAAGGATGCCCTCAGGTGACCCGGCTGCTGATTTCTTAAATTCCTCCCAGCGGTTTTCAACAGTTTCGCAGGTCTTAAGGAATTCCGGGTTCCCCATGTCTTTTGCATAATCCTTAAGCACATTTATCTTGCTTTCAACATTCTTTACCGCAGGATAGTCCGCTTCGTTTGCATAGACGGGACTGACAAGCTTTATGCTGTCATTTGCCATCTCTGAAAGAAGAGAAAAAACGCTTTCCGAATTATCTCCTTCGTAGTCCATCGAAAGCTGCAAAAGCTGGGATACGAAGCCCAACGAGGAGGATGTGAAATATCCTCCGTCAAATTTATTGGCATTTGCTATCTTGTCCGTCACAGGTGAATTGATCTTGTTTGTAAGGTAGACGATAACCAGATCCTTGGCGGGATCCACCATGACCATGGTTCCGGTCCAGCCCTGGTGTCCGAAGGTTCCGGAGCCGCTTTCTCCGAAATACCAGATTCTCTGGTCGTCCCCTTCTCTCCACCAGCCAAGTCCCCAGTGGGCATCAACGCTGTTTTTGGGTGAAGTAAACAGATCCATCACGTTTCTGGAGAAGAACCTGTGCTCTCCATAGCCGCCTGTGAGCATGACGGACGCAAGCTTTGCAAGATCCGTGGCATTGGAGAAAAGTCCCGCATGTCCGGAAACTCCTCCCATGCTGTAATATGCCATTTCGTCATGAACCTCTCCCTGAATGGTCTCGGTCCTGATGCCGGGGAACTGAAGGTAGCCGTCCCTGGTGTTGCCGTTTACCTCGGTTGCGGCGCAGTCATCCTTTGAAAAGCCGTTCTCCGAAGGGGTAAAGGTTATATGCTCAAGACCCAGCGGTTCATAGAAGGTGTCCTTAACATACTGATCCAGCCTCTTTCCCGAAACACTCTCCACCACAAGACCAAGGATCATATAGTCCACATCGGAATACAATGTCTTTGTACCCGGCTCATACATAAGGGGAGTCCGGCATATGGCCTTTATGGTCTCCTCTCTTGTTTCCGGCGAGGCATCGTTTCCGGCAAAAAGGATATTTTCGTACTCTTCACCGTATTTCTGGGTCACGGCATCCACATAGGGATTGCAGTAGCGGGGCGAAGCCGGAAAGCCTCCCTGATGACACAGGAGGTCTTTTACCGTAAGCTCTGCCTTCCACTGCTTCATTGTCTTTATTCCGGGATCTGCCCCGTCCTTGTATGTGAAATCCATGGTATCTTCTGCAAAACCTTCTCCGAGAAAATCCACGATACGGGCATCTATTGACAGCTTTCCGTCGGTAACAAGCTTCTGAAGAGCGTAATTTGTGGCAAACATTTTGGTTACGGATGCCAGGTCAAAAAGGGTGTCTTCGGTCACATCGGGACTGTCGGTATTTTTGCTTCCGTCCGGCAGATATGAATTAACCTTTCCCCAGGCGTTCCCGTAAACAAGCCTTCCGTTCCGTACCACAGCAAGCTGTGCTGCAGTAAAGCCCGACTCCACGTCCGATGAAATGATATCTGAGATCAGCTTCAGTGATTCCCCGCTTATCCCCTCTTCCTCCGGCTTTCCCGGCAGGATCTCGGGATAGGGGATCCAAACCCTGACCGCCTCCTTGACTTCCATGGGCTCGATACCCGACACCTGAAGGGTATTAAGTCCGTTTACGGCCGCATCCGAAAAATCCAGTTCATATACGGTCTCTGCCTCAAGATCTGTGGTGTCGACCTTTGCGTTATTCACAAACATGCTGAAGGAAGAAACCGTATCCGAAGCCAGGAAAAAAAGCTTTCCCTGACCATGGTAGCCCTCAAAGCTCAAAAGACTGTTCATGGCGAGGGTATCGTCGATCTTACCCCTTCGATCAGGAAATGCAGTCTTTGCCTGCCACTCCCATTCCGGAAGTCTGTCCTTTTTCGTGACACGAAGCAGCTTTGTTTCTTCTGCCTTTTCTTCTTTATCTGCGGCTCTGTCCGAAGCCTCAGCCTCTTCATCCGGAGCATTCTCTTCTTCCGGAGCTTTTTTCGAAGCCTTATCTTCTTCCTCCGAAGCATTTTCAGAGGCAGACTCTTCCTCTTCCGAAGCATTCTCCGAAGCGGTCTTAGACGGCTCCTTCCCTTCCGGTGCTCCGCTTACGCTGAGCATACAGCCGGCCACCGATAAGACAACCGCCATCATGAAAGCCATAAGCTTCCCTAACAGTTTTTTAGTTCCAGCAGACATCATTTGTTCCTCCTATCTTTCAATTCCGCGCCTTCAGCACGGTTTACATGAGCGTATCTGATGTGTTTCCTGATCATATATTCAATAAAAAACCGTCAAGCCTGATAAGGGGATAATCCGCCCCTCAGGTCTGACGGTCAATCAGTCTCTATTCTGTTGAAAAAGGACATAACCCGGCTATGAAATGATGCGATGTGCGTTCGAAACAGTACCTCGTTATATACATGCCCGTCAAGTCCCTTTCCATAAAAAACATATTACTTACTACTCACAGAAAGTTATGGCGTAATCATCTACAAACCGCACTCATTTCCTCATCCTGACCAGATAGTCATACAGCTGTCAATTAAACCCGCGATCGTAAAGATTGCAAAACTCCCCAGACCGGCAATCATATGCTGTCCGACCTGTCCGAAGATTATATCATATTTTCCGGTATCTCAACAAGGTTGATCGCTTATCTTTACGGCTTTTTCGGACCGCAGTTAAAACTATGAACACTAAATATAATATTATTCTTCCATACCATGCATAATCTCTTCCCTGATCTCTGCAATTTCTTTCTCCGGAAGGGCAAGATATTCCGAAACCTTTTCTATTGATTGTCCGTCCTGCAGCATCTTTATAGCCGAATCCCGCTTATATGCAAGTTTCTCTTTTTCTGCCTTGTCTGCCCGTTCCTTTTCCTTGTCCGCCAGTTCCTTTACCTTGTCTGCCCGTTCCTCTGCCTTGTCTGCCCTTAAGGTTTCAGCCTCCGCTTTGTCGGCATAATAATCTACCATATATCTTTCCGTGTTCTTATCTAAAAATGCCAATGCTTCCGAAAACATTCTCATCACCTCCCCCGGATCCTCCCTGAAAAGCGCTATTTCATGGTAGATCTCTGCAAACTCAGGGTGCGTATCCACAAGTCCGACAACGCTTTTCACATCGTCCCGCGAAAGAAAAGTAAGCCAGTTATCAAGCTCATCATCAATTCTTTCTCCATCCATTTTATTGTCATTCCTGCCGTTGAACTTGTCAAGCGTTATGTAGGTTATATTGACTGTTTCCGGCAGGCTGATGCCACTGCTGTAAGACACTTCCCTCCTTGTGATATAATCTGATGCATCCTTAAATGACTCCGGTGATTTTTCCATTAACACAAACAGATACACCGGGCTTATATCCCTGTACGTGAATCTCTCTCCAAGATCATTTTTCTTTTTGTTATACTGTCTCATCACTATATCTGCGGCATAACAACTGCTCCTCTGGGAAGGGAACAGATATCCTGTTTTCTGCATCTCAACATTTACGATAGATCCATTCTCCAGTTCCACAACTGTATCCTCATCCTATGTCCGGGAATCATTAGTGTCCATGTCGGCCTTGTGAGCAGAATTACTGACCTGTGCTCCTTGATTTCCGGCATACGAAATCAACAGAAATCCGGATACTGTCCCACAAAGCAGGTGCTATCTGCCATTCGTCAATCAGTCTCGGATAATTGCCCGCAAGCAAGACAGATGGTTTAATCCCAGCCATCCTGAGGTTCTGTTCATACTTTTCAGGCTCATCCATGTACAGTACACTATCAGCAATCTGCTCTGCGGTTGTGGTCTTTCCGCACCATTTAGGTTCCTCAATCAGGACTGCTACAGAGCTTTTCATTTTCTTTCCAAAATTCTGTCAGCTACCCTCTTCTTATAATCATCAATAAAAATGTCCCCATTTTTTATTTGCCACATAATACGATATCATTCCACTCTTCCTTGAGAATCGAATAATACAGTCTATCTTCAAATTCACCGTTTATCCTAAAGTAATCTCTTAGTGCGCCTTCATAAGTAAATCCGCATTTTTCTATAACTCTCTTTGATGAAGTATTAGACGGTCTTACGCAAATCTGCACCTTATTAAAGCCTATCCTTCGAAAGCCAAAGTCTATCACTGCTTTAGTTGCTTCAGTTGCATATCCTTTGCCCTGGAAAGCAGAACCAATGCAATATTCAATCTCACCAAATGCCCCTTGAGAATCCACAAGAAAATACGCAACCTGTCCGATACACTCTCCGGATGCTTTCTCAATGACTGACCACCGGTATGAATATCCACCCTGACATCGTTTTATAAACTCACTGATAAGTGCCTCAACTTCTTCTTTTGTTTTATATGAAGGCTCACCGTACATACTTTGAACATCGTCATCACTCACCCAGTTTCTCATCATTGAATCAGCATCTTCCATACTGAACCGTCTTAGAATCAGCCTTTCAGTTTCAATTGTTTCCGGACCACAGTCATTTATCTGTAGTTTTTCTTCTTTTTTGTGATGCGAACGGATAAGCTCGACCGTATCCTCAACAGATAAACATTTCGCATACCTTTTAGGCCACATATTCTCGTTATAGAACTTATATGCGGTTTCGGCTTCCATATATTCATTACTTCTTGTTGTATTACAAAAAGCCGGAACAATCATCTCAAACCCTAATGCAAATCCGCCCTTTACAGTAGCATCTATGCAGTAATCCGTCTGAAGTCCTGTTACAATTACTTTGCTTATCCCCTTTTTTTCAAGATAATCATCCAATCCGATGTAATGAACAAAAGCGCTGTTAACATCCTTATCAAAAATTTTTTCTCCTGAAACAGGCGTAAACCTGCTGTCAATTTCAAAAGCCTCATCCCCTATTGAGAATCCCGAACCCTTACCATCGTCATGTCGTACATACACGATCTCGACATCATTTTTCCTTGCCTCACTTATAAGAAGCTGAACATTCTCCGAAAACCTCTCATAAGCATACAGGCGCTCGTCAGTTATGCCTTTCTGAATATCTATAACTAAAAGTATCATATCACCACATAATAATCTCATTCATAAATCTCCCTTATCATGTTAACCCGAAATATAAAAATGTACCAATTCTATCATATTTCCTGACGAAATAGATGGGATTAGGTATAGTCAAAACGAGCTGGACAACGGTAATCTTACCGCCATACAGCTCGTCAATTATCTTAGGATATCTCATTTACAGAAAATCTTTCACACACTCGAAATATATTGATGAAACCGGAAGTGAACTGATGATATACCTTGATCGTTTGTGAGTCACTGAATTATGCCACCTTTGAATAATCAATAACTGAAATTTCTTGCAATACAGTCTTGGCAGAATTGACGATTCTTTCCAACTGCGCCGATACTTCGTCAGTAAAGATGATTTCTCCACAAATCTGACATTCAAGACAAGGAACATTGCGTATAACTATAATGCAACCCTTGTATTCTACTGTAAAAGTAGTGAATGTTTTTATCTTATCATCTTCAAAACAAGCATTACACATAGTTATTTCTCCTTGTTTTGTAATCGTTTCCCAAGCGTTCTTTGTCGGGATGATACGCGGAGATTATAATGATTCTTCTTCCGTTATATCCTACAACAACATGAAGTGCTCCGTCTTTTTGAGTATCAACCCTAAGGATTAAACATGACGGAAATGATGCATTCCAAGTAGAGAAAGTCCCTCAACGGGTTCCATCTGTTCCACAAAAGGGAATCCTTCTTAGCAAAGATAGGTATTGCTTTTTCTTTTTCAGATTGGAGCGGGTTCGCATCTTCGTGGTCGAGTGGAGTAGACGGGAGTCCCGCCGGCGGCTCAGCCGCCTTTCAGGCCGGGCTGCGGCTCGAACGTGCCACTGGCACGTTCTCTCGGTGCTTCGCACCTCGGCCTTGCCGTTCGACTCCCGTCCTTTTTATATAAATACAGGGCATACCTCGTATGCCTTGTATTTCTATGGAGTAGACGGGAGTCGAACCCGTGTCCAAAAACCAATCCCCTGTCCTTCTACTATCATAGTACGTCTATTGGGATTCCCGAAAGAAGCAAGGCGGCGCACAGCCCTGTTTCCCCGGTAGCTTCATGATACGCCCATATGCTCAAAGCTTTGCATATGTCGTTTCCTGCCGGATTTGACGCCGGTTTACGAAAAGGCAGGTGTCTTCGCTCCGACGGCAGACAGCGCTTAGGCTGCTGCTAACGCGTAATTATCTTCTGCGTTTATGTTTAGGTTTGAGATTTAACGCAATCTCCTTCGGATAGCTTCTCCAGCTTCATAGTCCCTGTCGAAACCATTACTACCCCGGATATTCATTTTTCAAAGACCTGAAAATGTCGATGCGGTAACCGTGCAAGTCCGTCAGTTTCACTATAACATATATCGGCCGGTAAAGGAATAAAAAAAAGCGCCTTTTCGTCAAAAGGCGCCTGATTTCCCATATGATCCTTTCAGATTCCTCTGAGATTCAGCACAATGGCAAGGATCATAAAAGCTGCACAAAGGATCTTTGTGAAAAGCTCAAGCTTTCCCTCAAGAGAACGTCCCTTGTTCTTGCCCCAATAGGTGTCCGCAGCACCTGCAATGGCTCCGAGACCCTGGGACTTACCCTCCTGCATGAGAACCAGCACGGTAAGAGCGATGCAGACCAGCATGAAAACGATCATTAAAACTATCTTTAATCCTGACATTTTTCAATCACCTCTATATTAAAAATTTGATCATCAAAAACACTTTCCGACAGACAACGCTTGATTCTATCACAAATACAGATCATTTGCAAGCGGATTCCATGATCCTTTTCTTAAAATATTCCGTATTCTCAGCGGCATTTCCCCTGAAGATCGCAGAACCCATTACGATCACGTTAGCCCCGGCCTCCAGGACCCTGTCGATGGTATCCGATGTGATCCCGCCATCCACTTCAATGTCAAGATCCCTGCCCTCTTCCTTCAGCCTGTTCCTTAAGGTCTTTATCTTTCTGGTGGAGCTTTCGATATATTTCTGACCGCCGAATCCCGGATTTACCGTCATCAGGAGCACCATATCCACCTCATCGATGAGATAGTCCAGGGTTGAAAGAGATGTGCCCGGATTTAAGGCTATCCCGACCCTGACTCCGGCTCTTCTGATGGATTTTAAGGCATTTTCCACATCCCGGCTGGACTCAGCGTGGATAGTGATCCCGTCTGCGCCGCATTCAACAAAGTCATTGATATAGCGCTCGGGATTGTGAACCATGAGATGGACGTCGAAAAATCTGTCTGTTGCGGATCTGATGGACTTGATCAGAGGCATTCCGAAGGAAATGCTGGGAACAAAGTCGCCGTCCATAACATCGATGTGGATGGCATCCGCTCCGGCCTTACAGACATTTTCAATATCCCTTCCCAGATTCTTAAAATCAGCCGCCAGGATCGACGGTGCGAGAACATACTTCATGTGTACCTCTTTCTTGCGGAGATCTCCTCCAGCAGGGATCTGTATGACTCATATCTCATGCTGCTGATGAGACCCTCATTCACCGCATTTTTGACTGCACAGTCCGGTTCGCTCATGTGAAGGCAGAGATTATATCTGCATTGGGGATTATAGGGAATGAACTCGGGATAATAATCCCTGAGTTCCTCTTTTTTAATCCCGGCAGGTTCAAGACTTGAAAAACCGGGACTGTCAAAGATGAAGGTATCGTGTCCGAGACTCAGAAGCTCGGTATGCCTTGTGGTCTGCTTTCCCCGCTTTATCTTTTGGCTTATCTGCCCCGTCTCCATCCTGGAATCCCCAAGAAGACAGTTGATGAGGGAGGATTTTCCCGCTCCCGAAGGTCCCGCAACGGTGGTGGTCTTTCCCTTAAGGAGAGCCCTAAGGTCTTTAAGACCGCTCTTATCCTTTGCGCTGGTAAAGATCAGCCTTACTCCTGAGCCGGCATAGGCTTCAAGGATCCTGTCCCCCTCCTCCTCTTTCTTCAGGTCATCCTTATTTATGCAGATGACGCAGGGGATTTCCTCAAAAGCCATATTTATGAGAAACCTGTCGAGAAGTCCCCAGACAGGTTCCGGATCGTGGATGGAAAAGATCACAAGAGCCTGATCAATGTTTGCAACAGGCGGTCTGATCAGACTGTTCTTTCTTTCAAGGATCTGTGTGACATAGCCTTCCACGTCCTCCGTCTGCGTCAGTTCTATCAGAACATCATCCCCTGCCAGGGGCTTTTTGTTTCTGTCCCGGAAGATCCCCCTTGCCCTGCACTGAAAGGTTCCCTCATCGGTGCAGACGTAGTAGAAACCGCCGATCCCCTTTAATATCTTTCCTTTTAAAGGCTCAGTCATTGCTCTGCCGTGAAGGATACGGCTGCCTCCTGAGTCTTTTCCGTGTCAATGACCGTATTGTCCGGTGCCTCTTCCCTGGTATGATATTTGACCGTTATCTTTCCGGCAGCTTCCGCGATGCCCGAAAGCTTAATGGAAACAGGGAAGGCTTCAACCGTCTGATTATAATAAACCGTATTGGTGTCGTTACCCGTGAGAATGACCTGGGCACTGCCTCCGCTGTAATCGGAAGGGGCTGTCACCGAGAAGTTGCATCCGTAGGTCTTTGTGGCAGGAGCCTGCGGAACAACAGGCGCTGCAGCCGGTCCAAGGCTTAAAACAAAGTCCACGCTGCTTCCCACATCCACCTGGGTATTTGCCTGCACGCTCTGGGATATGACAAGACCTGCCGCAACAGTGTCCGAATTCTGCTCCGTGATCTTTGACCAGGAAAGCTGGGAAGCCGTCAATGCCGTCTTTGCCGCTGTTTCCGAAAGACCGACAAGATTAGGCACACTGACCTTCTGTGTGGCAGCAGGAGTCTCTCCCGTGCCCTCTGTTCCGGCTTCGGGCTGAGCCGGAGCCGCAGCCTGTGTCCCCAGGGCAACCGTCACGATCGTGCCGGATTCCGTTTCCGTTCCCCCCACCGGGTTCTGGGCTGTCACAAGCCCGTCAGTGCCGTCTCCCGTTGCCGCAAAGGAAAGACCCGCACCTTCTATGGCTACCTTTGCTTCGGCATAGGTCTTTCCGGTAACGTCCGGAACAACAATATTACCCACACCGGAGCTGACCACAAGGGTTATGGTGCTTCCGGGCATAAGGCTGGTTCCGGCTTCCGGAACCTGGGAGATGACCGCACCTGCCTGAACCGAGGAGGAATTCTGGTTTTCCGACTGAACAACGAATCCCAAAGCCGTCAGCCTCTGCCTTGCTACCTCAAAGGCCTGTCCCTTCACGTCCTCCACCACGATCTGTGCAGTCTGTCCGCTTTCATTCTGTGATTCCGAATCGGCAGAAATGGAACCGGTGAATTTCCTGACAACAACTATGATAACGACAAGAAGAACCACACCGATGACCACCGCAAGGATCCTCATGATCTTCTGCATGGTGGGATCCATGTCATCGTCTTCTTCTTCCGCCTCCATGATCTTATGCTCTCTTCTGTTCCTGTCAGAAGATGCAGCCTTCGATCTGGCCTGCTCCTGCTTGCGTCTGTCTCTTTGATCCCTGTTGTCTCTCGGCTTTCTTAAGTCCTCCTCTTCTCCGTCCCTGATCCGGCGGACAGGCCTTCTGTCATTTTCGACATCATCCCTCATCCTGCCTCCACGCCTGTCTGCCATCCTTGAGGAGGAATCATCTATTATTCCCCTTAAGTCCTCCTCATCCGAAACATAGTCATCATATCCTTCATAGGCTCCTCCCCTGCGAGGGTCTGCCTCCGGATACATTCCGTTCTGAGGAAGATCCATATCCGGAACCCTGTTCCTGTTATAGGCAGAAAGCAGGGATTCGTCTATATCCATCGAACCCGTCCTGCTCTTTATGGATCTCATGTCATCCTCTGTGACCACCTGGGTTGCACCCATGAAGCCGCCTGAGGGGATGAGCTTGACAAAGTTATCATCCGGAGTCAGAAGAGACTGCTTTAAGTCCGCAATGAGTTCCGTCATGGAGGAATATCTCCTGTCAGGACTCTTTTCACAGCATTTGAAAATGATCTGCTCAACGCTTATGGGAATATCGTTTACAAAATTTCTGGGGCTTGGAACAGTGTCCTGGATATGCTGAATGGCTATTGAAACCGTGGAATCACCGTCGAAGGGAACTCTTCCCGTCAGCATTTCAAAAAGAACTATACCCAGTGAATAGATGTCGCTCTTTTCATCGGAATAGCCTCCCCTGGCCTGTTCCGGAGAAGTGTAGTGAACCGAACCCATGACATTGGAGGTTATGGTGTCGCTGGTCGCCGCCCTTGCGATCCCGAAGTCCGTGACCTTAACCTTGCCGTCTTTGGAGATCATTATGTTCTGGGGCTTGACATCCCTGTGGATGATGTTTGCCCTGTGGGCACACTCCAGACCCATGGAAACCTGGATCGCTATGCTGATGGATTCCTTGACCGAAAGCCTCAGTTTCTTTTCGATGTAGTGCTTTAAGGTGATGCCCTCCACCAGCTCCATAACGATGAAATAGAGACCGGCCTCATTGCCCACATCATACACATTAACAATGTTTGGATGGATCAGCCCTGCAGCCGCCTGAGCCTCCGCCCAGAACTTGGTCACAAAGTTTTTATTCTCGGCGAATTCATTTTTAAGCACCTTAAGGGCAACATACCTGTTGAGGGTATGGTCCATCGCCTTATATACATCCGACATTCCGCCGGTTCCGATCTTGCTTAGGATCTCATAACGCTCTGAGAGCATCATTCCTTCTCTGATTGCCATAATCACACCATCTGTAAATTTTTATGAAAAGGGTTCTATCACAACAACCCCGATGTTATCCACTCCGCCGTTCTTATTTGCCGCATTTATCAGATTCTCGGCTATGGAAACCACATCCCGGCTGCTCTTTACGATAGTCCTTATCTCATCATCTTCAACCATGTTCGTGAGGCCGTCCGTGCACATGAGGATCAGATCACCCTCCTTGAGCTTCATGTCAAAGAAATCCACCCTGACTTCACCGGCACCGCCGATGGCTCTGGTGATCTTGTTCTTGAGGGGGTGCTGTCTGGCCTCGTTCCTGTCTATCTCTCCCGCTCTGACCATCTCCTCCACAAGGGAATGATCCCTGGTTATCTGGCTTATATCCTCATCGATCACATACAGTCTGCTGTCCCCGACATTAGCAACATAAAGATAATCGTCAACCACGCAGGCTGCGACCATGGTAGTTCCCATTCCTTCCTTGTCGGGATGCTCGCTGGCCTCATCTATTATGCCTTCATTTGCCGTTTCGAATGCATGTCTCAGCAGTCTGATGGGATTTTTCTCCATGGACTTTTCTATTTCCGAAACCACACATTCCGCAGCAAAGCGCGAGGCAAAATCCCCCGCATTATGTCCGCCCATTCCATCTGCTACGATGAAAAGATTGGGAAGATTTCCCACAGGCACCTCGGAGGTATAGACATAATCCTGATTCACTTTTCTTTTCTTTCCCACGTCAGTCATGGAAAATGTTTTTATCATAAATGCTTCCTTCTGAGCTGTCCGCAGGCGCCGTCTATATCGCCGCCCAATTCCCTTCTAATAGTAACATTTATTCCAAAGTTTTCAAGTGTATTCTTGAACGCAAGGGCTTTCTGCCTGTCCGGAGCCCTGTATCCGTTTTCCCTCACCGGGTTGACCGGGATCAGGTTTATGTGGCAGGGAAAACCCGTAAGGAGCCTCTTAAGCTCTCCTGCATCCCCTCCGGTGTCATTCACACCGCTTATCAGGGCATACTCAAAGGTTATCCTTCTTCCCGTTTTTTCAAAATAGTACCTGCAGGCCCTGATCACTTCCTCCAGGGGATATTTCTTTGTTATGGGCATTATGCTCCTTCTTTTTTCATTGGTGGGAGCATGGAGTGAAAGAGCCAGGTTTACCGGTATCGACTCTTCGGCCAGTCTTTTTATTCCCGGAACTATCCCGCAGGTTGAAACCGTGACCGATCTGGCACTCAGGTTCTTCCCGTCCTTATCCGTGAGGTTTTTAATGAAGCTTATGAGAGCATCATAGTTTAAAAGAGGCTCCCCGCTTCCCATGACCACCACATCGGACACCCTTTCTCCGGTGTCCTTTTCCATGGCATAAACCTCATCCAGCATCTCCGCTGCCGTGAGGCTCCCTGCACAGCCCTCCACCGTTGATGCACAGAAGCTGCAGCCCATGTCGCAGCCTGCCTGGGAAGAGATGCAGACCGTGTTCCAGTCCCTGTATCTCATAAAAACGCCCTCGATAAGATTGCCGTCCTCCAGCTCGAAAAGGTACTTTCTGGTTCCGTCCTTTTTAGACTCCTGAAAGGTCTTTATCTTAAGGGGACTGAGCTTAAACTCCTCCTTAAGCCTGCTCCTTAAAGACTTTGACAGATCCGTCATGTCGTCAAAGGAACAGACCTTTTTCTGATGAAGCCAGCAAAAGATCTGCTTTGTCCTGAAGGATTTTTCCCCCAGCTCCTTCATCCTGCCGGCAAGCTCTTCTTTTGTAAGGGATCTGATATCATCCATATTCCGGTCATCCGCAGTCATTCAAAAAGTAACCCTTCGGACATAAAAAAGGATCTTAACAGTTATCAAAAACCGCATAATAAAATCCGTCGCAGGGATCGATCCCCTGAACGAACTGCCTTTGACAGATCTCCTTAAGTCCCAGGCTGCCTGATATGTATTCAGCCTGACGGGAATTTTCCCTTTGTGTCAGGGTACAGGTCGAATAAAGGAGTCTTCCTTCCTTTTTAACATACCTTACGGCATTATCCAGGATCTTCCTCTGAAGGCAGACCAGGGATTCAATGTCCTCTTCTTTTATCCTATACTTTATGTCAACCTTTCTGTTCATTACTCCAAGACCGGAACAGGGAAGATCTGCTATGACAAGATCCGCGCTTTCCTTAAGGGCTTCCTGATATTGCGCAGCATCATTTATCCCGGTTTTTATGTTCTTAAGTCCCAGCCTTTTTATGTTTTCTTCGATCCTTTCGGTCTTTTCCCCACTCACATCAAAGGCCAGTACCTCTCCCGTTCCTTCCATGAGTTCTGCCGCATGGCAGGCCTTGCCTCCGGGAGCGGCGCAAAGATCAATAACCTTCATGCCCTTTTTGATCCCGGCCGCTTCGAGTGCCGCCATGGAGCTTATATCCTGTACCGAAAAAAGCCCCTCCTTAAAGGAAGCTGACCTTCCCACATCAAAACGGGAAGACCTTAGTGCAAAATTCCCGAAGGGGGCAGGATCGGTCTCAACCCCTTCTTTTTTAAGGATCTCCCTAAGGTCTGCAACAGAGCATTTTCCGGAATTTACCCTCAGATACAGGGGTCTTCTTTCCTCACTGCTCTTCATGATCTTCAGGGCAGTCTCCTTATCAAAGGATCCGACCAGCGTCTCATAGACATATTCCGGAAATGAATATCTTATCCTGTCGTCGGGAAAGGTCAGTGCCTCCCCTTCACTTAAGGATGCCAGCTTTCTTGTGACTGCATTTGTAAAGCCCGAAAGTCCGGCCATATGTCTTTTTTTTGTAAGCCTGACCGCTTCGCTGACTGACGCCCTTGAAGGTATGTGATCCATATACATGATCTCAAAGGCAGCCATCCGGATGATGTGCCTTATAAGACTTTTCATCTTCCGGGTCTTAACACTTGAAACGGTGTCTATCACATAGTCAAGAGCCAGCCTCTTTTCCACCGTACCCAGTGAGAGGGTTCTTAAAAAGGCTCTGTCCCTTTCTTCAAGATAGGCATACTTTTCCTGAACTGCCCTTATGATGTCTGAAAGATAGGTTCCCTCCTCCTCGTTTTCAATGAGGATATCAAGCACCAGATTTCTGATATCCGTCATTGTCCGAGCCTGTCCCCCCTTTGCAGCTTATAGCCCAGGAGAAAATCCCCTGTCTTCATTCTTTTCTTTCCCTCAGGCTGCAGTTCATTTATCTTAAGGCCCCCTTCGCCGCAGTTTACAACAAAGGAATCCTTTGAGACTGAGACGATCTCCCCGGCAGCTGCTTCTTTGCTGCTTTCATCCGCCACATCCGCATCCCAGATCTTAAGGCCTTTTCCCTTAAGGGTGGTAAAGGCTCCCGGCCAGGGGTTGAAGGCTCTTATCTTCCTTTCGATACAGGCTGCATCCCCGGAAAAATCGATCCTGCCCATCTCTTTTTTTATCTGCTTTACATGACTTGAAAGAGTCTCATCCTGCTTTATGGGAGTGATCTTTCCCTCCTCCAGGGCCTTAAGCGCTTCTACGATAAGACCGGCACCTGCATCGGAAAGCTTGTCAAAGAGACTTCCGCCGGTCTCCTTAGCCGAGATCTCCACTGTTTTTTTCATCAGGATGTCCCCTGTGTCCACCCCTTCATCCATCTGCATTATGGTCACTCCGGTCTCTTTTTCCCCGTCAAGTATGGCCTGCTGTATGGGAGATGCCCCCCTGTATCTGGGAAGGAGTGATGCATGCACGTTTATGCAGCCGTATTTTGGCATATCAAGAATCTCTTTTGACAGGATCTGTCCGAAGGCTGCGACAACGAAAACCTCCGCCTCCGTCTCCGAAAGCTTCCGGATCCCTTCCGGGTTTTTGATCCTTTCCGGCTGGAAAACCTCTATCCCGTGTCTTAAGGCACACTCCTTAACGGGACTGATGCTCATTTTCCCGCCCCTGCCGCTGGGTCTGTCCGGCTGGGTCACCACCAGAGTGACCTCATATCCGGCTTCTATGATGCTTTCCAGGATACCCGCGGAAAAATCGGGGGTTCCCATAAACAGTACCTTCATCCTCTCAGCCTTCCTGCACATCCTCTACGTTTGAAAGCTCTCCCTCCACAAGATCCACATAGAGCTTCCCGTCGAGATGATCCACCTCATGGCAGATGGCCCTTGCCAGCATGTCCTCCGCTTCAAGAACCTGCTCCTGCATATTCCTGTCGAAATATCTGACCATGACATAGTTTGGTCTGGTTACGATCCCGGTTTTTCCGGGAACCGAAAGGCAGCCCTCATATCCCGACTGTTCCCCGTCCGTTTTGATGATCTCCGGATTGACGAAAACATGGGGATCATCACCTTCCGTATCGATCACCACGATCTTTTTCAAGACTCCGACCTGGGGTGCGGCAAGTCCCACACCGTTTGCATCATACATGGTCTCAAGCATGTCATCTATGAGCTCCTGTGTCCTGTCATTTAATTCCTTAACATCCTTTGCCTTCTTCAGCAGGATCTCGTCACCGATCTCCCTGATATTTCTCAGCGCCACTTTATGTAAACTCCTTTCAATTCCGGATCGTCACTCATCAAATCCGAATTCTATGAATCCTGTCAGCTCTCCCTTTTCCTTTTCCCGCTGACACATTTCCTCTACCATATCCTTTATCAGGATCAATGTCTCATATTCCGGGCTTTTCACATGAAGACATTTCCTGTAGATATCATTTATTCTGGATATACTGTCATCTGAGGGTCCGATGAAATGGACCTCATTAAGCTGATGGCTTTTTGAATATATCGTCCTGTATATCCTGTCCATAAGCTGACCGGCATTTTTTTCGTTCTCATCCTTAACCAGGATCTTCATCAGATGCATGGCCGGAGGATATCCGCAAAGCTGTCTGTAGGCGATCTCGTCCCGGTAGAATCCTTCGTAGTCCTGACCTGAGGCATGTATTATGGCGGGATTTTCAGGATCGTAGGTCTGTATGACCACCTCTCCGCCCCTGCTGCTCCTTCCTGCCCTTCCGGCAGCCTGTGTCAGAAGTTCAAAGGTCTTTTCCGACGCCCTGTAGTCCGAAGCGTATAGGGACATATCCGCCGCAAGGATCCCTACCAGGGTCACGTTTTCGAAGTCATGACCCTTGACTATCATCTGTGTTCCCACGAGGATATCGGCCTTTCCGGCTCCGAAGGCTGCGATGATCTTTTCATAGGATCCCTTTTTCCTCGTGGTGTCCATATCCATCCTCAGGGTCCTGACTCCATTAAAGGTCTTATGAAGACTGTCAACGACCTGCTCGGTTCCGGCTCTCATTCCGGAAATATATCTCGAGCTGCAGGAAGGGCAGGTCTTAAGATTTTCGGTTTCATATCCGCAGTAGTGGCAGATGAGCTTCCCGGATCTGTGCAGGACCAGGGACACATCGCAGTGGGGGCATTTTGCCACATATCCGCAGCGCCTGCAGCTAACAAAGCCGGCATAGCCCCTCCTGTTTAAGAACAGCATGATCTGTTCTTTTTTTTGAAGCCTGTCTTCGATCAGGCTCTTAAGCTTCTGCGAGAACATGGATCTGTTGCCGTTTTGAAGCTCCTGCCTTAAGTCCACGATATGGACCCGGGGCAGTTTTGCACTGGGCACTGCCCTTTCCCTGAGTTTCATGAGCCTGTATTTTCCGGTCTCACAGAGATAGTAGGCATCCACCGACGGGGTGGCAGACCCCATCACAAAAGCGGCTCCGTTGATCTTTGCCAGCTTTTCGGCAGTCTGTCTTGTGCTGTATTTCGGCATCTGGGAGGAGTGATAGCTGGAATCGTGCTCCTCGTCCATGACTATGATCCCGATATTGTTAAAGGGAGTGAACAGTGCCGACCTGGGTCCGATCATCACGTCGGTCTCCCCGTTTTTTGCCTTTATGAATCTTTCGTATCTTTCTCCTTTGGAAAGTCCGGAATGGAGATAGGATACCCTTTCCTTAAACTTTCCGGAAAATCTCTGCATGGTCTGGAAGGTCAGTGAAATCTCCGGGATCAGCATGATGGCCTGTTTCCCGCTTTTTACCACGATGTCTATCATTTCCATGTAGACCTCGGTCTTTCCCGAGCCGGTGACTCCGTGGATCAAGACCGGTGTCCTGTCACCGCTTTCATAGGCCTTTTTGAAATCGTCCACTATGGCCTGCTGGGCCTCGTTTAAGCTTATCCTTTTTTCTTCCGGCTCTCCTAAGACGATGTCTTCCTTTACCGCTTTTTTTCTGACCGGAGCCTTGATGGGAAGGACGCATCTTAAGGCATTTATAAGAGTTCCCCCGTAACGTTCCTTCATCCAGAGGGCAAGCTTTATCAGGTCATCTGCCGCCTTTTCCGAGGTATCGGCATAGAGAATCTCTTCTATGTCCTTTATCCTTTCTTCCTCGATAAGGGGCCTGGAGCTGATATTTACCACATATCCCTTCTTCCTGCGGCTGCCGTTTCCGAAGGGTATGCTCACAAGGCTTCCCGGTTTGACTCTTTCTTCCAGCTCTTCCGGTATCCTGTACTGAAAGGGTCTGTCCAGCTTTTCGTGTGAGATCTCGATTATGACATCGGCATACAGCATCAGCCGATGACTTCCTTTATCAGTTCTCTTTCATCCATGTGGTGTTTCTCACCCTTTATCTCCTGATAGTCCTCATGTCCCTTTCCGGCAAGCACGATCACATCTCCGTCTTCGGCATGGTCTATTGCATATGCGATGGCTTCCTTCCTGTCCAGGATCATGACATATTTTCCGTCGGTCTTTTTTATGCCCGTCTCTATGTCCTCCATGATGGCCCGGGGTTCCTCAAATCTGGGATTATCCGAAGTGATTATGGTCAGATCGGCAAGCTTTCCGCTCACCTGACCCATTTCAAACCGTCTGAGCCTCGACCGGTTCCCGCCGCATCCGAAAAGGCATACAAGCCTTTTGGGTTCATATTCCTTTAAGGTAGTCAGCAGGCTTTCAAGAGCCATTGCATTGTGGGCATAGTCGATCATGAGAACATAATTTCCCCCGGTGGGGACGATCTCGATCCTGCCCTTGACCCGGCCGTTTATGAGGGCATCCCTTATCGCCTCTTCCGGCACATCAAAATGCCTGCTCACCGCTATGGCACAGAGGGCATTATATACAGAAAACCTCCCGGGAAAGGCTGTATCCGTATTAAGATCAAGAAGTCCCTTCACATCGAAGTTGACCCCGATGAACCCGTCCCTTTTTATCAGGCTTATGTTTTCCGCCCTCAGATCATTGTCTTCGTTTAGACCAAAGGTCTCCACCCTGCAGGTGTGTCCCTCAAGCACAGCCTTTGCATAGCTGTCGTCTCCGTTGACGATACCCGTGACGCACTGCTTGAAAAGCAGGCTCTTGCAGTGAAGATAATCTTCAAAATCCTTATGCTCATTGGGACCTATGTGGTCAGCCGAAAGGTTTGTAAATACTCCGATATCAAACTGAATTCCGGCGGTCCTGTGCATCATGAGGGCCTGGGAGCTGACCTCCATAACAACGGCTTCTATCCCCGCTTCGACCATTTTTGAAAAATATTCCTGGAGAACATAGGACTCCGGTGTGGTGTTTTTCGATGGTATGTGCTCATCCCCCACAATGGTCTCTATGGTTCCGATGAGACCTGTCTTATGTCCTGCACTTTCAAGCATATGCTTTATCAGATAGGTGGTGGTGGTCTTTCCCTTTGTTCCTGTGACTCCGATGGTTGTGAGCTTCCCTGCCGGGTGATCAAAATATGCCGCTGAGATCAGCGCAAGGGCATATCTTGTATCCTCCACCCTTATCTGACAGATGTCTGCATCCTCAGGAAGCGGAATATCCTTTTGAACCACAAGGGCTGCCGCCTTAAGCCTGACTGCCTCGGGGGCAAAATCGTGTCCGTCGAAATTTGCTCCCTCTATGCAGATAAAGACACAGCCTTCACTTATCTTTCTGGAATCATATACGACCTCTGTTATGAGGGTATCCTCCGCCGGTCTGCCCTTTTGACTGTATTCCAGTTCCGATATCAGTTCCTTTAACTTATGCATATCCCTTTACCCAAAAGCCTCCCAACTTAACAGAGCCGGCAAAAAAGCCGGCCCTGCCAGTGTCATTTCTTTCTTACTTCTTCTTTTTGCCCTTTGACTTTGAGCTCTTTTCGTCCTTCTTTTCTTCCTCGTTCTTCACGGGAACCTCAGCCTTCTTGGCTCCGGCCTTCTTAAAGGCATACCAGAGATTTCCGGCAAGGAAGACCGATGAATAGGTTCCGCAGATGATGCCTACCATAAGAGGAAGTGCAAAATCCTTTATGGAGGATACTCCCAGAAGATAGAGCACAAATACGGTTATGAAGGTGGTCAGGGATGTGAACACCGATCTCGAAAGGGTCTGGCTTACAGATACATTGACTATATCCTCAAGGCCTGCCTTGTTCATAAGACGGCTGTTTTCCCTGATCCTGTCAAAGATGACTATGGTTGCATTTATGGAATATCCGATTATGGTAAGCACGCAGGCAATGAAGGTTCCGCCGACTGATATCTGTGTTATGGCATAGCAGGCAACGACCACCAGTGCATCATGGAGCAGGGCTATAACAGAAGCCGCACCGAAGCGCAGATCCTTAAACCTGAACCAGATGTAGACAAGCATGCAAAGGAGGGCGATCACTGATGCAAGCACCGCATCTCTCTGCATCTCAGTGCTTATGGTGGAGGAAATGGTCTCCATCTGTATGTCATCGGAATCCACACCGAATTCGGACTCCATGGCATCCTCAAACTGCTCTCTTTCCGCAAGGCTTAAGGTTCTGGTCTTGATGACAACCTGGGTGGTTCCCGCAACGTTTGAAGTGTTTACGTTGCTGTCGCCGGTGATCTTTTCAACCACGGGAACAACCTCTTTCTCAAGTCTTTCAACAGTATAGTCCTCTCCCAGATCCACTGTCGAAGATGTTCCGCCAAGAAACTCCTGGGAGAAGTTGAGGATGTGTCCGATGGAAGAAGCATTCCTTGCCATGAACACAGGTCCCGAAACCACGAGGATGATGGAAAGAACGAAGAACACTGCCTTCTTTCCGGTTATGTTTATGGGCTTTCTCTCTTTTGCCTTTCCGTAGAACTTCTCATTCCTGATGCCTATGCCGTAAAGCACGTTCATGATGAGCCTTGTTACAAGGAGGGCTGTGAAGAGGGAAATTACGATACCCAGCGCAAGTGTCACTGCAAAGCCCTTAACGGTACCGGTTCCTCTGATACCCAGGATGGCTGCTGCGATAAGGGTCGTGATGTTTCCGTCAAGTATGGCTGAAAGTGCCTTGCTGTAGCCCTGCTTGATCGAGGCATCCACGGTTTTGCCCTGGGCGATCTCTTCCCTGACACGGGCAAAAATGATAACGTTGGCATCCACAGCCATTCCTATGGAAAGGATGATACCGGCGATTCCTGGAAGGGTCAGTGTTATTGAAAATCCGTTTAAGAGACAGATGATTATCTCGGTGTAGGCAATGAGGGCAAGTGAAGCAGACACACCTGAGATCCAGTAAACTACGATCATGAACAGGAAGATCGCGATTATTCCGATGCCTGCCGCCATGAAGGAGGTCTGGATGGCCCTGGATCCAAGCTGGGCTCCAACCACCGATGACGAAAGTTCTTCAAGTTCAACCTTGAGTCCACCGATCCTGATGGTGGAGGCAAGGATCTTTGCCTCGTCATAGTCGCTCTGTCCGGAGATCTGGCACTGTCCTCCTGTTATGGGCTCGTTAACCCTGGGAACCGAAACGAAGGCGTCGTCATAGTAGATACCGATGGTCTCGCCCTTCTGATAAGCCTCTGTGGTGGCATCCGCAAAAGCCTTTGTTCCCGCATCATTGAAGGTCAGATTAACAACATATTCCTTCTGGCCATTCTCGTTTATGGCACCTGCCTCAGAGGAGATGACATCGGTTCCACTGCAGACAATTGAGCCGTCCTCTTCCAGTTCGTCAATGGTCTTATTAAGATCGTAGCCCATTCCGTTGAAGGCATAGTTTTCGGATCCGTCGCTTCCCGTCTGCTTTATGAAATAAAGTGAGCCGGGTTTTCCAAGCTCCTCAAGGATCTCATTGGCATCGGAAACCCCGGGGATCTCAATGTTTATCCTGTCCGTTCCTTCCTGATAGACAAGGGCTTCGGTAGAATACTGATCCACTCTCTGCTGAAGCTTATAGATGGTATCCGCCATATCCTCGGAGGAAGGAGCCGTATCTCCCGTTGCGTGATACTTGATGCTTACTCCTCCGGCAAGATCAAGTCCCAGCTTGATGGAATTCCCCTCGCCGGGTGTGTTCATCGTGTCCCTGACTATGAGGTATGTCGGATAGGCAAGGGCACCGATCACTGCCAGTATGATGACTAACAGTATAGCCGCTGTTGATTTTTTCATTTTTTCATCTCCTCTTTGTAGATATATAGTTACTGTTTAGTCCCGAGCCACGAGCGACATCAGTATGCTGATGGAGTCGAGTGGCTACGGGCAAATATGCTGGCTTTAGAAGGTTCGACACTATTGCCGAAGGCAATTCTCATGTGTCGAACCCGTTACTGCTTACGTTGTCCGGCGGACCACGTAAGCAGTAACTATTTATTTTTATTCGCTTAAGGCAGCCTTTATCATCAGTGCGCACTCAAGCCTTTTTCTCTGTAAAATGCACCCGGTCTCATAGTTTCCGTTGATATCCCCGGTAGCGTTAAATGAGTTTGCGGCGCATCCTCCGGAGCAGTAGAATTTTGCAAAGCAGTCCCTGCATTTTTCCTTTGTGTAGACATTGCAGGACATGAACTTACCTGCAAGCTCCTTATTGACCACTCCCTCGTCCACGTTACCCAGTCTGAACTCCTCTTTTCCCACAAACTGATGGCAGGGATAGAGGTCGCCCCATGGAGTGACTGCCAGATATTCCCCTCCGGCACCGCACCCGGAAAGCCTCTTTGCAACACAGGGACCTCCCGAAAGGTCCACCATGAAATGGAAAAAGTTTATGAACTGTCCCTGCTTCCTTCTTTTTATGATCTCCCCGGCAAGCCGGTCATATTCTTCCAGAAGAAGGGGTATGTCTTCATCCTTTAAGGCATAATCCTCAGCAGGATCGCAGACCACCGGTTCCACGGAGATCTGTTCAAAGCCAAGATCGTTAAGATGGAGCACATCCTTTGAAAAATCGGTGTTGTAGTGGGTAAAGGTTCCCCTGACATAGTAGTTGGTCTGATCCCGGGAATCCGCAGCCTTCTTAAATTTGGGCATTATTATGTCGTAGGAGCCGGAACCATTGGCAGTGGGACGCATCCTGTCGTTAACTTCCTTCCTGCCGTCTGTGGAAAGAACCAGATTTCCCATCTCCCTGTTTGCAAATTCAAGGATATCGTCGTTAAGAAGAAGACCGTTTGTAGTCAGGGTGAAGCGGAATTTTTTATTTACCTCTTTTTCCCTGCTCCTTCCGTATTCCACCAGCTGCCTGACAACATCGAAGTTCAATGTGGGCTCGCCGCCGAAAAAGTCAACCTCCAGGTTGACCCTGTTTCCGGAATTTGCTATCAGAAGATCCAGGGCTTTTTTCCCGACCTCAAAGCTCATCAGAGCCTTTCTGCCATGATATTCACCGTCGCCGGCAAAGCAGTATCTGCATCTTAGGTTGCAGTCGTGGGCAATGTGAAGGCAGAGAGCCTTTATGATCCCCTGCTCCTTTTTAACCTGAGTGAACTTTTCTATGTAGGGCTCGTAGTCATCCTCGGTAAAAAGAGCCTCGCTAACTATGAGTTCCCTGATCTCCCCGGCTGCCTCCCTGATCTCCTCATCAGGATACCTGCCCTGCATTTTTTCTATGAGACGGTCGTCGTCCACATCCCTTTTTTCCTCAAAAAAGGGGATCAGGTCATAAACTATGTCATCGGTAACATGAACCTGACCGGAATTAACATCCAGAACGATATTATAGCCGTTGTTCTTATATTGATGTACCATTAAGGAAGATTATCTGTTCTTGTTTTCGCAGGACTGATTTCCCACAGTGCAGGATGTCTTGCATGCCGACTGGCATGAGGTCTGGCATTCGCCGCAGCCTCCCTTGACAGTGCTCTTTTTGTAATCAACGGTGTTAAGTGTTCTTACGTGCTTCATTTTCATTCTCCTTTATATATGAATAATTATAACTGACTGAATCCTGCCGGATGACCCTTTTGCAGCACCGGTCAAAAAAGCCGGCCGTCAAAAAGGCTCTCAAACAATCGGTAATTATAGCACAAAACCCGCATACAGTTCAAGACTGATGTTATCCCGGATCCCGGTGTATAATGTAGGTGATCTGGACGGTGCGACAGCTTCCGTTTTATTTGAACCTACAGATACTTTAAAAGGGATGCTATAAGCCTGGTTCCATCACAATGTCAGGCCTCCATCCGGGCTTGCCCGGACGACTTCGTCGAGAGTGGAAGACAGCGTTTTGGGCGGCGGCAACCCACCTGGCTTTGGCTGGGAGTCAAACGGCGGAGGCACCGGCCGTCCGGGTTTTAATATTCAGGGCAGTGAAGGATCACCTCTCCTTTTTCGAGGCTTTCCTGCACATCTATCACCCTCTGGTTTTTGCTTCCCTTCCATCTCAAGGTGTTATCCTTCTGGGAGGCAATGAATTCCCCGTCCACACATACGTCGGTATATTTCATCAGGGCATCGTTCTTAATGTCTTCCCAGAGGGAACCGGTGTAGACCCAGATCGTTTTGTCCGGATACATTTCCCTTATCTTTTTTGCAAGGAGCCTGACCTCTGCTATGTTTGAAGCATGGAAAGGATCTCCTCCGGAAAAGGTTATCCCGGAGATATATTTCTTTGAAAGCTGGTCAAAAACCTCTTCCTCAGCCTTTTTATCAAAGGGAAGACCTCCCTGGGGATCCCAGGTTATGGGATTCTGACATCCGGGACAGTTATGGGAGCAGCCGGCAAGCCAGAGCACGACTCTGAGACCGTCTCCGTTTTTCATGTCATCATGGGTGATATCGTGATATCTCATCACATACTCTTCCGATCTGCAATTTCAGCCATCTTGGCTTCATTGAGCCTTGTGTCCCCGTGCACTCTTGAATAGGACAGATAGCCGTTCATCCTGTCGATCTTTGTCAGATTCTTTGACCCGCAGACCGGGCATACATCCATTGAAAGCTCCTGATGTCCGCAGTCGTCGCAATATGCCAGCGAAAGGTTGATCCCCTCATAGAGTCCAAGATCCATGGCTCTGTGAACCAGGGTTCTGACGGCACCCACGTTATAGTCCACCGGATATCTGACATACTGTATCTTTCCCCCGTTTGAAAGTTCCCAGAAGCGGTATTCCTTATCCTGCTTTTCAATGGGGGTTATGTCCTCGGTCACATGGCAGTGGAAGGAGTTTGAAACGTATTCCCTGTCGGAAACATTTTCTATTATGCCGTACTTTCTCCTGAACTGCTTTACCTGAAGTCCGCAGAGATTCTCGGCCGGAGTCCCGTAGATGGCATAGAGGTTTCCGTCCTCCTCCTTGAACTCATTTATCTTTTTGTTTATATATTCAAGGACGTCAAGGGCAAACTGACCGTCCTGGGCTATGGATTTTCCGTTATAGAGCTGCTGCAGCTCGTTTAAGGCCGTTATCCCGAAGGATGCGGTGGCGGCCTTTAAGAGGGGTTTGATCTTATCGTGAAGCTGAAGATGTCCGCCATAGAAGCCTCCCTCACAGTATGCAAGAGGGTTGGTGGAGGCTCTCATCTCTCCAAGATAGGCATAGGTTCTGATGTGGAGCTGTCTTATGAGGTTGAGATAGTAATCCAGAACCTCGTAAAAATCCCTGCTCTCCTGTCTGGATTTTGCAAGGATCATGGGCAGATGCAGGGAAACGGCGCCTATGTTGAACCTTCCCACAAACACGGGCTCGTCCTTGTCATCCGCAGGATGCATGCCCCCTCTTTCATACCAGGGCGAAAGGAAAGCCCTGCAGCCCATGGGAGAGATTATCTTTCCGTATCTTTTGTACATGCTGGCTATGTAGCCCTCGCCTGTCAGAGAGAGCCAGTCCGGATACATGGTCTTTGCCGAGCATTCTATCCCCGCCTCGAAAACATCCTCCAGTTCTTTTCCCGGTCCGTGGAGATTTTCGTCATAGAGGAAGACTATCTTAGGGAAAAGAACGGGCTTTTTACATTCCTTCTTTCCCTCCCCCGCTTTTCTTACATTCAAAAGGGTTTTTGTGGCCATCTTTGCAAACCTTCCGGTTCCCGTTCCTGCGGTCACGGTTATGAAGGGATAGTCCCCCCTGCTGGATGCCACGGTGTTGAATTTATATTCCCAGCCCTGAAAGCCCTGTTCAAAGTCCCTTAAGACATCGTTTTCGGCCACTTCCTCAGCCTTTTTTTCATCTATTCCCAGATCGATATACTTCTGTCTGTATTTTGCATAGGATTTTTCGGCATAGGGCTCAAGGATCAGTTCCACGGAAGGAACCGTAAAGCCGCCATATTGCTGGCTTGCAGCCGAAAGGACTATGTCTCCGATGACATCAAATGCCACGTCCAGGGTCTTTGGCTCATTATACCAGATGTTTCCCATCTCAAAACCGCCCCTTAAGACATGCTCCACATCAAAGAGGCAGCAGTTCATGGTATCCCTTCTGGCTGACATGTCATGGACATAGATGTAGCCGTCACGGCAGGCCTGAAGTTCCTCCGTGGTCATGAAGAATTTCTGATAAAGTTCCTTATTGAACTGGTTGAAGATCAGGGACCTTTTTGTGGAGACCAGGGCGGAATCCGTGTTTGAATTTTCCTTATCCCCCACATACATGATGGACTGGCTTCTTCTGTAGACCTCATCCATCATCCTGACAAAGTCCTGCTTGTAGTTCCGGTAGTCCCTGTAGCTTTTGGCAACGATGGGCTTAACCTCTTCGAGGACGCTTTCCACGATGTTGTGCATCATGGAGATGGGAATCCTGTCAAGTCCGGTCTCCTCCACCTTCTCTATGACCTTTTCACAGATGTAGACCTTTTCCTGTCCGGAAAAATCGGTCAGAGCTCTGTAGGCACTCTTGGCAACGGCATCTAAGACCTTTTGAATGTTGAATCCCTCATGGGTTCCGTCTTTTTTAATGACCTTTATATCCCTGCCGGGTTTATACTTTTCCGAGTAGTCGATCTTTTCTTCGCTGTTCCTGCCCTTCGCCGGTGCTGACTGACCTTCCATAAAGCCACCTCCAACATATTGTACATTTATGTAACCCTCAGCCCAATATCTGGTGCTTTAACAGTATAGGTCAATGTTTACGCTCTGTCAATCCGGTTTGATCCCCCATTCCTGTTACTGTTCTTAAGCCGTTACTGCTTACGTGGTCAACCAGACCACGTAAGCAGTAACCTTAAGCCTCTATTTTTTAAGATTTCTTATCCCTGCCCTTCTTATGATCCTTATGATCCTTACGGTCTTTGTGATCTTTATGATCTTTATGGTCTTTATGGTCTTTATGACCCTTATATCCCTTACGATCCCTGAAGTCCCTGCGGTCCCGATAGCCCCGGTGTCCTCCCTGTCCTCTTTTTCTGTCCCTTCCTTCATCCTCTTTTTTCCAGACCCAGGGTTTAACGTACATATCCTCATCGGATATCTCAAAGATGCTGTCACCCATGGCATCCTTAAGGAAGGCCGCGCAGAGTTCTATGGCCGTGTAGCCTTCATCCTCCAGCTTTCTTTCCACCGTCATTATGTTCTCCGAAAGGTCCTCTTCCTTTATGAGATTTATGGTCCTGTCCAGTATCTTTTCGGATTTTGATCTTATAACCTCTCCCGAAGAGGGTATGGTTCTGGGTTTTATGGTGGTCTTGCAGTATCTTTCTATCTCCCTTATCTTAAGGACCTCTCTTCCCACCACAAGGGTAAAGGACCGGCCCTTCTTTCCGGCTCTGCCTGTACGTCCGATCCTGTGCACGTAGTATTCGATATCCTGGGGCACGTCATAATTGAACACAGCCTCCACTTCATCGATATCAAGTCCCCTTGCCGCCACATCCGTTGCTATGAGGATCTCGGTCTGTCCATTCTTAAAGCCCTGCATGACCCTGTCTCTCTGGTTCTGGGACAGATCGCCGTGAAGAGCCTCGGCAAAGTACCCTCTTCCCGTCAGATTCTGGGCAAGATCATCCGCCATTTTCTTTGTGTTGCAGAAGATCAGCGACCTCTTGGGATTATAGTAGTCAAGAAGCCTTGAAACCGCCTCCTCCTTGTTCTTTCTGCTGACCTCGTAATAGTACTGCCTGACTAAGGGAATGGTGAGCTCCTTTGAAGGGATCTTAAGGAAGATGGCATCCTCCTTCTGAAAATTCGAGGTTATCTCCAGAATGGCCTTGGGCATCGTGGCAGAAAAAAGAGCCGTCTGATGTTCCCCGGGTATATCCTTTAATATGGTCTCCATATCCTCCCTGAAGCCCATGTCAAGCATCTCGTCGGCTTCGTCCAAAACCACGGTCTTAACCCTGTCGAGGCTTATGGTGTGCCTTCTCATGTGATCCATTATCCTGCCGGGGGTTCCCACCACGATCTGAACATTCCCCCTTAAGGATCTGATCTGCTTTGAGATATCCTGTCCTCCGTATACAGGCAGGATCCTTATGCCCGTCATATATTTTGCAAACTTTCTGATCTCATCCGCCGCCTGGATGGCAAGCTCCCTGGTGGGGGAAAGGACAAGGGCCTGCAGTCCCTCAAGGTCAGGGTCTGTGTTCTGGATTATGGGTATGCCGAAGGATGCAGTCTTTCCGGTTCCTGTCTGAGCCTGTCCGATTATATCCCTTCCTTTGATCATTTCGGGTATGGCCTGTGCCTGGATGGGGGTCATGACCTCAAAGCCCATTTCCTTAACGGCTTTTATTATCCTTTCGTCGATATCCGCGTCCTCATAGCGAAGTTCATTTTCATCAAGTTTTATCCGGTAATCCGTATCCATATTTTTCTCCTCTTTTAATCAATGATCCTGCCTGACCGGCTCCCGGGTCCGGTCAGTTAACAGGACTCTTTTTCACTAAAACAATATTTTATGTTAACCTCATGTTTATTATACAGACATCTGACTGCAAGGTCATAGTATCCATACATTTTCTGAACACTGTTTTCCAGGATATAATAGTGTCTTATGTAGGGAATGAGCAGGATGAAAAGCAGCAGGGTCAGAGCCGCACACATAAGCTCCTGTGAAAAAATCGAGGCAAAGAGGCTTATGAGGGTTAAAAGAGCAAAGGTCACCGTTACGATCAGATGGATCAGCCTCTCATGTTGAAAAAAGCCTATCTGCCTTTCCATCTCCGACCTTACCCTTTCAAGCTCAGGCGCCTCCATTTCCTCAAATTTAAGGTTTTCAAGAAACAAAAGATACTTTTTTATCCTTTTTTCCATACCCTGTTCCTTCCCCATACTATAATGTATAGAATATTGTTTTTCATCAGAAAAACAATATTAGTATTCGACCGACCACTGCCGAAGGCAGGGAGAGTCCCGCGGAACGCGGAATTCTTGCGTGCAATACCGCTTTTGCACGCAAGAAGTCATACAATACTCTTTTTATACTCTTTTTTTTAGCATTTTGCTATTCCGTTTTTCTTTTGATTATGATATTCTAATACGTAACGGAAATCTGTCAGGGAAGGCAGCGCACAAAAAACATGTGCTGCAGTACAGACCCGATGATCGGGAAGTCCACATTTAAGGAGCCGTTTTTGTACCGGTGCTTTTTTTGCAGGGCACTGCAAAAGCGGACATCCGACATCATTTTGTCAGATTAAACTATGAGTTTCTTAAGGAGGTCATTTTATGGATGTCAGAAACTGCAGAAAATGCGGTAAGGTATTTAATTATATCGGCGGAGTGCCGATCTGTCCGGCTTGCAAAGAAAAGCTGGAGGAGGATTTTCAGAAGGCAAAGGAATACATCCGTAACAATCCCGACACCACCGTAGCTGCTGTTGCCCAGGAGTGTGAGATCGAGGTTCAGCAGATCAGGCAGTGGTTAAGGGAAGAAAGACTCACCTTCGGCTCTCTTGAGGGCTCCGATCTTGTCTGCGAAGGATGCGGTGCAAAGATCCTTTCCGGAAGGTTCTGTGACAAGTGCAAGAGCAGTGTTGCAAAGGGTCTTACGGATGCCATTAAGAAGCCCGAGATGCCCAAGCCCGACAATAAGAAGTCGGATTCCGGCGGAAACAGGATGAGATTCCTGGGGTCGTGAAAAAACAAGAATCGTATTCGACCAGACTTTGGCGTGCTCCGCGGAACGCGGAGTTCTTGCGTGAAATTCCGCTATCTCACGCAAGAAGTTATGAGAGATTCAAAAAACTGCCGGACAAATCCGGCAGTTTTTTTATTTAACTGATGTTATAGACAGACTAACCGCCATATCCCATCCAGATCACTTAAGCAGAATTTTATTCAGTATCTGAACTGTTCAAGGATCACTCCAAAGGCTCTCTGTTCGTCTATAAGGTAGTCCATGCAGTCTTTAGCCTCATTATAGGAAAGCCTGTCCCCCAGGGCTGCTGCATCCCTGAAGTTTGTCCTGATCACACTCGATGCAAAAACCTGATTCATGATCATCGTGCGGCTGTTCTGCTTTGAAGAGGTGTTGGTGAGAGTTTTGAAGGCATAGTCCAGAAACACCATATTATCGCCGCTGAACTTGGGAATGACATCCATGTTGCCTTCTTCATCCACCGAAAATCCCGTTATGCCCTCCATGAATTCAAGGGAAAACTCCGCCTCAGTCCTTGTGCAGATCCCATCCTTTATCAGACCGCTGGTCAGGTTTTTGATATTCTGGTCTATGGAATATCTGACATAATCGGTAAAATATCTCTTTCCTATCTCTATCTCCAGGGCTTTTGTGACCGCCAGACACACTACCGAATAGTCAAAATCGGAATTTTTGGGTATCCTTTCAAGGAGTATCTCTGCACTGACAACCAGCTTTTGGGAGATCTTATCCATCTTTGCCCAGGTGTCCTCGCCGATGCTGTTAAGAGTCCTGTTCAGACATTCAATGCAGTCGACTCCCTCAAACTTCTGCTCAAGGATCTTCTCGGCACACTTGTCCTGGATGAATTTGGATCTCTGCCAGTCTTCAAGTCCCGTAAGAACGGATTTCTTTGCTCCGACTATGAAGTGATGAAGGTTTGTCAGGGAATCTATCACATCCTTCTCTCCCTGATGGCATTTCTTCAGCAGTTCAAGATTTGCCGCTTCCCCGTCCGACAGCCACTCCATGATCTCGGCATCATCCGTCTTGTCTTTCATCTCGGACAGCTGGGTCTCGTAATATTCCCTGTCTGCCGTGATGTCAGCACTCTCTTCATCCGGAAGAAAGGCGGAACACTTCTCATATATGTCGATAAGCAGCCCGACGTAATCCGTCAGCTGGGAAATAACCCTCTTATCGTTGTCATTTCTTTCTTTTTTAGAACCCGGAGAGATCTTCTCCATGAAGGTCAGACCGGTTCTTTCCTTATACTGCTCGATGTTTCTGGTAAAAAACTCCCTGTAGACCTCCAGCTGACCCATATATTTTCTTCTGTAGCCACTGGTGAGCAGGTTGATGTCTATAACCTGGAGCAGCCTGCCAAATATATCGCTCATCTGATCAATTATTCAATGAAAAATCCTGAAGTTTTGTCAATATGTCATCTCTGGTCTGGGGTGTAAGGTTGTCGTTGGAATCGGGCGAAAAAACATTCTTCAGCTCTTCTGCCTGAAGCTGTCCCTGTTCCTCGGCTGCTATCTCAGCGGAAAACTCCTTGTTGAATTCGGAGCTGGCGTTTTCAAGCTCCTCTTCCCTTTCTTTTCTTGCATCCATCTCCTTATCGTAGTCATTCTTGGAGATCTCACCCTTGATATAGAGCTGTTCAAGCTGCTCATCGGTGTATCCCTTAAAGGAGCTGACTCCGGGATTGTAGGAATTATCCTTTGTTGTGTCGATGTTCTCTCTTTCCTCTTTCCTTTCCTCTTCCTTTTCCTTCCGCTTTATCTCAGCCTCAAGCCTCTCCTTAAGGGGATCGGGCTTATTGGGATCGGTCTGCTCCTTTATCCTTTCCTTTGCGGGATCGATCCTGTTGGGGTCGGTCTGCTCTTCAAGCCTTTCCTTTGTGGGATCGATCTTATTGGGATCATCCTCATCCCCGGCTGTTAAGCCGGCGGCCTGAAGGGCTTCCTTGCGTCTTTCTTCAACATCATTTCTGACGGGATTTTCCTCATCCTCTTCCCGGTCTTCTTCTGTCGTTATGTTCTGCTCCTGAACGGTTCCCCTTGTTTCATCGCTTTTCTGGGCAACAACCTTTCCGAAGGCATCCTCTTCAAGTCTTTCCATTCCTTCTTCCGTTGCCTGAACCGTGTCCCCGTCCTCCGAAACCGCCACAAGGTTCTCAAGGGCAGGCTCGATCCGCTTCTTCTCTTCCTGAGCCTGTGCGTCCTTTGTCTTTAAGGCACCGTCGCCGATCTGCCCCTGAAGGGGTCTTATGCCGTTATTTACATTCATTCCGTTTGAACTGATCTGTATTCCCATATCCGCCATGATCTTTCCTCCTCCTTTCTAAACCGTGCCAAGCCTTTCAAAGCTTTCATCTGCCGAAAGGGTACTGTCCTTTCTGACAGGGCTGTTATACCAGAACTTAAAAGCCTCCACAAGATCCATTCCTTTTTCTTCCATGAGCATCCTTATGACTTCCCTGCTCCTGGCTTCCTCATTCTCCTGCTGCTGAAGTGCCTTAAGGGTCTGTTCCCCGGCCTTATAGTCGCCGCTGCTGTACATCTTCATGAGCTCTTCCTGCTCAACCCTGGCATTCTTTATCATAACAGTGCGGTTTAAGAGATTGATCCTGCATCCGATCTTTTCAATGACCTCATCCACCCCGGCATGTGCCAGCCTCTTCATCTCATCCCTGTCGGAAAGCATCTGCCAAATATCAAATTCGTTGAGATACATCAGCATCTCTTCGTCTTCATAATGGGATGCCTGCCTGAACCACTCGAGCACGCTGACTGCCGACTGGATATGTGTCACATCCGCACTTCCCATGCATGTCCTCCTGCAGTATCATATTCTGACTACGATCCGGTTGAACCCGCTCTTCATATCATATGCCGGCGATGGGGTGCTAAACGTCCAGTGGACGTTTGTCCAGCACCGACCGGAGCGAAGCGGAGACCTAGAACCCGCTCCTTAAATCAATATGCCGGCGATGGGGTGCTAAACGTCCAGTGGACGTTTGTCCAGCACCGACCGGAGCGGAGCGGAGACCTTGAACCCGCTCCTTAAATCAATATGCCGGCGGCGGGACTTGAACCCGCACACCCTTACGGATAACAGATTTTGAGTCTGTCTCGTCTGCCAATTCCGACACGCCGGCGCACACATAAATATACACTTTTAATATAGCACTAAACCCGATTTTATGCAAACCGCCGGTTCAGATAATCCTCTATTTCCTCTCTGCTCCCCATGGAAAGCACAGGCTTAAAAATCTCTTCCCCTCCCTTATTTTCAAGACCCGCTACCAGGGCACGAACCTCCGTGACATATGAAGGGTTCACCGAAACGCCGTCTGCTCCCCAGGCCACAAGCATGGCAAGGAATCTGACATCATGGGAGGCTTCTCCGCAGATCCCGACCCTGATCCCCGCCTTTCTTGCAGACATTATCACGTTATAGATCACTCTGATCACAGCCGGCTCCAGCGCGGAGAAGAGGTATTCAACACTGGGGTTATCCCTCTCTGCACACATGATGTACTGTGTCAGATCGTTTGTACCCACCGAAAAGAAGTCCACCTCCTTTGCCAGTTCATCGGCTATCAGTGCAGCCGAGGGCGTTTCCATCATGATACCGACGGGGACATTCTTTCTGAAGTCTTTTCCCTCATCCGCAAGCTGGTCTTCCGCCTCTCTTATTATGTTTTTCGCCTCCCTGAGTTCCCCAAGGGTGGTGATCATGGGAAGGTTGATGGATACCCTGCCGTAAACCGCTGCCCTTAAGATGGCCCTGATCTGTCTTAGGAAGGTGTCCTTAAAAGCAAGAGATCTCCTGATCCCCCTGAGACCCAGAAAGGGATTTCTCTCACTGGTCCCCCGCTTTGCTGAAGGCCGGAGAAGATAGGGCATCAGCTTGTCTCCGCCTATATCTATGGTTCTTATGACCGTATCCCTGTCATTCATGAGCACGGCCGCCTTACGGTAACTCTCGAACTGCTCCTCTTCGGAAGGCTCTACACCCTGTTTCTGGAACAGGTATTCCGTTCTGAAAAGACCCACTCCTTCACATCCGTTTTCATAGGCTCTCGACAGACCCTCATCCGAACCTATGTTGGCTAAAACCGCAAAGGGAACCCCGTCACCTGTGAGACCAGGCAGGCTTTTGTATTTTTCAAACCTGCGTTTTTTCTCTTCGATCTCAGCCTTTAAGCTTCTGCATTTTTCCACATCCTCAGGTGCGGGATTTATGTAAACCTTTCCGTTTTTACCGTCTACTATGACCTTTTGCCCGTCCCGGACAAATCTCAGAATCCCGGTCACGGAAAAAACAGAGGGTATGGAGATCCCCCGGACAACAATGGCTGCATGTCCGGACTTGCTCCCCCTCTGGGTAACAACCCCCAGAAGATTCTTGGAATACAGCATGGGAATGAAGTCTGATCCCACCTCGTCGCAGATCAGCACGGCATTTTCCGGAAGGTTCTTAAAATCCGGCACTTTTTTCTCAGACAAAATGACCATCATCCTGTGCTCAATGTCCCTGATGTCCTCGATCCTGTCTATGAGCGACCTTTCCCCGGATCCGATAAAGCGCCTGTTGAGCTCGGAGCATACCGTATCTATGGCATATTCCGCTGTGCGGCCTTTCTTTATATATTCGATGGTAGTTCTGAACAGTGAGGAATCCTGCGACAGGATGAGCTGGGCTTCAAGGATGTCGGCTTCGCCCCCGGCAGAGTGCTCCCTGGCCTTGCCTATCATCTCGTTCAGTTCCCCGGTGAATTTTTTGAAGGCATCATTCAGCCTTCTTTCCTCCTGTTCGACCGTAAGAGAGCTGTCAGCCTTAAAATCATGCTTGAACTGTCTTATTACGAATGCAGTTCCCTCTCCTATGCCGTCATATATCCCTGTTCCGTTTAATACTCTTCTTGATTCACCCATTTTCCTGCTGCCAGAATCCGTTATTGATCTTTTCCAACTGCATCATTATCGTGGACTTTTCACCCAGTCCCTCAGAGATCGCCGTTGCCGAAGCCGCTGCCGTAGCAAGGTTAAGCGCCTTTACCATGTTGGCATTTTTAAGATATCCGGCCAGAAATCCGGCAACCATTGAATCTCCCGCTCCTACCGTATTGATGACCCTGCCCTGGGGCACGCCTATGCTCTTAACCTTCCCCTCTTCGGGAACAAGGACAGCCCCCTCGGCTCCCTTTGATACCAGCACATTCCTTGCCCCGGCCTTCTGGAGCTTTTTGGCGTATTTTATGATATCGTCATCATTTTCTATCTCAGTATCATAGAGCCTTCCAAGCTCTTCCCTGTTGGGCTTTATCAGGAAGGGATGCAGGGGCAGCGTCTTCATCAGAAGATCGCCTTCCGCATCCACCACCGTATTCACGTTTCTGTCAGCCACCTTTCTCATGATCCGTTCATAGATGTCATCATGCATGTTTGAAGGCACGCTGCCGGCAAGAACAATGTAGTCATCATCCTGAAGGAGCTCCAGCTTTCTGATAAAAGCCTTTACATCATCGTTCCCCGGTCTCGGTCCGGCCGAATTAATGGCTGTTTCCACATCGTGCCTGATCTTGACATTGATCCTCGAGATGCCGGTTTCCAGCATGATGAAATCCGTCTGGATACCCTTTCTTCTGATGCCCCGTTCGATCGCAAGACCCGTGAAGCCGGCTATAAAGCCCAATGCGACCGAATCCACTCCAAGGCTGTTCAACACAAGAGAAACATTGATCCCCTTTCCCCCGTAATAAAACTCTTCCTTAAGACTTCTGTTTACCTGTCCCTGAACTATTTCCCCATCGGGATGAACAATATAATCAAGCGCAGGATTGAATGTAACCGTATATATCATAAAACACCCTCTCCCTTTCTACGAAACAGGATCCCCCGGATCTCCCGGAAACAACCGGAAAAGCTCATGTGATCAGTCCGATCGCACAAACCGTATGGTAACCGGAGTCCTTCTCAATGATGAAACAGTCTCATACCCGTAAAACACATCACCATGTTGTGATCATTGCAGGCTTTTATCACGTTGTCGTCCCTGACTGATCCCCCCGGCTCAGCCACATATTTAACCCCGCTCTTAAACGCCCTTTCTATATTATCCCCAAAAGGGAAAAAGGCATCAGAACCAAGTGCCACGGAATCATTCCCGTCAAGCCATTTTCTCTTTTCTTCCTTAGTGAAAACCTCCGGCTTTTCCGTGAAGAGGTTCTGCCATTTTCCGTCATCCAGCACGTCCATGTAGTCCTCTCCGATATAGAGGTCTATGGCATTGTCCCTGTCCGGCTTTCCAAGTCCCTCCTTAAAGGGAAGCTCCAGCACCTTCGGAGACTGCCTTAAAAACCAGTTGTCAGCCTTGCTGCCGGCAAGCCTTGTGCAGTGGATCCTTGACTGCTGACCGGCACCCACCCCTATGGCCTGACCGTTCTTTACATAGCAGACTGAATTGGACTGGGTATATTTAAGGGTTATCATCGAGATGATCAGATCCCTTACGGCACTTTCCGGAAGATCCCTGTTTTCCGTAACAATATTCTTAAAAAGCTCCCTGTCTATCTTAAACTCATTTCTCCCCTGTTCGAAGGTGACACCGAAGACCTGCTTTTTTTCAACAGGTGCGGGAACATAATCCTCATCTATTTTAATGACGGCATAGTTACCCTTTTTCTTGTTCTTAAGGATCTCAAGGGCTTCATCTTCATAGCCCGGTGCTATGATACCGTCAGAGACCTCGCTCTTTATCAGTTCCGCCGTCTTTTTGTCGCACACATCGGAAAGTGAGATAAAATCACCGAAGGAGGACATCCTGTCAGCCCCCCTCGCCTTGGCGTAGGCACAGGCAAGAGGAGAAAGGTCTCCCTTGTCCTCAACCCAGTACATCTTTTTCTCAACCTCTGTAAGGGGCAGACCCACGGCAGCTCCCGCCGGAGAAACATGCTTAAAGGAGGCCGCTGCCGGAAGACCCACTGCCATCTTAAGTTCTCTCACCAGCTGCCATCCGTTAAAGGCATCCAGAAGGTTTATATATCCGGGCTTCCCATTTAAAACCGTGATCGGCAGTTCTTCACCCTTTTCCATATAGACCCTCGAGGGCTTCTGGTTAGGGTTGCAGCCGTATTTCAACAAAAGTTCATTCATCAAAGACCTCCTTTCATTTCAGTTTACGTTTTTGTTAATTATCCTGCTTTCAAAGCCGCCTGTACCGATGTCGATGAATCTTGTAAATAAAGACACCTTATTGTCCGCATCCAAAGCCTTCCAAAGAGAATCGGTAAATTCATCTATCCCGCCTTTTACAGACACTGCCTCGGGCTCTCCCTCAAAGCTGGGAAGGGGATTTCCGTCACCCATGTAGGTGTGGATATAGTGACCCTTTCCCGGAGCCGGGTTCCCATAGTGATAAAAATACCGATTGCAGGACTCTGCATTCCCGTTATCGCTCTTCAGAATGGATAAGGCATAGTCATAACTTCCGTCCTTAATATTCATGATACCCGATATCCTGGGCGTGAAATTCGGCTCATCCGGTTCAAAACTCCTTGTCTTTAATGCCTCTTCAAAGCTTCCGCCTTTTTTCAGGCTGTCAAAGACCGTGTCCGTCTGGTCTCCGTTGGTGACTATCGTAGCTCCTTCATACACCCTCACAGGAGCATAAATGATGAGGGAGGGATCGGTGAGCCTGCTCTCATCAAAGGCCTTTGTCCTTATCCCCTCGCCGTCTTCAACAAAGACCCGGTTCCTGGAATTTTCAGACCGTCCCATTATGAAATATCCTGTGACCGCATATTTCCCGTCTTCACTTCTCCCGATAACTATCCCTCTTCCCGGATATGACGTGCTTCCCGCCGCCTTTTCAAGCTCCTTATATTCCACGGTAACCTCCTTTAATCAAACAATCCCTTAAACTCATCAAAGCAATCCAGGGTCGCAAAGTAGTCCTTTAACTCTTCCGCCCTTCTGATCAGCTTAAAATCCCCGTTTTCCTTAAGCAGTATCTCAGCCGAACGGAGCCTGCCGTTGTAGTTATAGCCCATGGAATGACCGTGGGCTCCCGTATCATGAATATAGATAAGGTCGCCGGTCTCGATCTTCGGAAGCTTTCTCTCGATGGCAAATTTATCATTATTTTCGCAAAGAGATCCCACCACGTCATAGACCATGTCCTCCGGATCATTTTCCTTTCCCAGAACACTTATGTGATGATAGGCTCCGTACATGGCAGGCCGCATAAGATCCGCCGCACAGGCATCGACTCCGATATATTCCCTGTATATGTGCTTTTTATGTATGGCTCTTGTGATCAGGGCACCGTAGGGTCCCATCATGAACCTTCCCATTTCGGTATAGATCCTCACATCCCCCATGCCGGCCTTTACAAGAAGATCTTCATATTTCCTTCTGACCCCTTCACCGATCTTAACTATGTCATTTCCTTCCTGATCCGGTCTGTAGGGAATCCCGACCCCTCCCGAAAGGTTAATGAATGCGATATGTGCACCGGTCTTTTCCTTAAGCTCTGCTGCCAGTTCAAAAAGCTGACCTGAAAGAACGGGATAGTATTCATCGGTTGTTGTGTTGCTTGCAAGGAAAGCATGTATGCCGAAATGTTTAACCCCCCTGCCCTTCAGCTTTTCAAAGGCTTCAAACATCTGATCCCTTGTCATCCCGTACTTGGACTCTCCGGGATTATCCATGATGGAATTTGAGATGCTGAAAAGCCCCCCGGGGTTAAAGCGGCAGGACACTGTTTCGGGCACAGGACCAACCTTCTCTTCAAAATAGTCTATATGGGTAATATCATCAAAATTTATGACCGCCCCCAGCTTTGCGGCATATTCGTATTCCTCGGCCGGAGTCTCATTTGAAGAGAACATTATCTCTTCTCCCTTAAAGCCCGCAGCCTCGGCAAGCCTCAGTTCCGCAAGGGAAGAACAGTCAAGTCCGCAGCCCTCCTCCTTAAAGATCTTAAGGATAAAGGGGTTGGGGGTTGCCTTTACGGCAAAATATTCCCTGTATCCGGGATTCCAGGCAAAGGCACCGTTCACCCTTTTAGCATTTTCCCTTATGGCCTTTTCATCATAGATATGAAAGGGGGTGGGATACTTTGCCGCGATCTCTTCCGCTTTTGAGCGGTCAACAAAAGGTAATTTTTTCATGATCTCCTCCACAAAACATTATATATCCTCTATCTGCCAGTCTATTGGTTCAAGCCCGTTTTTCTCAAGAAAAGCATTGCATTTTGAAAAGTGGGCGCATCCGAAAAAGCCGTTATTTGCAGAGAGGGGACTGGGATGAGCCGCTTCCAGGATAAGCTGCTTTTCATTATCCAATATAGCCTTCTTGGCTCTTGCATATCTCCCCCACAGCATATATACAAGGGGTCTGTCCTCATCATTGACGGCTTTTATTATCCTGTCCGTGAATATCTCCCACCCCTTGTTCTGATGTGAGGCAGCAGCCCCGCTGCGAACGGTGAGGACGCTGTTTAAGAGGAGGACTCCCTCATCTGCCCACTTTTTAAGATATCCGTTATTGGGGATCCTGCATCCCAGGTCATTATGAAGCTCCTTATAAATGTTCCTGAGGGACGGAGGTATGGTCTCACCTTCCGGTACCGAAAAAGACAGACCGTGCGCCTGACCCTCCTCATGATAGGGATCCTGCCCCAGGATCACCACCTTAACCTTTTTCAGAGGTGTAAGATGAAGGGCATTAAAGATATCCTTTGAAGGCGGATAGACCCTGTAGTGTTCATATTCGTTTTTTACAAACTCGTAAAGAGTCCTGTAGTAGGGCTTCTTAAACTCGTCCCCAATGGCCTGAAGCCAGTCTCCCTCTATCGCAGGCATCTTACCGGAACTCCTTTTTCCTTCAGAAAGGTCTTGACCTCCGCTATGGAAAGCTCCTTGAAATGAAACAGTGATGCCGCCAGAGCCGCATCCGCCTTTCCCTCGCTTAAGGCCTCATAAAAATGCTCTTTAGTTCCGGCTCCTCCGGAGGCTATGACCGGAACAGGCACTGCTTCGGAAACCGCCCGGGTAAGTTCGATATCATAGCCAGCCTTCGTTCCGTCCGCATCCATGCTGGTGAGGAGTATTTCCCCGGCTCCCAGGCTGACAGCCCTTCTTGCCCATTCCACAGCATCGATCCCCATATCGACCCTTCCGCCGTTCTTATATATGGTATAGCCCTTTCCGTCCGGTCGTTTTTTTGCATCTATGGCCACAACGACACACTGGCTTCCGAACTTATCGGCAGCCGTTGAGATCAGACCCGGATCCATTATGGCGGCAGAATTTACCGAAACCTTATCCGCTCCCGCCCTGAGTATCTCTCTGAAATCATCCACACTCCTGATGCCTCCGCCCACCGTGAAGGGAATGAACACCCGGCTTGCGACCCGGCTCACCATTTCAGTCACGGTCTTCCGTCTGTCAGAGGATGCGGTGATGTCAAGAAAGACCAGTTCATCCGCCCCCTCCCTGTCATAGATCTCAGCCGCCTCCACAGGGTCTCCGGCATCCACCAGATCCACAAAATTTATTCCCTTTACAACCCTCCCGTCCTTAACATCAAGACAGGGGATTATTCTCTTCGTAAACATTTATTCACCTGTAAGATCAAAAAATAACTATTCAGAACAAATTTGAGCATTTTTGCCGGCCTGCCCCGCAGAAAATGCGGGTTTAACAGCGTTTTTGCGTTTGCACGCAGTGCGACTCTGATCGCAAAATTCCCGTAACAGTTCTTAAGACCGAAGGGTCTTAGCTGTTACCCAAAAAATTCATCAGGAGCCTGAGTCCCTCCTTCGAGGATTTTTCCGGATGGAACTGGCAGGCAAAAACATTCCCTGCTTCCAGCGCCACATCCGCCCTGGCTCCGTATTCTATCTGTGCGGACACTATGGTCTTGTCCTCAGCATCGGCATAATAGGAATGAACAAAATACATGAAAGGATCATCGCTCAGCCCTTCAAAGAGCCTGCTTTCCTTTTTGATCTCAAGGGAATTCCAGCCTATGTTCGGAACCTTAAGCCCCTCTCCCTCGGGAAGCTTTCTGATCCTTCCCTTAAAAATGCCAAGACCCCCTATACCGGGACTTTCTTCACTTTCTTCAAAGAGGAGCTGAAGTCCCAGACAGATTCCCAGAAAAGGGATCCCTCTTTTGACCACCTCCCTGACCGGCTCCGTCAGACCATATTCGGAGAGCCTTTTCATGGCGTCCCCAAAGGAGCCGACTCCCGGCAGGATCACATGATCAGCCTTCAGGATCTCACCCGGATCCCTGGTAAGGATCCGGTCTTTTCCAAGGTGCTCCACAGCCTTTTCAACGCTTCTTATATTTCCCGCATCATAATCGATTATCGCTACCATTTATTTCTCCGGCCCTGTCACTGCTGGACATAGTTTCCGTTAGCATCCTTCTTCACATTAAACTGATAGAGTGTCTGCCCGTTGTTCCCGGCAGGAGCGTTTCCTCCATTGGGTGTCACCTGAAGCTGTGCTCCCTCAGGGATTATGACAGTGTCACTGTCAGGAGTGAGAGTTATACCTTCTGAAGTGCCCTGAGGCTCAGGAGCCGGCGTCTCGACTTCAGGCATCTCCGGCTCAGGCATTTCCTCCCCCTGTGTCACATCTGTCACCTCGGTCTGAGGAGGTGCTTCCTCTTCCTGCGGCGGCTCTGAAGGGGTCTGATGAGCCGCATTGTCGACTGTCAGCCCGTCTTCTGCGAATTCTATGCCGCGTCCGCCTTCGGTAAGGGCAACGGTAGGCACTATGTCATCCTTCCAGCCCGGATCAACGATATCCAGGAGAGCCATGGTGTATTTAACCTTGTCGGTTATTCCGTAGAGCTCTCTTGCATATTCTTCTTCCACCCCGAACATATCCGAAAGGATCCCCACTATTTCCTGGTATTTTTCTTCAAACATGGCTCCGACACCCAGGCTTTCGGCATATTCCGTAAGTCCGTCCCTGATCTGCACTCCCTGGATCAGGGAATCCAGCGCATCGATATCATCCTCACGCTGCTTGAACTCGTTGTAGGCATCCAGCCTTCTCTGAAGTCTCATGAGGACAAAAGCCTTGTTGTATATTTCCTGGCTCTCCTCGGATATGTGGTTAAGTCCTATCAGGGATTCATATACACCCTCATAGTCTCCCTTTTCGTAATTTGTCTTTGCCGCATTTTCATATCCCACATTCGCAAAGGCAAAGGTACAGAAGGTCACTGCCGCAAGGAATGAGGCAAAGAAGAGTGCCACTGCTATGACCTTCTTCCTGGGAAGTCTCTTTCCGGGTTCCTCCGGCTCCTTCGGTTTCTTTTCCTTCTTGGGCTTGGGAGGCTTGGGCTTTTTCTCCTTCTTTTCCTTGGGTTTCTTTTCCTTCTTTTTCTTCTTTTTCTTCTTTCCCTTTTCGTCCTCTTCCGCAGCCTGCTTCAGTACTTCATTATTTTCAAGAGTCTGCTCGCTGGGATTCGCAACCAGCGTCCCGTCCTCTGCGATCGCCAGCTGAAGGCCTTCGCCGCCTTCGCCATCCTCTTCCTCATCACCTTCAAAGAGAAATGCCGCAATACGTGCCAGCAGGCCTTTCTTATTCTTCTTATCCTCTTCCCCGCCATCACCAGACTCTTCGCCGTCTTTATTCTTCTTTTTCTTCCTTTTGAACCACTTTTTCTTAGGCTCTTCGCCATCCTCTTCAGTCTCTTCTCCGCTGTCGTCTCCCTTAACTTCTTCATCCGATTCTCCCGGTTCCTGCAGCATGGAGAGGAGGTCATCCTCCACCATCTCGCTGTTGTCGTTCTTTTTAAGCAGATCACTTATCTCCGAAAGCTCCGAGTCTCCCGGAAGATCATCTATTATATCCGTTACATCGGCATCGGAATCCCCGACGCCGGCAAGTCCCAGATCACCCAGGATGTCCGCTGTCCCAGGCTCTTCTTCGCCGGAATCGAAATCCAGGGGAATGACGTCATTGTTGACCTCATTCAGAGTAAGCTTGGCACCCCTGTCCTCAGAACCGTCGCCTGCCGGAGCATCTGAACCTGCCGCTGCATCCTCTGCCGAAGCAAACATTGCCTCTATCTCTTCTGCAGTCATAGTCCTGTTAGGATCGTCCGAGGCCTCTGCCGCAGGCTCTTCTGCGAGTGTTTCTTCGACCGGTGCAGGTTCTTCTGCCGGGGCTTCTTCTGTTCCGCCCACCAGTGCCGCTATCTCCTCGGGGGTCATTATATGGTTCGGATCGTCCGACGGCTCAAACGCCGGAGCAGGTTCTTCTGCCGGCGTTTCTTCGACCGGAGCAGGTTCTTCTGCCGTGGCTTCTTCTGCCGGCGCTTCTGTTCCGCCCACCAGTGCCGCTATCTCCTCGGGGGTCATTATATGGTTCGGATCGTCCGACGGCTCGAACGCCGGTGCAGGTTCTTCTGCCGGCGCTTCTTCGACCGGAACAGGTTCTTCAGCCGGAGCTTCTTCGACCGGTGCAGGTTCTTCTGCCGTGGCTTCTGCTCCGCCCATCAGTGCCGCTATCTCCTCGGGGGTCATTATATGGTTCGGATCATCCGACGGCTCAAACGCCGGGGCAGGTTCTTCAACAGGAAGGAGTTCCTCTACGGGAAGGGGTTCCTCTACAGGAAGGGGTTCCTCTGCCGGAAGGGGTTCCTCTACAGGAAGGGGCTCCTCTACAGGAAGGGGCTCCTCTACAGAAACAGGTTCCTCTACAGGAAGGGGTTCCTCTACAGGAAGGGGTTCCTCTACAGAAACAGGTTCCTCTACAGGAAGGGGTTCCTCTACAGGAAGGGGTTCCTCTGCAAATAAGGGTTCAGGAGAGTTCAGCTCTTCCTCCGACATTCCGTCGATGGCATTTAAAATATCCAGACCACCGGGTCCGTCATCCTCAAAGCCGGGCATGTCGGGCTCCATTCCCATCGGACCGCCAAATCCGGGATCCGCAGGAATATCCTCCGCAGCCGGCATCTCAAATCCGGCATCCACAGGGATCTCTTCTGCAGCCGGCATCCCAAATCCGCCATCCGCAGGGATCTCTTCCGCAGCCGGCATCTCAAATCCGCCATCCACAGGGATCTCTTCCGCAGCCGGCATCTCAAATCCGCCATCCACAGGGATCTCTTCTGCAGCCGGCATCTCAAATCCGGCATCCGCAGGGATCTCTTCTGCAGGAGGTATATGCAATCCGACTCCTGCCGTAACGTCTCCCTCGGGCATGCTGAATCCCATGTCTGCCGGAATGTCCCCCATCGCAGGCATATCAAATCCCATGTCCGCAGGGATGTCCTCCATTGCAGGCATTCCTTCCATCGCAGGCATGTCAAATCCCATGTTGGAAAGAATATCTTCCGCCGATGCAGCAGGTGCCGGATCAGACTTTGCCCTTGAGGGAGCAGTCCCCGCAAGAGGTGTAGATGTGATCACTGCATCGGGATTGGAAACAAACCTGTCCCCGATCTCGCGGGCAGGTTCCGTTATTCCCTGTTCTTCTCTGTAGTTGTCGGTTACCGCATTAAGCAGCCGGTCCAGATAATCCTCGTCGATTCCCATTGAATTTCCCGTATCTGTAATACTTGGCAGCTGTCCGGAATCCTTTTTTTTCTGTACAGCTGCAATTTTCCCTAAGATTTAAAAGAGAAATAATCCCCCAAAATAATCTATCAATCAACGTTTAATTCTAACATATCATCAAAGCAAGGGTCAAATCAGGCAGTAACGATATTTCAAAAAAAATAAACCCCGCATTTAAACGGGGTTTCTGACATTCATCATACAAAAACCAAACCCGTATCATCCGGGTCTAATTAATTTTTTCATCCGGCCATCGAAGCTATGAGCGCATCAATCTCAGCCTGGGACAGAACCCTGTTCGAATCCCCTCCTGACGGAGCCGCAGGGGCAGGTGCGGGTGTTGGAACAGCTGCCGGAGCCACAGGAGCCGGTATCGTAGGATTAACAGCCCTGGCCTGTGAAGAGTTCCCCATAATACTTGCAAATAACGCCTGCTGTTCAGGTGAAAGACTATCCATATAATTCCTCTCTAAAACCAAAATTCTTTCCGTCAAAGCAACGTCCATGCCGAAGCCTGTCATCGTTGGTAATTGACATCATACCATCATTGAGCGAAAATCGCAAATGATAAATAATAATCCTCTGAATCAGTAACCCAGTCGGTTACTATTCACGGATTTTTTGCATCATTAACAGAGCGGATGTACTATAATGTCCGCTGGACAGTTTACGATATTGAGTTACTTACTTGGGTGGGGAGTTGGAAAGGATCTCCTTAAGTGTATAGGGATTGCCTTCACACAGACGCTTTAACGCTTTGACTTCATTTACTTTATGTATCCGGCATGTTTCTATATATGATTTTATCAATGCATAGTCATCTGCTACTTCCACAGACTCAAACTGCCCGGATATTTTCATATGGCTCTTTATGCTTCTGAGCCGTCTCTCCGAGAGATTGTTCGTTGGAGGAAGGCTGAAATCTTCAAGCCATCCGAAATAGTTATTCCTGAATTCTTTTATCCTTCTCAGCAGGCTCCGTTCAAACACGGCACCGTATTTTTCTTTGCCCGGATCGTTCTCGTCCCAGCCGTCTTTAAGGTATTCGTCTACCTTTTTATGAAACTC
>Ga0310695_10000485_pt1 | contig 103598 bp, 70 predicted proteins | sample RumenRJG_04DNA_FD_203882 | JGI IMG/M metagenome (GOLD analysis project Ga0310695, IMG submission 203882) | Bovine rumen microbial communities from Lethbridge, Alberta, Canada - RJG_04 (v2) (version 2) | ecosystem: Host-associated > Mammals > Digestive system > Stomach > Rumen | place: Canada...
GGGGGTTCTCGAACTTCATGGCGTTCCAGTTCGAGTCGCAACCCCAGTACTGCCAGTCCTGCACGATGGCATCGATGGGGATGTCGCGGCGGCGGTATTCGTCGAGCACGCCCGAAAGCTCGTCGGGTGTCTTGTAGCGTTCGCGGCATTGCCAGTAGCCGTACGCCCAGAGCGGGAACATCGTCGCCTGGCCGCTCAGCCGCCGTATCTGCTCCACCACGCCGTCCTGCGTGCCGTCCTTGTAGAGGAAGTAGTAGTCGATGCCCTCGCCGACGCTGCTGCGCAGGGTGGTGCCGCTGGCATCATCGCTCCAGAACGTCTCTCCTGCATTGTCCCAATAGATGCCGTAGCCCTTCTGGCTGGTGAAGTAGGGGATGTAGATGTGCGTATTGGTGTTCCAAAGGCGGAAAGCCGTGCCGCGCTGGTTGATGGTCTGTCCCTCGCGGCGCTGTCCGAGGCCGAAGATGGCTTCGTCGGGGTCGAGCTGCCAGCGTTGGCTCACTTCGTACTTGCCCCGATCGACGCCCGTGGCGATGGGGGTGACCGTGCCCTGCCCCAGTTCGGTGAGGAGCTGCCTGCCCTGGGGGTCAAAGAAGCTTACCACGCCCTGGGCATCGACCTTCACCGTGAGGCATTCGGTGGTGAGGGTGCCTTCGCCGGTGATTGCCGACGTCGGACTGGCAGGCGTCAATACCACCGAATAGCTCCGTTTCTGTGCCATCGGGTCGGAAGTGGCCGAGGCGTCGGTTTTCATGACGCGCACGATGCCGGGGGCATACAGTTCGACGCGTGTGGTCTGTGCCAAAAGCACGTGGCAGGCACAAGCCAAAAGCACGCAGCACAAGGTGGTTCGTCGTTGCTTGCTGTTGTTCATAAAGTGTAAAGGGTTAAGCGATGGATAATGGGTCTTGGGGTTGTTCATGATGCTGCAAAGATAATGATTATTTCGATACTTCGGTAATGTTGCTGGCAAAAAAAGCATGTCGGTGCACGTTTTTTCCCGATTCTGCTGCCGATGGTGCGAAAAAGCGTGCCAAAAGGCATCCCGATGCTCGTCGGTTCGCTTCCTCCTGGCACGCCACACACATATTATAATAATAAAAAGGAGATATCAGTATCCTGGATTCTGCCTGAGGTTGCTGTTGGTCAGCATGATCTTGTTCGGAATGGGGTAAAGGTTCTTCGTCGCGTCGCTCGTATCGTGCGAAAACCATGATTTGGTGGTGAATACGCCAAAGCGAATCAGGTCCTGACGACGACGGCCCTCTTGGCAGAACTCCCAACCGAGTTCATCGAGCATACGGCCATACTTGATATCTGCGCCTCCCTCATGTGCAGTAGAATAGGTATCACGGCGACCATAGTCGTAGCAGCTGCCCGCATTCAGGTCGGCATCAGTGACCACAGCCTTTGCAGGGTTTGCACCAAAAGCACGTTGGCGTACTTCAGTCACCAAGGCACCTGCACCAGGTTTGCCTGTACGCATCAAAGCCTCGGCCTTCATCAGCAGGACATCGGCATAGCGGAATTGTGGCCAGTCGTTGCTCAAACGGTTAGTAATGCCGATGGCATATTCGAATTTGCCCCAACGATAGCCCTGATAGGGATACGACTCGTCGATAGAAGGCACTACGTTAGGATAGTCGAGGGGCACACCCGTGGTGCTCTCGAAGAGCGAGTCGCCCGCATAACTGTACTGCTGGCCGGTGATGTACCAGTCGGCAAGGCGTTGATCATCTGGATCGAAGGTGTCGATGAACTGGGGAATCGCACAGACACCGCCCCAAGGACGAGCCTTGAGCTGATAAGTATCCTGGTTCTCAGGAGCAAGAGTGTACATATGGAAATCGAAAGCGTTCCAGTCGGTGACATAAACCTCGTCGAAAGGAAGGCCGAAGATGATCTCCTTGGAGTTTTCGTTCTCGGTGAGGAAGGGTGCATTGATATCGGACTCAAGGCCATATTCACCCGAGCTCTTAGCGAAGTTAATAACCTGATCGCAAGCTGCAACGCACTCGTTCCATTGGGCGGTGCCTGCATATACTTCGGCATTCAGATACATCTTGGCAAGCAGGGTATAGGCTGCCCACTTGTTGAAACGTCCATAGTAGTAGCCACGGGCAGTCTCGCTCAGGTTGCCGATGTTTTCAGTAATCTCACGTACAATAAAGTCATAGACTTCCTTGCGTGTGGATTGCTGTGGCAGGTTGGTATCCTTGAAGTCAGTCACAATGGGTACATTACCATAAAGGTCGCAAAGGATGTAGTAATAACTGGCGCGAAGCACCTTGAGCTCTGATACGAGTTCGGTCTTGGCATCACCCGTCACTCCAATCACGCCATCCTCAATCTGCGAGAGCAGACGGTTGCAAGTGTTGATGCCTTCGAACGTACGCTCCCAACCCTGTAGCACACCATCGTCTTCGGTTGTCCATACGTGCTGGTGCCAACGCTTATAGATGTAGCCATCGACCCAACCGATACCCAAGCGAGCTGGTATAACATCCTGATCGGCACATAGCTCCTCTGAACGTACAACGCCGTTCCAAAGCAGCATGGTCTGACGCCAGGGTATATAGGCGGCATTTACCAGATAGCTGATGTCAGCATCGTTAGTTGGACTATACTTCTCCGACACCACCTGTGAGTAACTCTCGTCGAGCAGTTCGGTACATGCCGTGTTTCCCACCAAGGTCGTAGCTGCCAAAACGCCAAGCGACCAAATCTTTATACTTGTTTTCATTGTTGTGATATCTATTTAGAATTTGACGTTAAGACCTATTGTGAACGAACGCGTACTGGGGTAGCGGAAGCGGGTGTCGTAACCTGGTGTCAAGCCATCGGTGCTGACTTCAGGATCGATGCCCTTGTAGCCGGTGAAGGTGAATGCGTTGAGGACCGAGCCATAGAGACGAAGGCTCTTGACGTACTTGCCGAGGGCGCCAAAGTTGTAGCCCAATGAAATGTTATCAATCTTCCAGTAGTCGCCATCTTCAACGTAATAGCTGTTGAACTCTGGCTCTACCTCCTTGCTGAGGGTATGCTTGCCGAAGACGAGGTCGCTTACCGAAGTCAGACGGTTCTCGAAACGGCTGTTCTTGGCGTTCTCGTAGTTCATGCGAGCACTGTTGATGAGCTGGAAGTCGAAGGCTCCACGCATGGTGATACCAAGATCCCATCCCTTGTAGGTGAAGGTGTTGTTCCAGCCAGCATAGTAGTTGGGCAGACCGTTGCCAATCACTTTCTTGTCATCGGCAGCATGGGTGAAGTCGGTATAGTTCACGAGGTCGCCATTGCGATCTTCATAAATCCAGCGGCCTTCATCATCGACGTCAACAACCTTGAAGCCCCAGAAGTTGCCGATGCTCTCGCCTACCTGTACACGGTGTGAGTCGGTCACCTGTCCCGAATACTCCACCTGACCGGTGTTGAAGTAGTCATATTCAGTCTTGAATACCGAACCGTTGAGGCTCACAAGCTCGTTCTTGTTGTAAGAGAATGTGACAGTGGTGTTCCATTCGAACGACTTGGAGCGATAAGCGACGGCATTAATCAGAATCTCGATACCACGGTTACGCATCGTACCGCCATTGGCGATGGTGGTGTTGTAGAGATTGGGTGGCGTAGGTACGGCATACTCATAAATCAGGCCGTCCACGTCGCGGTTGTAGAAGTCGATGGTACCGGAGAGGCGGCTGTCGAGTACGGCCCAGTCGATACCAATGTTGGTCTCCTTCTTCTCCTCCCACTTGAGGTCGGGGTTGGCATTGGAAGCAGGAACGATAGTCTGGATCCACGAACCATTTGAATAAGCATACGAACCATACTTGAGCATAGCCACACCGAGGAACGAACGACTGGGCTGCGAACCCGTGACGCCATATCCGGCACGAAGTTTGAGGTCATTGAGCCAGGAGATGTTCTTCATGAACTTCTCTTCGGTCAGACGCCAGCCGAGAGAGACAGAAGGGAAGAGACCCCAGGCATTATCGGTGCCCCAAAGCTGGCTGGCACCTTCATAGCGGAGTGCACCCATCAGGAGATAGCGGTTGCGCCAAGCGTAGGTGGCACGTCCGAAGAAACCGATGAGGTTGGTAGTAGCCTTAGACGAACTCATGCCTGCTAGGCCATCCTTCAAGGCCGAACCGATACCGATGTTGTGCCAACCGCCGAAGTAATCGTCCTGGAAACCATAGTTGTTCACATAAACTTCCTCGTAGTCGGTCTCGTTGTAGCTGTAGCCGCCGAGCACAGAGAACTTGTGGCCCTTGATCTCTTTTTCATAGCGTGCTGTGAGTTCGAGAAGTTTCTCCATGCTTGTGCTAGCTGTGATAGTAGTCCATCCTGACAAGCCATCGCGCAGGCTCGAGATATGCTCAAGGGTCTCGCTGTAACCATTGTTATAGTTTTGGCGCTCGTAGGAACCTACTGCCTGAAGCGTGAGATCACGAATGGGATTGTAGGTGATGCTACCATTCATGCGAAGTGTGGTACGCTTGCGGTTGCCATCCACCTCGTAGATCTTCGAAACAGGGTTCTCATACTCGAACTTCGAAGTATTTTCATACCAGCTGCCATCTTCGTTCTTGACAGGCTCGGTAGGGTTGCGGCGGGTGGCCTGGCTGAAGATATAGCCGTCATAGCCTCCGCTACCAGTATTGTTGGCCTCGGTCTTCTTGCCGAGAATGCCGAACTTGAGCTTCACCTTGTCGTCGAAGAGGCGATGGTTGATTTCAGCGCGTCCTTGGAACGAATCGAAATTCGAACGCTTGAGAATACCCTGTCGCTGCGAGATGTTGATGTTGGCAATATAGTTGGTCTTTGTGTTTCCACCCATGGCCGTGATGTTATGGACATGAGAGACGGGTACTCGGGTAATTTCGTCTTGCCAATCGGTGTCAAAACCCTTGTTCTGATCGGGATAGAGAGCAGCATACTCGCTGGCGTTCAGCATCTCAAGTTTCTTGGCAATGGTCGATGTGCTGATGTAGCCATTGTACTCCACCGAATTGATGTCGCTACCCTTGGCTGCCTTGGTGGTGATGAGGATAACACCGTTGGTACCACGTGTACCATAGATGGCTGCTGCCGAACCGTCCTTCAACACGTCGATACTCTCGACATCCTCAGGGGCAACAGTGCTGAAGTCTCCCGGGATACCATCGATGAGGATGAGCGGGTTGGTGTTGGCACCACCAATGGTATTGGTACCACGCAGGCGTAACTGGGTGCCACCCGATGGATCGCCACTTGGATTGGTGATGGCAAGACCTGCTACCTTGCCTTGAATGAGCTGGCCTACATCTTTGACCGAACCCTTGACGAAGTTTTCAGCCTTCACGCTGGCCACCGAGCTGGTGACGTCGCCCTTACGCTGGGTGCCATAACCGATAAGCACCACTTCGTCGAGCAGCTGATTGTCTTCGTGCAGAATGACCTTGACTGTCTTCTTTCCTTCCGTGGCGACCTCTTGTGTGGCATAGCCGATGAAAGAAATGACGAGGACAGGATTGGCCTTGGGAGATTCGAGCACAAACTTGCCATCGAGGTCCGTGATGGTACCGATGGTCGGATTGTCTTTCAGAATGACGGTGGCACCCGGAACGGTTTCACCCATCTGATCCTCTACTTCGCCCGTAATTGTGTGTTGGGCGAATGCCGTAAATGAAACGCTTAGCAACGTAAGCAATGACAATAGATGTTTCATTCTTGTGATTGTGGTAAGTTTAAATTATTATTATATGTGGTTGGGTTGTCTGACGTTCTAGTAATCTGTTTTTCATTGTTTGGTGCGGCAAAGATAGAGGGAATAGCAAACTCGCACGGCCAAAAATGCGCACAAATAGGCATAAAATTGGGGCGAAAACCGTTTTTGTACGATTTTCGCCCCAAATTGAATCATTCTTACCCCCTATTCGTCTTCAATTTTAGTTCCAAGCACTTCCTTCCGATAGTCTGTAGGTGTCATTCCGAACTCTTTCTTAAAGCAGGAAGTGAAATACTTGCGGTCGCTATAGCCCAGCGAAATGGCAATCTCTGTGACGTTGCGATCCTTGTCCTGCAACCACAGCTGAGCTTGGCGCATTTTCTGTATGCGGATGAAATCGAGCGGAGATTTGCCCGACACACTCTTTAACTTTCGACTCAAGGTGGACTTGGAGACATTCACGGCTGCTGCCAGTTCCTCCACACCGAAGTCTGACTCCTCCAAATGCTCCATCACTGCTTGTTTCACTTTGGCATGAAAGGCCTGGTCGAGTTCCAGAAACTCACTCTCAGGCAACCGTTCGGCAGACGGCGTATCGTCCTTGATATAGTTGCGCATGGCCAGCATCTCGCGACTGTCGCTCCACATCTGCTCGTTCTTCTTCTCGTCGCTGCGATGCACCCACCATATCAATGCCGCCAATGACATCAGAACCAGCAGACAATAGAGGACGTAAGCTGTCGTCGACTCATAGAAGGCTGGCAGACGTTCGATTTCAAGTAGGGAGACAGGCATGCTCCACAATCCATTGCAGTCGGTGGCTTTCGCTTCAAAGGTGTAGTGTCCCTTTCCCAACTGGTTATAGAAAGCCGAGTTCTCACCACCCACCATGTATTTCCACTCTGTGTCGAACCCATTGAGCCGATACGCATAGCGGACATGAGACACATTGAAATGATCGAGCGAAGAGAGAAAGATCTCAAGGTCTTTGTCATCGGGCTTGAGTGTGATGTGGGTGGTATTCTGACGCTGTACAAGAGTGTCGAAACACAACGAATGTTTCATTACCTGCACATCAGTGACATGGGGAATCACCACGTCGCTCTTGCGGTCGAGACTATTGCTTGGAGTGAAACGCATCACTCCTGGAATGCCTCCGAAATAGATTTGCCCTGCCTTGTCCTTCATGGTCGATGTAGGCAGAAAACGAGTCAGCGGAATACCGATGTCGTTGGTCTTGAAGATGCGGCAGGCATCATTGCGTGGATTGTATTCCAGAATCCGCTGGTTGGTTTCTACCCAAAGGTGTCCATAGTTGTCGTCCTGTAGCTGGTTCACACGGTCTCCGTTCAGTCCGATCCGTTCGCTAAAATCCTCGATGATGTGCTGTCGCGGTTCATAGCGGAATACGTGTCCCAACTGGGTGCCCGCCCACAAATAACCATCGGGCATGATGCAGAATGCCGATAGAGGTTGACCTATCTCGTGGCGTTCGTATTGCGTGTCGCTACTGAAGTCATAGAGTTGTCCTTTTATGGTGGCGACCCAAATGTGACCATGCTCATCGCTCTTGATAGTCGATGCATAGCCAAAACGTGGGTAATTGGCCAATGGTCGGAGCGTAGTGGCGTCGAACACGTAGAGCCCAAGGTTGGTACCCACCCAAAGACGCTGTGCGGCATCTTCGAGAATTTGAGTCACGAACTCCTCGGAATGTGCTTGTGCCGTAAGATCAAGATCTGCTGCTAGATGCATCGTGACACCTTGGCGAGTCAGTCGATAAACGTGCATCTTCGTGTCATGGTTCACCCAAACTCCTTCTGTTGCGGGTGCAATAACACGTCCCTTGTCCAACTCTACTGGAGCAATCTGCGGACAGTCGGTGTAAAGCACCACCCGACCCGTCTCAAGATGTACCAGACACAGACCCGTACGCTCTTGAAAGACCCACCACCAGCCATCACCGGCATCAGCCATCGCCATCACAGCGGCATTGAACATCACTCGAGAGGATAAGGACTGTAATGGGATATAGTCGAAGGCGTTGGCCTTGGGACGCAGCATGTAGTTCATGCAGTCGAAAGCCGCCACCATCGTGTAGAGACTATCGCACCATACACTTGCCAGCATATGGTATTTTGGTGTTTCCTCCAACGAACTATATACCATCGTCAGACGTTTTCCTTCCTCCCTCCGATATGCTTTCAGTCCCACCGTATTAAGGATCCAAATGATTCCGTCATAGGGGCTCTGCTTCATCGTATAGGCCCACCATCCTATTGGCGAATCACATGGATAGGAATCAAAGTGGAATTCCTCGTCTTTTACTTCTAAATGAATGACGTCACCTGATGCGTCTAAGAGCCACAGACCATCTTCCTGCTTGTCGGCATCAAGATAGGTAATCCAATCAGAACCAACCGGAAGGTCTATCTGACGGAGGCTATCGCATGCAAGATCGATGCAGAACAGCGTGCGGTCGTTGAACGAAGCAAAGACCTTCCCCTGATAGATAGCAGAACCAAAGATACTGATTTCGTTGCCCGCCTGGTCCACGCGATAATATTCCTTAAGCGGAACACCCCGGTTGTCGGTTCGGGTGATGCGGGTTCGACTTTGCACAATAAACCCCTCTTCTGTGGGCAAAAGCTGGTTAATGCGTTCTCCTTCCCAGCGTTCGGGAACCAGCGCCCGAATGGTATAGTCGGCCTTGTCGAGCCAATAGAGTCCATTGTCCGAACCCAACCAAAGATGCCCGTCGTGATCTTCGGACATACATCCGATCACCCTATCCTGTGCCTGAAGAAAACCGGGACGGAATATCTGAAGCTGATATCCGTCGTCACGGCACAAACCATTTACCGTGCCATACCATAGATATCCTTCCGAGTCGCGAAAGACAGAATGGATGGCGCTGACGGGCAACTGGTTCTGTGTTGCTAGCGTTCGATACTCATACGCCGAAGTTACTGCCGTCAGTTCGACAGGAACCGACAGCAGCAACAACAAGGCAAGGATTGGGAGCAATTGCTTCATGGTGCTAAACGGACGCATAGAAGGGGAGCGAAGAGCCAGGGCAACCGCCTATCGGAGCCTGCAAGGAATGAGGGTGAAGGTGAAGCGGCGGTCGGCATACTTGACAAAGTACTCTTCGCGCGGGAGGGCACCCCAACTGTTGACACAACCCAGACCCATCTGCTTCTGGTCGATGCAGAGGTTGGTGATGGGACTCGGATCGACATCGGGCGAATGGAGGTTACGCTTCTCGAAGCCCTCGTCGAGACTTTCGATGGTGTAGTGGAGCGCCGAAGCCGAGAAAGGCTCGTCGGCCACCACCATCACGCCGCGACCGGCTGCATCGGTGACGCGCCACCAGCGCAGATCGACGTGATTGCCGTTCTCCTGCGGGCGGATGTAGGGATAGAACTCCTGGGTGACTGTGCTCTCATAGATGCCCAGATTCTCGGAGTCCTTGCGATCGCAATAGGTCTCAACGGGACCACGGCCATAGTATCGGATCAGCTCCATCGACTCGGGCATCGGCAACTGCATACCGAAGCGGAAGAGGTCGCTCGCCTCGGTGCTGCGTTCGCCCTCGGCGACAGGGGCATCGCGCGGCGAGATGCGCTGGAAACGTACGCGATCGACACGCCGCTGCTGGGCAGGATCGACAGTCATCTTCTCGTCGACACGCACAGCGCCTTCGCCATCGATGGTATAGGTGAGAGCAAGACGGACGGCTACCGACTCAATCTCAAGCACGGTGCGAACCTCATAACCTTCCTCTGCCTCGCCGAACTCGAACGACACGAGGCGAAGCTCGGGGTTGTTCCAAGCAGCATACTTGCGCTGCAGGTTGGCACCAAAGTCGTTGTCGGTGGGTGCACGCCAGAAGTTGGGCTTGAGCTGTGCACCTTCAGCAAGCAGTTTCACACCATTGGCCTCATAACGGTCGATGAGTCCCGTCTGCTTGTCGAAGCCTACCACGAAATGCTGACCGGAGATGGTGAGCCGGTCGGCGGTCTCGTTGTGGGTCAGAGTTATCGGAGTATTCAGAGTATTTGGATTATTCCGATAACTGCACTCGACCGGTCCGGTGAGCGCGAGCTGCTGATGCGCCATCACGCTGCCAGCCTTGAGCAGGGGTTCGCTTCGCTTGAGCACATACTTCACGTTGAGGAGCCACTCGGCACGATCGTCCAGCTCGTCGAGCGGGATGGTGACAAGGGCCTTCTGCTGTGGAGCTGCCTTGATCTGACCCACCGTACCGGTGCAGACTGCCTCACCATTGCGGAGCAGTTCCCACTCCATACGGTAGTTCGAAAGGTCGCGGAAACGATATTCATTGTAGATCTCGAGAGTAACAGAACCTTTCGAACCATTCGAACCGTTCACCCCCTCCACTACGCTGGTCCAGATGTTCTGGTAGTAATAGCCTACCTCATACATATGCGGATTGGGCTTGCGGTCGGGTGAGATGAGGCCATTGTCGCAGAAGTTGCCGTCGTGCTGGTCGGTGGCATTGAAATCGCCGCCGTACGCCCAAATCTGACGACCCTTGCTGTTGGTCCAGCGCAGGCTCTGGTCGACGAAGTCCCAGATGAAGCCGCCCTGCAGCTTGGGGTACTTGCGGTAGAGGTCCCAATACTCCTTGAATCCACCTTCGGAGTTACCCATGGCATGGGCATATTCGCACTGGATGAAGGGCTTAATGTTGGCATCGTTACGGCCATAGGCTTCGGTGGCGGCGTAGTCGTCGTACATGGGGCAGAAGATGTCGGTCTTAGCCTCCTGCTGGGGCACTACCCCATCGCGGATGCCGCGCACGGCACCTTCGTACTGCACGAGGCGCGAAGGGTCGTCGGCCTTGATCCAGTCGTAGGCATCGGCAAAGTTGGGTCCATAACCCGCCTCGTTGCCAAGACTCCAGAAGATGATGGACGGGTGGTTGAACTGTGCCTGCACATTGCGCTGGTTGCGTTCGAGGTGTGCGAGGTGATAGCCGGGATGTTTGGCCAAGGTCTTTTCGCCATAGCCCATGCCGTGGCTCTCGATGTTGGCTTCGGCTACTACATAGAGACCATACTGGTCGCAGAGGTCGTACCAATAGGGATCGTCGGGATAGTGGCAGGTGCGCACTGCATTGAGGTTGAACTGCTTCATGATCTGCACGTCCTGCAGCATGCGGTCGCGGCTCACCACGTAGCCTCCGTCGGGGTCAAGCTCGTGGCGGTCGGCACCCTTGATGAGGATGGATTGGCCATTGATGTGCACCTGTGCGTCCTTGACTTCAATCTTGCGGAAACCTACGCGGACAGGTACCACCTGGAGCAACTTGCCGGCGGCATCGGTGAGGGTGGCACGCAGGGTATAGAGGTTGGGCGTCTCGGCAGTCCACTTGAGCGGATTGTCCACGATGAACATCACGGGCTTGCCCGTAGCGATGCCATCGACCACCACCTTGCCCTGGCGGTCGAGGAGTTCAAGCTTCACCTTGCCGCCCGTGGTCTTGACATCGACGTTGAGGATGCCGTTGGTGTAGGTGGCATCGAGGTCGGGCGTGACGCGGATGTCGCTGATGTGCTGACGGGGCTGAGCGAAGAGCCAGCTGTCGCGGCAGATGCCTGCATAGCGGAAGAAGTCCTGGTCCTCGAGGTAGGTGCCGTCGCACCAGCGGAACATCTGAATAGCGATGAGGGCCTTCTTGCCGGGAACGACATAGCGGGTGAGGTCAAACTCGGCAGAGAGTTTCGAGTCCTCGCTATAGCCCACGAAACGGCCGTTGACCCACAGGTACATGCAGCTCGAAGCCGAGCCGATGTGCAGGATGACCTGCTGACCTTTCCAGTCGGCAGGAATCATGACCTCATGACGATAGTAGCCCACGTGGTTGTTGTCGGTGGGCACAAGCGGCGGGGTATTCTCATGCTGGCGAGCCCAGGCATAGGCAATGTTGGTGTACTGCGGGTCACCGTAGCCATAGAGTTCCCAGCAGCCGGGCACGGGGATGGTCTTCCAGTTGGCGTCGTCGAATGCAGGCTTGAAGAAGTCGCTCCGGTAGTCGACAGCATCGCGTTGCCAGCGGAACTTCCAGTCACCATTGATGCTCAGGTAACGGGTCGATGCCTCGGGCGCAAGCATCGATGCTTCGACCGACTCGTAGCCGAAGAAAGTGGTGTGCATGGGCAGACGATTGACGGCATTGACCTCGGGGTCCTGCCATTCCTTGAAGGTCTGGGCACTGGCTGCGGTGGCCAAAATACCCAAAGCAAATAGCAATAATTGATGTTTCATGATTTATGATTTTTTATTAAAAATGTCTTTCAATCGCTGCAAATATAATCATTTTTATTCAAACTTTGCATGATGTCGAAAAAAAATAACGATTTTTGACTCTGTTTTTTGCTTTTTTCAACCAAATAGGTTATCTTTGCATCGTTAAATGTATGCACATATACGACCTTGGCGATGAAAAAACATACCCTACATCTTATACTTTTGGCCCTCATTGGGCTTATGATGTCGCTCAGCAGTTGCAAAGGTCCCGTTTCGGAAGAGACGGCCTACGTCTTCACCTCGTTCCGCGAACCCTCCACACAGGGTCTGCAGTACCTTTATAGCCTCGACGGGCTGCATTGGGACACGCTGCCGGGCATCTGGCTTCGGCCGATGGTGGGCAACGACACCACCTACGTCGATGCTTGGACGGGGCAGGTGCAGGCGCCGAAATACTATCCCGACGAGCGTGTGATGCGCGACCCCAGCATCGTCCGTGGGCCCGATGGTACGTTCCACCTCGTCTGGACCACCCAATGGATGGGCAGCCGCGGTTTCGGCTATGCCTCGTCGCCCGACCTGATCCATTGGTCGGAGCAGCGCGTCATCGACGTGATGGGCGACATCCCGACCAACAACGTCTGGGCTCCCGAACTTTTCTACGACGAGGAGCAGGAACAGTTCCTGATCGTCTGGTCGTCGCAAATCGATCCTCGCACCTATACCACCGCCGACACGCTGGGCACCAACAGTTGCCACCGCATGTGGTACACCACAACGCGCGACTTCGAGACCTTTGCTCCCGCCCAGCGCTATTATGACCCCGGGTTCAACAGCATCGACGGCTATCTGCTGCGACGCGGACCAAAGGACTATGTCCTCGTCGTCAAGGACAACCGCAAGCCGGGGTTCAGCAACCTCTTCTGCGTCTTCAGCGACTCGCCCTACGGCCCGTTCCACCCTTCAAACCCTTCGAACCCTTCGAACCCTTCGAACCTTTCGAACCTCCCTCCTTCTCCGACCTTCGGCCGCACCTATTCCGAAGGACCCTGCGCCCTCCAGTTGGGTGACGAGTGGATCATCTACTTCGACCAATACCATCCGCAGGAATACGGCGCCGTAGCGACCCGCGACTTCCTGACCTTCACTCCCATCCCCGAACGCATCAGCGTGCCCGCCAACCACAAGCATGGTACCATCGTCAAAGTGAGCCGCAAGCAGCTCGATGCGTTACAGGAATATGCAAAAATGCGCTGAAAAAACACCGACCATTTATTTCTAAACAATGTTTGCCCTGAAAACCTCAACATTGACCAAATCTTATATAGTAACTATAGGATTTATAGTCGCTATTGGATTTGCAGCCATTCTGCTGAGTTCCTGCACTTCATCTCGGGAACCACGATACCGCATCGGCGTGTCGCAATGCTCCGAGGGACCTTGGCGCGCGAAACAGAACGCCGAGATGGAACGCGAACTGCTCCTGCACGATGGTATCTCGATGGAACTGATCTGTTGCCACGACAATAGCCAGCAGCAAATCGAGGACATCCATAACTTCATCAATCAAAAGGTCGATCTTATTATCGTCTCGCCTAACGAACCCGAAGACGTCACCCCCGCCGTGGCCGAAGCATACGATGCCGGAATTCCTATCGTGGTCTTCGACCGTCAGGTCATCGGCGACAAATACACCGCCATAGTGAGTGGTGACAACGAAGGTGCAGGGCGTCTTTTGGCCCGTTATGCAATGAGCCAATCGCTTCTCCCGGACGCGACTGAAAGGAGCAACCCTTTCCAGAGATGCAATATCCTTGAACTCACGGGCCTCATGACTACCACGCCTGCCCAAATGCGTCATCGAGGCATCGTCGAGGAACTTAAAGACTATCCCCAGGCGAAACTGCTGGCCTCCGTCGATGTACATTGGTCGGGCGATGACGCGGCAGCCATGATGGATTCCCTGCTAACCTGTTATCCCGATGTTGATGTCGTCGTCGCCCATAGCGACTGGATAGCTACATTTGCCAAGGCCAAGGCCAACGAACTGAAACCCGGCAACCACATCCGTTTTGCAGGCATCGATGGCATCGTGGGGCCTGGCGAAGGCATCGAAGCCATCGAACTGGGTCGCCTCGATGCTTCTGCTACCTACCCAACGGGTGGCGACATCATCATGCAGACCGCTATCCGCATCCTCGAAGGCGAGCCCTATGAAAAGGAGACGCTGCTCGAAAGCCACCTCATCTCGTCGGTACAGGAGGCAATGCTCACCAGCAGTATGCAACGTGCCATCGACAAGGAAGCGGACGACATTCGCGCGTTGAAAAGCCGCATGGATTACTATTGGCAGCTCCACAGCCTCGAAAAGGCCTTGAGCCGCTCACTGGGAGCCCTCCTGGTGCTCGCCCTTGGCTTCATACTGACGCTCTACCTCTTCTACCGCGTCAGTCGCCGCACCGGCCAGAGCCTCACCCGTCAGCGTGCCACCCTCAAGGAACAGCGCGACCAACTGCTTGCCCTGACCCGCGAACTCGAGGAGGCCAACAATGCCAAGATGAACTTCTTCACCAACGTCAGCCACGACTTCCGCACACCGCTGACGCTCATCTCCGCACCCATCGAGCAACTTTCGAAAGACGAGCGCCTGCAGGATCCCAAGCAAAGGCAACTCCTGCAGCTGGCACAAAGGAACATCGGCTTACTACGCCGACTGGTGAACCAGATTCTCGATTTCCGCAAGGCCGAAAGCGGCAAAACTTCGCTCGACCTGCAACCCATCGACCTGAGTTCGCTTCTCTCGGCATGGACCGATTCGTTCCAGGGATTGGCAGCGAAGAAGCAGATACAGCTCACCTACGAAACGCGGGGCAAGGACTTCCAGACCATGGCCGACGAGGCCAAGATGGAACGCATCTTCTACAACATCATGGGCAATGCCTTCAAGTTCACTCCCGATGGTGGCAGCATCAGCGTCTCCCTCGCTCATACGGGCGATAAATATATAATGTGTATCGGCGACACCGGCCCGGGCATTCCCACAAGCGATATCCAGAAGATTTTCGACAGCTATTACCAGGTGGGCTCCCGTCGTTTCGAGGGAACAGGTCTCGGCCTGGCGCTCGCCAAGAATTTCGTGGAACTGCACGGTGGCACCATTCGCGCCGAAAATCAGCCAAAGGGTACAGGCTCCGTCTTCACCATCACCCTTCCCGCAAGACCCATTGGCGAAGGCCAGCAGACCATTCCTTTCATCCCAAACGACCTAAGCAACTTGACGAACCTGGATAATCCGGGGTCTCCGAATGCCCTCCCATCAGCCCTCGACCTCGACATGCTCGAAGCACAGGAGGACCTCACCACCAGCGACGACGAGCCCAAGCCCATCGCGCTCATCATCGACGATAATCACGATATCCGTCTCTTCCTGCGCACATTATTGTCCGACAAGTATCGTGTCCTCAGTGCCGCCAATGGAGAAGAAGGTCTGCGCAAGGCACAAGAGACGGTGCCCGACATCATCATCTGCGACGTAATGATGCCCGTGATGGACGGTCTGGAATGCTGCCGCAGGCTCAAGACCACGCCTGCCACAAGCCACATCCCCGTGCTGATGCTCACGGCCTGCTCGATGGACGAACAGCGCGTGCGCGGCCTTGAGGAAGGGGCCGATGCCTACATTGCCAAGCCGTTCAGTTCGGCCGTGCTCCTTGCCCAGATGGATTCGCTCATCAGCAATCGTGCCAGGGTCAGGGAGTCGGTTGCCCCGATTACAGGCAGCATATCCACAAAGCCCGATGCTCCTGTCGCTGCCGACAAGCCATCACCAAAGGGGCCCAACACTTCCGCACCTTCCCTCGGACGCGACCAAGGGGAGCCTTCTCCTGGATGCGACCAGAAGGAGCCTGTCGCAGCCCCCGTGCCCCCACGCATATCGAAATACGACGAGGAGTTCCTCGAAAAACTGCACCAGCTCATCGAGCGGAACCTCAGCAACGAGAACTACTCCATCGAGCTTCTCGCTTCGGACATCTGCCTGAGCCGCACCCAGCTGTTCCGCAAGTGCAAGGCGCTCACAGGAGCGAGTCCCGTCGAACTGCTGCGCAACACACGCCTTGACATTGCTCGCCAACTGCTGGCCGAAGGCAAGGGCAGTGTGGCTGAGGTTGCATCCCAGGTGGGCTTCGCCGATGCTTCGTATTTCACCCGTTGCTACAAGGCATATTTCGGCACCACACCACACGAAATGAACAGACAAAAGTACTGAAAAGAGACGAATATTACACCCATAGCAGGACACATGTTGCATTCACAAGCGGACACATGTTGCAAAATCAGAGGTTGAGACATATTTTTTATATGTTGCAACCTCTTTTCTATTTTTTATAAAAATATAAGCCTATCTTTGCCGCACGAAAACACCACAAATTTGAAAAACTTCATTCCAAATACACTTTTCATACATCTTTAATATTTAATCACAATGAAGAAATTCAAAGTTCTGATTTCAGGTTTAGTCCTGGCTCTCCTTTGTACCATGAGCACATTGGCACAGGTGCAGGTGAGCGGCACAGTGACAGACAATGTACTGGGCGAACCGATCATCGGTGCCTCAGTAGTTGAAGTAGGTACCACGAATGGTACGATCACCGACCTCGACGGCAACTTTTCGCTGCAAGTCAAGTCGGGCGCACAGCTCCAGTTCAGCTTCGTGGGTTATGTGACACAAGTCCTCGCAGCTGCTCCCAACATGAACGTGGTCCTCGCCGAGGATAACGAGCTGCTCGAAGAAGTTGTGGTCACCGGTTATACCACTCAGCGTAAGGCCGACCTCACCGGTTCGGTTGCTGTAGTGCAGACCAAGGGCCTCAAGACCTCGAGCGACACCGACCCGATGCGCGCCCTCCAAGGTAAGGTTGCCGGTATGACCATCACTTCCAATGGTTCGCCTGCTGCCACCGCTACCGTCCGCATCCGTGGTATTGGTTCGTTCAACTCCAACCAGGATCCTCTCTACGTTATCGATGGTGTGCCCACCACTTCGGCCCTCAACACCCTCAACATGAACGACATCGAGTCGATGCAGGTTTTGAAGGACGCCGCTTCGGCCTCTATCTACGGTAGCCGAGCTGCCAATGGTGTCATCATCATCACCACCAAGAGCGGCAAGAAGGACCAGAAGGTAAAGGTTGACTTCTCCGCTTCCGCTCAGGCTTCGTTCTACAACAGCCAGTCGAAGATGAAGCTCAGCAACACTTATCAGTATGCTACCACCATGGCTCAGGCCGCCCTCAACGATGGCCTCGATCCTATCATCTACGCTCAGAACTACGGTCTGAACCTCAACGCCGCCAATGGTCTTCCCATCACCGCTTATGATCCTGCTACAGGTCAGAATGTGAATTTCACCGTTGGTGGTCTCTACAATGGTTACATCAACGCCAATCAGACCATGATCTTCAGTGACACCGACTGGCTTGACGCTATCAGCCGCACTGGCTTCACCCAGAGCTACGACATCTCCATCAGCCACGGCACCGACAAGAGCACCCAGATGTTCAGCGTAGGTTACAAGAAGGCCAACGGTATCCTGAAGTACACCGACTTCGAAAACATCGCTGTCCGCATGAACAGCACCTACAACATCAATAAGGTTGTCAGCGTGGGCGAGAACTTCACCCTTACCTATAGCGACCAGGTGGATTGCCAGCCTCTCGAGAACGCGCTCAAGATGTCTCCTACCGTTCCTGTGTATGAGAAGGACGGTGTGACCTTCGGTGGCCCTGTCGGTGGTATGTCCGACCGTCAGAACCCACTCCGCGAGCTCTACCAGAACCGTGACAACCGCCTCACCATGTGGCGTCTCTTCGGCAATGGCTACATCAACCTCAAGCCCATCAAGGGTCTCGACATCCGCTCGAACTTCGGTCTTGACTACAATGCTTCGTTCATCCACTCGATGACCTACACCTTCGTCAGCGATATCGTACGCGAAGATACTCCAAAGACTGGCGTCGGCCAGACCAACGACCTGAAGTGGAACTGGTCAACCACCGCCAACTATCTCGTACCGCTCCCCGAGGATCATACCCTCACTGTACTCGGTGGTGTGGAACTCTACAAGCAGCAGGTTATCGACATCAGCGGTAACGCTGAGGAGTTCGCTGTTGAAAACGCCCTCTACATGTGGCCTTCCGCTGCAACAGGCACTCAGAAACTCTATGGTGGCCAGGCCGGCTACACCCTCGTTTCCCTCTTCGGCAAACTTGACTACAACTGGCACGACCTCTTGCTCGCAAGCTTCACCATCCGTCGCGACGGTTCCAGCCGTTTCGGTAAGAACAACCGCTACGGTACCTTCCCCGCCGCTTCTCTCGGTTATCGTCTCTCGAAGCACCTCCATCAGGATTGGCTCGACGACCTCAAGCTCCGTGCTTCATGGGGTCAGACCGGTAACCAGGCCATCGCCAACTCGGCACGCTACACCATCCTCACCGCCGACTACGGCTCGGGCCGCGATGCTTCGACCGCATACGACCTCAAGGCTGAAGGCTCAGGCACCTATCCCAGCGGCTACCGTGTAACCCAGACCGGTAACGACAACATCAAGTGGGAGACTGCCACTCAGTACAACGTCGGTCTCGACTATGCATTCTTCAGCAACAGCCTCTACGGTACTGTTGATGCCTATATCAAGAAGGTGAAGGACATGCTTATCAATCCTGCTTACCTCGGATCGGTAGGTGAAGGTGGCGCCAGCTGGCAGAACGGTCCTTCTCTCGAGAACAAGGGTATGGAGTTCACCGTTGGCTATCGCAACAAGACTCCATTCGGCATGACCTACAACATCAATGCCAACCTCGACTTCTTCCGCAACAAGGTTACCTATCTCCCCGAAACCACTACCGGTTCTTACGCACACACCGCTTACGAGAACCTCGTAGAAGCCAAGGTTCCTTACGGCTCAATCGTAGGTTATGTAGTTGATGGCCTGTTCCAGTCGCGCGACGAAGTGCTCGCCAGCGGTCAGGAGAATGCCCGCCTTGGTGGTCTCAAGTATGCCGACCTCGATGGCAACGGCATCATCAACAGCAACGACCAGACTTGGATCTTCAACCCAGTGCCCGACTTCAGCTACGGTCTCAACATTGAGCTTGGCTACAAGAGCTTCGACTTCGCCATGTTCTGGCAGGGTGTTCACGGACAGGACGTTTACAACGGACAGAAGTTCCAGACCGACTTCTTCAGCCTCACCGACCCAGGTTCGAACAAGGGTTCGCGTATGATGGATGCCTGGACGCTCGGCAACACCAGCAGCTCTATCCCCGCCCTCACCACTTCGAACGTAGGTGACGAAGGCCGCACCTCAAGCTACTTCGTTGAGAATGGTGGTTACCTCAAGCTCCGCAGCCTCCAGTTCGGCTACAGCCTTTCGGAGAAACTCCTCAAGAAGGCACATATGAGCAACGCCCGCGTATATGTAAGCGGCAACAACCTCCTGACCATCAAGTCAAGCAGCCTCACCTGCTCTGATCCTGAGAACCCAGGTTGGGCTTACCCAATCGCTACCTCTGTCAGCCTCGGCATCCAGCTCGGCTTCTGATATGACTAACATTCAGTTTTCAAAACCTCACTAAAAAAAGATAGTCAAATGAAAAAGATATATATGATTCTTATGGTGGCTGCCAGCCTGCTCACTGCCACCTCATGCGATGATTTCCTCGAGGTGAAGCCGTCGGGTACCGTTGACGAGGAACTTGCATTCTCCGATCCCGAAGGCATGCTCACCGCAGCTTACGCCTCGCTCGGTGCCGACTGGTACAACTACCCCTTCAACCTCTGGCCTTATGGTTCGCTCTCAAGTGACGACGCCATGAAGGGCGGTTCGGGTACTACCGACACCAACTACCACCCCGTCGAGGTTTGGTCCAACCTTACCGCTTCTCAGCCTGACCACATGGACGAACTCTGGTATCGTCTCTATGTATCCGTTTCGCGTGCCAACCGTGCCATCCTCGCCATCCAGGAGTACGGCGAAGAGAAACTCGGCGCCGAAACTGCCAAGGTGCGCATGGGTGAGGCCCGTTTCCTCCGCGCTCACTTCTACTTCAAGCTGATCCAGCTTTGGTATCAAGTGCCCTGGATTGACGAAGTCGTCCTCAAGGAAGCTGCTCAGGAGCAGACCAGAAATGACGAGTTCACCCACGAGCAGCTGATGCAGAAGGTCATCGAGGACTTCGAGGCTGCCTACAACAGCGTACCCGAAAGTCCATCCGATAGGGCTCGCGTCAACAAGTATGCAGCTGCTGCCATGCTCGCCAAGTGCTACCTCACCCTCGCTTATGGCGACGGCTACGAGGCCAGCAACGGATACAGCCACATCAACCAGCAGTATATGCAGAAGGTTGTTGAACTGACCGGCTACATCGCCAACAGCGGCAAGTTCGGCTACGAGGCTGACTTCGGCGACCTCTTCATGGAGAACAACGAGGGCAACATCGAAACCATCTTCGCTGTGCAGCACTCCGACTATATCGATGACAACACCAAGTTCGGCCGCAACAACTGGAGCAATATGCTCAACGGCTGCTGGGGTATCTGGTCGAAGGGCTGGGACTTCCACAAGCCCACTCAGAACCTCGTCAATGCCTTCAAGGTTGATGCCAACGGCTTCCCGATGTTCGATACCTACGACAACGAGCACAACATCCACCCAGTCAATGGTATTCCTGTTGACCAGAAGTGGGATCCACGTCTCTTCCACACTGTAGGTATGCCAACCTTCCCCTACAAGTACGAGGCCCAGTATACCCTCACCACCGACAACAGCCGTAACCCCGCCAACTATGGCTTCTACACTTCTCTCAAGGAGGTGCCACAGCGCAGCCTTGGCGAGAGCTACACCGAATCGACCTGGCAGGGCTTCGCAATGGACGACTACGTAGTACGCTACACCGAAGTGATGCTCTGGCGTGCCGAGGCTCTCATTGAGACCGGCAACATCGATGGTGCCATCACCATCATCAACCAGATTCGCGCCCGTGCCAACAACTCCGTGAGCAAGTACATCCAGTATGCTGCCAACCAGATCCGCACCCTCGGCTACTATCAGTCGGGCGTCAGCAAGGAAGAAGCTCGCAAGTACCTGCGCTGGGAGAAGCGTCTCGAGATGGCTATGGAGCCCGAACGCTACTTCGACCTCCGTCGTTGGGGCCTGGCTTCCAGCACGCTCAACGCATTCTTCGCTTCCGAGAAGGAGGGCAACTACGACGGCACTGCTTTCGCCGGTTACTATGGAGATGCCTTCTATACCGCTGGCAAGAACGAGTACTGGCCAATCCCCTACAACCAGCTCTTCTACGTTCCTGGTCTCTACACCCAGAATAAGGGTTACAACTAAGATTCATTGATTATATAGGATTCTAAGGGATTCTAAAGGATCTTAAGGAATTTTAAGGGACATATGTTTCTTGGGTCCCCATTCTCAACAAGGCTAAGGCAATGTCCCTTCATTTCCCTTAATATCCCTAAATATCCCTAAATATCTCAAAAACTTAATAATATGAAACTCAGATATATTTTCGCAACTATCGCTGCTGTCGCAGCACTCAGTGCCTGCAACGCCGATATGGATTACGACATCGTTGCCCCTATTCTCAGCAAACCCGATGCTTCCAGCATCCAAGCCAGCCTGCAGGGTGACAACTACGTCATCTCCTGGCCTGCCGGCAACCAGAACATGCAGGTGACCCGCTATGCCAACGGCACCAAGTCGGGCACAGAGGTTGTCACTGGCGGCACCTATACCCACTATGCTGTCGAGACCAACGTGGCCAACAGCTACGTGCTCAAATATACCGATGGCACCAACTTCTCTGAGGGCGTTGTCCTTAACTACACCCGTCCGGGCGCTGCACGTTTCAGTGGCATCCAGATGAGCCAACTCGAAAAGGTGGGCGGCTATGACGCTTACGTTGAGTGGAATCCGAACCCAACAGCAACCACGACTCACTTCGTAGCCACCAATGGGGCCGACCGCACCATCAACGAGACCCTGATGGCCAACGTGACCAACTATACCATCAAGGACGTCATCCAGGGCGAGACTTGGACCGTTACCCTTACCGCCGAAAACAACGAAGGCCGTTCGCTCCCCGCTACCAGCAGCCTCCGCATCGGCAAGACCGCTATCGGCTATCTCTCGGTATTCGATACTCCTGAAGAGCTCATCGCCAACGGTGACGACGACGATGCTTCGGCTTGGCTCTGGTTCCACGAGACCTATCCAACCGGTACCTTCGTTCCATTCAGCAGCATCACTTCGGCCGACGTACTCGAGCCTTACCGCGTGCTCTGGTGGATGCGCGACCTCGACGATAACAGCTCCGTATGGGAGATGCCCGAAGTTGTCATGAACGCTACTCCTGGTGTTCGTCAGTGGTATAAGGATGGTGGCAGCCTCCTCCTTTGGGCTCACGCTACTCCTTACATCGGCACCCTCGGTCGTCTCGACATGGATATGCTCAAGAACAACGACAACGCCATCAACACTGCTCCTGGCGGCTACAACCCCGATGTTTGGAAGATGGCCTGCATGCTCAACTGCGGCGGCTTCGTCAAGGACTACTCGACCCATGCCGTATTCCGTGGCCTCGAAGTAGAGGACAATGGTACCACCAAGCTCATCGCCTTCAAGGGCGCTGGTTGGACTGAGGACCACAACTGCCTCTTCTTCAACATCCCATCAGCCCTCACCGGACTGGGCAACCAGGACGAGGCAAGCCTCACCATGCTCAACAACAAGTTCGGCATCTATCCTCTTGGCACTTGGGACAGCCAGATCTGGTGGGTAAGCCAGCTCAACGTCTGGGAGGCTCAGCAGGGCGATACCGATTTCCAGGGCACCGTGATCTGTGTCGGCAATGGTGGTCTCAACTTCTCGATGAAGAACGACGACGGTACTCCTGACATCAGCGCTCATCCACACAACAACGCTTTCCAGGAGAACATCCTCACCTTCGCCAAGAACGCTCTTGAGTACCTCAAGACACGTTAATTACACTACCCTATTATATTACATGAGGGCGGACGCAAGTGCGCCCGCCCTCATGTTTATTTAGGTTTTGATTTATCAGCCTTTTTGACGTTATTCCGTCATTCCGGTATAACGGTATAACGAAATACCGAAATCTTTATTGATTATGAAATTCCCCATCCTTTCCCTCGCAACAGCATTGCTCATCGCACCTGTCATCACCTCGTGCGGCTCCGAAGATCCATTCGAAGACTCCTTCAAGCCCAATCCCAATAATCCATCGGGAGGAGGCGGCACCGACAATCCATCGGGCGGTGGTGGCACCGACAACCCATCGGGTGGAGGCGGCACCTCATCATCCAGCTACAACGAGCTTTATCGTCCTCAGATCCACTACACCCCTGCCAAGAACTGGGTCAACGACCCCAACGGCATGGTCTATATCGACGGCACCTGGCATCTGTTCTACCAGTACAACCCCTACGGCAACGGTTGGGGCAACATGAGCTGGGGACACGCCACCAGCACCGACCTCGTGCATTGGACCGAACAGCCCACAGCCCTCGTGCCCGATGCCTTGGGCGACATCTTCTCCGGCTCGGCCGTCTATGATGCCGACAATACCGGCGGCTTCGGCAAGGGAGCCATGGTAGCCTTCTATACTGCTGCAGGCGCACACCAGCAGCAGGCTTTGGCCTACAGCACCGATGGCGGCAAGACGTTCACCAAGTACGATGGCAATCCCATCATCGCCAACACCACTCGCGGCGACTTCCGCGACCCCAAGGTGTTCTGGCATGTCGAAAGTAAGCGTTGGGTCATGAGCCTGGCTTTGGGTTGGGAGTACGGCATCCAGTTCTGGACCTCCACCGACCTGCGCACTTGGCGCGAAGCCAGCACCTTCACCACCGAGGTAGGTCGTTGCAAGCGTGGCCAGTGGGAGTGCCCCGACCTGCTGCGCATGAACTACAATGGTCAGGAGAAGTGGGTGCTCATCGTCAGCGTCAACCCAGGCGGTCCTGTGATTGGTAGCGGCACCATGTACTTCGTAGGCAACTTCGACGGCGAAAAGTTCACAGCCGACGACCTCAGTTATCCCCTCTGGCTCGACTATGGTCTGGACAACTATGCAGGTGTTACCTGGAGCAACACCCCCGACGGACGCATCATCCTCATCGGATGGATGAACAACTGGTCCTATTCAGGCGACGTGCCTTGTGATCCCTGGCGTTCTGCATTTACTCTGCCTCGCGAGCTCAGCCTCGTCGATTATCAAGGCAAGCCTGTGCTCGCCAGCCGTCCTGTAAAGGAACTCGACAAGCTCGCCAGCGACTGGTCCACTCTCGCTACTTCGGGTGGCAGCATCAACGCTCCGAGTGCCTATCGTCTGCAACTTACCCTCGACGCCACCGTTGCCAACACCATCTCCTTGGGCAATAGCAAGAAGGAGGCATACGAAATCACTTATAGCCCATCGGCAGGCAGCATCATCGCTCGTCGCAACAGCAAAACAGGAGCAGCCACGTTCAACGGCAGCTACTCCATCCCTTCGGTTTCCGGTTCGCTTTGCTGCGAGGGTAATGATCTGGTTCTCGACATCTACGTCGATCAGTCATCTGTCGAAATCTTCACGGGCAATGGCTCGATGGCCATTACCAACCTCGTGTTCCCAACCACCATCTACGACCAGGTTACTCTCAGTCAACCCGCCAAGGAGGTTCGTTATCAGGCGTACACTTCCATATGGAAGTAAGGTTAAGAGAAGTTAAGAAGGGTTAAGAAAGGTTCGAAAGGCTCGTAATTCGTTATCCATGTATCACGCCACTCCCTCGAAGCCCTCTTAACCCCTCAAACCTCTCTTAACCTCTCGAACCTTTCGAACCCCTCTTAACCTTCCCTCGGTTCCACATGCACCGCGATATGCGTCTCTTCCCCATAATGGCTTCGCAGTAGTTCCTCTACTTGCGAAGCCTTTTCGTGTGCTTCGCGCAGTGGGAGGTCACCATTCACGAGGATATGCAGTTCGATGGCATAATGATTGCCAATGCGGCGGGTGCGCAGTTCATGGGGGTCCGACACACCAGGCACCGAAGCAGCCAGTCGAAGAATCTCCGTTTCCACCTCATCGGGCAACGACTGCTCCATCAGGTCGCCAATGCCCACCCAAAGCAGTTCGAGCGACACCTTCACGATGAAGAGACCCACGATGACCGAAGCCACGGGGTCGAGCACCGTCCACCGTTCGCCCAGGAAGATGGCGCCACCGATGCCGATGGCTGTGCCAACCGACGACATCGCATCACTTCGGTGATGCCAGGCATTGGCCTCCACGGCTTGCGAATGGAGCTGATGTGCCTTCACCATCGAATAGCGGAAGGTGGCTTCCTTGAGTACGATCGACAGCAGGGCAGCCCATAGTGCCAGCATCCCTGGAGCTTCCAATTGTGCACCATTTGCCCACGCTACGATTTTCATCACGCCGCTATACAGGATGCCCGCAGCCACCACAAGCAGTGACATCGAAACGACCGTTGTCGCCAATGTCTCGAACTTGCCGTGTCCATAGTCGTGCGACTTGTCCTTGGGCTTGCCGCTGATATGCACAAAGATGAGCACGATGACATCGGTCACGAAGTCGCTCAGCGAGTGCACGGCATCGGCCACCATCGCAGCACTATGCCCCACGATGCCCGCCACGAACTTGAAGACGAGCAGCACCACATTCACAGCACCACCCAGCAACGTCACCTTGTATATTTCCTTGTTTCGCTCCATAGCTTTGATTTTTCTGAGTACTCAGAGTCCTCCGAATACTCTGAGTATTCCGAATAATCAGAATACTCCGATTGTCTTCTCAATCAAACGTCGGATAAGGATTATAGTCGAACTCAACGACCTTGCCCGCCTTCAGCGACTTCTGGACATCGACGAGGCGCTGGTTGCTCGATCCACGGAACAGCAGGTCCAGGCTCTTCTTTGCTTCGATGAAAGGACCATCGACCAGGACTTCCAGATAAGGCAGCATCTTGCTCATCCTCGGGTCGGCCACTACCTGCTCGTAGAGAAATCCAGTATAGCACCAGATACCCTTGTGCAGTTCCTCGCGTATGCGACGTGCCAGCTCCGTAAACGCCTCGGGCTGATACATGGGATCGCCTCCGCTGAAGGTAATATCACCCTCCGCAAATTTCAGTTCCTCCATGATTTCGTCGATGCTTACGCTATGTCCTGCCGTAAACGACCACGTCTCGGGATTATGGCAGCCCGGACAGGCATGACGACAGCCTGCACAATACACACTCGTGCGCCAACCTGGTCCATCGACCGTCGTGTCGGCCACAATCTTCATCAATTGGATGTTAGGTATTTTTTCCATAGTAAATGTGTCAGTTTTCTTTTTGTGGGCGCAAATATACACATATTTTCCGATATAACGAAACAATTATTCAAAAAAAACACCCAGTCGTCCAACAGAGTGTTTTCTTACACACATATTACTAACTTAAACTAACCAATGAATCATTTTTGACACTGCAAAGATAGAGCTGTTTTTTCATTCCCGCAAGTTTTTCCCCCTCTTTTTGTTCGGGATATAACGACACAATGCCCAAATGGCGACAATCTTGCCGAGCCCCTTCTTTTTTGTCGCTTCGTGAGTTTCTCCAATCGTAGCAAGCATCCCGACGCGCTGGATAATGCTCTATGACGTGGAAGATGGAGGATTTGTGATGAGGACTGGCTTTACGAAAACCGAAATAGTGCGTCGAAGTTCGTAGACAAGCAACATTCCTCTGAATGTGGTGCGTCAATGTTCGTAGACGTGCAACATCCCGCAGAATGTGGTGCGTCAATGTTCGTAGACGTGCAACATTCCACTGAATGTGGTGCGTCAATGTTCGCAGACGTGTAACATTCCACTGAATGTGGTGCGTCATTGTTCGCAGACGTGTAACATTCCGCTGAATGTGGTGCGTCAATGTTCACAGACGTGCAACATTCCACTGAATGTGGTGCGTCAATGTTCACAGACGTGCAACATTCCATATAATGTGGTGCGTCAATGTTCACAGACGTGCAACATTCTACAGAAAATAGAGCGCCTACGTTCGCAGACACTCCATTTCGGTTTGGGATAGTCGATTCTTTTCGTTTTTTCCTCTATTTCTGATGTTTAAAAACCGAAGGCGCAGCACACACGATGCCGCGCCTTCGGTTTTTGAGGATAGAGCGAGAAAGGACTGAGGTTTTATGTTTTGATGTGGGAAATGGTCAAGTTATATCGGGGCAAGACAGAATTAATCGACGTTGAAAATGCAAAATAAACAAGAAAAAGAGGTCAAAAACGTCAAAAAATCGTTTATATCGAGCTTAGAACGAAAAAAAATCGGGTTCTAAGCTCGTTATAAACAAAAAATGCTTATCTTTGTCGCCGGAAACAATACAATGAAACCATGATAATAGGAAGAAAAAAAGAACAACAGGAATTGATACGGGCGTATCAGTCGGAGTATTCTGAATTCGTAGCTGTAACAGGCAGAAGGAAGGAAAGAAGGTAGTATTCATCGACGAATTGCCGTGGATGGATTCTCCGCGCTCGAATTTCGTTTCAGCCATCGAACATTTTTGGAATGGTTACGCATCCGCACGTAAGGATGTGCTTCTCATCATCTGTGGATCCGCCACATCCTGGATCATCAACAATGTGTTCAAGAACCATGGAGGTCTTCACAATAGGGTGACTTATCGAATCAATCTCGCTCCCTTTACACTGTATGAATGTGAACAATATGCCCGAAGCCGACAACTTGAAATGAGTCGTTATGACATATTGGAATGCTATATGGTGATGGGTGGAATACCATTCTATTGGTCATTGCTGGAACGAGGGAAGAGCGTAAGCCAGAATATCGACTCACTGTTTTTCGCTCGAATGGGGAAGTTGCATCATGAATATGACGAGCTTTACAACTCTTTGTTCAAGAATTCACAGCCTTATATCAATGTCGTATCAACCCTTGGCACGAAAAGGATGGGAATGACCCGAGAGGAACTGATCGACGAAGGCGATAGTGTCAACAACGGCCAACTGACAAGGGTATTGGAAGATTTGGAGGCTTGCGGCTTTATTCGGAAATATAGCTTTCAAGGATCCAATCGATGCACAAGCGTTTTCCAATTAATCGACAACTTCACCTTATTCTATTACAAGTTTCTCCATTCGCGGTCGGGTATAGATGAGCACTTCTGGAGTTTGAACACGAATACCCCGGTTCGTAATGCCTGGGAAGGGTTGGCATTCGAAAGGGTGTGCTTCGAACATATCAGCCAAATAAAGCAGGCTTTGGGAATAGCTGGCGTTTCCTCACAGGTTTACTCCTGGCGAGTGAAAGATGACCCCGTATTAGGGAATGGCGCTCAGGTTGATATGGTAATAGATCGTGCAGACAAGGTCATAAATCTCTGTGAGATGAAATTCTCCACCAGTGAATACGCCATCGAAAAGACGGATGTTGACGATCAGAGGCACAAGGCAGAGCGTTTCAAGGAGTCGAAAAACAATCGCACGACCATTCATTTGACCCTCATAACTCCTTTTGGAGTGAAGCAAAACATTTATCAGTTCAGCGTTCAAAATGTAATCACCGCCGAAGATCTCTTCAAGGAATAGGTTTATAATCATGTCGAAGGCGCAGCACATACGATGCCGCGCCTTCGGTTTTGAAGATAGAGCGAGAAAGGACTGAGGTTTTATGTTTTGATGTGGAAATTGGTCAAGTTATTTTAGGGCAAGACAGTATTAGCTCCCATAACAACCATAAATGTTGCCACAAAACTCTGTTGTCCATCCGACAATAGTAGTTCCTGATTTCAACTTGCATTTCACTTTTACCCACTCTAATCCTTCATCTCCTGAAATATCTAATATGGGAACTTCTAAATCAGCAATTTCCTCATTTAATATGGTAATTGAGTGTGAGGAAACATCAGGTTGTTCGTAGATTTGTACAATCCGATCATTTGCTTCTTCGGGGAAGCGTGGCGAAGGTAGCAGATAGACTCCGCAATCTTCATAATTAATCCATCCTTTCAATATGCGCAGGTAAAATGAAGTGCGTATCTTTCCATAAAAACGTTTTTCACTTCTTGTAACCACTTCTATCTCAGACCACAATTCTTGAATACTATCATCTTCAATAACTGCAATAATAGAATCTCCTTCGGGCAAAGAATAAATATTTACCTGATGATTGCCTGCTTTATAAAAGAACAAATCACCCATGAAATATTCACCCAAATTTACATTTGGGAAATACACTTTTTTATATTCTTCTGCATTAAGTATCTGCAGAGAAATAATCATCCAAATAATAATCAGTTTAATTTTCATCGTCTTCTTAAAACTAAAGTAAAACCATTTTCCCCTATTTGATTTTTAAAATTATTCCATTGTCTAGAGTCAATTAGAATACATCCAGTAGAAACCTTGCCACCAGCCCAACCTTCTTTCCCAGTTTGATGAACTGCAATCCCGTTTTTCTGAGTTCGTGAAAAAGGTTTAGTATCTTTCAGTTTATTGTACCAAGCATAATTCCTGTCATCAATACAATCAACAGGATCTTTAATTACAAAATGTTTTGGAATTTTACCACTTCCTCTCTTTTTCCTGTAAATAACACTATAATTTCCATCTTTGATTGCACCATACAAATCATAATTTGAACTCATTGTAAATGCAGTATATTCTGACGGACTTGTTTCATCTTCCTGATTGATATAAACTCTCGCTTTGGCATAGATAGAATTCTCTCCATCAATGATATCACCTTTCCCTAAGACTTCATTATAAGACCCCAAAATAGATACAACTCTTTCGCCCAAATAATCGCCAGAGATGTTATTTTTATCCAGTTCTTCTTGGGAAGTATATTCTGTGTATCTAATAGAATAAACTTCGGTCATTACTCCATTAATTTCAATGCTATCGTTGTATCCATACCAATCCATTCCATTATAATCTCCAAAATTAATTGGATTTCCCCCACAATAGGAATAAGGGCTGAACTGCGGAGTATTTTCAGCCAACGGGTCAATTCTGTCCCACGTCGGCATCATTGCGAAGTACTGCCGCGCATGGATGTCATAGTTGTCCAGTCCGAAGGTGCGGTCAAGTTCCTTGCCTTCGAACTTGTATTTCTGGAGGTTTTCATTCGTGCTGATATCACCAATCACACCACCATAGGGATAGTAATGCGTCACCTGTTCAACTGTACCATTCTTATTAACTACCATACGGTTATTGCCCATATAGTCTTGGATGTAGTAATGCCAGCCATCGACTGCGCCATTGATGCCGAATGAAGCGTATCCACCATCGAATATGTACATCGAGGGTTGACCGTTCTTTAGAATTAGATTACCAATGTAGTCGATAGAGTCGGTTAGGGCGCTTGAGCTTGCAGGGCGATGAATAGTTCTTAGTTTCGTACCATCGGCAGCATAGATGTATTCAATCTGGTCATGCTCGAAGTAATAGATGCACCTCGCGTTGCCGAGGTCATCATACTGAATCAGGTCTATGTCGCGATTGAGGTCACTCTCCAACGCTCCATTGGCATTGTAGTAGTATTCGTTGCTGTAGGTACAGCCATCATAGAAGTCCGAAGCCCCCGTATAGGTCAGGTGCTTCTCGGCATGGTCCTCGATAGTCTTCAATTGGTTGCCGTTGCGGGTGATGACGAGGCTGTCTATCAGTCCGTATTGTCTTTGATTGTTCATTCCGTATCGTTCAATGCTGGTTATGTTGCTGTTCTTGTCGTAGGTTATGCGCTCGGAGTGACGTTTTTTGCCATACTTGTTGATATAATTTACTTTTGGGTTGCCAAAGAATCTAAGAGTTTATCAAAATAAAGTTCACAAGATGTTGGCATATAACCATAATATGAAAAATAACGTTTCCCATCAGTGTCTTTGCGAAATACCCCTATACTTGTGTTTGTTTTTCTACATAAGACATCTCTTGTAGTCCAATTTTGGGAATAATTCAATGTGTCCCATGGAAAAAAGCTATGTAGCCCTCCTTTACCTATCATTAAAATTGAACCAATTTTTACAGGCTCCTCGGTTAACAAATAATAATAGTAGTAATACATAGCCTCAGAATTACATTCATGTTTTTTTATAAAGCCCTTTGGCATAGGAAATACAAGGATTTCATCATCTAAATATATTGTATCCATTGTTAATACTGATAAATCTAATGGAATCGTATCGAGGATGAAATTCTCTTTATCAACATTGCCATTATGTTCTTGGGATGGAACACATGCACATAAAAGGGGAAAAATATAGGCGAAGATAGAATGATTATTTTTCATCTGGAATTATTTAACTTATAATTTAGACGTGAAATTTCTTCTACACATCTAATTTGAGATTCTAAATTCAGATTAGTCAACTCAAAATAAAACGTAAAATCGTCGGAGTCATTTATGAAAATATGGCTTGCCATTCGACACTATTCGGAATTCGCCATTAGAAAAAAGTCGAAATGTACAAGGATATGGCTCATAATGAACCGGACATTCGTATTCTAATACACGATTTGTTGTATCGATAAGATCCATTTCACCTATGATTTTTCGTATATAATCATTACTTATATTTTTATCTGCATAGATGGTAATTCTTTTATTGCATAGTATCGTGGTGCCGATGACATCCATAAATGTCTCATTCGAATCATACTTTACTTTAGTACCGGGAATTGGTGGAGGCTCATTAATCCCCAGATAGTTTTCTATATGTGATCCATCTATACAAATAAGAGTGTCATGGTCTAGTTCGTCATAATAGATTGCTAAATTGTAAAAGAGAGTGTCAGAGCGCATATAACCTAATCGACTGCTTTGCGCAATGATAGAATCATAATTATTAATGAGTCTTGTAAGAATTCCTTTGTCGGTTGAACCCTCAGAAGGTTTGGAACAAAGTACATTTGAATAACAAAAATACAAGACAAAAAGAAAAAAGTATAAAAATTTCATTTCCATTTTTTAGAAATAGGATTAAATGAACCAATATCATTAATACCATTAGGGACTAAAATAGAATTATTCCAAGGACTAGCAGAATACCACTTTTTATTATGGTATATATAATTTGGAGGAAACATATATGGCGATTTACCTAAGTCTCTCGTCCATTTTACATAATCATCGATTATGTTCTTCATATCTCCTCCAGAATACCTGCCGTTTGTAGGATAATATACTGCATACGAAGCTCCTGGAGTACCATTTATTGCATCTGGATGATAATGTGCGCCCCATATCCGAGTACTTACATCGTTATATCGAGGAGCTGCAATTTCATTATTTGACGTTCCTAAATAATAACTCTTACCATCGACTCTTACATAATATAAACTCCATTCGACTTTTGAATTATCGCACAGAAATTCGAATAATTGCAAGGCTGACTTTTTACTCATTTTTGCAGAGTTTGCAGATCCAATCGCTTCATGACCTTTGCCATTACTTTTCTGTGAATTATAAATATCATTAAGCATTTTTGCTTGGGAATCGGATAACTCCATACTATTTTCATTTGATTTTGATACAAGGGTCGTTTTATTTTTGTCTTCGGTAAAGCCAATGACTCCCAAAGAATCTACACTGTACGTATCTTGACCATTATAATCCTCAAAATTCACCGGATCTCCCCCACAATAAGCATAGGGACTGATTCCATAGTATTTTTCTGCCAATGGGTCAATCCTGTCCCACGATGGCATCATGGCAAAATATTGCCGCGCATGGATGTCATAGTTGTCCAATCCGAAGGTGCGGTCAAGTTCCTTGCCTTCGAATTTGTACTTCTGCACGTTTTCGTTCGTGCTGATATCGCCTATAACTCCACCATACGGATAATAGTGGGTAACCTGCTCTATGGTACCGTTCTTGTTCACTACCATGCGATTATTTCCCATATAGTCCTGATTTATGACAATAATGTTCTAATGGGTTAATAGGGAAATAGGGTGATAGGTTATATCACCCTACAAATTGGCTTAGTCCTCATCCTCAGGTAACATCTGACTTTCAATCTCTGCAATCCTCTTCTTTAGAGTTTTGTTGTGTTCTATTGCATACTTCTTCTTTGCTGCCTTAAGAATGTCATCTATATCAATAGACTCTTTCTTACTCTTTCTCACTAAATCCTCTAATGAGGCAACCTTAGATTTTACTTCATTTTCTGCTTTCTGCTTCTTTGCTTCTGCTTCTTTTCTTTTGTTGTAATTCTTAGTGAGTCTTTCAATCTCTTTAACTACTTCCTCAATAGTATTAAGAGACTCAAAGACACATTGCTTCTTAAATCTCACTGCTGCTTCAAATGAAGCAATTACCCTATCCTTTTGCTGATTAGTTAGAGTAGAATTAGCTAAAATCTGTTCCTTAGTCATAGTTGTGAATAAAATTAAATGTTAGTAATTACAGGGACAAATATAAACAAATTTATCTGAATTACTAACATTTAACTTACATAAACAATTACTTAAACAAAGAATTTAGCTCTAATGATAACTAAGAATTACAAAATTATGGCTCTGTTTGCTCATTATTAGCCATAAAATCACCTACTCTCATATAGTCATTATCAAGATAACCATAATCAAAATAACTATTAAGAGAAACCACGTGAAGACCATAATAAGCCTTACTGAATGGGTCAATAGTAATTTCACTATCCCCAAACTTTGTTATCATTAATTTAGATAAATCAAGATAGGCAATAAGACCATTTTCTAACTTATTCTCAATAATAAAATCCTTCCCTAACAACTTATCATTATCTAAAGCCTTATTATCAGCCTTTAGAATCATCTGTTTAGCTTTAGGTGAAATAATATAAACTAAATCATCACTCTTTGTTAAATCTAAATTATAAGATAGATCAATAAGATCATTTAATGAAGAAAGAGGACTTTTGGGGACATTATAGAAAATTCCATTTGGCTTTTCATCTACTATTCCTACATTTGAAGTTAAAATAGTTTCAATTAATTTTTCCTCTAATGCCTTAACTAAATACTCTTTTAACTATACATCAAAACTATCATTTTGAGAAAGCAACATTTTACTAATATATGCACAAACTGTTAGTCTATAAGGTGAAAACTCTTTATTACTCATTCCTCCCATAAATTCTACTTTATCACCTTCTCTTTTCCAATCTACATTATTACCTGAAAGATAGGGCACTTTTGTGTTTGTGGTGTGGTGTGAAATAAAAGAACATTTAGATAAAATCTTTGATTCACTAATAAAATCTCTTAAAGACTCTACATCCACTTTAAGACCTGATATATTTTCAATCATTCTTTTCTAAATGCCATTAATGCCATTTAATACACCAAAACCTGCTTTGTCTGTAAAAATTTGATTCATAAATTATTGATTTTAAATATTGTTAATTACTTTATAGTTAGTGATTTACCACTAACTTTATTATTAAATTGTTTGAGTTTATTTCCTGTTGAAATAAAATAATAGATACATACTGAATACAATATAACATCTACTAAGAAAAATATAACTTCCATAGCCTGAAAAAGTTGAAAAATTGCCTTGTGTGTAAAGAAAGGGACAAGAGTGGTTTACCTTGGCTAAAATAGACCTAAAGACCCCCCCTTATTCTTCATTATACCATTTCTCCATCTTCTAACACTAATGAAGGTAACTATTTATACCAATAAATAGATACTGCAATAAATAATGCAAATAGAATTAATATTAACTCTAACATAACTTTACTTATTTAATTGTTTGATGAACTATTCATAGAGCCTATTGAATTGCTTAAGGTCAATTTGGCTAAAGTGAAATCTTTTGTCTAAAATCTTGTAACAGGCTGAGAAAAGCCTGTAATTAGGCTAATTAAAATACTTGTCTAATCTGTCTTTCATAATTACAATATTGTTAATTAAGTTAAACATTCATTTTAGTCTTTTCTGCTTTTATAGTAATTTTTTTGATATTCTAACCTCTGTTCTTTATGAGCCTAATAATACTACTTCATATAATCTTTGTATTGCTCTTTGTGAGCCTCTCTGTAGTGCTTCATTTGCTCTAATCTTGACTCTCTGTTATTTTGGTAGTATTGTTTCTTTTGCTCTAATATTGACCCTCTATTTCTGTAATAGCTTTTTCTGTGTCTTGCTTTAATTTCCTCTGACATTGGTCTATGATTCTTATAGTTGGAGTTCTACTTCTTTGTGCACCATCTAAGATTATCTACACAGTTATTGAGTGGGTCACCATCAATGTGGTCTATACAGGGTAGGTTATCAGGATTAGGAATAAAGGCTATTGCTACTAATCTATGAATTAGTTTATGAGTCTTTTTACCATCTTTGTAAAGATTTACCATTAAGTAGCCTGTCCAATTACTCTAAGGCTTTAATATCTTTCCACTATATTTACTCTTTATTTTACCTAAACTACTTACTTCATACATTGGGAAATTGTTTATAACTTCCCATAATTCATTATTATTATTATTATTATTATTATTATTATTATTATTCTCCATAATTCATTAATATTTAAAATATTATACAACCATCTCTATTAGTTACATCTAAATCATAAAACTAAAGCATAACAGACATAATATCTGTAAATGACTACAACTTCATATTGTTATTGTCTTCTTTTTCTAATCTACTCCATTCATAACTATCTTTTCCATTAGCAAATTTTTCTGTTAAATATTTACCAATATTTGCCAACCTTTCAAAAAGCTATTCCTTTGAATCAATACCTTTGTTATAGAATCTCAGGTTTCTTTCTGAGTAATCCATTAACATACCTATATTATCATATATGGTCTGTTGTCTATAATCTTCATTATTTTCTTCCATAATTTTGAAAAATTTGATTTTGTAAGTGGAATTATAATAAAGCAAAAATTTCTAAAAAAAGTTGCATTATTACAATATCCCAACTATCTTGTAATATCTACTTCTATTTCTTCCTATTCTTATTTCATCTACTTGAAAATATTTGTGTATCTCTGTAGATGTAGGCTTTGCTTTTAGGTTCAATCTTGAATATACCTACTTAATCTTATTCTTTACCTATGAACATAAAACAGTATCACCTACATTAAATAAAGCCTGAATCTATTGTTTTACTTCATCCTATTTATCAAGAATTTCAATTTTCTATAATAATGGATACTGTTCATATTTATTAGCCTTACAAATCTTTGTTCCTAATCTTTTGTATATTGTTAGGTATTCACTTGGAATTAGAGAGGATAGCTTATCTGAAATATCATTATTATCCAAATACTAACAAAGGAACTCTAACTTACCACTAAAATAATACTACTTATTGAAGGTATCACAGAAACTATTAACCTAAGAAACATCATCATCCTCTATGTTATTATTATAGTCACCTTCATAGAAAGTCTTTAGAATATACTTTGGTTCTTTAAAATTATCTCTTCTTACCTATTCTGCATAATCCTCTGCAAACATTCTAAGTTGGCAAATATCAGGTTTATTGTTAATAACTTCTATGTAGTTCTTACTAAAACCTAAAACTATATTTTCTAAGAATAAATCCTTATCAATAGAGTTATTATAATTTTGAATTATCTCTTTGGAAATACTAAGTTTCCTGTTTCTCATTTCTTCAAAAGACTTAAAGATACTTGTATAAGTAGTGAACATCTTTATAGTATCTCTGAATACATTACTATTAAGCCTCTCTCTTCCTACTATCTAATTTAGGTCAATAGATATATCTATACTCATTGCATCTATTGATGTAGAGGCTAAGATAATAGTAGTAGATGATGTATTATAAAAATCTGAGCCTTCAAAACTACATCTTGTAACAAATTGATATGTCTTTGGCTCTTCATTCTCTTTTGTAGGCTAAGAACATCTAAAACCACTACCTTTAATTCCTCTTACCCTTGTTAATTCATATAGTTTATTATCACTACCATCTGCACAAATTACTGATGTATTCTATTGAGTTAAACTAAGGTTCTTAATAAGATGAGATATTATCTTTATGTTACTAACATAGATTACCAACTACTTACTATAGTATTCTTTATTATTAATGGTTCTTTTACTAAAATATCCATCTTTATCAAATTTGTCCTTATAGCTTTTGACTATATCTAAGTAGGTCTGTTTTGGCTTTAGTGTTATTAACTCAAAGTTAATTCTTCTTAAGTCTTTAGGATTCCATATTAGTTTAATTGTGTGAATTCCTTTTAGAATTGCTATCTTATCATTAATTTCCTTAGGTGTTGGAGTAGCTGATATAAATATTAACTTAGATAACCCCTATAACTCATTTAGAAAGCCATTAACTACACTTCCTTTGAATGCTGCATCTTTTACTATACACTGCATTTCATCTACTGCTATAGTAAAATCATCTAAAATTCCCATTTCTATTAAACATTCTTTTATCCAATGGAAACTATCAAAAGTTACTATAATCTTTGGTATAAGATTCAATCATATGTCATTTAAAACTAATAACTTGAATGATTCCTTAAGATTCTTTACAGATAGTCTTTTATCATCACTTTCCCTAAATTGGATTAGATAATTGAACTTATCTACCTTTGACTATATCATTTTTCTTCTTGGAGATACTAAAATAGTAGGTTTTCTAAAGTGATTTCTATCTAAAAAGAATGAACTAACTCCACATCCTGTTATAGATTTATCTAAGAGAATAGGGTAGTCTCTATCAATTATTCTTTCAAATTCACTATAGTTACTAATATATCCTGTATTCTCAGGAATTACAATCTTTTCTACTGATTCCATAGTTACTCCTTTCTTTTTCTTTTTTTAGGAGGCATTCCATAACCCCATACAATTTCCCTTTTCCATCTTCTATTAGGAACTACTAAAACCTTTGTTCTATCAACTGTTCCTCCTGTTTTCTCTATGTATTCTGCATATGCTTCATCTATTATATTCATATAAATTAATTTTATTAATTGTTAATATTCAAAGTTGGATATTTTTTCTATCACTGATAGAATACATTCTTTATAGATAATAAATTTATAGCCTTTTTACCCCAAATTAATATCCATAAATTGAGGCAAAATTAGTTATAATGGATAATCAAAATTTACTATAAATATGATATATTAATGTCCCCTCACCCTCCTTTGTCGGGTGAGTTCACTTATTATCCTCATTGGGTCTGTGTCTTTGAAACAAAGCCCCAATGAGTTACTTATTATTATAGGGTAGAACAAAATATTCAATTTTTAGCCTTTATTAGCCTTTATATAGAATATTCCCATTTTTAGGAAACATTTTGTTCTACCTCAATTAAGTGAACCTTCTTTTGGCTCTCATCAAAGAGAGACACAAAGAAGGGGAAATTAAAGTGAACTAAGGCTTGCCTTAGGTTATTTATTCTTTCTGTAGTTCCTTTCATTTACTTTATCAATAATAACCTTTTCTATAGCTTTATCTCTAAGTGAACCTTTAGAACTACAATCATTATATGCCTAATTTACTACAACCTTAAGATTATCTTCTGTGAAATCTACTGAAAGAATTAGCTTATCTTTCCATAAATCAATTACCTTACTCATATTATCTATGTATCTAAATATTTCTAATGAAGTGTGATATATATAGTTAGCTTTATTACTACCTACAAATCCATTTCTTATATATCTATTATTATTTGAAGAACTTCCCCAAAATCTATAATATAATCTAAATATAGCCTTATCTATGTCTTTGGATTTAAAGGAGTTACTTTTATAGATATACCTATAAAAACCATCATCTAATTGCTCAATTAATAATCCATCATCTTTCTATTTTACATTTTCATTCTTTATATAATAGAATACATCACTATTATCATTTCTATATAATAGTGTTGATTCTGTTGGAATTTCCTATAATTCATCATCATAAAAGTAAATAGATATCCAATTATCCTGAGATAGATTTACTTTTAGTAATCTAATAAGATACTCTCTCATATCTCTATAGTGTGACTATTCACAATCATAATTGATAACTATTAATAGACACCCTTTAAAATCATAAACCTTAGACACTATGCTAAGTTTCTCTAATTCCTTTACTACTATATTGTAGTAAGATTCACCTACTCTTATAGGCATTACAATACTATTCATTATATTATCTGTTATTATATACATATATCACTATTATTTTGTTCCCAATAAATAGGGAAACCTAAGTTTCCCTAATTATGGAGTTGATAATAATAATGATATAGTATGTTCACTTATTAGGTTTATATGTCTTTAAAACTGCATTTTTCACTATTTTTTTGTCCTATTATAATTAGTAGGTAAATATTACTACTTACCTACTAACATTTATTATTATGTATGGTTCAATAAAAATAGAAGAGTCTTATTCATCTATAAGATAATTAAGGCTTTAAAACTGCATATTTTCTATTATTTCTGTCATAATAATAATAAGTAGGGCAATATATTCCAATTACCCTACTAATGAAACAAATTAATGAGCAACTTTAATTACCTTTATAAACTATTAACTGCTGAAGGATTTATAAAGGTATATTTGAATAAGAAGGCTACCTATTATTAGGTTTCCCTTCAAGTTTTGGCTAACCATTAGATTAGCCCATATATTGGATAAAAGAAAAGATTCTACTAAAAAAGGGCAATATATTTCTATATCACCCTTTCCCTGTTAAAGAAATTAAATCCAATTTTATTTAATGATGGAAAGAAAGACCTTTATTTCCAATTATTAGAGTTTTAAGCCATCTCCATTGCAATTATCTTATCTTTGGATACACTATTAAAGTCATATATCCACAACTTCCCATTAAAGGTTATACTAATACACTTTCTTTGATTATATTGACAGTAACCTAACCTAACTTCCTTAATATAACCTTTAACTATTCTCTGTTTTTCTTCTTGGCTAATAGAGTCTAAATCTACATCCTGATAATGAGTTACAGAGTATAGCCTACTTTCCATCTGCTCTAATTCATCATTGAGTGACAATAACTCCTTTTGATTAGTTATAGATTCAGCTATCTTTCTACCCCTTTTACTTTGCCATTGTTCCTTAGTTAGTCTTAGTTCTTCATATCCTTCATCTATTCTTCTTAGTTTCTCAGACAAATCTAATATATCCTGATTCTTTTTGTCAATTTTCTGCTTTAAAACTTCTATAGACTCCTTTATTTTAATAGATTCTTGATAGTAACCATTGATTAAGTATTGACTATGTAGTTTCTTAGCCTCTTCCCATAAAAGATTATCAAGTGTTTCTATTTTAATTACAGGTGACTTTGAAGGGTCACATTTATCATTTGGAAATCTTTTGTGGAATTTCTTTTTGTAGCAAATATAATGCCCACCTGTAGCAATATAATTAGAGCCACAGGAACACTTAATAATACCACATCCCAAATTATAGTGTTTAGTTTCCTTTGTTGCTATTCTAAAGCCTTCTCTAATCTCCTTACACTTCTCCCATATTTCACTACCTACAGACTCTTTATACAGGGGATTATTCAGAATAGACCATAAATGCCTTTCTGTTATTCTAATACCCCTTTCCTTTAAGTCATTAGTTAATTTAGCCACACTAAAGTTACCTGTAGAATATTCATTAAAGATAGTTCTTACTAACTTTAACTCCTCTTCATCCTCTACTATGTAGCCTTCACTATTCTTTCTAAAGCCTGTTCTAATTCTACCACCTATATATTTGCCTTCACTCTTTTTGAATTCCCTACCTCTCTTAGTCTTTTCAAATAGTTCATTAGTATCTACTTCTATCATTATAGCAAACATCTGAAATAACATATCATTAGCCTGAGAGTAACTATAATCTTCATTGAGTAGCTTTACAAATGGATTAAGACAGATTAATTGAATTTGATTATCAACAAACCAATTAATCATTTCCTGTATGTATTTCTTTTTTCTACCCAATCTGTTCAAATGCCAAATTACCAAAGTTTTTATTCCCTTGGTAGTTAATATATCCTTTACATCACTTAGCATCTGCAAATAACTTTTACTTGCCTTTACTGCTGAGGCTCCCTTAGCTTCAATCCATTCTATTTCCTCTTCTTGATAGCCTTCTTTGGTTAGATACTTAAGAATATCCATTTGTTGTGAGGCTAAATCTTGCTGAGTAGTAGAGACTCTAAGTAGTGCTAATATCTTTTTCATAATGAGTGGGGGTAACTTTGTTGTTCTAATTCCTGAATATAGTAATGCCAGCCATCGACCACGCCATTTGCATTGAATGAGGCGAAGCCACCATCGAACAAGCACATCGAGGGCTGACCGATCTTCACAGCTTCGCCAAGCCATGACACGACGGACAGGCTTTGCCCATGTTTTTTACTATGTCGTATAGCAGGCGAGTTCATAGTATTTCGCTGCAAATATATGTATTATTTTTGTTTCTTCAATCTAATTGGCCTGTTTTTTTCATTATTTTCGCGTCAAAAGTGCAAATTGTCTTCGCGAAATCGATTTCCAAATCTGTTGATTTAGAGAAAGGGCAGATTAGTCCACGGATGCACTACTTGTGCACAGATGATACCATCTTGCCGCAATGTTGCTCCACTTGTGCACAGATAGTACAACGGCTCCCACAATATTGTACTGCTTGTGTACACTTGATACAATCTCGTCGCAATATTGTACTGCTTGTGTACACTTGATACAATCTCATCGCAATATTGTACTACTTATGTACACTTGGTACAATCTCATCGCAATACGGTACTGCTTGTGGACACTTGGTACAACCCTCGTCGCAATACAGTACCGCTTGTGGACACTTGAAACCATCTTGCTGCAATACAGTTCTACTTGTGTACAAATAGAACAAGGACACTAAAGGCGCGACACACACGACGCTGCGCCTTCGTTAATAGAGAAAAGAACGTAAAAGGACTGATTCTTATATTGATTAATTTCGCTTCATTTATTCTATACTTTGATAACTCTCTGAACCATAGAATAAACAACCAAAAGAGAATATTATGTAAATAAATGTAATAATACCCCATAAAATTTTCCATGAAGTTTCCCTTTTTTCATATTCTATGAAATACTTGCTGTAATGAGAATCATCAAAAAAAGTAACTTTAAGTTTAAAAATAATAATACCAAACATTCCAATGACAATGATTGCTGCTATATAGCTACTTATTCCGAACTTTTTAATCACTTTTACAATAGGTCCCAAAAAAACACAAAAATCGCTCATTAATAAAAAACCCATGATCTTAATTGCAATATTTGTGGCAGTTCCATTATCATTTGGGGTAATTGCTTTTTTTTGTGCCATATCATAATTATGGTTCGCCTTAGTTCGCCATTCTATAGGTAAACAAAATGTGAATATTCTTCCCAACCCTATAGCTAATGAAGCAATCATGACATAAAATCTCTAAATTGAATATAAAATTGCATAGAAAAAATTAGTGCTTTCCTTCTTTTTCTGACCATTTGGTTGACGCGAATATATCCTATAGCCTTTATTTATATTTCGAGGTTTCATGATAATATTTTATTGACGAGACAGGGATACAGATGTTTCTTCAAATAAAAGAGAACAATAAATTATATTGTGAAGGTGCAACACCCCACGATGCTGCACCTTCAATTTCAGCGAATAGAGCAAGGAAGGAAGATTTATCAGCGGGTGATATCGACCTTGCCCCTGATATCGACCGAGGAGGATCCGACATAGACGGTGAAGTCTCCCGTCTCGTAACGCCAACGGTGCTCCACTTCGTCATAATAGCAGAGATCGTCATTCTGGATGACGTAGCTCACTACCTTGCGCTCCCCAGGCTTGAGATTGACCTTCTCGAAGTGCTTCAATTCCTTCTTGGGACGGACGACGGAGCTCTTGTTATCGGAGACATAGAACTGCACCACCTCCTGGCCTTCGACCTTGCCGACATTGGTGATTTCGACACTGACGGTGCCCGCATAGATGGTGGGTATACCATAAGCGAACTTCGTGTAGCTCAAACCATAGCCGAAGGGGAAAATTACGCTCGAGGTTCCCACACCATTGAGCTTGTGATAGTCGTACCAGCGGTAACCTACAAGGATGTCCTCAGCATAGACTTCCACTTCGTCGCCTGCACCACGATGGGAGGAGGGATCGATGGATGTGTTGAGCGTCTTGAGCGATGGATCAAAGTTACGAGCGGCATCGCGCAGGGCCGTAGGGCTCTTGGAAGCGATGGCAAGCAAGTCTGCCGAACGAGGATTCTTATTGGGTTGATAGCGCCAGGCGGCAGGCACTTCATCGGGACGTACACCGGGATAGCTGATGCGGCCCAACTGGTGAGCCGGGCAGTCGGCCAACGAGGCAGGATAGGTGAAGATGGTCTTGCCCGACGGACAAACATCGCCCGAAAGGATGTCGGCCAAAGCAGCCCCCGCCATCGAGCCGAGATACCAGCTCTGAAGGAGCGCAGGCACACGGCTGAGCCACGGCATACGGAAGGCATTGCCCGAGATGATGACGCAGACTATGCGAGGATTGGCAGCGGCAAGCGCATCGATAAGCTCGTTCTGATGGAAATCGAGATCGTAGGAGAGTCGATCGCCACCCTCGCAGTCGGAATAATGATTTTTGTTCAGACCGCCCACGAAGATCACAAGATCGGCCTCGCGTGCCTTCTTGACGGCTTCGGCGCGCAACTCGGCATAAACGCTATCGTCAATGGGTTCGATACGACCATAGAAGGCACCTCCCGAACGATAGCCTTCGGCATAGTCGATGGTGACCTTGTCGCCAAAACGATCCTGGATGCCCTGCAAAGGCGAAATCTCGACCTTGGTCTTGAGTTCCGACGAACCTCCGCCCATGCAGAGGCTGCGTGTAGCATTCTCGCCTACAACGAGGATGCGGCGATAGCGCTCGGGACGAAGAGGCAGCAGGGAAGTCTCACCCTTTCCCGCTCCAGCAGGAGCGGAGTTCTTGAGGAGGACAATGCCTTCGTCGGCTATGCGGCGAGCAGCGGCAAGTTGGGCGTCGCTGGCTACACGACCATTGGGATAGGCGGTGACGGCGCTGGCTTCGGTACGGAATATCAGGCGAAGAATACGTGCAGCCTTGTCATTGATGATTGAGTCGGGCACTTCGCCACGCAGACACTTCTCATAATAGGCACGGCCCAGGTAATAGTCGTCATAGCCGAAATCACCAGCCTCGGAGGTGAGACCGTTGGTATAGGTTCCCATCTCGACATCGAGACCATTGAAGATGGCTTCGTCGGTATTGTGGGCAGCTCCCCAGTCGGTGATGACCACACCATCGAAGTTCCAGTCACCTTTCAATATCTCATCGATGAGCACCTCGTTGTGCGAAGCGTGCTGGTCGAGATACTGGTTGTAGGAACCCATGATGCTCCACACCTTGCCTTTCTCGACGGCAGCCTTGAAAGGCGGCAGGTAGATCTCGTGAAGGGCTCGATCGGACACCTTGACATCGACATGGCCGCGGAACTCCTCCTGATCGTTGAGGACATAATGCTTGACACAGGCAGCTACGCCGTTTCGCTGAATGCCATCGATGTAGGGTACCACCATCTTCGAAGCAAGACAGGGGTCTTCGCCCATATACTCGAAGTTGCGGCCATTGAGCGGCGTACGATAGATGTTCACACCAGGACCAAGCAGGACATTCTTGCGGCGATAACGTGCCTCTTGTCCTACATTGAAGCCGTATGAGAAAGCGAGGTCACGATTCCAGGTGGCGGCAAGGCAAGTGAGTGCAGGATAGGCGGTGATGGAGTCGTTGTTCCAACCCGCATAACCCCAATCGTTCCAGTTGATTTCGGCGCGCACACCATGGGGGCCGTCGCTATAGCGCACCTCAGGAATGCCAAGACGTGGCACACCTGGGGTAGAGAACTTCGACTGAGCATAGCATAGACGAACCTTCTCGGCCAGCGTCATCTGGCTGAGTGCATCCTTGATGCGCTGCTCGATAGGTTGGGTGCTGAGGGAATAGGTGGGTATAAAAAGAGTGGATTGGGCCTCATAGGGATCAATCACCACCTGCTGCGCCAAAGCAGTAGTGGCTAATGTGGCCAGGAGGATGGGTAATGTAAGACGAGAGTACATATGGGGTTAGGATAGGTTATGTTTGGCAGCCAAACTTGGCTGCCAACTAAAACAGAACAAATGGGGAATTATAGCTTCACGACTTGAGCCTTGCCATCGTACTGCACTTCGATGCCCTTGGCTTCGGGATCGTAGCCCTGGATGTGCTTGGCTCCGACAGGCACGACGATGAAGGTGCGCTTCTGAAGCATGCCAGGGAACTCGCCTTCGCGGTCGGAGATGGTGAGTTCCTTCTGTGCCTCGTTGTAACTGAAGTGAATGTTGGCGAAACGTCCAGCCTCATAGCCATAGTTGGTTCCTTCGTCCTCGTAGAGGGTGAAGTCGCCGTCCTGACCCTCATAGACGTAGAGACGGATGGTTCCAGCAGGTTTCTCGTCGCTATACTGCAAAGCGGGACCGAAGGGGATGATGGAGCCGCTAGGCACAAAGACGGGAATCTGCTCGTAGGGAGCGGCACAGATGCGGGTCTCGCCACCTTCGGAGGCGATGCGACCATCATAGAAGTTGTACCAGATGCGGCCTTCGGGGAAATAGACGTCACGCTGGCGTGCCTTGTACTGATAGACAGGGCAAACCATGAACGAGGGACCGAACATGAACTGATAGCCCAGGTCGAGCACCTTGGGGTCGTAGCCGAAGTCCATCACGAGGGGACGCAGCATAGTGTAGTCGTCGAAATGAACCTTGCCTGCCAACGAGTATATATAGGGCATCATTCGATAGCGGAATTCGATGCAGGAACGGATGACCTTGTAGGCGGGATGCGACTCGGGAGCGATGTTCCAAGGTTCGCGGAACGGGAACTGGCCGTGTACGCGGTACATGGGTGTGAAAACACCCCACTCGTGCCAGCGCACATTGAGTTCGCGCCAGTCGCGCATGTCCTCGTTTTCGCGTCCAGTAGCATCAAAGAAGTGCTGTGCTGCCTCGTAACGCTTCTCAACCGAGAAACCGCCGATGTCCTGGCTCCAATAAGGAATGCCCGAGATGGAGAAGTTGAGACCTGCGGTGATCTGTGTCTTCATATCCTCCCAACGTGTACCGATGTCTCCCGACCAAGTGGCGGTGGAGAACCGCTGCTCGGCAGCGAAGCCGTTACGTGTGAGGAGGAAGACACGCTGGTTGTCGGGCGAGAAGGCATCTTCGTTACCAAAGCCGTACTGGTTCCACTTAGCCTGTTTCTGAAGTGCCTGCGAATCGTCGGCCTTGATGCCCTGACGCTCAACAGCTGTCTCGTAGCCACGCTGACCGTCATAGATGGCCTCAGCATTGACGATGGAATAGGCGTTGAAATACTCGTCGCTCGAACCGAGGGCGGTGGGACCGCAAAGCAGTTTGCGATAAGGCAGGTCGGTGCAGTCGCGCACATTGGGCTCGGAGGCATCCATCCACCAGGCATCCATACCGATGACGCCGAGTTTCTCGTAGAGCTGACGCCAGAAAACCTTGCGTGCATCAAGGTCGTAGGCATCATAGAAGGCATATTTGAAGCCCAGCCAGTCGTAGAGCGAGTCCTTGATGCTCTGCTGGTAGATCTTGCCCATCTGGTCAAGCTCCTTCATGTTGTCGGTGGTGAGGTAGTACTTGGGCCAGCAGGAGATCATGATCTTGGCATGTTGGGCATGGATGGTGTCAATCATGCCCTTGGGATCGTTGAAGCGAAGGGTGTCGAAGGTAAATGCGCCCCAAGAGTCTGGACTCCAGTAGTTCCAGTCCATGACGATGTTGTCGATAGGCAGCTTGCGGTCGCGGAAGCCCTTGAGGGCATCGAGAATCTCGCGCTGGCTCTTATAGCGCTCGCGGCTCTGCCAGAAGCCGAAAAGCCACTTCGGCATAATCTGCGCCTTGCCGGTAAGAGTGCGATAACCATTGACCACCTCATCACTGTTGTCGCCTACGATGAAGTAATAGTCAAGCTGCTGCACCATCTCGCTCCAGAAACTGAGTTTGGCCTGCTCCTCGGGAAGGACGGGAGCCAAGGCACGAAGTCCGCAATAGGCTTCACCACCATCGGGGGCCCATTCGAGACGGAACTTGTAGCGCTTGCCAGCCTCCATACGAACAGCGAACTTGCGTGCATTGGGGTTCCAGGCTGTGCGCCAGATGGTCTGGTCGCCCTCGACACCAGTGCCTTGCACGTCCTCGGTATAGACGTTGCGGTCGTTGATGTAGATCCTCTGATAGCCGCTGTAGTAATGACTGAAGTTGTATTCGCCGGTCACACGAGGCACAATCTCGCCCTCGAAGGTCACCTGTGCCTTATAGAGCGGATATTTTGGCAGGTTCTTGGCCGAAGCGAGGTTCTCAAAATAGATGCTATCCTCACGACGAACGAGTGTCTCCTCGCCTGGTGCGGAATAGGTACCAGTAAGTGCACCAGCTACCCCATCCTTGTCGTAGAGGTCGAAGAGTTCGGGCAGCTGGCTATAATCCTTGGGGTTGCCAAAGCGCATCAGCGAATAGCTATCAACAAGCACGCCATAGTTGCGGCTCGAAACGATGAATGGAACGGACACCTTGGTGTTGTACTGGAAAAGCTCTTCGTTCTTGCCCTTATAGTTCCAGTCGTCAGCCTGATGTTGACCGAGGCCATAGAATGCCTCATCGGCAGGGCTTTCGAAGACAACGCGAGTGGACCATCCCTTCCAAGTGGTTGGATTGGGCACTTCTGCAGGGCCGTCGGCATTGGCTGTCCAGACAGTCTGCGTTGCACTATAGGGCGCAAAGGTCTTGCTGCCCTGGGCCTGTTCGGCAAGAATGACATCACCCTTGAGGTTGGTGAACCACACCTGGCCGTTGCTTTTGAGTACATTGGCCACAACGAAGGCAGTCTTGACCTGCACTGTATCGCCACGCTCGATGGTCTCGTACTTGACCTGCTGGTCCTGCGGCACGATGATGAGAGAAGGGCGATCGACAAACTTGTTTTCGGCCGTAGCCGTTACGCGAATAATCTTCTCGCCCATCACTTCGAGACGGACGAGCTTGGGGCCATCGGTGGTCGTCTGTTCGACGCGAACCGTAACCTGCTGACCCTTTTGGCTCACGGCCTTTCCACCACATGAAGTGAGAAGAAGGACTGAGAGCAGCGACAATGATGCAATTAGAATATTTTTCATAAGGCTTATTGAGTATTATTTTTTGTGGCTATAATGACGATAGTGACTATATTGACTATAGTAACTATAATTATTTTTCAAGATCCTTCTTAACGAAGTTCATCACCTGCTGGGCGATAGCCTTCATGCCTGCCTGGCTGGGATGACCCCACTGCTTGTCAATGTCGTGGAGTTCGATGAGGGGCAGACCGTAATGTCGGCAGATGACACGCATTGACTCAGCATGCTCGGGCTTGAGTTCGGTGTTGAGGATGAAATAGATGCGGGCCATAGGATAGTTCTGCTTGATGACACTGCAGAGGCGCGCCATAGCAGGACGGAAGAACCAGAGGTCGTTATCGGTCCAGTTGGCCCACTTGTAATCGCCGACAAGTTCGCCCGTCCACGAGTCGTTGGTGATGCAGCACGAAAGGATGATGTCGGGATTGCCGAGATTCTCCACGCGGGTGTTGAACGAGCGAGGCTTGTAGTTGTCGTAGTTGTAGCCTGCATAGCCTACGGTGGCTCCGCTGTAAGAGTTGTTCATTTCGAGTTTCCAACCCATTTGGTCGATGACCTGCCACCACCAGGTCTGCTCGACGCGTGTCACGTCGTTGCCCTTCTGACGATGAGGACTGTCGGCGCTCCAATACCAGGGTTCATTGGTATCGGGAGTAAGCCAGCCCTCGAAAGTGGAATAACTGTCACCGAAGATGGTGACGCGAAGGGAATCCTGTGCCTGTGCTGCCCAAGTCAGGGTGGCCATAATGGCTATAAATAATGTTTTTTTCATAAGGATTTCTTTTATAGTAGCTATAGAAATTATAGTGACTATAATGGTTATAAATCGTTAGAATTCCCAAGTTTGACCATCGAGCGACTTCACATGGAGTTTGCCCGGAGTCTTGCGATGGCTTGTGACGTCGAGCTTTGTTACCTTGCCACCCTTCCACTCCATACTAAGTTCGTAGCCGCCACGCAGACGCACGCCATTGATATGTCCGCATAAGTTTCCACTGCTCGGGCAATGCGGGGAGGACAATGGCCTCGCTCTCGCCCTCGCTGATCCAACGGCTTTGGACAAGCATCTCCATCACACCAGCTGTTCCACCGAAGTTGCCATCGATCTGGAATGGTGAATGGGCATCGAAGAGATTGGCATAAGTGCCACCTCCACGACGACGATCCTCTCCCCGGTAATCCTGAGGATGCACAAAGGTCATCAGTTTGCGGAAGATGTGGTAGGCACCCCCAGCATCTCGAAGCCTTGCAAAGAGATTGACTCTCCAGCCTGCGCTCCAACCTGTAGTTTTATCTCCCTTGATCTCGAGAGTCCTGGCACAAGCCTGGGCAAGTTCAGGAGTATCTTCGACCGTGATATGATGTCCGGGATAGAGCCCGAAGAGATGCGACTGATGACGATGGTGCGGATCCTTGTCCTCCCAGTCGAAGTACCATTCCTGCAAGTTGCCCTTGGCACCAATCTTATATGGAAGAAGTTTTTCTAATGTCTTGTTGACCTGTTCGAGGAAGGCAGCATCACTCTCGGTCACGGCTTCGCCATAGAGGACATTGGCCGCACGTCTGACATCGGTGAGCAATTCTCGAATCATGGCCACATCAGCTGAACCGCCATAGAAAGTGGCACCTTCGAAACCATCGGCAAGGCGATATTCGTTCTCGGGTGTCGTCGAAGGAGAAGTCATCAGATAACCATCCTTCTCGACCAACCACTGCATCAGGAAGCGGGCAGCACCCTTCATCACAGGATATGCCTCAGCCAGGAACTTACGGTCCTGGGTAAACATATAATGTTCCCACAAGTGGGTCGATACCCAAGCGCCACCAATGGGCCAGCAGCACCACATCGGGCTTTCGTTGCGATAACCTACTGGATTGGTCATGCACCAGATGTCGCTGTTGTGACAGACGAGCCATGTAGGCACACCCTGTTCCTCAGTGATGGTAGCACCATAGTAGTTTTGCGCGGTGATGGCACCACTCCTGGGCAGACGCTTGATCCACGTCAGCATAGAGTTGTGCATCTCGGGCAAGGCACCGACCTCCGAAGGCCAATAGTTTTCTTCGACATTGATGTTGACCGTATAGTTGCAACTCCAAGGAGGTGTCATACGTTCGTTCCAAAGGCCCTGCAAGTTAGCAGGCACGCCCTCGGTACGGCTCGACGAAATGAGCAAGTAGCGTCCGTATTGGAAATAAAGTTCCTCAAGATCGGGGTTGAAATAGTCCGGGTCGTCGTTGAGAAGCAACTGCTGATCGGTATCGAGCGCCAAGATGGAATCGGACGTCTGTCCCAGGTCAAGACTCACGCGGCAGAAGAGGCGCTGAAAGTCCTCAAGATGACGCGACTGCAAGGTTGAGTAGTCCTTCTTCACGGCTTCGGCGAGACGCTGGGCCACTGCCGAGCGGTAGTCGCGGCCTTCGGTGACGGGGTTCTTGTAAGGACCATTGTAACTGGTCACATTGGTGAGCAAAAGGACAGCCTCGTCGCAACCACTAATCACAAGGGCAGTGTCACCTTCCACTGCGATGCACCCCTCGGGTGCCTGAATGCGCAGTTCTGTGCGGAAATGGATACCACGGTTCGCATCGTAATGGAACCACTCTTCCTTGCCCTTCTCGGGTTTGGTGCTATAGGCCACATATCCTTCGGTGAAGAGTTTGCCTGACTCCACAGTGGTCACACTGCCTGGCTGGGGGCAAGACAGACGAATGCGCTGGTTCAAGGACGTATTGTACGACTTCAGTCGAACCACAATGACCGAATCGGGAGCAGACGCAAAACTCTCGCGCTCGATGCGACTGCCATCGGGCATCTCGTAAGTGACATATGCAGTCGCCTTGGTCAAATCGAGAGAACGGGAATAGGATACAGGTTCGCCGGCGGCCTTCAGATCGGTGATAAGCAGTGAACCTAGCGGTTGATAGATTTCGCTGTTGTGACCCTCGATCTTCATGTTCTCCCGCTCTGCCCCACGATAGTCTTCATTGTCGAGCAAGGCGCGTACCTTCGGCAGATTCTTGTAGGCATTGGGTGTCCAGGGGACGAGGTCGGGTTCACCCGTCCACAGCGTGATATCGTTGAGCGAAAGGCGTTCCTCAGTCACGCCGCCATAGACCAGCGCTCCGAGTTGTCCGTTGCCGATAGGCAGGCTTTCCTCGAAGTACTGCGCGGGACGACTGTAATGCAGAATCAACTTGTTCGCGGCCACAGGTTCCTCCTGCTCGCAGGCTGTGAAACCAAGCACTCCGACCAAGGAGAGAAGGATAACTTCGTATTTCATGCGTATAAATATATATGGTATAACGGCGCAAATATACAGATTTTTTTGAACAAGTCCAATTTTTCAGCTCATTTTCACACTATTTTTGCACTTTTGTCGGTTCTTTTTTGGCCGTTATATAAAAAATGAGTACTTTTGTACCCATCAAACCACAAGAAGAATGAAAACTAAATCACTAAGCATCATGGCACTAATCAGTGCAATCACAATCTCCTGTTCGACCAATGGAGAGAAGCGCGGAAGTGGCAATCCGCTTCTGGAAGAACCCACCGCCAAATATGGCATCATCGATTACGACCGCATCACGCCCGAACACTTCAGCGAGGCCATCGAACTGGGTATGGAGGAGCAAAAGCGCGAGGTAAAAGACATCTGTGAAAACCCGGAAGAGCCAACGTTCCGCAACACCATCGCTGCCCTCGACCAGAGCGGACAGTTGCTAAGCAAGTCGGTTCTGATCTTCGAAGACCTCACATCGAGCAACTCCACCCCGGAACTTGAGGCATTGCAGACCAAATATTCGCCAGCCTTGACCGCCCACAACGACGGCATCTACCTCAACCCACAACTTTTCGACCGCGTAAAGACCGTCTATGACAAGCACTACAAGATGGGCATCGAGCAACCGGAGGCCGAGAAGGAAATCCTGAACCACGAAGAGATGTCGGTGCTCCGAAAGACCTACGAGGCATTTGCCAAACGTGGTGCCGAACTCGGCGAAGAGCAGAAGGCACAACTGCGTGAACTCAACGCCCGCATAAGCGCACTCCAGACCAAGTTCAGCCAGAACCTCCTGCACGAGACCAACAACACCTACGTGATCGTTGATTCAAAGGAAGAACTCGACGGCCTCCCAGAGGCGAACATCCAACGTGCCGCCGACATGGCCAGGCAACAGGGACAAGAGGGCAAGTACATGTTCAACATGCAGCGCCCGTCGTGCAATCCTGTGCTCCAATATTGCACCAATCGTGAACTGCGTCACAAGGTGTACGATGCCTACTATAACCGTGGCAACCAGGGCAACGAATGGGATAACAAGGCCATCTGCGCCGAGCTCGTCAAGTTGCGCCTCGAACGCGCCCAACTGCTCGGCTACAAGAACTGCGCCGAACAGATCCTGAAATACCGCATGGCCGAAAATGAGGAGAACGTCTATGACCTGCTCAATGCCGTCTGGGGACCTGCAGTCGAGAAGGCCAACCAGGAACTTGCCGACATCCGCGTCGAGATGAAAAAAGACGGACTGACCTGCGAGCCGGAGGGCTGGGACTATATGTTCTATTCCAGCCGTGCCAAGGCAGCCAAATATGCCATCGATGAAGAAAAGATTGCCGAATATTTCGAAATCAACAACGTCCTCAAAGGCATCTTCTATGTTGCCGAAAAACTGCACGGACTTACCTTCAAGGAAATCACCGGCCAGGTGCCTACCTACAGCAAGGAGACACAGACCTGGGAGGTCTATGACCGCGACAAGAAACTGGTCGCCATCTTCTACAACGACTATTTCCCACGCGACGGAAAGGGTGCCGGTGCATGGATGACCGATCTGCGTCCGCAATCCTACGTGCAGGATTCGTTAGGTAACGAAGTACGACAGATTCCCATCACCATCAACGTCTGCAACATGACACGCCCGAATGCCGAAGGTGCTGCCTTGCAGAGCATCGACAACGTCACCACCATGTTCCACGAGTTCGGCCACGCCATGCACTTCATGCTCCACGACGTGCACTACAATGCCACCTACGATGTGGAGTCGGACTACGTCGAACTGCCTTCCCAGCTCAACGAGCATTGGGCCACCGAGCCCGAAGTGCTCAAGGTCTATGCCAAGCACTATAAGACGGGCGAAGTCATCCCCATGGACCTCGTCAAGAAACTTGATGAAAGCAGCAAGTACGGACAAGGCTTTGCCACCGTGGAGTATCTGGCCGCCTCGCTCGTCGATATGGACTTGCATACGTTGACCGAAGTCCCTGAGGACCTTGACGTCATCGAATTCGAAACCAGGAAACTGCAGGAACGCGGCATACCACGACAAATCCTCCCCCGCTATCGTGTGACCAACTTCAGCCACACCATGGGAGGAGGATATACTGCCGGATATTATAGTTATCTTTGGTCGGAAGTGCTGGACTGCGATGCTTTCGAAGCCTTCAAGGAGACTGGCGACATCTTCAACTCCGACCTTGCCCTGCACTATCGCAAGACCTGTCTTGAACCTGGCGGCATCGACTCAGGCCTGAAGATGTACATCAACTTCCGCGGTCGCAAACCCGGCATTGAGGCATTGCTCCGCAACCGAGGCCTCAGCACCGCTGCTTGTCGCTGATGTCAATGCTTCGAATGACGCACGAACAAACGAATTGACCGAGATAATTCGGGAACGATAAAGACGGGAGAGGTCACCAGCAGGATCAATCCCCAATCCTTAAGACTTAGCCTATCAACTTCGAAGAAGTCGGGCAGCAGATCGACAATGACGAACTGCCCGACTAATATTATTGCTGCCACCAGGACAAAGCCCGAACTAAAGGACTGCTTGAAGCGCTCTCGGTCGGTAAAGAAATGACGTATCTCGAGCAACATACTGCTATCGGTGCGGTAATAGCGCACGTTGAACAGGTTCCACAATTGCAGCACCACAAAGAAAGTGAAGTAGATGCCATGCTCGTAGGCCGACAGGAAAGGCTTGCCTGGGTGTCTTTCAAAGTAGCCCGTAAAGTACTTCTTCAGCGCATCCACGTTGAAGAGGTCGGACACTTCGTCAACATCCGTATGGTAGAGCAATTGCCAGATGCCCACCATCACCACGAAGAAGCCCAATCCCCAAAGGGCGATGCGCCAGCCCATCTGATGATTGACGATATGCGCCTTGGGCGAACGCGGCTTGTCGTGCAGCACCCTCGGGTCGGCAGGAAGTGACGACAGGGCGCCTGCGGCAAACGTGTCCATGATAAGGTTGACCCACAGCATCTGTGTCACATTCAAAGGCGAATCGAGGCCCGTGATGGCACCCAACAGCACCACCAGACACGCACACACGTTGATGGTCATCTGGAAAATGATGAATCGTCGGATGTTCCAATAGATGCTGCGTCCCCAAAGGATTGCCTTGTTGATCGACGCAAACGAGTCGTCGATGATGGTGATATCCGAAGCCTCCTTGGCACGCGATGTGCCAGAGCCCATTGACAATCCCACCTGTGCCTTTGCCAGTGCAGGAGCATCATTTGTGCCGTCGCCTGTCACAGCCACTACCTCGTGGTTCTGCTGCAGCAGTGTCACCAAGCGTGCCTTATCCTCGGGACGGGCACGTGCAATGATGCGAATACGGTAATCACGAAGCAGTTCACGCAGATCCTTGTCCGAACGGGTTGCGAAGTCGGGGCCCTGCAAGGTCTTGTCCAGCTCGCCTTCCTTCAGCAATCCTATCTCACGCCCAATCTCGTTGGCAGTGCCTACGGTGTCTCCTGTTACGATGATCACCTTTACGCCAGCGACATCCTTGCACTGGTGGATGGCTTGGGCCACATCGGGACGAATGGGGTCGGCAATGCCCACTACACCGAGGAAGACATGCGGTCCCTCGCCCTGCTGCATTGCAAAGCCCAGCGTTCGCATGGCTCGCTGCTGATAGGAAGCAAGGAGTTCTTCCACCTCGTGTTTGGTCACACCGCCTGCTATCTCTTCACATCGGTCGAGCAGCAGTTCGGGAGCACCCTTGACGTACTTCACAACCGTACCGTCTGGTTTTTCGACGCGGGTGAGCATGTATTTTGTTTGCGTCGAAAAAGGCTGTTGACCCACCACCTTGGCGCTGTCGCGCAACTGCTGGTAGTCGAAGCCCATCGTGTCGAGCCACATCAGCAGGGCACCTTCCGTCGGGTTGCCGATAGGAGTACGTTCCACGGTGAGCGCTGCTGTGCTATTGACGCTTATGCCAAGGGCAAGTTCCTCGCGGTCATAGTCTCCAAAGAAACGATGCTCGACCACCGACATACGGTTTTGGGTCAATGTGCCCGTCTTGTCGGTGCAAATCACCGTTGTCGCACCCATCGTCTCGCAAGCATGCAACTTGCGCACCAGATTGTTCTCTTTCAGCATCTTGCGCATACTCAATGCAAGGCTCACGGTGATGCTCATCGGTAATCCTTCGGGCACTGCCACCACAATCAGCGTAATAGCCAGCATCAATGACTGCAGGACGAAACCGAAGATGACGATCGGCTCCATCTTGTCGGGCATGTCACTGAATGCAAAATAGTAGAACAGACGACCCAGAACGATCAACAGGGCGATGGTAAAACTTGCATACGAAATCCATCGGCCCAATTGGTCCAACTGACGACTAAGCGGTGTCTTCACTTCCGAACCTTCACGCGTCAACGCCACGCCACGTCCCTCTTCGCTATCCACAGCCGTCTTGTCAACCACATAGACACCATTGCCCTCGATAACTGTGCTTCCGCGCAGCACACGATCGGCAGGATAGGCCGACTCGGAGTATTTGTGATAGTCCTTCTGGTCGGGTGTGAACTTATCCTGATAAGGTTCGCCGGTGAAGATTGATTCGTCCACTCTAAGCGCATTGGCAACCACAAGCAGGCCATCGGCAGGAAGTTGGTCTCCGCTTTCGATGCGGACCACATCACCCACCACCACATCCATCTTCGGGATGCTGTACATCTGAGGGTGTGCATCCCTCCAGGGACGGCGCAGTACTTTCACAGGTTGGGTATCCTTCACTTGATTAAGCACATCGAACTCGTGGTCGGCCTTCACTTCGAAGACGAAACCCACGCCCGTCGAAAGCAGGATGGCAAACAACACTCCAATAGGTTCGAACAACAGGCGCCAATTGCCCGTAGTCATTATTTCGTAACCAGATCCGAAGCACGAGAGAAAGAGCGCAACAAGCAGAATGATAATGAGAGGATCCTTGAATTTCTCAAGGTAGCGTTTCCACAAGGGCTCTTTCTCGGGGTCGGGTATCTTGTTCTGTCCCTTACCCGCGATGACGACAGGATCATCGACCGAAAGAGCCATTTCGAGGTATTTCTTGCGTTTATCCATTCTATTTTTCTTTTTTCGGCCGCAAAGATACATCATATTTTCAACAATTCCAAATTTTCAGGTTAAGAATCTATTAAGAATCCGATTTGAACGGCATAGAATGCGAAGAAAAAATATTATAAAACATATTTTTTAGGTTTTTTGTGCTAAAATCAAAGATTTTTGGAAAAATATTTGGAATTATCGGGAAGATTTACCATATTTGCAGCAGCAAATTGTTAGCCGCGCCCATGAGATACACCCATTACCCACGCGGTTTGCTATCAAAATGACAGATACAAATCATCAAAGATTTAACCAAATCAACATTCGCTATGTTAAACATTGATCAATTTATGGCCAATCTGGAGAAAAAGCATCCAGGTGAAAAGGAATTCCTTCAGGCCGTTCGTGAAGTTCTGATTTCAATCAAAGACGTTTATGACCAGCACCCCGAATTCGAGCGTGCATCGCTGCTTGAACGCCTCGTCGAGCCCGAACGCATCATCATCTTCCGTGTACCTTGGGTAGATGATCGCGGCAAGACGCAAGTGAACCTCGGTTATCGTGTGCAGTTCAATTCAGCCATCGGCCCATACAAGGGAGGTCTCCGCTTCCACGCATCGGTTAACCTCTCGATCCTCAAGTTCCTCGGTTTCGAACAGACGTTCAAGAACTCACTCACCACACTCCCCATGGGTGGCGGCAAGGGTGGCTCTGACTTCTCGCCCCGTGGCAAGAGCGAGGCCGAAATCATGCGTTTCTGCCAGTCGTTCATGACCGAACTCTATCGTTATGTAGGTCCCGAGATTGACGTTCCCGCAGGTGATATCGGTGTTGGCGCACGCGAAATCGGCTACCTCTTCGGACAGTATAAGCGCATCACACGCGACTTCAGCGGTGTGCTCACCGGCAAGGGTCTCGAATATGGTGGTTCATTGGTTCGTCCAGAGGCTACCGGCTTCGGCGGACTCTATTTCGTGCATGAGATGCTGCAGGATGCAGGCATCGACATCAAGGGCAAGACCGTCGCCATCTCAGGCTTCGGCAACGTAGCATGGGGTGCAGCCACCAAGGCCACACAACTTGGTGCCAAGGTCATCACCATTTCGGGTCCTGATGGATATGTCTATGATCCCGAAGGTATCAGCGGTGAGAAGATCGACTACATGCTCGAACTCCGTGCATCGGGCAACGACATCGTTGCGCCTTATGCCGACGAGTTCCCCGAGGCTACCTTCTATCCCGACAAGCGTCCATGGGAACGCAAGTGCGACATCGCGCTCACCTGCGCTACCCAAAACGAACTCAATGGTGACGATGCCGCCCAGCTCATCGCTAATGGTGTACAGTGCGTGGCCGAAATCTCCAATATGGGATGTACCCCCGAAGCCATCGACCTCTTCATCGAGAAGAAGATGCTCTATGCTCCCGGCAAGGCCGTCAACGCAGGTGGCGTAGCTACTTCGGGCCTTGAGATGAGCCAGAATGCTGCACACATCAGCTGGAGTGCTGCCGATGTCGATAAGCGACTCCACGAAATCATGCACGGCATCCACGAGCAGTGCATCAAGTACGGCAAGCAGCCCGATGGCTACGTCAACTACGTCAAGGGCGCCAATGTCGCCGGCTTCATGAAGGTCGCTCGCGCAATGATGGCACAGGGTGTAGTCTGAATTTCGTTTGATTACTTTGTTTCCAAAACATATAAGGCGCTCTCCAAGGGGGAAGCGCCTTATTTTTCGTAGCATAAATATTTGGTGTATGGATTCTAATACATGGTGAGATTTATGAAGGTTGACAATTTGTAGATTTTTTTGCCAATATATTTGCTAGTCTCACAAATATCCTCTATATTTGCAGCGACCTTTCCGATTGATTGAAAACAAATATTATCTATATGAGAAGAAACACATCTTTATCCACTGCGTTTGCAGTTGCAAGCTTCGCTGTGTCCATACTGGCTGGATGTACCTCTAAGCAGGATCAGATTGAGACAATCTACTGCATCACCGAAATCAAGGAAGATGCCTACAAGGACAGCACCGGACTCGTTTCCATCAAGCTGCCCAACACTGTGACCGACATCGGCGCAAGCGCCTTCGAAGGCTGCAACCATCTCACCACAGTCAAACTGCCCAACAGCGTTACATCAATCGGTGAAGCTGCCTTCGCGGGGTGCATTCGCCTCAAGTCGCTCAAACTCCCCAACGACGTGACCAGGCTCAGCAAGAAGATCTTCTGGGACTGCACAAGCCTCGCTTCGATTGACCTCCCCGACCATCTGGCCGAGATTGGGGAAGATGCATTCAACGGTTGCACGAGCCTCACGTCAATCAATCTCCCCAACGGCGTGACCGAAATAGGCGATTTTGCCTTCAATGGCTGCACGAGCCTCTCTTCCATCAAGCTCCCCGATGGCTTGACCACTATCGGATGGGGTGCCTTCAACGACTGCTCCAGCCTCACCTCAATCAAAATCCCGAACAGCGTGACGAAGATTGGAGGATTTGCTTTCAGCGGTTGCTCCGGCCTCACTTCCATCGAGCTCCCCGACAGTTTGGCCGAGATTGACCTCAAAGCCTTCGAAGGCTGCACAGCCCTCACATCCATCAGGATTCCCAGCACCGTGAACCGAGTCAGGGACAATGCCTTCGACGACTGCATCAGCCTCACTGAAATCCACCTCGAACACCCGCAACCCGATACCATCCTTAGCGACCGCACTTCGCTCGACCCCTCAAAAATCACCATCTTCGTCCCAAGAGGTTCAGAAGAAAGCTATCGGCGCAATCCCTCCTTCAGCCGATTCAAAGAAATCAAGACAGAGAAGTGAATACGTCTTCTCGCGTCGGATAGCTTTCAGCAGCCCCTATCATTTTTCACAAACAACCGAACAAAATCGTCACAAATTACCGAACAAAATCGCCACAAATCACCGAACGAAACCGTCACAAATCACCGAAAAGGCGAAAACACGATAATTAATACAACGCTTCAGTTCCAAGGAACGCAATATCACGGAGTGGAAAATCCAATCCGAATAAGGAATTAACTATCTCAATTTACGGCATGACCAATCTGCGCCAGGAATGGTTATGCCTACAATTGCTCCATAACCAATCTATGCTAAGAATGGTCATGCTCCAATCGCGCCATGACCAATCTATGCTAAGTATGGTCATGCTCCAATCGCGCCATGACCAATTTGCGCTAAGAATGGTCATGCTCCAATCGCGCCATGACCAATTTGCGCTAAGAATGGTCATGCTCCAACTGCTCCATGACCAATCTATGCCAAGAAAGGTCATGCTCCAATCGCGCCATAACCAATCTATGCCGGAAAAGGTCATGCCATTAATCGCGCCATGACCGATCTACGCCAAGAATGGTCATGCTATTATTCGCGCCATACCCCATCTTGGCCAAGAATGGTCATACTTTTTTAGGAGAATAACCAATCTTGGCGCAAAAAGGTCATGCTTAGTTTGTAGTAAGACCTCTTGGACTCCCGCTCATCCCTCTTTAAAATGAGATTGTACTAACTGTACGCAAGTAGTGCAATATTGCCGCGAGATTGTACTACTTGTACACGACCAGTACAATCTCACAATGCGTCTTGTATTATCTGTCCACAGGCAGTGCAATATTGCTGTGAGATTGTACTACTTGTACACGACCAGTACAATCTCACGATGTATCTTGTATTATCTGCCCACAGGCAGTGCAATCTTGCCGCGAGATGGTATCAAGTGTGCACAAGTAGTACCATATTGCGAGAGTTGCTGCACTATCTGTCCGCAGTTAATGCAATATTGCGGCAATCTAGTACTATCTGTGCGCAAGTAATGCAAATGAACAGTGAGCTTTCCTTGCCTTCTCAATAATTGAGAATTATACGCTGCGGAGCCTATCCATAATCCATCCGTCCATCGCGTATATATATAGAACGCGATGGACGGATGGACGATGGACTCCGTTTTTGGGAAGCTATCTTGATTTTTGACTATCGCCAATTGTCTCCTTTTATTTGAACTGCTTTTGTATCTTGTTGTTGCTCAGTTTGAAAATAAATGCCATTTATTTAGCATTAGAATCATTTTTTACCCTTGTTCTTCATTTTTTCCATTAAAAATTTGCAGAATCCAAAATAATCTCCTATCTTTGCCCCATCATTCCGAGGCTTTGCCTCGTAAAGTGATTTTATTGTAAACAAAAGACGCTACAACGTCGTTATCTTCGGTATCGAAATTCTCGCAAAATTTCTCCAAAGAAGATAATGCAACGCTTGAAGCGTCCATGGCGGTGAAATGTACATCACCTCCTCCACGTCCGTGATGGGCGGGAGTTGGTATATGCATATCATCCGGACGTGGGCTTTTCAACGTTGTTTATCCTTTGGAAGGGCAATGCGAGAAGCCTCGATACCGGGTAAGCAGCAAGTAGAAAGCTCCCGTCTTTTTTATATAGGAATACCGAGTTCGGAGTTTTGTCGGAATTAAAAATTCGATTTAATGAAAAATAAAGCTGTCGTAGGTCAGATGCGCTCGTGCATTATGACATTCGGGGCGATAGCTATCGACATGGCCTTCAGGTGCAATGCTAGTTTTGATACAAGCCGGGAAGGCTTGTGTCCTGAATTGACATGCCGTTTTAATATATATGAATATTAATAACCCATAAACTTTGTTTACTATGAAAATTAAGGCTATTTTTTTACAAGACCACTCTTTGGCAGTTGCTTTAATCGCTCTTGTATGTTGGCTCATTCCAAGCAGCGTATGGGCATCGGTTGAGATCGATGGCATCTACTATGAGTTGAACACGTCGTCCAAGACGGCAGAAGTTGTTTCTAGTCCAGATTATTATTCTGGCACCATCAATATCCCTGCCAACTTCGTTTATCAGGGCAGTACGTACAGCGTGATACGCATCGGCAGTGGGACTTTTTGTGATTGCACAGGGTTGACCTCGGTTGATATTCCGAACAATGTGACCAGCATCGATGATGATGCTTTCAGTAGCTGCACAGGTCTGACTTCAGTGGTAATTCCGAACGGCGTGACAAGAATCGGCCTAGGAACTTTCAATGGCTGTTCAAGCTTGACCTCAGTGACGATTCCGAATAGCGTGACAATCATCGACGACGGAGCTTTTGCATATTTACTTTTGCAAGGTGCCCAACTCGCTTGGGCTTCTGAGTCAATAGTGTTTGGCTCCGCATTTGTCTCTATTTATGGGAAAGCGTCTTCATGCGCTTTGTTTCTGACTTCTCGAAATCTGGACAATTTCTTGTGTTTGTCGGAACTTAGCAACGGTAGATGCTCATGTAGTGTTTATACATGATTCTATGCGCGAAAAGCGGACTATTCCAATGGTCTGCCATTATGTGTTATAGAAGATTATATAAACTCCACTGCGTGGGTTCTGCGTTGCCTGTTCAACAAACACGGGTAGTCCAGAACCTAGAGAAGTGGTACACGCAAATGTCAGGTTCCACGCTTTTTTATTTATAGGACAAGCATATTGGAAATGGCGTTTACAAGCGCACTTGGTTATACATACACTTGGATTCTATAATATCAAATCAGGATCAGGAATATACAAGGCAGTTACGGACCGCCCAATAGATTATTAAAATAGAAAACTTATTATCAGCTACACCAGAATAGTTCCATTAGTAGTATATAATGTATAGTAAGATTTCACAATTATCTTGGACGTGACAAAGTGTATTCCACTACTGGCTGGTATAGGATGTTTTAGGAGTTCAGGACTGTTTGACTGAGTAGCTCGTACTGCACCAACACCGTTTCCCTTATGTATGTGTTTGGTAATTTTTTTGGGTCCATATAGGTGCATTGGACATAAAACGTAATTGCATGTATGGTTGAAATAAATCCATTATGTATTTAGCGTTATTAATTTTTTTAAAGTCATGAGAAGAGAACTTTTACTCTTATCTTGTTGCGTGGTCATCCCAAGCATTTGTAGTGCTCAAGAGAAGTCAGACACTACAATGGTAGAAAAGAAAGCAGAACGCAATGTGATGCTCAATGCATCCGATGCCAATGCACCTCGTTACATTCAGATAGGTCTTCCAAGTGAAGATGTAAATGTGTACGAGAACGGATTACCTGTCGTTTATTCTTCTTACATCCATCCTCTATCTGCTCATTGGAGAAGTGACGGAAGCTTGGCTGAAGTAGGATTGATGAACCCGCAGGAATCTGCCATAGCTACAGGAAACATCGCTTATTCTGTAAACAGTTTCAGCGACTTAGGCAGTAATACGTTCAAGGGTATTTTGAATTACAAAGGCAACCATTATGGTATGCATCAGTTTGATTTGAACGTTTCAGGACCTCTGGCTAAAGGCTGGACTTATGCCTTGAATATGTATCAAAACTTTGATCCAGGAACCTTTGACTTGAAGTTTACCAACTATAATGACCGTACCCAGATTTATAAGGGTGCCCTGACAAAGCATTGGGGAAACAGAGGTCAGTTGTCTTTTCTCTACAAGTTCTCAAACAGTCAGCGTATGGGTACCGTAACCTGTTTTGCACCATTTATCTATCACACTGATGGTGATGTGACAGAATTGGATGGCTTTAAATTGGGTACATCTTCATACGTTCCAGCTTCTCAGAACTTCATGTACCGTGATATGAAGACAGGTGAAGTGAAAAACACTACTATCAATGATTGGAACAAAAGCAAATCTCACGAATTTGCTGTATTATTCAAATGGGATTTAGGTAATGCATGGAACTTGGATACAAAGGCTAAATATACCTGGGTTGATGCTAACTATGTCGACTTTGGCGGCAGTTCCATCATGAATGTCAAAGATGGAAAGGTTGAGGGTAATACGAATACGTATTATGACAAGAATGGAATGCTTTATACAGGTATGATGGATGGTCGAAGAATCTGGTTTCATACTGCAAAGGCAAAATCTTTCCTTCTCACCTCTGAGGTGATGAGAAACTATGGCCAGCATAATCTTAAAATAGGTCTCAACGAGTGGAACTTTGACTTAGACTACTGGTCTGCGTCAACACAATGGGATGCCACTGTAAAGGAGTATCCAGAGTTTCTGTCACATTCCGTGGTTTCAGACCCGACTGCAAGAACAACTTATTATGGGTTCAATGAGATTTCTACAGACTATGCTATCGGTAATGAGAATAAGTTAGCAGGATATTTCACAGACGAATGGCGTCCTATTGAAAGCCTTCGTTTCTTCTATGGCGCACGCTTGGAGTGGTGTCGTATGTCTGTAGACCAGTTGCCTTATGCACGATTTGCAGACATGTATGTCGGTGCAACCAATGCAGACGGTGTAACCATTACACCACAGCACAGAACAAAGAATAAGCTCAATTATGCATTTACAGTTTCGGCTACATGGTCCTTTTATAAAGGTATGGGACTCACCGCTGACTTCACTCAAATGGAACGCTCTCCTCGCATGACAGATTATGCCAATATGGGACCACAGGACCTGCGTCTCCGCATTCCATTGCTCCGTGGTGGTATATACTATCGCAATAAGTGGATTGATGTCACATCAATGATTACCTGGATTCAGAAGACGAACAATACAGACCAGCAGGATATAACCAAACCTGGTACCAATATTTCAAAAACAACGTCTTTGAATTACAGCATCCAGACAGTGGGATGGACAACCAATGTGGAACTTGATCCTTTCAAGGGTGCGCATCTTCATGCCCTCTTTACCTATCAGAAGCCAACATACAAGGACTATTCTGTGACAGTAAAGTTTGATGATGGTGAGACCGCAGACTTAAACGCCACTGGTAACATTGTAAAGGAAATACCACAGATACTGATTGAGCTTGACCCAAGTTATACCTTTTACAAGGATAAGATGACTGTATGGGGCAGTTTCAGATATTTTGGAAAAACGTATGCTAACCTTTCAAATGCCCTTTGGTTTAACGGCCATTGGGAAACTTTCGCAGGTGTGAAATGGAATGCTACCAACAAATTATCATTCAACCTTGGTGTAGTCAACTTCCTGAACCAAAAAGGTGCCAGCGGTACAATATCCGGCTCAGAGCTTATTGGTCCGGAAGAAGCCAAGCGATTCAATGGCTACGTAATGTCCGGACGCTATCTTCGTCCTTTCACTGTTGAGTTTGGAGCAAGTATAAAACTATAAATACCTATTGATTATGAATAAATTATGCAATTTAATGGCACTTTTTATGGCTTTGTCAGGTAATGTATATGCCCAGAAGACAGAACCCTGGAATGACCCTTTGGTGAACAACATCAATCGTAACGAGCCTGTTTCTGATTTCTTCGGCTATGAGAATAAAGAACTGTCTGACAGAAATGACAAGACGCTTTCAAAGAGATTCTTGTCTATTGAAGGAATTTGGAAATTCAATTGGGTGCAGAATGCCAATGAGCGTCCTTTAGATTTCTATTCTCTCAATCTTGATGATTCTAATTGGGGTAAGATGCCAATTCCTGGATGTTGGGAGTTGAATGGCTATGGCGTACCAGTCTATACCAACATAAAATATGAGTGGGAAAATGAATGGGAATCAAATCCTCCTTATGTGCAGGATCTTGGCAACTACGTAGGATCTTACCGACGTAAGATTGTAATTCCTGAGAATTGGAATGGTGACAATATAATACTGCACATCGGAGAATTTTCCAGCAATATCAACCTATATGTAAATGGAAAGTTTGTTGGCTATGCTGAAGACAATAAGGTTGCTGCGGAATTTGACATCACTAAATATGTAGAACCAGGAAAAGAGAATCTGATAGCCATGCAGCTGATGAGATGGTGCGATGGCTCTTATTTTGAGGATCAGGACTATTGGAGACTTCGCGGTATTGCCAGAGAGAACTATATCTATGCTCAGCCGAAGTCACATATTAAGGACTTGAACGTAACCTCTTCCTTGTCCGATAATTATAAAGACGGTATCTTTGCCATTCATTTTTCTACAGAATCATGTGATGGAAAGAATGTTCTGGTAGAATTGATAGACAAGAAAACTGGCAATACGGTTTTTGAAAGAAAGCAACAGTTACAGGGTGGCAGTTCAACAGTAGAGTCAACCATTCAGAATGTAGCCAAATGGACAGCAGAAACACCGAATTTGTACACACTCAGAGCGACACTGATGGATGGAGATAAAGTATTGGAAGTCATTCGCCAAAATGTCGGTTTTAGAAAGATCGAGATCAAAGGAAAACAGCTCTTGGTAAATGGACAGCCTGTTCTTATCAAGGGTGTGAACCGTCATGAGATAGATCCTGATGGAGGATATGTTGTCAGTGTTGAGAACATGATTCGTGACATAAAGGTTGCCAAGCAATTAAACATCAATGCTATACGCACCAGCCACTATCCAAATGACCCACGCTGGTATGATTTGTGTGATGAATATGGTATTTTTGTCATGGCTGAGGCAAATCTGGAAAGCCACGGAATGGGATTTGGTAAAGAGACTCTGGCTAAAAATGAGTTGTTCAACAAGACACATATTGAGCGTAACATGCACAATGTGAAGGTTCTCAAAAACCATCCTTGTATCATTATGTGGAGTCTTGGTAACGAAGCAGGTTATGGCAAGAACTTTGAGGATGCCTACGATTGGGTGAAGGCATATGATAGTTCTCGTCCAGTACAATACGAAATGGCATGTTCAACAGGCAAGCATGATGAAACCCGTCCTGTTGAGTCATACGAGTTGGCTGGCCTGAAGGCTGGCAAGACTGACATTTTCTGTCCTATGTATGCTGATTACGACAGTTGTAGAGCATATCTGGAAAAGGACTATTGTGACAAACCTCTTCTTCAGCAGGAGTATGCCCATGCCATGGGTAATTCTATGGGTGGATTCAAGCAGTATTGGGATTTGGTCCGTCAGTATCCTCAGTATCAGGGTGGTTTTATTTGGGATTTTGTAGATCAGGGTCTGCGCGACAAGAGCAAGATAACTGGTAATCAGATCTATGCCTATGGCGGTGATTATGGTCGTTTCCCTATGTCTGACGAGAACTTCAACAACAATGGCTTGGTTAGTCCGGACAGAATACCAAATCCTCATGCTTACGAAGTGAAATACTTCCATCAGAACATCTGGAGCAAACTTGAGAACAAGGTCAAGGGTACTGTCTCTGTATTCAACGAGAACTTCTTTGTTCCGTTGAATAACGTAAATCTCGTATATTCAATAGAGGTGGAGGGAAAAAGTATGGCAAATGGTTTAATCAACCTTGGCAAATACAATATTCTTCCTCAGGCAAGCAAGACCATTGCAATTCCTGGATATGCAAAGATAGTTGCAGACAAGAAGTACAGAGGAAAGGAAAAGACACTGAATCTTTCGTACAAATTGAACAGTGATTCACTTCTTCTAAGTAAGGATGAAGAAATCGCCCACCAGCAGTTTGTGATTAGCGACTATAAGTTCCCTGTATTGAATTCCTCTGAAACAGCCAAAGTCAAGGCTGTAGATCATGCCAAGTATCTCGTTCTTTCTGCCAATGGTGTGGATGTTACCATCAGTAAGGCAACAGGACTTGTTTCTTATTTGGATGTTGACAAAACACCTATGCTTGTAAGAGGATTTGATTTGACTCCAGACTTCTGGAGAGCATGCACAGACAACGATTTTGGTTCACATATGCCTACATTAAGTGCAGCATGGAATAAGCCAAGTATGGAACTGAAGAATTTTACCCGTAAGGAGAATGGTTCTGTTGTTGCCGAGTTGTATCTCAAAGAAACAGAGTCTACACTGACTCTTACCTATACATTGAATAATAATGGAGAACTGACTGTTGAACAAGATCTGAAGGTAAATCCTGATGCGGAGAACAAGCCAAATCTTCTGCGCTATGGAATGGAATTGCAGATGCCTAAGGAGTTTGATAGAGTTGAATTCTACGGAAAGGGTCCTAACGAGAATTATGCAGACCGTAACAATTCTGACAGATTGGGCATTTTTACCCAGCTGGTAAAGGATCAGTATTATCCATACGTCCGTCCACAGGAGTCTGGCAACAAGACGCAGGTAAGATATTGGAAGGTTCTGACAAAAGACAATAAAGGTCTGGAGTTTTTCTCCAATGAGCCAATGGAGTGTTCAAGCTTGAACTATCTGACTTCAGATCTTTACCGCGGACCGGTAAAGAATCAAGAACATTCTGGAGATCTTGTACCACGAGACTTTACCTCTGTACACATTAGTCAGAGACAGATGGGATTGGGATGTATCAATACATGGGGTGCATTACCTATTGAGAAATATATGCTTCCTTATCAGGACTATGCATTCAAATTCGTGATCCGTCCTGTAAGATAACAAAAAGTCTCACTCTGAGAAATCAGAGTGAGACCGCAATCGAATCATCGGGGACAGGTTCATCGACCTAAGAATCATCGTTTTAGGGTCGATGAACCTGTCCCCGATGATTCCCGAAATTACATCCAATCCTCCGAACCGCCCAATATGGTTTGTAGATGACCCTATTGGGTTTGTAGATACCTCATTTTGTATTTCCAATACCCAACAACTGTTAAAAATCACCTCCATTTCCACACTTTTCTTCCAAAATCCTTGCACAATCCAAATAAATGTCTTACCTTTGCAGCACCAGAACCCGCCAAGCCTCTCAACGATGCTCAAATGAGCGGGTCGTTTTTTTATTGCCATGACAACAAAAATACCATATAGCAAGTCATATACAGAAGAAAGCAGTCTAATAGCTTTGCTTCAGTCAAGAGGATTGTCCATAACCGATGAAAGCAAGGCTCAGCATTACCTTACCCACATCGGTTATTATCGTTTGTCTGCCTATATGTACCCTCTCTTGTGCACCCCAAAAGAACAGCACATATACAAAAAGGGGACCACATTTGATAAGGTGATGATGTTGTATCGTTTCGACAAGAAGCTCCGTCTTCTCCTTTTCAACGAGATAGAAAAGATAGAAGTGGCAGTGCGAAGTGCTGTTGTCAAGCATGGATGTGAGGTTACTGGCGATACATTTTGGATGACCAACCCACGCAATTTCTCCAATCCTGTGAAATTCAACAAGACCCTACATCTCATAGATGATGAGCTGAACCACTCCAAGGAGGAATTCATCACTCATTTCAAGGATACCTATTCAGATCCATATCCTCCAGCATGGATGCTCTCGGAGATACTGCCATTGGGAGTGATTACGAACATCTACTCCAACATAAAGAACAAGAAGATCAAGAAGCGCATATCTCAGTCCTTCAATTTGCAGATAGCACCATTCGAGTCATGGATGACAATTGTCACTCTGACAAGAAATCTATGTTGCCATCATGCTCGTATATGGAACAAGCAGAACACACTGCGTCCCATGATGCCAAACATCATTGTAGGCGCATGGATAAACTTGCCCACGGATACACTCAGAATCTATTTTGACATGTGTATCATCAAGTACTTCCTCGACATCATATCTCCGGGCAATGACATGCTCTCCAAGATGCAGTCACTCTTCGCCGAATACCCCGAGGTTGACCTTCGTGCATTAGGCTTTCCCTCAGGCGACTGGCAGGACGAACCATTGTGGAGCACACGATGACGAAGACAGGGACTGCCGAAAAAAAGAAAAGATGGGGTGGTTTGTACCCACCTCATCAATATTAATAGAATAATCTTTTTGCAGCGAAAAGAAGAAAAGATCTGCCACATCACCAACCCATCCCCTTTGCATCACTTGACTTTATACCTCTTACATATATACAGACAATAAAGTGAAGTTATCAACCAAAGTCAATACAAGCAGATGAGGTACTTTCAAAGTACACCATCACCCGCAATCCACTTGACTTTATACCTATATATATACAGACAATAAAGTAAAGTTGTCTGTCTATCCATATATGAGAATGGGTATCGTTACAACAGCATCCCATCCTGTTTTCTCTTTTCACTGCATCCCTTTATTTCTCTTTCTTCCCTCATTTTGTCATCCAAACCTAACATTTGCATGTAAAAGCAAGTTAAAATCGTTAAATCTTCACTTTCCGTAAATCCACAAATAACTCCCAATCCACTTTTCTACCGTATTAACTGCAAATAATTGGTAATCAATCACTTCTAAATACTACGGATGTTCCTCACTTACGGAAATCATTGTGGAAAGGACAACTGCTCCAACGATAACCCCCTCCACGTTTCTCGGTATTAACGCCACCTGCAAAGTTTATGTGCCCGAAGGCTGCTTGTCGGCGTATTCAAACGCATTATATTGGAATTCTTTCAGCGACATAGAAGAACGTACGATTATAGCCTCTGGCTCCTGCGGCGATAATGTTTCTTACATCGTTTATTCGGACATGTCGATGGTAATATCGGGAACAGGAACAATTAGGTGTGATAATAATTGTAAACCTTTGTTCCCCTATTATCAATCCATTGAAAGGATAATTATAGAAGATGGTGTAACCAACATAGGACAATGGGCTTTCAGTAATTGTACAAGTCTGACTTCGATAAAGATACCAGGTAGTGTGTCCGCGATCGGCATAGGTGCTTTCATTGATTGTGCAAACTTGACATCCTTGACGATAGAAAATGGCGTGAAGACTATTCAAGATTGTGCTTTTGTCAAATGTTCTAGTCTTTCTTCAATTGTTATACCAAGTAGTGTGACCAATATAGAAGTATTTGATTGCACACCTTTTGGTCAATGTCCTAACCTGACCTCCATCATCGTTGATACTAACAATGAAATATATGATTCGCGAGATAATTGCAATGCAATAATCAAAACATCAACAAACACGTTAGTTGAGGGTTGTATAAATACTGTCATTCCGAGCAGCGTGACCGAAATCGGCAGTTTTGCTTTCTCTGGCTGTACTGGTCTAACCTCGGTGGATATTCCGAACAGTGTAAACAAAATTGGTTATGCAGCTTTCGAAGATTGCACAGGCCTGACAGCTTTGAATATCCCCAGCAATGTGACCGACATTGAAATGCTTGCTTTCGTACGCTGCTCAGGCCTGGGTTCTGTGACAATACCGAAGAACGTGACCAGCATCGGAGAGCGTATATTCGAACGTTGCACCGGCTTAAATACCATCATAGTTGATGCCAACAATGAAACATACGACTCGCGAGACAATTGTAATGCTATAATAGAAACATCTACAAACAATTTAATCGCAGGTTGTGGCAACACCTTCATTCCAAACAACGTGACGAGTATCGGCTCCTGTGCTTTCATGGACTGCACAAATCTGACCTCAGTGACCATACCGAGTAGCGTGATAAGCATTGGCGATCATGCTTTTTGTTGGTGCACAGGCCTAACTTCCATCACCGTGGAGCATGCAACTCCAATATCTTTACCTTATAGTGCCTTTGAGAATGTCGATAAATCTAATTGCATACTCTATGTGCCTTTTGGAAGCAAGTCGGCATACGAAACCGCAGAATATTGGAGTGATTTCGAAAACATAGAGGAATCTCCTGTATTAGTTGATAATCTCTTCTATAGTCATAATATCTCCGACAATACAGTTATAGTGGAAAGAATAGCGGACCAGAATTATTCGGGTTCCATCACTATTCCTGAAAGTATTGAATACGCAGGAAACACTTATGCGGTGACTGAAATCGGACTTGAAGCCTTCCTTAATTGCACAGGTCTCACTTCGGTGGTGATTCCTAACAGCGTGACAAGAATTGTCGAAGGAACTTTTTATGGTTGCACTGGCTTGGCCTCGGTGGAGATTCCGAATAGCGTTACGTACATCGATCACTATACTTTCGATAGCTGCACAGGTTTGACCTCGGTGACTATCCCGAACAGCGTGACGAACATTGGCATGTGCGCTTTCGGCCGCTGCACAGGCCTGACCTCGGTGGATATCCCGAATAGTGTAACACTCATCGGCGATGGAGCTTTCGTTAGATGTATAGGTTTAACCTCAATTGACATCCCTAACAGTGTGATTGTAATTGGACAAGAAGCTTTCTATAACTGCACAGGTCTAACTTCGGTTACTGTTGAATGGACTAATCCATTGGCCATTGAGAGTTCTATTTTTGAAAATGTTGACAAGTCAGCATGCACACTCTACGTGCCAGCCGGCACGAAGGAGGCATACGAGAACGCTGAAGGTTGGAAAGAGTTCGAAAACATCGTAGAGATTAGCGAAGAGCCTGACACCGACATCTCCGAATACGATAATATAGTCTATATCGAAAGTGCGGAGGCTTTAGTCGGCCAGCAGATCCGACTCTCGCTGAAGATGAACAACACGATTGCCTCTACAGGTTTCCAATGTGACATCTATCTCCCCGAAGGAGTGACGGCAGCGCAGGATGAGGACGGCTTCTACCTGATGGACATCAGCGAGGAACGCACTACGACCAGAAAGACCGACTACTCTGCCAGTGTAATGCAGCCCGACGGCGGTCTGCGCTTCATGTGCAGTTCTACAAATAGCTTCACTTTCAGCGGCAATGAGGGCGAGGTGGCCTATCTGATGGTTGATATCGATCCAAATATGGAGGAAGGAACCTATCCGCTCATTCTTAGGAATATTAGTATATCAGATGCCAATGCCCATGCCTACCATGTCGATTACGTGAAGACAACGCTTACCATACACACTTATACCCTTGGCGATGCCAACAACGATGGTGGCATCGATGTTGCAGACTTCACTGCTATAGCCAACTACATCATGGGTACTCCTCCTGCCTCATTTGTCGATAAGGCCGCCGATGTCAATGTCGATGACGAGATAAACGTTGCCGACCTGACCGGTGTGGCAAACCTCATCCTTCACGGAACTGTATCTCCCAATGCCTCACATGCCAAGGCACGCAACGATGCTGCTGCCAAATATGCAAACATTGGTGCAAACGACGTTACCGCAAACTCGGATGAAGAGTTCACCGTAGCAGTCACCATCGACGGCAATTACACATACTCGGGATATCAGTTTGATGTTACTCTGCCCGAAGGAATGACGGTGAAAGATGTCTATGGACAGACGAAAGCCTCTGACGTGTTCATGAGCGGCATGATAGACGACAACACCCTGCGTGTGCTTTGTGCCTCCGCGACGGGAGAAACCGCAGAAAACACTGTGGTAAACCTGACTCTTGTCGCAGATAGCGAAGGCTCCTACAATATAGACATCGACAATGCCTTCGTCTCCGCAAATGCTTCTTCATGTGCAATGCGCAATAGCTCGTTCCTCGTCGCTATCGAAAATGAAGTCACGGGCATAAGCACCCTGTTTGATGAAGCCAGCAGTAATGATTTGGTCTATGACCTTATGGGTAAAAAGCTGAAGAGTAATGGCAATGTGTCAAGCCTTCAGAGGGGCATCTATATAATCAATGGCAAGATAATAACAAAATAAAAAACAAGTTATGTTAAAGAAACTTTTCCTATCAACATTCTGTCTCTGCCTTGGACTAATGGCCAAGGCAGAGGATACCGATGTATCCAAGTATGAGAACGTAGTGTTTCCTGTATCGACAACGGGCGAAGCCGGCACAACTGTAACTGTATCGGTTGAGATGAACAACACCGTCCAGGTAACCGGATTCCAGTTTGACATCGTCCTGCCGGATGGCATTACAGTCGCCACCGATGAGGATGGCTTCTATCTCATCGAACTTAGTGAAACGCGCACAACATCGAGGAAGACCGACACCTTCAGTAGTGCTCTTCAGTCCGACGGATCTATCCGTGTGATGTGCAGCTCGACGCAGAGCTATACTTTCGAAGGAACATCTGGACAAGTATGTACCATCGAACTTAACATCGGATCAGATGTGGCCGATAGCGACTATCCGATTATCTTTAAAGATATAGCAATAAGTGATGCCGATGCCCACTCTTACAAAGTGGAACAGGTGGAGGCTACACTGACAGTCGGTGCTGTTAATGTCAATTACGATGAGGGCTATGTGATAGATTTTCTTCCTTTTGCCGTTGGAGAAGAAGGTGATGTTTCCTTCTCGTTGGATAATCTTACTGCCATCACGAACATTGCATTCGATCTGGAAATGCCAGAAGTACTGGTGGACGTGAATGAAGATAGTTATTATTATTTTATCGAAACCCTTCTTGGGAGGAATTTTACTGTATCAGACGAACCGGATGCTGGAGGTATAGTCCATGTATCTATTGATCGAAGATCAAGGAACAAGATTGCTGCAGGTGAAGACACCGAAATTGTCACGTTTGGCATCTTGAATGAGGAAGGAACCCTGCCCGAAGGCGTCTATTCCATCAAAATCAAGAACATTCAAATGACCGACGAGTTCGGGGAAACCTACATGGTAGCTCCTTATACTACTGAGGTTTTTGTGGGTGATGCACCAAAGGCGACTGTTACTGATGGCGTTGCCGCTTTCCACGGCAACTATGGCGAAACAGAAGGATTCGAGTTACTGAAAGCTTCACTTCCCGAAGGCGCAACCATCGACTTGACCGAGGTTAGTGAGTTGTCCGAAGATCCTGCTGAATTGCGCACTGACAACGTGATTGTGACAGCCGATGCCATCAGCTATGGCCGCGCGATGACATCCGAATGGGGTACGCTCTGTCTGCCATTCGCCGTGGAATCTGCCGAAGGCTTCCAGCTCTACAAGTTGACGGAAGTTGGCGAAACTGCCATGTCTTTCGACAAGTTGGATTCCGCCGAGCCCAACACTCCGCTTGTCTTCAAGGTTTCCGGCGACGGTTTTGCCGTTAATGCAGCCAACGTCGGTTTTGTTCCAGGCTTCGCCGCCGAGACGCCCACTATTGTCGCCGACGCGATTGAGAACTGGCTATGGAAAGGCTCGTACATCACTGAGACAATAGACGTGAGCAGCATGCAGGCATACGCATTGATGTATGATGAGTTCCATCGAATCACCAAGACCCTTACTGTAAAGGCTTTCCGTGGTTGGCTCCAGAATAATGGTGCCCCAAGGAATACTGCCCTTCGAATCAGCGATGATACAAACGGCATCGAATTTGTTGAGCAGGAAGATGGTTCTGTCAAACTGTTCTTCGACATCCAGGGCCGTCAGCTGAAGGATGGAGTGCGTTCGCAGATGTTCATCGAGAACGGCCAGAAGAAGGTCAACAGGGAATGAGATCGAAGAAAGGATTTTGGATATGAAGTCCGAAAAAAAAATGAAATAAAAATCAGAAAACAATGAAAAAGACCTATACAAAGCCTGAATTCGATGTCGTAGTGTTCAATCATTTGAACATCATTGCTACCTCTGAGATTCCGATCAGCGAAGACATAGAGCATGGAGTTACATATTCTCCACGTCACAATGTCATTTGGGAAGAATAGTCATTTCATTCCGGCATCTTCGAGGAATCTCTACGTCCCTTGCCCTTGAACAGGAAACAGATGACCGAACCGACAGCCAGGAGGACGATGAGGAGCGAAAGGTAGAGAGCCCAGTTGTTCTTGCCGCTCGATGTAGCCCGTATGGTATAGTTGGGAGCCAGGAGCCGCATGCCATTCAACCGGTAATGCAGTTCCCCGTCGCGAAAGACACCGTCGCCGCACTTCAGGACTTCGATGATGCCCCCCGGCATGGTCAGCTGATAATCGACATCGAGCATCACCAGCGACACATAGACATTCTGGCGTTGCTCCCATGCTTCGGATATCACAGAGTCTTCTTTCAGCGCTTGATTGTATGCTTCTGTTTTGAAAGTCTCTGCGAGAAGTTTCTCGGGTTCATAATTCAAGACATCAGTTGAAATCTTATCTGCTTGCTCTATCAATTCCGACTTGTTTGCAAGGAACTCCTCCTTGCTGACGGGAGCCTTGGGAATGTTGTCATAATGCTCGGCAAGCACATCCATAAGGTCATTGAGAATGTTGGCATTGACAAAGTGCATGTAAGCATCCTCCATCGAATCCAAATAGTCCTTCATCTCCAGGCCGCTATATCCCTTCATGACATCGGGTGTGCCCGTCAGCCAAAAGTCAGCCATGTCTTTCTCCATATAATTGGTCAAGGGGATAACAAATGTGGGAGCGATGCTTTCGAACGTCTCGGTGAACACGTAGTCGGTGTAGAACCAGCGGAACTGCTTTTCGAGCTTAGCCTTCGACCGGACCTGCCGACCTGCCACCTGCAGAGGCATGGCCTCGGCCATCTCATCGGGCGACGAGAAGTCGCGGTAGGCCTTGACCCGCAACGTATCCTGCACCTCGTAGGTCCAGCCGTCGTTGTTCAGGATGTCCAGTATATTGGAATGAGCCTTGATGGAACCATTGGCCAAAGCCGCAGTATCGGCCTTGAAACAAATCTCGCGCCGACAGGTGCCGTCGGCATGGATGATGGTGTTCATGTCGATAGGTCCGCTCTCACAAGCTGAAAGCGCGACCAGCAGCATAGCGAAAAGAAAAAGATACTTTTTCATAAAGTGATATTTTTTTAGTTGGGCATGAGCAGGGCATGCCGATAATTATTGCAGTGAGGTAAAATGTCTCTTAATGTGGGAAATGGAGGCCCTGGACCGCTTCATTTCATTGAATTGGCAAAACGCTTCACGAGGAGGTAGGTTGTCAAGGATTTGCAGATATTCCGGCTGAAACCGCTGTAAGCTTTGGCCGTAGTCGATGTCGTTAGGACGCTCGACAATGCTGCGGCGTTGGCTATAGAACAGGACCAACAGGCAGATAGCTGCCACAGATGAGATCCATTGCACTGCTCGCAAGTATTGTTGGCCGAAAGGCCGCTGTTGCGAAGGCAGATTACTCATGATATTATCGGTCAAAGCATCCGCATCGAATAACATGGGCTGTTGCGAAGCCAGCCGTCGGGTGATTTCATCTATCTTTTCCATATCCTAACTGTTTTAATTGTTCGCGTATCGTTTTCCGTGCCACATAAAGGTTGCTCTTGATCTTGGCAGCATCCAGTCCCGTGATCTGCTCCACCTCTTCCGTGTCGAGGTTCTCCAGATGAACCAGCGTGAAGACGATGCGTTGCTTGGGACTGAGACGACTCGTCAGCGTCTTGATCACGCCGATGAGTTCGCGGTTTTCGAGTTGCCTTTCCGTATCGCTATCTGAAACGTATTGGGAGAAATAATCTTCGTCTTCGGGCAACGGTTCGATAGGGGCCTTGCTCTTCAATCGGTCGAAACAGAGCCGGATGGCAATAGTGTAGATCCAGTTTCTCAGATTTTGCCTGGGGTTGTAGGATGCGAAGTGGACCCACACCCGGATCATCGTCTCCTGCACCACGTCCTTCGCCTCCTCTTCGTCGCACAGCGAGCGAAAAGCCAGGGTGAAGACCATCTGCTGATAGGTCTGCACCACTTTCCGGAAGGCGGCTTGGTCGCCGCATCGGCATCGCTCGATTATGTCATTAGTAATGATGTCCATGCTGAATCTTGCATCTTGCTCTCATCCAATATACGACGGACAAGCGCAAAAGTCGAAAAAAACTTTTTCATCTTTTCAAGATTTCAGGGCAAAGATAGGATGTTTTCTTCAAACCACCAACTTTTTTTTGCCAAATACTTGCAAATGTCAAGAATTCTTACGAACTTTGCCGCGATATCGTACGGAAAAACATCGTAATCACTATGCAATCACGACTGACTCCTCTCCTCACCTACTTCTGCAAGATGTTCTGCCTGAGCATCCTGCTTTGGACGGTATGCGGTTGCACGAGGCAGAAAAGCGAGATACCCAACCCTCAGAATGCGATGTATTACTGGCGACAGGAACTGAAACTCAACGATGCTGAACGCTCTTTCATCAATCGTCAGAAGGTAGGAAAGGTATATCTGCACCTTTTTGATGTAGTGAGAAGAAACGGAGAACTTATCCCTTCCACCACCTTGACGTTTACGGATACATTGCCTGCACAGATAGAGGTGATTCCCACTGTCTTCCTGGCAGTCAATGTGATGAACGATACCACCGGCCTGTCGACACTGCCGCGACTCATTGCAATGCGTGTTCGGCAGATGATGGAGCAGAATGGCCTGGCAAAGCCTACCGAACTGCAAATTGACTTCGACTGGACACGGCGTAATCAGGAACGCTATTTCAACTTCCTAAGCGAACTACGCAAGGCTTTCGAGGCAGAAGGAGGTTCTAAACTATCAGCCACCATCCGACTGCATCAGCTCGGCATGGAGGCACCGCCCGTCGATTACGGAGCATTGATGGTTTATAATGTAGGCAAACTGACTGACTTCGACGAGGAGTGCAGCATCCTCACCAAACGAGGCATCGAGCCCTATCTGCGTTACTTGCCGCGCTACAGTCTGCCTCTATGTGCGGCGTTGCCAGTCTATAGTTGGAATCTGCTATTCCACGATAAGAAGTTCAACTGTATCCTGCGCGGCGTAGATATCGGCGACACAGCCCGATTCAAGCCCATCGACGAGAGCCGCTTCCTGTCGGTCGATTACCAACCCATCCCACCCTCCGGGGTGGCTATGCGGGGCGAAGGACGCATTTTCCCAGGTGACATTGTGCGACATGAGTTTGTACCAGCCGATGTCCTGATGGACGTGCGTCGCACGCTTACTGACCTTCGTCCCGAAATATGTGACCAGGTTATTCTCTATCACCTCGATGAAAACCAGTTAAAACAATACAGCAATGAAACCCTTCAAATGTTATTTTCTGGCCATTAGCCTCGGCCTGATGACCACCTCGGCCAGTCTGGCTTGCGGATGGGACGGCGACGATCCTTCGTATTACGACCTGTTCCATTGCACGCAGGAATTGCCCAACCTTGCCGATCAGCACACCAACGAATCCGCCCAATTCTGGGCAAGATATGCAGGTCTGCCCGCCGATGATGCTCTCCTCAGCGCCGTGCGCTATCTCCGCATTGACGATTTCGAGGATTCCGAAGAGCCGACTACCAATCTACTGATCACCACCTTGCGCGAACAGGGGAAGACCGATGCCATCGCCCTGCTGCAGATCAACACCGAGCTCAACGAGCTGGTGGAATCCACCCAGTTCTGGGAGTACAGGAAGGTGACCCCCGAGGAATACCAGCAAGTCCTCGACAAGGCGAACGCACTCAAGGTTGGCAAGGATCTGAACAAACGCCTGACATTCCTCAAAATGCGTATCCTTGCCCGACTCAATGCCGATGATGCGATGATGCGTCTGTGGACCGATGAGGCTTCCCGTTGGGAGCCCAGCGAAATACGCGACCGTATGGAGGGCTATGTTGCAGGTATCTATTTCCGAAAAGGCGATTACGACAAGGCTTTGCCCATCTACTTCCGTCTGCGCGATGGTGGAAGCATCAGCCTCTGTGTGAATCGCATGCTCGACTCGACGAGCATCGAGGAAGTCTATCGCAAGGATCCAAATGCCATGATACTGGGCTATATCCTCGAGGATTATGCCAACTACTTCTACCACGCTTCGCAACACGACTATTGGGAGATGGATGACGAAGACTACAAGATCTGGACCAAAGTGACCCGTCATCGTGAAGCTGTGGTTGACCTTGCCGAAAAAGTAGTGGCGGAAGGCAAGGCCAAGGACCTGCGTATGTGGCAGACGTTCGTCGGCTTCATACAACTCATCACAGGTCAAGAAAACGCGGCTTATCAGTCATTTGTGAAAGCCGAGGATTTACCGGGGGAAAATAGTATGAAGAGTCTGTTGCGTCACTACAAGTTCGCCGCATCGCTGTCGTTGGACAATAAACCTGCCCAATACGACGAATATGTGGCCGAGGAAATACGTAATTACAAGGAGTTCGCATATTATCTCAGCGATCCCGAGCGCAGCGTGGTGCAAGGTCTTTGGGGCAACGAAATCGACAAGCGACTGCAGGCCTACGTCAATCAGCGCCAGGATCCTTCGCTTTCCTTCCTCACCCGCAATCTGATCAACGGCAATTATTGGGAACTGGACCACGATATGCCAACCCAGCAGGTGAAGGAATTACAGCATTATATCAAGCACGGAGGCGACGGTCCCTTGGGCCAATGTTTAGTCAAATATTGTGCCCTTGGCCAGAACTTCTTCAATGAACTCATCGGCACCAAACTTATTCGTGAAGGAAACTTCGAAGAGGCCCGGGATTTCCTCGAAAAAGTGCCTGAGGATCACCTTCGCAATCTAGGCATTACGCCCTACCTGATGCATCGTCATCGTCCCGATACGCCATTCCAACGCAAGGATCGCTCTGAGAACTGGGATTCCAATACGACCGAGGTAGATAATATCAAATACCAATTCTGCCTACAAGTGATTTCGATGAAGGAATGGCTCAACAAAGCCAAGGGAGAGGAGAAAGCAGAGGTGGCGTTCAACCTGGCCGACATGCTTTTCCAAGCCTCCTATGCCGGCGACCTTTGGGCCATCTCGGAATACTCCTGGTCGGGTGCCGACTATCATTACAACCAGCTGAACGACCAGGCGGAACACTACCTGCAGCTCGCCCTCGATTGTACCAACGACTTCGACATGAAAGTCAAATGCTATTTCGGGTTGGCGGCCAATCCGACCTCTGGACAGGAAACGTATATTCGGTACGACAACGACAAGAAGCGCTACTACATCCTCTCTCCCGATGGACCGCAGCGCGAAGCCTACAAGTGGCTACGCTACCAGACCAAACGCGACAGCCCGATCTACGAATCCTGCGACTGGCTGAAGCTATACGTCGCCGACAACTATGAACCCTATTCCTATTATTGATATTCTTTAACACCTATCACAATGAAAAAATTCTTATCGACATTGTTTGTCGCCTGCACGATGCTCTCACCCATGCAGGCACAGGACTACGAAGAAGTGTGGATTTATCCCGATGGCAACTTCCCGGAACTGAACGGGCACGAGAACGACAATCCTCGCACCACCGAAAGATGGACCGCACAACCCTATATGCACATCTATCGCGCTGACAAGACCAAGGCGGCAGCGCGCACCGTGGTTTGCCTGCCCGGAGGAGGTTACAGCCATCTGTCGCTTGTCAACGAAGGTTCGAGCTGGGCGCCCTATTTCAACGGACTGGGCATCAACCTGGTGGTGCTCGCCTATCGCATGCCCTACGGCCATGACCAGATACCGCAGAACGACGTCTATGACGGCATCCGTTACCTTAAGGCGCATGCCACCGAACTTGGCATCAATCCCAACGACGTGGGCATCATGGGCTTCTCGGCCGGCGGTCACCTGGCCTCAACAGTTGCAACCCGTGCACCCAAAGATGTGCGTCCCAACTTCCAGATTCTGTTCTATCCCGTCATCTCGATGGACACACTTGTTACCCACCGCGGTTCGCACGACAACCTAATAGGGCGCTATGCCGGTAAGGACCTCGTTGACCTCTACAGCAACGAGAAACAGATTGACGCACAGACACCACGCGCCATCATCCTCCTTGCCGACGACGACCGCGCCGTACCTTCGCCCAACGGTGTGAACTACTACCTTGCGATGAAGAAGAAAGGCATCCCTGCCACCCTGCATGTCTATCCCAAGGGAGGACATGGTTTCGGATTCAAGGACACCTTCAAGTATCACGATGCTATGCTCAAGAATTTGACCGACTGGCTAAAGAGTTTTTAGAAAAACTAATTTATGAAATGAAACTCCCCCATCTCCTTTTTCGGAAAGATGGGGGAGTTTTCTTATTACCATACATCACAAGTCTGGCGTTCGGTACTCTCGGCAGGGTGCTCGGGTACGGGTTCGCCATTCACCGTACAATCGACGAACGAGCAATCGTCGGTACGGTAGAGATACCAGGGATGAAGTGCCTTTGTGACATGGAAATCGGTCACTTTGACGTTGCGGATAGGCTTCTCATCGTTGCCATCGTAGAAGATGGCATAACTTTCGGCCTCACCCGCCGAAACATGACTGATATCGAAATCCTCGTATTGAGCCTGATAGTTGCCTCCGTGATAACCGAAGTAATTGGTTTCGAAGCGAAGGATGGCACCGAAAGCCTTTTCGATGGTGACGTTGCTGACATGCACATCGCGTATGAAGCCGCCACGATCCTTGTTCGACTTGAAATAGAGCGCATTCTTCACCGTGCCAATACGAATGCTATCCATCCAGACTCCTTGCACTCCTCCGCTCATCTCCGAACCGATGCAGAGACCATTGCATTCGCTTTGGAAATCGCATCGACGGATGACAATACGCTCCGAGGGACGACCCACCCGGCGCCCATCTGCATCACGTCCCGACTTGATGGCCACGGCATCGTCGCCGCAACGGAAGAGACAGTCCTCAATCAGCACGTTGCTCGAAGACTCGGGGTCACAGCCGTCGTTGTTGGGGAAATGCGAGTCGATGGTGACGCCGCGCACGATGACGTTGTCACAATAGAGCGGATGAATGGTCCAGAAAGGAGAATCCTTGATGGTGATGCCCTCGATGAGGACGCGCGAGCATCCGAACGTCTCGACACAAGTGGGACGTAACTTGGTGCCCTCGGCAAAGACACGCTCATTTACGGGAGTCAGATCTTCGCCCATCTGTCGCAAAAGCGCAACGAAAGGCTTTTCGGGCAATTCGCCAGGCGTGCCATGCAATGCTGTCCCTGTCTCGTGAGCAGCAGGGTCCCATCCCCACCAGCCCATCTCGACACCAGCCTGCCCGTCGATCGTGCCACGTCCGGTGATGGCGATGTTCTGCTGATGATAGGCATAGACCATAGGCGAACGACCATAAAGTTCAGTTCCTTCGAAACGAGTCAAAACCACTGGCAGGAAATCATCTGCCTTTCCACTGAATCGCAGGGTTGCACCCTCTTGGAGATGAAGGTTCACGTTGCTTTTAAGGTGCAGCGAACCGCAAAGCAGATATTCGCCAGCTGCTACATCGACACTACCACCACCCAAGAGTGAACACGAGTCGATGGCATGCTGCAACATCGGCAAGGCATCGATATCAGGAGCGGGGGTCACTGTGATAGTGCGATCGGGGAAAGAGGTACGTGCAATACCAGCCACAATCTGCTCCATAGGACTTGGCTCAGGGTTCCGCGAACACGAAGGAAGAAGGACAAGAAGGGTTAAAGACGAAAAAAGGGAAAGAAGACAGTGTTTCATGGGAAAAAACATTAAAGCGGGTGCCAAGCTTGGCTCCCAACGAAGACAAAGTGGGAGCCAGACCTGGCTCCCACCTATTAACTAGATACCAAATGCCTCTCGAACCCGGTCCTTGTAGTCGAGCTTCTCCCAAGTGAAGAGCTCCACTTCGAGGGTCTTGGTTTGGCCAAGGCGATTGGTGAACGTTTTAGTTACCTTTTCGCAAGGACGACCAAAGTGACCGTAGGCTGCTGTCTCCTCATAAATGGGATTGAGCAGGCCCAAACGCTGCACGATGGCGTGAGGCGTCATATCGAAGATCTTGCCGACCTTGTCCGATATCTCTGCATCGCTCAATGCAACTTTGGCAGTGCCGTAGGTGTTGACATAGAGACTCACAGGCTTGGCAATGCCGATGGCGTAGGCCACCTGAACCAAAGCGCGATCGCAGACACCAGCTGCCACGAGGTTGTTGGCAATGTGACGGGCAGCATAGGCCGCCGAACGATCGACCTTCGATGGATCCTTGCCCGAGAATGCTCCTCCTCCATGGGCTCCATGGCCACCGTAGGTATCGACGATAATCTTACGTCCCGTGAGACCAGTGTCGCCATGAGGACCGCCAATCACAAACTTACCTGTCGGATTGACATAGAGATTGAACTTGTCGTCGAAGAGAGATGCTTCGAACTCGTTAAGACGAGCCTTGAGACGTGGGATAAGGATATCACGCACATCCTTACGGATTTGTGCCAGCATAGCCTCATCGTCATCGAGCCATTCGTCATGCTGTGTACTGATGACGATGGTGTGAACACGCTTGGGGCAATTGGTTTCACCATCATACTCCACGGTAACCTGACTCTTGGCGTCAGGGCGCAGATAAGGCATAGGTGAATTGGCCTCACGACGGATTTTTGCCAATTCTATGAGGAGCAGATGACTGAGCTCGAGGGTGAGTGGCATGCGGTTGTGAGTCTCGTTGGTTGCATAGCCGAACATCATGCCCTGGTCTCCGGCGCCCTGTTCTTCAGGATTCTGGCGTTCCACGCCGCGGTTGATGTCTGGGCTTTGTGCATGAATGGCCGAGAAAATGCCGCAAGAACTTCCATCAAACATATACTCAGCTTTGGTATAACCGATACGCTTGATGGTCGCGCGCACAGCCTCGCGAAGTTCCACATCGGCCTTCGTCGTGATTTCGCCAGCCAGTACGACCTGGCCGGTGGTAACTAAAGTTTCGCAGGCAACCTTGCTGGAGGGATCCCAGGCAAGAAGGTTGTCAAGCACAGTGTCGCTGATCTGGTCGGCGACTTTGTCAGGGTGTCCTTCAGACACCGATTCGGAAGTGAATAAGTAGTTCAACTTTTTAGATGGTTGAGCAATCATCGGCAACTTTTTCAATGGTTACCAATCATTGTGAGTTATTTTGCAATATTGCGGCGCAAAGGTACACAACAAAGCCCGGAACTCCAAATTTTCCGGGCTATTTTTGTTCGATGGCCAACAAAATGAGGAACACCAGGCTTGCAGTGGAATGCCCGCGTGACGTTTTTGCTCAATGCTTGTCGCTCCTCCGCTGATAAGGTCTTATACCGAATTCCTTGGCACGTGCGAGCATATATTCCAACATACGAGCTTGAATCTCCTCGAAGTCTTCCCATTTCTTGGTGAAAGTGAAGGCATAAATCTGGATGGGAATACCTTCGGCTGTCTGCGGCAGGTGACGAACCATCAATGTCATCTCGTTGTTGATTTCCGGTTTTTCTGAAAGGTATTTGAAAATGGCGCCTCGATAAGCCTCTAGATTGGTAGCTTCGTTAGCATGGGCTGTCGAGGGAAGATAACCCAACCGCTGGTATTCTACAACTTGCGAGGCATCTAGAAACTTCACCGAATCTACATCGACATTGATACCGCGGGTGAAGCAGCGACCATCGCTATCCTTCATTCCACGCCAGTTCTGAAACGTCTCTGAGAGCAGTGTGTAGGGTTGAACTGTCAAAATGGTCTTGTCGAAATTCTGAATCTTGACGGTACTGAGCGTCATCTCTGTGACTACTCCATTCACACCTCGAGCAGGAATGGTGATCCAGTCATCTACTCGCACCATATCGTTGATAGCAAGCTGAACACCTGCTACAAGGCCCTTGATGGTATCCTGAAATATCAGCATCATCACCACAGAGGCCGATAGCAAACCAGTGATGAGATATAGCGGAGAGCGTCCCATCAGCGTGCTTATCATTAGGATGATGCCCACAAACCAGACAATGATCTGGAACGTCTGAAGTATGCCTTTCAGCGAACCAGCCTTGTGCTCCTTCACATGTACGAAAATGTCGAAGATGCCACGCATAAACGCTGCAATGAAATAGCAGACGGCGAAGATGATATAGACCTGCAACAGACGCACCACAATCACCTCGAAGGATCCTTTGAGGGCGTAAGGCAAGGCTATCAGCATGATGACGGGAGGAACGATGTGAGAAAAGGAACGACATACACGCTCGGAGAGCAGGATATCATCCCATTGCGTCTCGGTCTGCTTGACGATCTTTTGTATGATGGGGATAACCGCATATTTGACAACAAAATAAGCGATGAATGAGACGACGATGATAATTAGCACAATCAGCAGTCTAATACCCCCAGAAAGGTGGGAACCATCAGAGCCGAGATTTTCGACAAGCCATTGTTCCATAAGGTCAATGAACAATTAACAAATAACAATTAATAATTTACAATTTGAGTGGTCCAAGCCAACATTAGAGCAAGCCCAAACCGCTCAAAAAGATGAGCAGAATACAGATAGGCGCGAAATAGCGGACAGCAAACAAGAACAGAGGGATATAGCCTCCACGATCGCGGCCAAAATTGGTGAGCGTGTCGTGCAACAACCGACGATCCATTCTCCAACCAAGAAAGACAGCCATCAATAGTCCACCAAGCGGCAAGATGAAGTTGGCAGTCACCTTGTCGAAGATATCGAACAACGACAGGCCCCAGAAGGTCAGGCTATCAGCAAACTCTGGGCAGAACGACAAGCAACAGCAGGTGCCAAGTACCAATGCTATCAACGTGACAATGACGACCGAACGGCGACGACTTACCTTCAACTGTTCCTGCAGAATGACAATGGGACACTCCATCATCGAGATGCTCGAAGTAAGTGCAGCAATAGCCAACAGAACAAAGAAGATGATGCTCCAAACGTAGCCGCCCGGCATCTGCACGAAGACACTGGGCAAAGTGATGAAGGCAAGACCTGGTCCTGCATCGGGTTGAATACCGTAAGCAAAGCAAGCAGGGAAGATGATGATGCCAGCCAAGATTGCAATGAGCGTATCGACGAGGCAGATGAAAAGCGAAGTCTTACCCATCTTCGTGCTATTGGGCAGATAGGAGCCGTAAATGAGCAGAGTGCCGACACCCATAGAGATGCTGAAGAACGATTGTCCCATAGCCGAAAGAATGACTTTACCCGTGATGCGGCTGAAGTCGGGATGAAACAGGAACTTAAGGCCATCGACAGCACCTGGAAGCAACAACGAATTGATGCAAAGCACCAACATCAGTGCACCCATAATGGGCATAAGGATGTTGGACCAGCGCTCAATGCCCTTCTGCACTCCTCCCATGAGAATCAGCATATTGAGTAGCACAAAGCCAGTCATATAAAGGAAAGGCAACCACGCTCCTTGAGAATAGGCACCGAAATCCTGCACCGTAAGTCGATCGAGCACCGACACCACCGTATAATGCAGCGTCCAACCTGCCACCACTGAATAGAATCCCACAATCATAAGCACACCCACGGCTCCAAAGAACCCAGTCACCCACCAATAAGTGCCAGGCGCCAGTCGGCGAAATGCGCCCACGGCATTACTGTGCGAGGCGCGACCCAAGGTGAGCTCGGCAAGCATCAGCGGTGTACCCAACATAAGCACACACAGCACATAGATCAAGAGGAAGGCTGCCCCTCCATTTTGGCCCGTTTCATAAGGGAAACGCCAAATGTTGCCGAGTCCGACAGCCGAACCGACAGCAGCCAGGATTCCACCCAACTTGGTTACAAATAACGCTCGTTCGTTACTCAACTATCAAATACTACTAAAAATGAATAATAAAAAATCAAAGCAGGCCCAAACCGCTCAGGAAGATAAGCAAGATGCAGATGGGCACTACCGTACGCAGCAGGATAATCAAAGGACGCAGATACCAGCCCGAATCATTGCGCCAATTGGTGATGGCATTGCGTATGATTTCCCGCTCGAGCCACCAGCCCACAAAGAGAGACGTCAAGAATGCACAGACAGGCATCATGTAACGTGCCGTGATATGATCGAGGAAATCAAAGAGTACATCACCATTTATCGTGAAGCCACTCCATATGCCCATCGACAGCGAACAGCCAATGCCAAGCAACAACGACCAGATGGCACTGATAATCACTGCACTTCGGCGCGATACATGGCACTCCTCCTGTAGGAACGAGATTGGCACCTCGAAAATGCTCATACAGGAGGTAAGACCTGCCAAGGTTACCAACAGGAAGAACAGCAAACCCATCACCCAGCCGAAAGGCATGGAGTTGAAGACCTGGGGAAGGGTGACAAAGACAAGTCCAGAACCCTCGCCGGGAGCCACACCGAACGAGAAACAGGCAGGGAAGATGACGATACCCGCAAGAATTGCAATAAGCGTGTCAAGACCTGCCACTTGAAGTGCTGTCTTGCCAATCTTTGTATTGTCGGAAAGATAGGAACCGTAGGCCACCATAATACCCATGGCCACCGAAAGGCTGAAGAAGGCCTGCCCCATCGCATCAATCCACGTGCGTCCACTCACCTTATCCCAATCGGGCACGAAAAGGAACTCCATACCCTTGCGGAATTCAGGAAGGAAGAAACTGTTACCCACAAGGATAAGAAGGAGCACGGCAAGGATAGGCATCATAATGTTCGAGGCTCGTTCGATGCCCTTCTGCACACCTCCAAGGAGAATAGCCACATTGATAATGATGGCCAAAACAGTCCACAAAAGTGGTTCAACAGGACTGCTGACAAAACTATGGAAGTCATCGCCATTCATCGTATTGGTCAGCGCCTGCCAAGTGGCATGCAAGGTCCAACCCGAGAGTACGACATAGAACCCCAGGATGAGACAAGCGACAAGCAACCCCAAGATGCCCACCAGATACCAATGCGTGCCGGGAGCGACCTTTCGGAAAGCTCCTACCACATTGCGATGGGCAGACCTGCCGATGCAGAACTCGGCAATCAGCAACGGCACACCCAATATCAATACACTGACAACATAGATGACCAGAAAGGCTGCACCACCATTCTGACCAGTCATGTAAGGAAATCTCCAGATATTACCGAAACCCACGGCAGAACCCACAGCGGCGGCCAAGGCACCTAGTCGAGTGCCAAATGTTGCGCGAGAGTTTCCGAGGTTGACTGTTGTTTTATTACTCATTTCAATAAGCTTTCCGACAAGAGATGAAAACACATAATAATGGCTGCAAAATTACCAAAAAAATTCGTTCCAAACAACAAAATGCATGAGAATATTGAAAAAAAGTGCGTTTTTTGATTGTTTTTTCGTGAATTATTTGCTTTAGTAGAAAAAAAAGTGTAATTTAGCGCCTCGAAAATCGCGTATTCGCGCGTATGTGAAGGAAAAATGAATATAGAAGGATATCACGTACCCGTAATGCTGAATGAATGTCTGGAAGGTCTCCAAATCCGCCCGGATGGCATTTATGTCGATGTCACATTCGGCGGAGGAGGACACAGCCGCGCCATCCTCTCAAAACTTGGCCCCAAAGGACATCTTTTCAGTTTCGACCAGGATCCTGATGCCGAACAAAACATCGGAGGTACGTCGGCAAACTTCACTTTCGTACGCTCCAACTTCCGCTATCTGAAGAACTGGATGCGATACTACGGCGTGGATCACATTGACGGACTGCTGGCCGACCTCGGTGTCTCAAGCCACCACCTCGATGATGCCGAAAGAGGCTTCGCTTTCCGTTTCGATGCTCCACTCGACATGCGAATGAATACGCGAGCCGGACGCACAGCAGCCGACCTGCTGGCCGAGGCCGATGATAAGGAATTGACGAGAATATTCACCCTTTACGGAGAATTGAAGCAGTCTCGACGCTTGGCACAAGCCATCGTCAAACGTCGTGCGCAGCAACCGATCCTCACCACGGGTGACCTGATGACGACCATCAAACCCCTGATCAGTCCGAAAGCCGAGAAAAAAGAACTCGCCCAAACATTTCAGGCCCTACGCATCGAAGTGAACCACGAGATGCAGGCCCTCGAAGAGATGCTGACGGCAGCTATCGGCCTTCTCAGACCGGCCACCGAAAAGCGCGCAGGTGGACGACTCGTCGTGATGACCTACCACAGCCTCGAAGACCGCATTGTCAAGAATGTGATACGTTCGGGAAAGGCCGATGGCGAGATTGAGAAGGACTTCTACGGAAAGATCATCGCTCCCCTCAAGGCCGTCAACAACAAGGTGATCGAAGCATCGGAAGAGGAGGTGGAACGCAATCCACGTGCACGTTCCGCAAAACTCCGCATCGCGGAGAGATTGGCAAACAAATAACTACACAAAGACTTTGGCAAAGAAATTCAACATCATCGACGAAGCAGGAAAGGTCATCAGCGATGACCAGAACCCGCTCTTCAGCAAGAAGTTCTACGAACAGCATTTCCAAAAGATTATTGTCGTGATTATTCTGCTGATAAGCTATATCCAACTTCGCTATGAATACGAGGACCACATCATCGCCATCGCCCGTCTGAAGAACGAGCGCAATGACGTGCGTTACACCAGCATCGAGAAATGGGGCGACCTGACACTTCGCAATCGCCCCGAAGTCATCAAACAAAAGGTGGCCGACAGTGATGTGAACCTAATCGAAAGTGACGAACCTGCAGTAATCATCAAATAAGCCATGGGGTTCCTAAAGAAACTTATCAACAAATATCTCTTAGGTTGGACGCCATCCTTCAGCACAAGGTTCGGCATCGTGCTGGGCGTACTGCTGCTTTACGTCCTGGCCATCATTGCATGTGCCACAAAAACCTTCATGGTGGATCGGCCTCATTACGAGCGGCTCGTCAGCAACCTGAAGCGCGACAGCGTCAGCATCCCGCAGATTCGTGGCGTGATCTACAGCGAAACTGGCGATATGATTGCCGCCTCAGCTCCCGAATACGATATCTTCTTCGACTTCCGCAACAAGGATCAGGAGTGGTACAAGACGATCTACGATTCGGTGAAGCATAAGAAGATTAGAATAACAGCCAAACTGCTGCCCAAGGATACGATGGAGTATTATTTTGGTTCCAACGGTCCTGCTGCACAATGGATGCACAAGCTCAACCCGAGGAAGACTGCTGCCGAACACGCCCTCGGCATGATGAAGGCTTATCGCGAAGGCAACCGTCGCTACCTTGCCCTGCGTAGAATCTCCTACCTCGAATACAAGGAACTCCGCAACAAGGCTCCATTCTTTTCGAAGAACCGCAACCACATCGGTATGTTCAGCGAAGACCGCCCCAACCGCAAGCGCCCCTATGGCGAGCGTCGTATGGCAGCCTCAACTATTGGTGGAGTATTCCCCACCGATACATTCCGTATCGTAAACGGTGTGCGCCGCAACATGAAAGGTCACGGGCGCAATGGCCTGGAGCAAACGTTCGACAGCCTGCTCAATGGCGAACCTGGCATCGGTTTCACTCAAAAGGTGAAACTCTATCGACAGACCATCGTCCAGCGAGAGCCTGTCGATGGCGCCGATGTCTATACCACTCTCGACATGGAGATGCAGCGCATCCTCGACTTCGAGCTCAACAAGCGCATCCTCGAACTGAATGCCGCAGGAGGTTGGGCCGCAGTGATGGAAACCAAGACCGGCAAGATCAAGGCCATCTCGAACCTGCAGCGTCGAGGCGACTACTGCGTCGAGGACTACAATCACTTTGTAATGGACCTCTATGACCCAGGCTCAACATTCAAGACTGTCAGTTACACGGTCCTCCTCGACGATGGAAAGATCACTCCCGATACTGAGGTGGATACTGGCAACACCCATGACCATCCTAGCTCATGGAATTATCATGGCAAGGAGATACGCGACGACCATCCTGTGGGCAAGGTGACAGCCGACGAAGCCATGGTGCAGTCATCCAACATTTCATTGGCCAAGCTTACGACAGGGGCTTACGACCGCAATCCGCAGCGTTATCTCGACCTCATCGATAAGATGAAGATCTTCGAGGACCTGCACCTCAACGTAGAGTTCCAGGGTGCCCAGCGTCCCCGTAACCGCAAGGTCGGTGATGCCACTTGGAGCAGGGTTTCGCTCGGACAAATCAGCTATGGCTACGAGACGCGCATCCCTGGTATGTATATGCTCAACTTCTACAACGCCATTGCCAACAATGGCAAACTGATGCGCCCATATATTGTGGACCGTGTTGTGAAAGACGGGCAGGTGCTCTACCATCGCGAACCCGAAGTCATCAATCCGAGCATCTGCAAGGATTCCACACTGAAGGCCGTACGCCATGCCCTCGAAGGAGTTGTTGAACACGGAACCGCTCATGGCAATTTATGGTTGCCAGGTGCTTATTCGAAGAAAGTGAAGATTGCCGGCAAGACAGGCACTGCTCAGCGCTATGCCAACGGTACCTACGTGGGAAATGGCCATTATGTCTCGTTCGCAGGATATTTCCCGGCTGACAATCCACAATATACCGGCATCGTCGTCATCGATGCACGTCCCGGTGGCAATTTCGGCCGTCCCGGCGGTGGCTATATGGCTGGACCCGTCTTCCGTAATTTTGCCGAGCAGGTTTATGCCAATAGCATTTACCTCACAGTGAACGACATTAAGCCCGATTCAGCCAATGTCGCCAATTACGGTATGTTTCCCAAGGCAAAACGCGGTCCTGAGCTGCCCACCCGGGAAGTAACCAACGAATTAGGTTTCGACAACGTGTTCGAAAAATTGGACGCTCGCTATGTGAATCTTAACAACGTGACACCAGGTATCGTGCCCGATGTTCAAGGTATGGGTGCCGCCGACGCGCTCTTCATGCTCGAGAATGCAGGTCTGCGTGTCAACGTCTCGGGGCTCGGTAAGGTCACAAGCCAATCGCTCGTTGCAGGTTCTTCATTTACCAAGGGACAAACCATCAGCATAACATTGAAATAACAAGTCTATATTATTGCCAAAATGAAACTCAGTCAACTTCTGGAACGCCTCTCCTACCAGTTTGAAGGCGCCAGAGCAAAAGATATCGAGATCAGCGCCGTCGTGACCGACAACCGCATAGTCACCCCAGGCGCACTCTTCATTGCCGTACATGGCGCTACCGTCGATGGGCACTCGTTCATTCCCCAGGCCATCGAGAGCGGGGCAGTAGCTATTGTGTGCGACAAACCATGGTGGGACGAACAAGGTCGCCAACTGGCGGCTTCGCTCGAAAATGCACCTGCTTTCATCGTTGTCGAAGATTGTAATCTGGCACGTGCTCTTCTTGCCGCTGCCTGGTACGGCTATCCGTCGGAACAGCTGACCCTCGTCGGTGTGACTGGCACCAACGGCAAGACCACCATCGCCACCCTTCTCTACAAGCTCTTCTCCAAGCTCGGATATCCCTGCGGACTGATTTCGACCGTATGCAACTACGTGATTGACCGCCCTGTCCACGCTTCCTTCACCACTCCCTATCCCGAGGAACTCAACAACCTGCTCCAGCAGATGGTCGATGCCGGTTGCGCCTTCGTCTTTATGGAGGTGTCTAGCCACTCCGTCGATCAGCAACGTATCGGCGGCCTGGACTTCGATGGCGGCATCTTCACCAATCTGACGCGCGACCACCTCGACTACCATAAGACGTTCGAGAACTATCTGCATGCCAAAAAGAGGTTCTTCGATGGTTTGAAGAAAGAGGCTTTTGCCATCACCAACCTCGACGATCGTAACGGTGAAGTGATGTTGCAGAACACCAAGGCTCGTCATCGCAGTTACAGTGTGCGCACCATGGCCGACTATACCACCCGGATTATCGAAGAGTCGTTCGAAGGCATGTCTCTCCTCATTGACGGACAGGAGGTGCAGACCAATTTCGTGGGACGCTTCAATGCCTCCAACCTCATCGCCGTCTATGGCGCAGCCTGCGAGATTCTGCAGAACGAGAATGTCAGGAAACTTACGGCAGGCATCACCCGACATGACCTGCTCGTCAAGATGTCGGAACTCATTCCCGTCAACGGACGATTCGAGTCCATCCGTTCGCCCAAGGGCTTTTCGGCCATCATCGACTATGCCCACACCCCCGACGCCTTGGTCAACGTGCTCGGCACCATCCGCGAGATTCTCGATGCAAAGGCCAAAGGCAAGGTCATCACCGTGGTGGGTTGCGGTGGCAATCGTGACAAGGGCAAGCGTCCCATCATGGCTCATGAGTCGGCCGTCCATTCCGATCGCCTCATCCTCACCAGCGACAACCCACGTTTCGAAGAGCCTATGGACATCCTCAACGATATGCAGGCAGGTCTCGACAGCGAGGAACTCCGTCAGAAGACCATCACCATCTGCGATCGTCGCGAGGCCATCCGTACGGCCGTTATGATGGCCCAGCCCGACGACGTCATTCTCGTGGCCGGCAAGGGACACGAAGATTATCAGATCATCAAGGGCGTAAAATACCACTTCGACGATCACGAAGTGGTACGCGAAGCCATGGGCCTGAATCCAACTGGTGAAAAATGATATAATTAACGAAACTACTAAACCCATCCTCTACTCAAGTGTTATACTACATCTTTCGATATCTCAACAACACCTTCGACCTGCCGGGAGCCGGCATGTGGAGTTATGTGTCGACACGTGCCATCACGGCACTCATCCTGGCACTGATCATCTCCATGTCGTTCGGTGAATGGTTTATCCGCTATATGCGTCGCAAGAACAGAACCGAAGCGCAGCGCAATCGTGAAATCGACCCTTATGGAGTCGAAAAGGTCGGTGTCCCCACCATGGGCGGCATCATCATCATCGTAGCCACCGTCGTTCCTTGCCTGCTGATGGGGCGTCTGCGCAACATCTATATGCTCCTGATGCTATTTACAACTCTTTGGCTCGGTATGCTCGGATTCCTCGATGATTACCTCAAGGGTCATAGCAAGCAATTCGATCGTATGCCCCGTCTGCTCAAGGCCATCAGCGAATTCAGCGGCGCCTCGCCTGCCTATCGCGAAAAGAACAAGAACGGTATGCGTCCCATCGTCAAACTGCTCGGGCAGGCGTTGCTCGGACTGGGTGTTGGTCTCACCCTATGGCTAGCTCCCGATGCTGTGATGCGCGAAGGCGGACATCTCATCAAGTCCACCCTCACCACACTGCCCTTTGTCAAGGACCACAACCTCGACTATGCGGGATTCTTCGAGTTCCTTGGCAGTTGGCAACAGGCAGCAGGCTGGATCTTCTTCGTCTGCGTTACCACCTTCATCATCATGGCAGTAAGCAACGGCTCCAACCTTGACGACGGTATGGACGGCCTCTGCGCTGGCAACTCGGCCATAATGAGCGTCGCGCTCGTCATCCTGGCATATTTCTCCAGCCATGCCGGCTTTGCCGACTATTTCAACATTATGAACATCCCAGGTTGTCAGGAACTGGTTGTCTTCGGCGCCGCGTTTGTCGGTGCATTGATTGGCTTCCTTTGGTACAATGCTTTCCCTGCCCAGGTCTTCATGGGCGATACGGGTTCACTGCCCATCGGTGGCATCATTGCAGTGATGGCCATCATCATCCGCAAGGAACTGCTCCTGCCCATCATCTGCTTCATCTTCCTCATCGAAAGCATTTCGGTTATGGGACAGAACTTCGTCGCACGCCGGGGCAATGCCATCGGCAAGAAGTATCGTTTCGTCAACCGCGCACCCATCCACGATGCATTCCGTCTGAAGACCGAGCAATTGACACAATTACGCTCTATGGACAAGATTATTTTGAAGTGGCCAAAGAGTTCGTTCCACGAGAACAAGGTGACCGCCCGCTTCTGGATTGTAACCATCATCCTGGCATCGTTTGCCATTATGACACTCAAGGTAAGATAATATAAAGCAATGAAAAGAATAGCCATCATAGGCGCCGGGGAAAGCGGCACAGGTGCCGCCGTCCTGGCAAAAGTTAAAGGGTTCGACGTATTCCTCAGCGATATGTCGCCCATCAAGGACAAATACAAGGCGTTGCTCGAGCAGTACCAGATTCCCTACGAGGATGGACATCCTCACACCGAGGAACTCATCCTCAATGCCGACGAGGTAATCAAGAGCCCAGGCGTGCCTCTCACTGCCCCGCTCATCGTCAAACTCATGCAGCAAGGCACACCCATCATCTCCGAGATTGAGTTTGCGGGTCGATACACTGATGCGAAGATGATCTGTATCACCGGCTCCAACGGCAAGACCACGACCACGATGATGACCTACCACATCCTCAAGTCCAGCGGTCTCAATGTCGGACTGGCAGGCAACGTAGGCAAGTCGCTTGCCTTGCAGGTGGCCACCGAGCACTTCGACTACTATGTCATCGAGTTGTCGAGTTTCCAGTTGGACAACATGTACAAGTTCCGCGCCAACATCGCAGTGATCATGAACATCACTCCCGACCATATGGATCGCTACGACCACGAGATGCAGAACTATATCAACTCGAAGTTCCGCATCGTCCAGAACCTCACCTCTTCCGATCATGTCATCTATTGGAATGGCGACAAGACAGTAATGCGAGAACTCGAACGCCGTCTGCACGCTCCATTAGGAGGCGAAGATTATACGGGCACCAACAACGAGCGCCCTGACTTGCAGGCTGCCGATGGCTCCCGGTTATATCCCTTCAGTGGACACATCGAACCGCTCAAGGCACAGCTTGTCCCGTTCACAGGATTGACCTTGAAGCAGATGGGCAACCGTCCCCTCGTCCCTGGTGCTTACGTCAAGGACGGCAACCTCGTCATCAATGTCCTCGATGCTGCCCTTTCGGCCGACACCACCGAGATTCCGCTCGACGAACTGCCTCTGCCTGGCCCGCACAACCTCTACAACACGATGGCGGCAACGCTCTCTGCACGCCTCAGCGGTATTCGTAAGGACGCCATACGCCGAGCCCTCGCCACTTTCAAGGGTGTCGAACATCGTCTCGAAAACCTTGGTTACGTCGATGGCGTGGAATACGTCAACGATTCAAAGGCCACCAATGTGGACTCCTGCTGGTACGCACTCGAGTCGATGAAGAAGCCTACCGTACTCATTCTAGGCGGCAAGGACAAGGGCAACGACTACACGCAAATCGAGCAACTGGTGCGCGACAAGTGCACAGCCCTCGTCTATATGGGACTGCACAACGAGAAGCTCCACGCCTTCTTCGATGGCATGGGCAAACCTGTAGCCGATGCCCTTTCGATGCGCGAGGCCCTCGAAAAATGCCGAGCCTTCGCCCGTCCCGGCGATGTCGTGCTGCTTTCGCCATGCTGTGCCTCGTTCGACCTGTTCAAGTCGTACGAAGACCGCGGCGACCAGATGAAGGCCATCGTCAAGGAATGGCAACAGCAATAACAATCATCTTTTTCAAAAAATATATTGTCGAATGCAAGAACAAGACACTGCCAACGTCGAAACAAGTAGCCAATATGACTTCTTGGGCAGCATCATGAGAGGCGATTACTGGATATGGGGTATTTACATATTCCTGTTTTGCATCTCTGTGGTCGAAATTTTCAGTGCCACCAGCCAGCTCACCTTCCGGGGGGGCTACGCCAGTGACCCTGCGGTTCGCCATGTCACCTTCCTGCTGGCCGGCGCCGTCTTCCTGCTTATTTCGCAGAGCATGAGCCTTTCCGCCATCCGTGCTTGGGACAAACTCATCTATTTCTTAGGATTCTGTCTCTGCATCACCACCATCTTCGTGGGTACGGAGCAGAAGGGCGCTGCTCGTTCCATCGCCGGACTCCAGCCTGTCGAACTTTGCAAACTCGGTGTCACGATGGTGCTCTGCGCCCTCGTCACAGCTCGCGATGCCACGTTCCATATCATCCCGTTTTTCCGCACCCGCACACCGATACGCCGATTCTGGACCTATCTGCTCATCATCGGTCTGGTGGCTCTTCCCATCGCCACGCAGAACCTTTCGAGTGCCCTCATCATCTGTATGGCATCGTTCGGCATCATGTTCCTGGGCGGTGTCAACGGACGTTACCTTTGGGGGACCATCATCGTTGCCGTCATCGTTGCCGTCATCGGCTTGGCTGCCCTGCGTGTCGTCTATGAGACCCATGGTGGCGAACGCAATGCCCGAACCGCCGAGATGGAACAGGCCGAAAGCGGCATCGCCAACAGCAAGGTCCTGGGCCGTGTCATCACATGGTCCAACCGCATCTACGACCATTCCGGCAAGCCTCTTTGGGAAGAGGATATCAATGGCAAGAAGAGCCAGGAGATCTATTCCCACATGGCCATTGCCAACAGTTATCCGTTCGGACGCTTCATCGGCAACAGCAAGATGCGTGATTTCCTCCCCGAAGCGTTCTCCGACTATATCTTTGCCATCATCTTCGAAGAGGGTGGCCCGGTTATGGCAACCCTTGTGCTCTTGCTCTATCTCACCCTCTTCATCCGATGTTATGTGCTGTCGCGACGCACCGAGAGTCCTTACATTCGGCTTATGATGTTAGGCCTGCCGCTCATTATAGTAATCCAAGCTCTCATCCATATTGGTGTCTGCACCGGGGCGATGTTTGTCACAGGACAGCCCCTACCACTCATCAGTCGTGGTGGTTCGAGCATCATCGGTACGAGCATCTCCTTCGGCATCCTCCTTGCCTTGAGCCGCCTCATCCGTCAGGAGCAGCAGGAGCGTGCCGAACTGGAAGCCGAAACAGCCTCCCTCTCTGAGAATGCATTATCCGTTAACATAAATACCGAAACAGAATGAAATACCTCATTAGCGGTGGTGGCACGGGTGGCCACATCTTTCCCGCTGTCTCAATAGCCAATGCCATCCGCAAGGCGCAACCCGATGCCGAGATACTCTTCATCGGAGCCTTGGGCCGTATGGAAATGGAAAAGGTGCCTGCCGAAGGCTACAAGATTATCGGACTACCGGTGCGCGGCTTCATCCGTCCGCTCTTCCATCCCGGCAACCTCATGGTGCTGTTCGACCTGTGGAAGAGCATTCGTCAGGCCAAGCAGATCATCCGCGACTTCAAACCTGATGCCGCTGTCGGCGTGGGCGGTTATGCCAGTGCAGCAGCCTTGAAGGCCGCTGCTGCGCTTCACGTGCCCTATATCCTGCATGAGCAGAACGGATTTGCGGGTGTCACCAACCAGAAACTGGCCAACGATGCGCGTCGCATCTGCGTAGCTTATCCCGGCATGGAGCGTTTCTTCCCCGCTGATAAGATTGTCGTCACCGGTAATCCTGTGCGCCAGGCCCTCCTCGAGTGCACGTCCACTGTCGAAGAGGCACGCCGTGCCTTTGGGCTCGACCCCAATCGGCCCACCATCTTCGTCACTGGCGGCAGTCTAGGCGCCCGCAGCATCAACAATGCCATCTGCGCCGGACTCGACCAGTTCCAGAAGGCTGGTGTGCAGGTGCTCTGGCAGACGGGCAAGGCCGATGGCGACAAGTGGGAACGCGCCGTAGCTGCCATGCACCCAGTGGGTGCCGATGGTTCTCCCGAACCTGTCCTCATCCATCCCACTGTCTTCGTGAAGGACATGGCGCAAGCCTATCGTGCCGCCGACATCGTCATCTCACGTTCGGGTGCCGGTGCCGTCAATGAGGTCAGTCTTATCGGCAAGGCCGCGATCTTCGTTCCTCTACCTACAGCAGCCGAAGACCATCAGACGGCCAATGCACGCTCCCTCGCCGACCGCGATGCCGCCATACTCATCCCCGACAAGGAGGCTCCTGCCCGACTTGTCAGCGAAGCCATCCAGCTGGTCGGCGACAAGCAGCGCATCGCCACGATGGAGCAGAACGCCCATGCCATGGCACACTTCGGAGCTGCCGATGCTGTGGCAGCGATTGTAATCCAAGAAGCCAAGAACAAATGAAATCCATATACTTCGTAGGCGCCGGCGGTATTGGCATGTCCGCCCTTGAGCGCTATTTCAATGCCAACGGATACAAGGTGGGCGGCTACGACAAGACGCCCTCTCCACTCACCGATGCCCTCATCAGCGAAGGCATCGACATTCATTTCGAAGACAATATCGATGCCGTTGATCCTGCATTCAAGGATCCTGCCACGTGCATTATTTGCTATACGCCCGCTATCCCTAAGAACCATGGCGAGCTCTGTTGGTTCCAGCAGAATGGCTTTCAGGTGATGAAGCGCAGCCAGTTGCTCGGCATCGTCACGCGTCAGAAGCGCGGACTCTGTGTAGCTGGCACCCACGGCAAGACCACTACCAGTTCGATGATAGCCCATCTGCTCAAGCAGAGCCATGTCGATTGCAACGCCTTCCTCGGCGGCATTCTCAAGCCCTACGACAGCAACCTCATGCTTAGCGACAAGAGCGACCTGGTAGCCATCGAGGCCGATGAATTCGACCGTTCGTTCCACACGCTCTCACCCTACATGGCCGTCATCACCTCGTGCGATCCCGACCACCTCGACATCTACGGCACCGAAGAGGCTTATCGCGAGTCGTTCGCCCATTTCACCGAACTCATCCGACCTGGAGGCCTGTTACTTAAGCATCGTGGCATCAAGGTCGATTGCCGGCCGAATGCCGAAGTGCGCTATGCTGAATACGACGTCGTGCCTGATACTTCGGGGCTCGATGATAGCGAACTCCCCGACTTCTTTGCCACCAATGTCCGCATCGGTAATGGTACCATCCTCTTCGACTTTGTCATCAAGGAGGGACAACACATCTTCCGCGACCTCGAACCCGGTGTCCCCGCACCCATCAATGTGGACAATGCCACAGCAGCCCTCGCCATCTGTTGGCTCAATGGCTGCACCGAAGATGAACTGCGCAAGGGATTGAAGAGCTTCGGCGGAGCCAAGCGTCGCTTCGACTTCTACATCAAGCGCCCCGACCTCGTCGTCATGGACGACTATGCCCATCATCCCGACGAGATCCGTGCATCGCTCCATTCCGTACGACAGCTCTTTGCAGGGCGTCACCTGACCCTCTGCTTCCAGCCTCATCTATACAGTCGCACCCACGACCTGGTCGATGGCTTTGCCTCGGCGCTCGCCATCCCCGACCGCACTATTCTCCTGCCCATCTATCCGGCACGCGAGCAACCCATGCCAGGTGTCACCTCGCAGTGGCTCCTCGACAAGATTGACAGTCGTGACAAGTCGTTGGTCGAAATATCCGCCCTTGTCCCCCATCTCGTCGCGCTCCGCAAGGCCCACCAGCTCGATGTCCTCGTCATGATGGGTGCCGGTGTCGACATCGAGCGCCTCGTTGCTCCCGCCACCGAAGCCCTCCGTTCTCTTTGAACCGCCCCTCTCTTTTCTGTCAATGCCGCAGCCATCCATGGCTGCCACATATATTAATACATAAATATGGTCAAAACCATCTTCAAGGCAATAGGCATCACCCTCCTCTTAGGCTACCTGCTGGGAGCCGGCTACCTCTATGGCTTCTGGCGCAACGAACCCCGCTATCGTGGCATACTCATTACCATCGACTATCCGAGCGACGATGCCCACTTCGTCACGGAGGCCAGTATTCGCCAGCTCGTCGAAGGCAAGCCGGGATTCCGCTTCAAGGGCAAGCCATACTCCGAGGTCAATACTCTTGAACTTGCCAAGTACATCGAGGAAAAGAACCGTCTGGTGCGCCATGCTTCGTGCTATCACACGCCCGATAGCCTTCTGCGCATCGACATCGAACAGCGCAATCCCATCATGCGTGTCAAGAGCTCGACGCTTGTCAATGCCGGCGACGGACACTCCATGTCCGATTTCTACATCGATCGCGATGGCGCCATGATGCCTGCCCAGTTTGGCACAGCCATCCAGTTGCCTCTCGTCACGGGCTTTGTCAAGACACGCCATATCCAGCCCCTCCACGACTTCGCCCTCTTCCTAAAGGGCGATGACTTCTGGTCGGCCGAAATCACGCAGATCTATATTCGCGAAAACGGTGATGCCGAACTCATCCCGCGAATCGGTGACCACACCATCCTCATCGGTTCGTTCGACGACACCCAGCAAAAACTCGATAATGTACGTACATTCTACGACAAGGTCCTCACCCGCAAGGGCTGGAACTTCTACAAAACCATCAACGTCAAGTTCCATGGCCAGGTCGTAGGAGAAAAATAATCCTTTCGAACCCCTCTTAACCCTTCAGAACTCTTCTTAACCCTTTCCCCCTCCATGTCCACCCTTACCTGTGCCATCCAGTTAGGCTCTTCACGCATCTTGGCCATCGCAGCCGAGAAGGATCTGTCGAACGGAACCCTCACCAATATACAGATCGAGAGCGAGGTTTCGTCCGACTGCATCAGCCATGGCCGTATTGTCAATATCGAAAAGACGGCCATGCACATCCGCGCTCTCATACAGAAACTCGGCAATCGCATGCGCACCCCCATCGCCGCAGCTTATGTCGGCGTAGGCGGCATGTCGCTCCATTCACTTGTTCAGCAACCATCGGTCAAGATTCCCGACTACGACGTGCTCAACTCCCAGCCCATCAGTGACAACCAGCATCAGCTCATCGTTGGTGAGAAACGCATCCGTGAGTCCATCCGTGCCGCCATGGACCGCGCCGGCATCCGCATCGTCGATATCATCGTCCTACCCATCGCCACAGCCAACATTCTCACAAGATCCGAACGCCAGGATGGTTGCATCCTTGTCGATATGGGTGCTGGCACTACCACCGTCTCCATCTACAAGGACGGTGAACTCAAGCACCTTGCCGTCATTCCATTGGGTGGCGAATGTGTCACATACGACATACTGTCGGCAGGCTGCAACTACGACGATGCCGAGCGCATCAAGCGCGACTGGAGCGATGTCTCGCTGGAGGTGACACCCGAATCTCCCGCAGGAAACGCTCCCAGCGCCATGTTTGCCGAAAGGGCGCTCCCCATCCCGCAGAGCAAGCTCAACAACATCGCCCTCTGCCGCTATGAGGAGATTGCCGCCAACATCGAACATCAGATCGAAGCATCAGGCTTCAAGGACAAGCTCGACGCAGGCTGTATCCTCACTGGTGGTGCTGCCTCTCAGAACGGCATCACCACTCTCCTGTTGCGTCGCCTTTCCATCCCGCAGGTCGAAATCCGTGCCTCTCACGTGCCCGCCCTGTTGAACAGCGACCGTAAACCAGATCTCACCAACCTCCTGTCTCTCCTCTCATTCTGCACCGAGGACTGCCAGGCACCCAAAGTTACCCCTGTGGTCGAGACGCCACGTCCGACACCTGTCACTCGTCCCGTTACTCCTCCACAAACTGCTCCTACCGACGACAACGAGCCAACGCTCGAAATCCCCGATCGCGAGCCCGAAAACGAATCGGTAGAGCAACCCGAAACCACATCCCAGCCGAAGTCACAATCCCAGCGCGAGAAGGAAACCGAAGAGGAGGTACGTCCCTCCACCACCTTTGGCGAATTCGTCGGACGCTTCGTCAAGGATCTTTTCACTGGTCAGAAATAATTTAACATTCAGCATATATGGAAAATCAGAACGATATCAACAATGCAGCTCTCGAGTTCGATTTCAAGCCTACCCAAGAGAACCACTCCATCATCAAGGTGGTCGGTGTAGGTGGCGGCGGCTCCAATGCCGTCGAGCATATGTATGAAACCGGCATCGAGGATGTCTCATTCCTCATTATTAATACAGACAAGCAGGCACTCGAAGGCTCCAACATCCCCAACAAGCTCCTCATCGGCGAAAAAGGACTCGGTGCAGGTGCCAAGCCTGAAATCGCTCGCAACTTCGCCGAGCAGTATGCCGACACCATCCGCCAGGCTTTGTCCGATGGCACCGAGATGGTCTTCATTACCGCAGGTATGGGTGGCGGAACAGGTACCGGTGCCGCACCCATCGTGGCACAGATCTCCCACGAACTCGGCATCCTCACCGTCGGCATTGTCACAATCCCGTTCAAGTTCGAAGGCAAGAAGAAGATCCTCATGGCGCTCGAAGGTGTAAAGTCCATCGAAAAGTGGTGCGATGCCCTTCTCGTGGTCAACAACAATCGCCTCATCGACATTTACCCCGACCTCAACTTCGGCAACGCTTTCAGCAAGGCCGACGATACGCTCACCACTGCCGCCAAGTCCATCTCCGACATCATCAACAAGCGCGGATACATCAACCTCGACTTTGCCGATGTCTCCACCACCCTCCGCAACGGTGGCGTGGCACTCATCTCCACCGGTAGCGCCAACGGCGAAAACCGCCTCAGCAAGGCCATCGAGGCAGCCAAGACGTCCCCACTTCTTCAGGACAACAAGATCACCGATGCCAAGCACCTGCTCTTCGAACTCTGTTTCAGCCACCAGAACCCAATCTCCATGGCCGAGATCGCCGAGATGAACCATTTTGTCGATGGCCTCAACAGCGACATCGAAGTTATCTGGGGTGCCATGTACGATGACGACCTTGGTGAGGATGTGCGCATCATCCTTCTTGCCAGCGGCTTCGCCATGAACCACAACACCGGCGACATCATCGTCGGTGCCCAGCTCGAGGACAAGGTCAAGGAACTGCAGCAGCAGTTGCGTGCAG
>Ga0310695_10000487_pt1 | contig 103394 bp, 61 predicted proteins | sample RumenRJG_04DNA_FD_203882 | JGI IMG/M metagenome (GOLD analysis project Ga0310695, IMG submission 203882) | Bovine rumen microbial communities from Lethbridge, Alberta, Canada - RJG_04 (v2) (version 2) | ecosystem: Host-associated > Mammals > Digestive system > Stomach > Rumen | place: Canada...
CCAAGATGAAAGCCTTCAGGTCATGCCTGAAGGGAATAAGGGATATACCCTTCTTTTTCTATAGATGTGTTACTGTCTTTGGTTAGGCAGCGGCATCTGCCCGCCACGGACAATCCCCCTTGGGCCTGATCTTTCAGGAAAAGCCAACTTAATGAGCGAATTGAAACAGCTTACCGTTGGAGGTTATTTTGTTGATAAAAACATAAAATTCAAAACCCCTATCTCGGGGTTAAATTTTCATGGCTCGACAGCTACTGCAGATCCTTCTACCACCAATGTCACATTAGAAGTTATGAATTTTGGAACGGATGGTAATACTGTCTTATTTACAATTAATTCCACTTCAGGTGAAAAAACAATATCAACTTTATCATGGAGTGGAGAAGACGTTCATGTGGTTCCTCATCTAGAAAATGGCACAGAAATCATAGCTGTTACCAAAGGAGAGAAACCGGTCGCAGCTTTGTTAAAAGCATCTGGATCATGGTATGGTGTAATCCAAGATTCAGAGGGGGGAGTGAAAGAGCTCTACAGGGGTATGACTAGGGCTGAAGTTGAAACTTTAACCCAGCAATTAGGTTTAAGTAAGTTCAAATTATCAAACAAAACTTCTCTTTACGAAGTATACTCTCTTTATTGGCTTGACATGCAAAAGCAATATAATATATTTGGAGATTATAAATACAATATGAGAAATGATAAAAAATACGGAGATTTTTATTATAACTCAACAGGAAAACTTATAAAATGGCTTATATACTAAACATGGATTGAATATTAGTTGAGAGAGTTCCCTTCACTTCTGTACAAAAGTGCGCACAGACTATTAAATAATAGACTCTGGCAAGTATTAAAGACATCGTGCAACAGGAAGGCTCTTTCGTGCGGGCCTATGAGCGAAACGTGTGGCTGCTGTGGCATAAATGATTGGGCCATTGAACATCGCGGCGCGGGGGATGAAATTTAGAACACCACTCTGCAAATCTCCCTTTTAGGGCATTATATCGGGCGGAAACATTAAAAAAAGTCAAGTTTCCGCCCGATATGTTTTTGGATTCAGGAGTCATCTTTAAGACTATTCCCGTTGTTTATACTGAACGCATTTCAGTGTGAATTGTTCTATAATAAAGACAAAATCGATGCTTTGATCACTATTTATGGCTAAATGTTCAACCCAAAGAACAAATTGTTGACCAAAATGTTTTGCAGACTGAACATATTTAACTATCTTTGCACCCGATAATGTAATTGAGCAAGGAAATGGAAACACTGATTAAGCGACATCTGAACAGGATGCAGACTGTAAAACTCGATTTTGTCAGAAGTATGATGAATGAAATCGATTGGGACGAACGTCTGTTGATGATTAAGGGACAAAAGGGCGTTGGCAAGACAACGCTAATGACCCAGCGCATTCTGCAGGAGTTTGGCCCCACGAACACTACAGATGTGCTGTATGCCAGCCTGGATAATATCTACTTCAGCACGCACGGTCTTTTGGACTTCATCGAACGATTCCATGCGCAAGGCGGGAAATATCTTTTCCTGGATGAGGTGCATAAATACAAAGGATGGAGTCTGGAAATTAAGAATGCATACGACGAGTTTGAAGATATGCATTTCGTGCTGAGCGGCTCGTCGCTGGTCAAACTTATTGATGGAGAGGCGGATTTGTCACGCCGTTGTATCACATACATCATGCAGGGGCTTTCGTTTAGAGAGTACCTGCGAATGTTCTATCAGAAAGATTTTCGAAAGAGAACACTCCGTGAGATTCTTACAGACGGAAACAGCCTGTGTGCTGAGGTCAATGCACTGCTGCGTCCGTTACCACTTTTTTCAGAGTATCTGCGCTATGGTTACTATCCTTTCCTGAAAGAGGGCCAAAGTAATTACTACGTACGCATTGAAAATATCGTTAACACAGTTATTGAAGTGGAACTGCCACAGCTGAGGAAACTGGACGTAGGCAATATCCGAAAGGTGAAATCGCTTTTGGGAATCCTTTCCTCAGGCGTTCTCTATACGGTGGATACCGTGAAGCTGTCGTCAATGGCGGAAATCTCACGAAACAGTTTGTTGCAGTACCTGCAGAATCTCAGTGAGGCTCGGTTGATTCAATTGCTCTATTCTGATGTTACGAACGTAAAACGACTACAGAAACCAGACAAGATCTATTTGGAGAACACCAACATGCTGCACGCCCTCACCAGCACGCAAGTTAATGAGGGTACGGAGCGCGAGGTGTTTTTCATTAACCAGTTGTCAGCAGCCCATGTGGTGGAATACAGCAAGACTTCTGCCGACTTTACCATCGATCATCAGTACACGATTGAAGTTGGCAGGCGCTCCAAGGACGGCAAGCAGATTGCAGACGTGGTCAATAGCTTCATCGCCTCAGCCGACGAAGAGTATGTCTTGGGTAACAAAATCCCCCTCTGGCTTTTCGGTTTTCTGTATTAGATAATTCAAGTTTCGCTTGTACTAATTATCTGATAATGAGTGTCACTTCGTGACAGAAATCTAGCAAATCTTTTCAAATCTTCCAAAGCAGATTTGTTTGATTTGTTCAGATTTGAAGGATTTCTCGCCGTAGGCGACTAAAAATCAAGGCTTTCGCATGCTTGCGAAAGTTGAGTTAGATAAGCGACTCCATTTATGAGCAACGTCAAATCGCTCTCTTATGGCATCGTCTCGGGCGGAAACATGAGTAAAGTCAGGTTTCCGCCCGAGATGTTTTTTGCGCGTGGTGGGGCGTCGGATATTGTTAAAGGGTGTAAAATTATTGTTTTTCGATAAAATTTTTCTGAAAAAGTTTGGTTGGTATCAGAAAAATATATACCTTTGCATATCGAAAGTCGATAAAAGAATCAAATAAATCAATAACGTGAGCTTATGAAGAAGAGACTGAACGTGCTGTGCGTGCTGGTGTTTGTTGTCATCGGCATCGGGTTTATGCCCTTCGTCTATTGGATGGCGGTCGGCATGAAGGCCGGCTACGAGAGTTCGCCCGAGCGTGTCACGGACATCGATGCCGTGATGAATGCTGAGACGGTCCGCCTGATGCCCGTCGGCATCAGTCATCTCGAGCACGGAACCATCCGCAACGACGTGACGGGCGAGCAGGTGGCGCTGTGGCCGCAGAACGTTGCCGTCAGTGCCGGCGTGGACTATCCCGGGTGGTACGACGTGGTCAATACGCTGGCCACGGTGCTCGGCGTCGTGGCCGTCATCGTGGTCGTCGTGTTGTTCCTGAAGCTCATCCTGAGGGTCAACCGCGGCTGTGTCTTCGAGTGGCGCAACGTGAGGCTGCTGCGCTGGCTGGGTGGCATCCAGCTGGCTGCGAGCATCGTCGTCACGCTGCTGCAGATCTATGGCGCCAGCGTGGTGAGCGGCCAGTTTCGCGTCAGCGGCTATGCGACTGACTATTTCAGCTATGTCTCCGTGCTGGAGCTCAGCATCGGCATGGTGGCGCTCATCGCGGCCGAGATCTTCGCCATCGGGCTGAAGATGAAGGAGGAGCAGGAGCTGACGATTTGAATGATGAATGATGAGTGATGAATGATGAGTGAAAAGTGAAGAATGAAGAATGAATGGGAAAGATAATCGTTAACTTGGACGTGATGATGGCGCGACGCAAGATGTCGCTGGGCGAGCTGGCCGAGCGCATCGACCTGACGCCGGCCAACCTCTCGATATTGAAGACGGGCAAGGCGCGGGCCGTGCGCTTCACGACGCTCGAGGCCATCTGCCGCGAGCTGCAGTGCCAGCCTGGCGACCTGCTGGAATATTGCGAGGAGGGGAGTGAAAAGGAATGAAGGGAGAATGAATAAGGTATAAAAAAACATTAATATTAACCCGAGTGTGGCACATGTTGACGGAAAAAGCCGTAACTTTGCAGCCATTAACTCACAAATTCAAACAACAATGAAATTCAAGAGATTGCTTCTCTCGGCCGCGATGCTCTGCATGGGCACCGTTGCCATGGTGGCACAGGAAATGCAGATGCCGCCGATTCCCGTCGACCCCGAGGTTCGCATCGGTAAGCTCGACAACGGACTGACCTACTACATCCGCCACAACGAGTGGCCGGAGAAGGTGGCCAACTTCTACATCGCCCAGCGCGTCGGCGCCATCCAGGAGGACGACACGCAGCGCGGACTGGCCCACTTCCTGGAGCACATGGCCTTCAACGGCTCGGAGAACTTCCCTGCCGAGCCGGGCAAGGGCATCATCGACTTCACGCGCCGTCTGGGCGTGGAGTTCGGCTCCGACCTCAATGCCTATACGGCCATCGACAAGACCGTCTATCGCGTCTGCGACGTGCCCGTCAGCAAGGGCCAGGCCGCACTCGACTCCTGCCTGCTGATCCTCAAGGACTGGTCGAACGGACTGAGCCTCCTGCCCGCCGAGATCGACAAGGAGCGCGACGTCGTGCACAACGAGTGGCGCATGGGCGAGAGTGCCTCGCAGCGCATGATCACGCGCGCCCTGCCCAAGATGTATCCCGGCTCGAAGTATGGCGAGCGCATGCCCATCGGCCTGATGTCGGTCATCGACAGCTTCCGCCCCGAGACGCTCCGCGCCTATTATAAGAAGTGGTATCGTCCTGACAACCAGGCCGTCATCATCGTCGGCGACGTCGACGTCGACCACATCGAGGCCAAGGTGAAGGAGCTCTTCAGCGGCATCAAGGTGCCCGAGGGCGCTGCACAGGTGGTGCCCGAGGAGGTGCCCGACAACGACGAGCCCATCTTCATCTTCGAGAAGGACAAGGAGCAGCAGATGAACCAGATCATGGTCTTCATGAAGCACGACGCCACGAAGCCGGCCGAGAAGGCCACGATGGACTACCTCTTCGAGGTCTACATCAAGAGCGTCATCGCCCAGATGATGAACGCCCGCTTCCGCGAGCTGGCCGAGGACCCCGACTGCCCGTTCCTCATGGCCAACGGTGACGACGACGACTATCTGCTGGCCAACACGAAGGCCGCCTTCCAGATGCTGGGTGTGCCCAAGGAGGGCCGCGACATGGAGACGCTGACGGCCCTGTTCCGCGAGGCCCGTCGCGTGGCCAAGTTCGGCTTCACCGCCACGGAGTATGAGCGCGCCAAGGCCGACTTCCTGAGCTCGCTCGAGAAGCAGTACACCAACCGCGCCAAGATCACTAACCATCAGTTTGGCAACGAATACACTGACCACTACCTGACCAACGAGCCCATCCCCTCGATCGAGATGCTCTATCAGCTGATGAACCAGATTGCCCCCAACATCCCCGTTGAGGTCGTCAACCAGGTGCTGCCCCAGATGATCACCGACCAGGACAAGAACCTCGTCGTCATGGAGTGGGCACGCGAGGCCGACGGACTCAGCTATCCCACTGAGGACGACATGAAGGCCGCCATCGCCAAGGCCCGCAGCGAGGAGCTCCAGGCCTACGTCGACAACGTCAAGAACGAGCCCCTCATGACCCAGATGCCCACGCCCGGCAAGATCAAGAAGGAACAGGCCGGCAAGTTCGGCACCAAGGAGCTGAAACTCTCCAACGGCGCCACCGTTATCCTCCTGCCCACCGACTACAAGGACGACCAGGTGCTGCTGCAGGCCTACGCCCTGGGTGGCAAGAGCCTCTTCGACGCTGCTGACTACACCAACCTGAAGGTCTTCGACCAGGTCATCGGCATCTCCGGCATCGGCAACTTCTCCAGCACTGAGCTCTCGAAGGCACTGGCCGGCAAGGAGGTCAACGCCGACGCCTCGATGGGCATGACCCGCCAGTACGTCACGGCTCACTCCACGCCGAAGGACCTCGAGACCATGTTCCAGATGATGTATCTCTACTTCACCTCGATCAACAAGGACGAGAAGCAGTTCAACAACTTCATGACCCAGATGGAGATGGCCCTGAAGAACAAGGGACTCTCGCCCGACGCCGTCTACAGCGACTCGCTGACTGCCACCATCTACGGCCACAACCCGCGCTTCAACAACATCCAGGTGGACGACCTCAAGGACATCAGCTACGACCGCATCCTCGAGATCCACAAGGACCGCTTCAAGAACGCCTCGCAGTTCACCTTCGTCATCGTAGGTAAGTTCGACGAGCAGACCATACGGCCCTTCATCGAGCAGTACATCGCATCGCTGCCCGGCAAGGGCAAGCCCGACAGCTTCCGCGACGTCCGCACCATGGCCGAGGGCAAGGTGCGCAACGCCTTCCACACCGACAACGAGACCAAGGCCATGGACGTCATCGTATGGAGCGCCAAGGCTCCCTACACGCTTGAGAACGAAGTGCTCCTCGAGGCTGCCGGACAGGTGCTCTCGATGATCTACCTGAAGAACATCCGCGAGGAGGAGAGCGCTGCCTACTCATGCGGCGCCGGCGGCTCGTTCAACCTCAGCGGACGTGAGCCCATCGCCATGCTCCAGGCCTACTGCCCGATGAACCCCGACAAGCAGGACATCGCCGTCCGTCTGCTCCACGAGGGCATCGCCGACTGCGCCAAGCAGATCGACGCCGAGCAGCTCAGCCAGGTCAAGGAGGCCATGCTCAAGCAGGCCGACATCAGCTTCAAGAACAACCAGTTCTGGGTGAACACGATCACGACGTGGCGCGACTACGGCGTCGACTCCTACACCGACTACAAGAAGACCGTCGAGGCCCTCACGACCGACAAGCTCGCCGCCTTCTTCCGCGACGTCATCCTCGCCAGCGGCAACGAGATCGAGGTCATCATGACGCCTGAGAAGAAGTAATCAGAAAAAACTCTCTACAAAGATAATTCAGCGCCGGTGAACACTCGTTCATCGGCGCTGAATTATATTTCGGCGCCGCCGAATACTATTTCAGCGCCGCTGAAATAGTAATATGTTCTGAAATAATTTGCAATGTTGGGGAAAAATTCGTAACTTTGCACCATCAATATCATCAACCATAAGAGACAGACACATGATGAAGAAACTGTTAATTCTGGCAGCAGCCTGCCTGATGGCTGCCGTCGGCGTGCAGGCACAGGTGATGAAGGCCGCCGACCTGGAGAAGTATGCTAAGGAGCGCTACGGCGACAAGTGGCTCGACGCCGCCATGAACCTCGCCAGCCAGCTGACGCTCGACAAGAACGACAACCTCACCTACCAGGAGGTCATCGAGGCCGCCGGCAAGACTAAGGAGCAGCTGTACGTCGCCCTCAACTACTGGGCCACCGCCACCTTCCCCCCGTCGGCCAACGGCCAGACCGCCATCACGCTCAACGACAAGGAGACCGGCTGCATCATCATCACGTCGACCATCCCCGACATCGTCGAGCACATGGGCACGCTCAACAAATACTCCGTCAGCATCACACCCATCATCCGCCTCGACATCAAGGAGGGGCGCGTGCGCGTCACCTACACCGTGCAGAGCTACGACGTGCTGGCCGACGTCAGTGGCGGATGGCTCAGCCTGCGCGACAAGGACGACCGCACCATCGGCGACTCGAAGCGCAAGAAGGCCGATAAGACCAACGCCAACCTCTACGACGACCGCTGGGAGATTGCCCGCCACTATCCCTTCGTCGAGAAGGACCCGCAGAAGCGCACCTGCGCCAAGGCCCTCGTCATGACCCACGCCTACTCCAACGCCATCATCGACAAGGTCGAGGAGGCCCTGCGCAGCGGCATCGTCGGCGGCGAGGACGACGACTGGTGATTCTGCTTTAACCACGAATGACGCGGTTCTTTTAAACCACGAATTACACGAATGACACGAATTGGCTGCGCCCAAAGTGCTTGGCCCCCAATTCGTGTCATTCGTGAAATTCGTGTCATTCGTGGTTTATAATAATCTCAACGTATTATATTTATTGTCACTAAAATCAGAAAAACGTTTGCTATGTGCGTTTTTTTTGCTACCTTTGCACCCTCAAAACGTGAGTGACCGGAAAATTAATTAACTTGGCATGAAAAAGTTACAGACCCCACCCCCAACCCCTCCCCTTGAAGGGAGGGGAGAAGCCTCCCCCGACCCCTCCGAAGGAGGGGAGAAACCCCTCCCGGCCTCCCCGAAGGGGAGGAGTGGCTGGCGCACTGCCCGACGGGGAATGACGGCGCAGCTGCTCCCCCCTTCCGCTCGGCCGAAGGACGCTTGCTACCGAAGGGACGCAAGAAGGGGAGGGGTTGGGGGTGGGGTCTCTAACTTCTGAAATCGCCCTGAGTTAGTCTGCAGAAAGAATATAATAAGGAAAGAAAGGAATCATCAGCATGGCTTATTTGTTTACATCAGAGTCAGTGTCGGAAGGACATCCCGACAAAGTGTGCGACCAGATCTCAGACGCCCTCGTCGACCAGTTCCTGGCCTACGACCCGCAGGCGCGCTGCGCCATCGAGACGTTTGTCACCACCGGCCAGGTGGTCATCATGGGCGAGGTGCGCAGCGAGGTCTACATCGACCTGCCCACCATCGCCCGCAACACCATTAACCGCATCGGCTACACCAAGTCGGAATATCAGTTCGACGGCAACTCGTGCGGCATCCTCACCTCCATCCACGAGCAGAGCGGCGACATCAACCGCGGCGTCGACCGTGCCGAGGAAGACGAGCAGGGCGCCGGCGACCAGGGCATGATGTTCGGCTATGCCACCAACGAGACGGAGAACTTCATGCCCGTCACGCTCGACCTGGCCCACCTCATCATGCGCACCCTGGCCGACATCCGCAAGGAGGGCCGCGAGATGACCTACCTCAGGCCCGACTCCAAGAGCCAGGTGACCGTGGAATACTCCGACGAGGGCATCCCCCAGCGCATCGACACCATCGTCGTCTCGACCCAGCACGACGAGTTCGACGCCGACGAGCCCATGCTCGCCAAGATCAAGGACGACGTCATCAATATCCTCATTCCGCGCGTCAAGCAGCAGATCCACTCGGAGAAGGTGCTCGCCCTCTTCAACGACCAGATTAAATACTACGTCAACCCGACGGGCAAGTTCGTCATCGGCGGCCCCCACGGCGACACCGGCCTGACGGGCCGCAAGATCATCGTCGACACCTACGGCGGCAAGGGAGCCCATGGCGGCGGCGCCTTCTCGGGCAAGGACTCGTCGAAGGTGGACCGCTCGGCCGCCTATGCCGCCCGCCACATCGCCAAGAACATGGTGGCTGCCGGCGTCAGCGACGAGATGCTCGTCCAGGTCAGCTATGCCATCGGCGTGGCCCGTCCCATGAGCATCTATGTCAACACCTACGGCCGCAAGCATGTCGACATGACCGACGGCGAGATCGCCCACCGCATCGAGAAGCTCTTCGACCTACGTCCCAAGGCCATCGAGCGCGCACTGAAGCTGCGCCAGCCCATGTACGTCGAGACGGCTGCCTACGGCCACATGGGCCGCCAGTGCGAGGTGGTGAAGAAGACCTTCACCAGCCATTACCACGAGACGAAGACCATCGACGTGGAGCTCTTCACCTGGGAGAAGCTCGACCGCGTCGACGACATCCGCCGCGAGTTCGGACTGTAAGTTGATATTCAAAAACGCTAAGAACAGCTTGGTGTGAAGATAATACAGACCCCACCCCCAACCCCTCCCCTTGAAGGGAGGGGAGTGGCTACCGCGCTGTCCGACGGGAATGACGGCACAGCAGCTCCCCTCCCTTCAAGGGGAGGGGTTGGGGGTGGGGTCTGTATCTTTGCTTATCCGCCACAGACTGTTTGTTTGTCATCATTATAAAGACAGGTGTGGGCATGCTCCAGCAGGACTCCATCATCATTCAGCATCATGCCGAGCCGGCGGGCAGCGCAGTGAGCGAGCTGCCCGCCGACACGGCCCTCGACGCCGCCTACGACCAGTTTCTGGAGCTCGACCTCAACCTCCACCACACCGCGCCGCGAGCCGAGTCGACGTGGACCCTCATGCCCGACTCGTTCGCACTCTACAGGGCCCATCTCGATTCCGCACTGACCGAGCCTGCCGACGTCCACCGCTACCTGCACGACAGCTTCTTCGAGCGCGACAGCGTCTACCGCACCGAGGTCAGCACGCCCGGCTATGGCGTCGCGGGCGACCCCGTGCCCTACATGCTGCGCAGCGACAACATGATCACGCTCCTGCTGCTGCTCTGCTTCGTCGTCTTCAGCGTCTCGCTGGCCCGCTCCAAGCATTTCATCACCCGCCAGCTGAAGAACTTCTTCTACACCTCGCATTCCGACGACGACGACGCCATCAGCGAGACCTCAGGCGAGCTCCGCTTCCAGCTCTTCCTCGTCCTCGTCGGCTGTCTGCTCATCGCCCTCGCCGGCTATCTCTTCGTCACCGACCGCATCTCGCAGACCTTCGTCCTGGCCAACGACTTCCAGCTCGTGGCCCTTCTCTTCGCTGCCATGATCGGCTATTACGGGGCCAAGTCGCTACTCCTCACGGTGGTCAATAACGTCTTCTTCGGCAGTAAAAAAAACATACAGTATATCAAAGACTCCCTCTTCCTCAGCGCCACCATGAGCGTGCTGCTTTTCCCCGTCGTCATGCTCATGATCTATTTCGACCTGTCCGTGCAAAATGCCATATATTTCTTTGGAATTGTGCTTATAATGGTTAAAATTCTGACATTTTATAAGGCTTGGGCTATCTTTTTTCGGCAAAAAGGGGGCGTTCTGCAAACTTTTTTGTACTTTTGCACCCTCGAAGTGACGCCCCTGCTCGTCTTCTGCGGAGTGATGCTGGCGTTGGTCGACATTTTGATAATAAAATTTTAGGACACTAGATAGGACATAGAGATGATTAAGAAGATTCTGGTTTCGCAACCCAAACCCTCGAGCGACAAGTCGCCCTACTTCGACATCGCCCAGCGATTCGGCGTAGAGCTCGTGTTTCGCCCGTTCATCAAGGTTGAGAGTATCTCGGCCCGCGAATTCCGTACACAAAAAGTAAACATTTTAGACTACACCGCCGTGGTCTTCACCTCGCGTCATGCCATCGACCATTTCTTCACGCTGGCCAAAGAGCTGCGCGTGCAGATCCCCGAGGACATGAAGTATTTCTGCGTCACTGAGACCATTGCTCTCTATATCCAGAAGTATGTGCAGTATCGCAAGCGCAAGGTCTTCTTCGGCACCACCGGACGTGTCGACGACCTGCTGCCCACGATGATCAAGCACAAGACCGAGCGCTACCTCGTGCCGATGAGCAGCGTCCACAACGACGCCCTCACCCAGCTGCTCGACTCGAAGAAGCTGCAGCACCGGGAGTGCGTCATGTACAAGACGGTCAGCAACGACTTCACGCCTGAGGAGATCGAGACGTTCGACTACGACATGCTGCTCTTCTTCAGCCCCGCCGGTATTGAGTCGCTGACGAAGAACTTCCCTAACTTTGACCAGGGCAAGATAGCCATCGGCACCTTCGGTCCCGCCACGGCGAAGGCCGTCCAGGACGCTGGTCTCAGGCTCGACCTCGAGGCTCCCACGGAGAAGTATCCCTCGATGACGGGCGCCCTGCAGCACTATCTGCTGATGCAGGACGAGGACTGAACTGAGAGTTGAGAGTTGAGAATTGAGAATTGAAAATTGAGGATTGAGGATTGAGCGCTGAGAATTTCACTTTTCCGAAACGAGAGCGCATCGTCAGTCAGAAAACCATCGACGAGCTCTTCTCGGGTGACCATAGCCATTCGGCTGTGGCCTATCCGGTGAGGGCCGTTTTCATGTTGTGCCCCCGACAGCCGGGCGGCGAGGCCGTGCAGGTGCTGATGAGCGTGCCCAAGCGCCGGCTGAAGCACGCCGTCGACCGCAACCGCGTGAAGCGCCAGCTGCGCGAGGCCTGGCGCCTCCAGCAGGCCGAGGTCCTCGGCGACGCCTTGCCTGCCGACCAGTCGCTGCGCATCGCCTTCGTCTGGCTTCAGGACGGGCTCAGTCCCACCACCGTGGTGGCTTCGCGCATGCATCAACTTCTGGAACGCATCGGCAAAAAGCTATGAACCGTCTTTGGCACTACGTCTGCTGGCCCCTGAAGTGGGTCCTGCTGGCGCTGATCTTCTTCTATCAGCGCTGCATCAGTCCGCTGACGCCCGCGTCGTGCCGTTTCACCCCCACTTGTTCCCAATATGCCAAGGAGGCCATCCTCAAGCATGGTCCCTTCAAGGGCCTGGCCCTGGCCGTCTGGCGCGTCCTGCGCTGCAACCCCTGGGGCGGCTCGGGCTACGACCCTGTGCCCTGACCCCGTTGCCTTGCCCGTTCGCTTCATTGTCTGGTGAAGAACTCCTGCGGCCCCGTAGTGTAGAGGTTGCCGAAGTTCGCCGAGTTGACGATGTGGACGTGCGAGCCAGTGCCACGAGCTGGCTCAGCGATTCGATGACGCAGAAGTTGCCGTTCATGAAGCTGTTGTCCCACGAGCCCTTGTCGAGCTCGCCGTAGTAGTCCTTCAGGCGGCGGAGCAGGTCGGCGTTGTCGGTGAACTGCTCGTTATGGGAGAAGGGTATGCCCATCTACTGGGCGATCCCAGCTGCTGGTGCTTGGGCATGCCCTCGGCCGACAGCCACTGCCGCAGACACTGCCTCATGGCGCGGTCGACGTGCTTCACGACGGAGTAGGTCGACCGCCGGTCATTAAAGAACACGTCGACCCCCATCAGGCACAACGGGCTGATGAGAATGCGGATCATGCGGTCGAACGTGTTGAACGCGCCGCCGCAGACGGTCACCAGCGGTGCCTGGCTGGCCGTCGGCGGATTCTTTTTTCTTATTTCTTGATTTGCTCAAGGATGTCCTTGACGAAGCCGCTGCTCGATTCGGGCCAGCGGTCGTAGGTGATGTAGCGCAGCTGGCTGACGCCGGTGGCCCGGAACAGCTCAGCGCTCAGCGTCACCTCAGCGCAGTAGTAGACGGTCAGGCTGGTCGAGGGCTTATAGGTGAGCGTGCCCTGCGGCCGGCCGTCGGCGTCGGTCAGCCGGCACGTGATGGTGCCGTCGGCCGCCGTGCTGAGGCCCTCATGCTTCGCGCCGCCGGGTATGAGCAGATAGAATTCGGCCAGCGCGTCCAGGGCCGTGGCCACGGGGCGGCTGAGGATCTCTTCGCCGTCGGTGCCCACCTGCACGCCGTAGACCTTCTCGCCCGCAGGGTCCAGCCGGCTCTGCCCTGTTGCTGCTCCTCGCTGGTCTGTTCGTTCTCGGGCATCATATCTGTTTTTCAGCTTTGACCCGACAAAATTACTATTTTTTTCTGAAACAGCCTACGATGCTCCGAATTTTTAGTGAACGTTTTAAAAAACTTATTTAGGAGGCGACGTGTCCTCACGTCGCACTTATCGCCAGTGCGACGTGAGGACACGTCGCCTCCTACAGTGACAGCCAAGCTACTAAGGTCAGACTTTCCCACGGCGGGGATTCTGCTCAGACTTATTCCTCGCAGTCGGGGATGGTCTTGCTGACGTCGGCCTTGGGGAAGGCGGTGATGCGGAGGCGGGCGGCACCCATGGGCACGAGCTCCAGGTCGTCGACCGTCGTGCTGCGCTCAGCGAAGTAGGAGGGCAGCATCGAGGTCATGCCCGTGGCGTCCATGCCCCACGAGGGAATCTGCTTGCCCTTGGCCTTGAAGACGAGGGGCACGGCGTCGGGCGTGAAGGGGAAGTTGTCCTCGGGCCAGGGGCGGCGCTCGACGGTGATGTCCGTGGGCAGCAGCTGGTCGTCGAGACAGAGGGCGTAGTTCCATGGGCTGTCGGCGAAGATCTCGAAGGCGGGCCAGAGCGAGGCGTCGACGCCGGCCTGCCAGTGTGAGTCGTCCTGCACGATATCGTGGTCGCGGCTGTCGCGCTGCTGATAGCGCTCGTCGATGCGTAGCGAGAGGGTCAGCGGGCCATAGTCGACGCTGACGCTGGCCTTGTTCTTCTGCCAGACGCGTGTGCTGACGCGCATCGGCAGGGTCAGGACCACCTCGTCGCCGGATTGCCACAGGCGATCAATGCGCAAGTAGGCCGCCGAAGCCCCCCCTACTGCCCCCGAGGGGGCTTCTATAGTTATGGGCGCTCCATTTAGCAGAAGGTCTATAGTGTCCCCCTCGGGGGACGAAGGGGGGGCTGTTGGGGCTGTTGGGGTTTTGTTTACCCATGCAGGCACCCTCAGATACAGCGGGAAGCTGACGGCCTTGTCGGTTTCTATCTTGATGCGGATCTGCTCCTCGAAGGGGTAGTTGGTGGTGACGGTGAGCTTCACCTCCTGGCCGTCGGCCACGCGGGCCGTCGTCTCGTTGGCGGCGTAGAGCATCGTGGCCAGTCCGCCGTCGGTGGTGGCCATGACGAGGTGCTCGGCGAAGTAGGGCCATCCCATGCCGTGGTTATGCTGGCAGCAGCGGCTGCTGAAGGGGCTCATCGAGAGCATGCCGCGCAGGTTGTTGTCGATGCTGGGCCCGTGGAGTCGGCCGTCGCTGACGGTCATGTTGGGCGAGGTGATGTAGCGCAGCGAGCGCATGTCGGGCATGAGTGCGGCGGGCAGCGTGTTGAAGGCCACGTCCTCGCAGTGGTCGGCCCAGAAGGGGTCGCCCGTGATCTGCATCATGATCTCGTCGCTGGCCATCTGCTCGACGATGGCGCACGTCTCGGCCCCCTGTCGCGGGTCGGCGTAGCCCGTGCGGGCATTCTCGTCGGCGCCGAACATGCCGCCGGGCACCTGTCCGAAACGCTCGCGCATCCAGCGGTGGTTGTCGTAGGCACACTGCAGCGTCTTCTCGTCGCCGTTATATATATAATAGGTGGCGGGCTCGCGGAATCCCTGGGCCACGTTGACGCCGTGCCAGTTGGGCAGGTCGCGCTCCAGCATCCAGTTGGCCGTGTTGCGGTGGAGCTTCTCGATGAGTGGCAGCAGCGCCTCGTCGCCCGTGCGGTTGTAGAGCCAGACGACGCTCCACTCGTTGTCGCCGCCGCGCTTGTTCTCCCAGTAGTCCTCGAGGAACTGGTCGTCGCTGACCGTCAGCTCCCATTTCATATAGTTGGTCATGGCCTTCAGCACCCGCTCGTCGCCGGAGTGCTCATAGTAGGTCTGCAGCGCCCAGAGCATGATCATCTGGGCCCACACCTCGGGCCGTCCGTCGGAGGAGTTGCGCGGGCCGAGGAAGCCGTCGCTCTTTAGATGGCTGAGCACGCCGTCGAACCACACCTGCGCCTCGTCCTTCATCGCCTCGTCGTCGAGGATGTAGGCCAGCGAGGCGTAGCCCCTGAGCCAGTAGGGCACCTCCTCCCATCCGTGGTCGCCCGTGTCGCTGAGCCACTGGTTGCCCTTCTTGTCGAGCCATGCGCTGACCGTGCCGAGCTGTCCGCAGAGGCCTTTGCTCTGGCGCACGAGGTATTCGCGGAGCCATCCGCGCGGCTGCACGCTGCCGACGGGCAGCTTCAGCAGTCGTCCGCCGTGGAGCGGTGCGCGGAAGCTGGTGTAGTTGGCCTGCTGGCCGACCATGGGGCGGTCGACGACGGTGGCGACGTCTTGTGCCCTAGTGTTGATGCTGACCGCCGTCAGTGCGACGGTCATGGTGAGCAATGCTTTTGAAAAAGTATTCATATCTTTGTTGCTGTTGATGACATTGATTTTTGCGAAATGCCGCTTTTTGACGGTAATATACCCCTATATTACCTTCGGGAAGCGCCGTTTTTCCATTTTTATAGCTTAGATGCGCCGCCCGACTATGGGCGCACGATGAATTTCTTTCCACCGCGGATGAGCAGCGCGGGGGCCTTCGCCGCCGTGGTCAGGACGCGGCGGCCCTGCAGGTCGTAGGTGCGCAGGTCGTCGGCCGCCGGGGCGGGCTGCACCTCGCGGATGGCCGTCGCGGCGGGGTCGTAGGGCTCGGTGATGACGAGTCCGTAGTCGATGTGTCCGCCGCCGCCACCCTGCTGCAGCGAGACGCTGACGACGTTGTCGCCCTCGCGGAGCAGTCGCTTGTCGGAAGCCGAGAGCGTGTAGTTGGCATAGCTGTTGTCGTTCCATCCCGTGGTGCTCCATATCTGCGTGCCGTTGAGGTAGACGCGCGGGTTCTCGTCGTAGCTGACGGTCAGCTGCAGGGTGCTCTCGGCGATGCCCTCTATCTGGTCGGCCGTCAGCTGGAAGTGGCGACGGACGAGCAGGGCCTGCACCTGGCTGCCCCATTCGGTCGTGCGGAACTGGTCGGGCGAGTTGCTCAGGGGGCCGTAGCCGAAGATCCATTCGCTCTCATCGACGCAGCGGCCCGTCCAGTCCTTCGGGCTGAGCGAGCGGAGCTCGTCGTTGGAGTCGAGCAGATAGTAGGCGCAGGGCCAGGGGCCCTGGCTGAGCGTAGGCAGCAGGGTGGTGGTCAGCGACATGTCGGCCTCGTATAGTCCGCAGTCGGCGTAGGCGCCGCCCCAGTTCTGATGGACGTGGACGGCTATGACGTTCTCCGTGCCGTCGAATCGGATGAGGGCTTTCTGCTCGGGGGTGAGCAGGCGCCGCTCGTCGTTGTTCCATCCGTCGCTGACGGCGACGACCAGCTGGCCGTTGATGTAATACTCGGCCGGCGCGTCGTCGTGGCCGCAGGCCAGGAAGAGGTCGGCTGCGATGGGCTCGTCGAGGGTGAAGGTGCGTCGCAGATAGATGTCGCCCGTGATGTCCGACGTGATCCATCGGTAGGAGCGCTGACCCATGTAGACCTCGTCGCTGCTGAAGGGTGCCTGCTGCAGCGACCACGACCGCGGGCCGTCGGTCAGCTCGTAGGCCGCCTCATACCACTCGCGTCCCTGTGCGTCCTGCGGGGGCGTGCCCCAGACGTGATTGTAGTCGGCGTCCTGATAGCGGCGGCCGTCGTTGAAGACCATGACCTGCGCCTGCCATGCCTGGTCCGACGTGTACTGGGCTGCGGGCAGCACCACCTTGCGGGCGTTCCACGTCGACGTCACTTCCTTCTGCTGGGCCGTCGCTGCGAGGACGGCCATGCAGGCCGCAGCCATGAGGATGTTTCTTTTCGTTGCCATAAACTAAAGTATTAAACTTTCGCATGGGAGTGAAGGGTAGTGAAACGGGAGTGAGGGGGGCAGTGAATGGGACGTCAGTCCTATCGCCAGCATCAAGGCTGGGGGTAACGTCCCCTTCACTACCCCTTCACTTCCCTTTCACTTCTTTTGACTCCAAACATGCGAAACATGTATTAATGAATTGATGGGTTTAGGTTTCTGTGCAAAGTTACGCATAATGCGGCTCAGCCGACGCCACTTTCTGTTCAAAAAACAACAAAATCCGGTATTGACAAGATAATGCGCTTTCTTGAACGGCCGCTTTCGTGGGTTGTCATGCGTTCGGCCTATCTTTGCAGCAGTTTCTTTCCTTAATTATTTAACAAACAAAAAACGTATGAAAAAACTATTCATCCTTTTGGCTGCCGTGCTGACGGGCCTCGTGGCCCAGGCTCAGACGGACGTGACCATGGTCGACAACATCGGCGACTACACGGGCAGCGACGCCTACGTCTACAACAAGGCGGACGGCAAAGTCTACGTGAAAAACAACCTGGGCGACTATGAGCGCTACGGCGTCTATCCCAAGGTGGCCACGCTCAAGGTGGCCGGTGGCGGCGACACCGACATCGACTACATCGCCACGACCGACAACATGAGCAACATGCCCTACATCAACACGGGCTACACCCACAAGGCCGACACGCGCGTCGTCGTCGAGTGCGACCTCTCGACCAAGTCGAACACGTGGCAGGCCGTCTACGGCGCACGCGCTAACGTGACGTCGCAGGGCTTCATCTTCTTCTGCCGCTTCGACGGCAACAACCAGGGCTGCTACGTGCGCGACTCGCAGGAGAAGCGCGGCGACGCCGACCTGCCCCGCGGCGAGAAGATCACCATCGACGCCCAGGGCAAGTTCTGCTATGTCTACGACAAGGACGGCACGCTCGTCTCGACCATCGAGACCGACGCCGTCGACGGCACGAGCGAGGGCAACTGCCCGATGTACATCTTCGACCTGAACAACAACGGCGACCGCCACGGGCGCGACAACTCGTCGGCCTTCATGAAGCTCTACAGCTTCAAGGTCTACGAGGGCGAGACGCTCGTCATGGACCTGCAGCCCATCGTCTCGGCCGCGGGCCAGGGCGGACTGCGCGACAAGGTCAGCGGCCAGCGCTTCTTCTCGGCCCAGGAGGGTGCTGAGTTCGCACTGAGCCCCGACGGCGTGGCTGCTGCCAGCGAGGCCGGCATCACGGTCTACGACGGCAAGATGGTGGTCAACACCACCGACGGCAAGGTCTACAAGTACGTCGCTGCCGACGAGGCCTTCACCGAGGTGGGCCCCTGCGGCTATGAGCCCCTGGCCGACGAGAGCTATAAGAACCTGAACAACTGGGAGACCAACAGCGACCACGCTGCCATCTACGACGGCAAGATCGAATACGACGCCGAGGCCTCGACCAACTACATCGCCAGCTACATCGGCACGGGCGGCCACGAGCCCCTCATGATCCGCGTGGCCACGGAGCCGGGCGAGGACTACAACTTCGCCTTCAACTACAGCTGCAGCCCCTACTGGTCGTGGCATGGCGTCGAGATGCACGCCTACGTCTGCAACTTCTACGACCTCTGGACGTCGAACTCCGGACAGAGCGCCGGCGGCGACATCCTGGCCACCTACATGCTGCCCTTCGAGGGTGCCGACGACGTCGACGTGTCGCTCGACTTCACCGCCCAGCAGGACACCGAGACGCTGCTCTATCAGTTTGGCGACGTCGAGGACGGCGACCGCGGCTTCTGGTTCCGCTTCAACCGCCTGATGGTCCGGAAGTATGTCTATCCTGAGGCCTATCCCGTCGTCAACCCCTTCAAGGAGATGCTCAGCAAGGTCATCGAACTGGCCAAGGCCGACGGCGTGGACACTGAGGAGGCCGAGCAGTTGCTCGCCAACGGCACCGATGGCTTCGAGGGCATGATCAACACGCTGCGCGTGGCCCGCAAGGTGGCCAACATGGACACGGACGACGTCGACTTCAAGGGCCATGCCCCCGCCGAGGGCAAGTTCTACCTCTATAATGTGGGCCGCAAGGCTTACCTGACCAACGGCTCCGACTGGGGCACGCACGCCGCCCTGGGCTATCCCGGACTGGAGTGCACCCTGACCGCTGAGGGCGACGGCTACACCATCCGCTTCGACGAGCTCATCCAGGGCGACGCCCGCGACCGCTACCTCGGCGGCAGCCCCTACGTCGACTGCAGCTTCGACGGCCGCCACGTCTATGTTTTCACGCCTGTCGAGGGCAAGGAGAATGTCTACACCGTGAAAGGCGACCGCGGCTATATGGCCTTCGACTCCAACGGCGAGGTCGACGGCGGCGGCATCAAGCACTTCAACACCGTCACCGCCATGTGGGCCGAGCCCAACGGTGAGGACGCCCAGTGGATGCTCGTCACGAAGGACGACCGCCTGGCCCTGATGGACACGGCTACGCCCGAGCAGCCCGCCGACGTCACCGTCCTCGTGCGCGACGCCAGCTTCAACAAGTTTGCTGCCCTCGACGCTCCCTGGACCGACCTGAACCAGGGCTGGGAGTGGGGCAACCGCCACTTCGGCGACAAGAACACCGAGACCTACAACTCGCAGGAGTACAACCTCTCGCAGACCGTCACCCTGCCCCGCGCCGGCGTCTATGAGGTCAGCGTGCAGGCCTACTATCGCGACGGCAACTTCGACGCACACGTCGAGAGCGTGGCCAACGGCGACGAGCTCCACGCACCCGCTGTGCTCTATGCCGGCGTGGAGGAGACACCCCTGGCCTATATCCACGCTGAGGCCGACAAGGCTCCCGGCGAGGGTCGCGACTCGAAGATCGGCAACTTCCCTGACAACATGATGCAGGCGGCCGCCTTCTTCCAGACGGGATGCTATCGCAACACGGTCCGACTGACCGTCGACGAGGATAACAAGCCCGTCGCCATCGGCATCCGCAAGACGGGCAACGACCATCGCGACGCCAACTGGATCGTGGCCGACAACTTCCGCGTGAAGTATCTCGGCTCAGACGAGACCGTAGGCATACGCGAGGTGGCCCAGCCCGCCGACGCACAGGCTGCTCCCGTCTACAACCTGCGCGGCCAGCGCGTGCTGACGCCCGCCAAGGGCCTCTACATCTCTGGCGGCCGCAAGGTGCTGGTGAAGTGAGATAGTCCCGATATGATGAAAACAAAGCGCCGCTTCTCCCCCGGAGAAGGACCGCTTTGAACCCCTCGAAGTGCCGCTTCTCTGCCCGGAAAGCGGCACTTCTTTTCGGCCCCTCCTGCCGGCCCTCGACCGCGGGCCCTAACGTCCCCTTTTTCAACCCGATACAAGAAAAGGGCCGATGAAATTTTGCGGTTAGCGTTTTTTTTTGTACTTTTGCAAACTCTAAACCGAAATAAGTAAAACAAAAAAGTAATAGAAATCTGATGAGAAAGAACTTTGTAGAAGAACTGCGCTGGCGCGGAATGCTGGCCCAGATGATGCCCGGAACGGAAGAACTCCTGCAGAAGGAGATGGTCACGGCTTACCTCGGAACCGACCCGACGGCCGACTCACTACATATTGGCCACCTCTGTGGCATCATGATGCTGCGCCATCTGCAGCGCTGCGGCCACAGGCCCATCATCCTCGTCGGCGGAGCCACAGGCATGATCGGCGACCCCTCGGGCAAGAGCCAGGAGCGCAACCTGCTCAACGACGAGACGCTGCGCCACAACCAGGAGTGCATCAAGGCGCAGGTGGCCAAGTTCCTCGACTTCGAGAGCCAGGACGAGAACGCTGCCCTGATGGTCAACAACTACGACTGGATGAAGGACTTCACCTTCCTCGACTTCGCACGCGAGGTGGGCAAGCACATCACCGTCAACTACATGATGGCGAAGGACAGCGTCCAGCAGCGACTCAACGGCACGGCCCGCGACGGACTCTCGTTCACCGAGTTCACCTATCAGCTGCTCCAGGGCTACGACTTCCTCTACCTCTATCAGCACTATGGCGTCAAGCTGCAGCTCGGCGGCAACGACCAGTGGGGCAACATGACCACCGGCACGGAACTCATCCGCCGCACGCTGGGCTCTGAGGTGGAGACCTTCGCACTGACCTGCCCCCTGATCACCAAGTCGGACGGCAAGAAGTTCGGCAAGACGGAGAGCGGCAACATCTGGCTCGACCCCAAGCGCACCACCCCCTACCGCTTCTATCAGTTCTGGCTCAACGTCTCGGACGACGACGCCGAGCGCTATATCAAGATCTTTACGTCGCTCGACAAGGAGACCATCGACGCCCTCGTCGAGGAGCATAAGGCCGACCCCGGACGCCGCGTGCTGCAGAAGCGGCTGGCTGAGGAGGTCACCATCATGGTCCACTCGCGCGAGGCCCTCGACATGGCCATCTCGGCTTCCAACATCCTCTTCGGCAAGGCTACGCGCGAGGCCCTCGAGCAGCTCGACGAGCAGACATTCCTCGACGTGTTCGACGGCGTCCCGCAGTTTGAGATTGCGCCCGACCAGCTGGGCAAGCCCGCATCAGAGCTCTTCACCGTCGACACCAAGGTGTGCCAGTCGAAGCGCGAGATCCGCGAGTTCCTCAAGAGCGGCGCCCTCTCGCTGAACAAGGACAAGCTGGCCGACGACCGCGCCATCACGGCCGACGACCTGCTGGGCGGCAAGTATCTGCTCGTGCAGCGCGGCAAGAAGAACTACTATCTGATTGTCGTACGATAATAAAATATGGTGAGATATGCGACGGGTCATAGGAATTGGCGAGACCGTTCTCGACATCATCTTTAAGGACGACCAGCCCATCGGCGCCGTGCCGGGCGGGTCAGTGTTCAACGGCATCATCTCGCTCGGACGATCGGGCGTGTCGGCCTCCTTCATCAGCGAGGCCGGCAACGACCGCGTCGGCCGGTCCATCATCAAGTTCCTGCGCGACAACGGCGTCGATGCTGACGCCGTCAACGTCTATCCTGACTCCAAGTCGCCCATCTCGCTCGCCTTCCTCAACGAGAAGAACGACGCCGAGTATATCTTCTACAAGGATCATCCGCGCGACCAGCTCGACTTCGCCTATCCGCCCGTCAGCCGCGACGACGTCGTCATGTTCGGATCGTTCTATGCCGTCAACCCCGCCATACGTCCGCAGGTCGTCGGATTCCTTGAGTATGCCCGGCAGCGCGGCGCCATCCTCTACTACGACGTCAACTTCCGCGCTTCCCACAAGAACGACCTGCTGCGCGTGCAGCCCAACCTGCTCGAGAACCTCGAGCTGGCCGACATCGTGCGCGGATCGGCTGAGGACTTCCAGGTGATGTTCGGCAAGTCGGACGCCGACCAGATCTACCGCTCGCAAATCGCGTTCTACACCCGCAAGTTCATCTGCACCCGCGGCGCCGAGCCCGTCGAGCTGCGCGCCGAGGACCCCGCCACGGGCGGCACGCTGAAGAAGCAATACCCCGTGGCCCACACCGAGCGCGTCATCAGCACCATCGGCGCCGGCGACAACTTCAACGCCGGCTTCGTCTACGGACTCATCCGCTACGGCATCACCCGCGACGTCATCGAGCGGGGACTGACCGAGCAGCAGTGGGACGACGTCATCCGCCAGGCCCAGCTCTTCTCCGCCAACGTCTGCCAGAGCATCAACAACAGCGTCGACCAGGCCTTCGGCGACGAAATGAAGCAGCAGCTGATTTATTGAAGGATCCCGAAATCCCGAAATCCCGGAATCCCGGAATCTCGATATAACGAAATAACGAAATCCCGAAAAAAGAAAGAATAAAAAAAGACCCAAGACTATGAAAAAGATTACCGACCGCATCTACTACGTAGGCGTCAACGACCGCAACAAGAACCTCTTCGAAGGCCTCTGGCCCCTCCCGAAGGGCGTCAGCTATAACGCCTATCTCATCGACGACGAGAAGACCTGCCTCGTCGACACCGTCGAGGCTGACTTCTTCATGCCCTTCCTCGAGAACATCCGCGAGGTGCTCGGCGACCGCCAGCTCGACTATGTCGTCGTCAACCACATGGAGCCCGACCACAGCGGTTCGCTGGCCCTCATCAAGAAGTATTATCCCGGCGTCCAGATTGTCGGCAACAAGAAGACGTTCGACATGATGCGCGGATTCTATCAGATAGAAAATGACGTTTTTGAAGTGAAAAACGGCGATTCCATCGAACTTGGCGCCCTAAAGCTCAGCTTCGTCCTCACCCCCATGGTCCACTGGCCCGAGACGATGATGACGCTCTGCGGGAAGGTCCTCTTCTCCGGCGACGCCTTCGGATGCTTCGGCGCACTGAACGGTGCCTGGGTCGACGAGCAGATGAACTGCGACGACTTCTGGATGGAGATGGTGCGCTACTACTCGAACATCGTCGGCAAGTACGGCACGCCCGTGCAGATGGCCCTCAAGAAGCTGGCCGGCGTCAAGGTCGACTACATCTGCGCCACCCACGGACCCGTCTGGCATCAGTACGTCGAGAAGGTCATCGCCCTCTACGACCGGCTGTCGCGCTATGAGACCGAGCCGGGCCTCGTCATCTGCTACGGCACGATGTACGGCAACACCGAGCGGGCCGCCGAGGTCATCGCCCGCGCCGCTGCCGAGGCCGGCGTGAAGAACATCGTCATGCACAACGTCTCGAAGTCGCACCACAGCTACATCATCCGCGACGTCTTCCGCTACAGCGGTCTCATCGTCGGTGCACCGACCTACAACACAGGTCTTTATCACGAGATGAACGTCCTGCTCGACGAGCTGTCGCAGAAGGACATCAAGGGCCGTCTGCTCGGCTACTTCGGCAGCTACTCATGGGCATCGAAGGCCGTCAGCGAGATACGCCGCTGGAACGAGGAACGGCTGCACTACGAGGAGGTCGGACAGCCCGTCGAAATCCGTCAGGCCCTCACCCCGGAGACCTTCGCACAATGTGAGGCCCTCGGCCGCGCCATGGCCGAGCGGCTGGCTCAGCAATGATCATGATGAAGCGCATCGGACTGCTGCCACGCATCCTCGTGGCCATCGTCGCCGGCATCCTCCTGGCTCACCTGCTGCCAATGGGCGTGATGCGTGTCTTCGCCACATTCAACGGCATCTTCGGCCAGCTGTTAGGCTTCCTGATTCCGCTCATCATCGTCGGACTCGTCACACCGGCCATCGGCGACATCGGCAACCGCGCCGGCCGCTTGCTGCTGGCGACGGTGGCCATCGCTTATGTCGACACCGTCGTCAGCGGACTGCTGGCCTTCGGCACGGGCTCGATGCTCTTTCCCCGCATGGTGGCGTCGGTCGAGGACATGGCGGGCGTCACGGCACAGGCTGCGGCGCTTGAGCCCTACTTCTCCATCAAGATTCCCCCGATGGTCGATGTGATGTCGGCGCTGGTGCTGTCGTTCATGCTCGGCCTGTGCATCGCCCACGGCTCGCTGCCGACGCTGAAGAAGTGCGCTTCGGAGTTTCGCGACGTCGTGACGAAGGTCATCGCCAAGCTCATCATCCCCCTGCTGCCGGTCTATATCTTCGGCATCTTCCTCGACATGACCTCCTCAGGCCAGACGCTGCGCATCGTCACCGTCTTTGCGCAGGTCATCATGGTCATCTTCGCCCTCCACATCCTGATACTGCTCTATCAGTTCTGCTTCGCCGGCTTCATGGTGAGGAAGAATCCGCTCCGGCTGCTCTGGCACATTCTGCCCGCCTACATGACGGCCCTCGGCACGTCGTCGTCGGCCGCCACCATTCCCGTGACGCTGCGCCAGACCGTCGGCAACGGCGTCGACGAGGACATCGCCAGCTTCACCGTCCCCCTCTGTGCCACCATCCACATGTCGGGCTCGGCCATGAAGATCACGGCCTGCGCCCTGACCATCTGTCTGCTGGAAGGCATCCCCTACGACTTCCCGATGTTTCTCCATTTCGTGCTGATGCTCGCCATCGTCATGGTGGCGGCGCCCGGCGTGCCCGGCGGTGCGATCATGGCCGCCCTGGCCCCGCTGGGCAGCATCCTCGGCTTCACGGCCGACCAGCAGGCCCTTATGATAGCCCTCTACATCGCCATGGACTCCTTCGGCACGGCATGCAACGTCACGGGCGACGGCGCCATCGCCATCGTCGTGGATCGTTTGTTCAATAAGCGTAAGGGCGTCAGCCAGCCAGCAAATCCCTGACCTCGCTGACCGACGTGACGACGTGGATCAGCTCGCGCCACGGCCGCCGCATCATGCCCTGGCGGCCGAGGTCGTCGAGCAGGGCCACCAGCGCGTCCCAGCAGCCGCCCATGTTGTAGACGATGATGGGCTTCTGCTGGTAGCCCAGCGTGGCGGCGGCACAGACGGTGAAGAGCTCGTCGAGCGTGCCCACACCGCCGGGCAGCACGACGAAGGCGTCGCTCATGTCCATCATCAGCTGCTTGCGGTCGGTCAGGTCCTCACAGGGCACGTGGACGTCAAGGAAGGGCGTCAGCCGACCCATCTCCTCAATCCGTCGCGGCACGACGCCGATGACCCGTCCGCCGGCGTCCTTGCAGGCTCGGCTGACGGCGTGCATCAGTCCGGCATCGTGGCCGCCAAACACGATGGAATGGCCGTTTTCGGCGCACCAGACGCCCAATTCCTTGGCTTTCTCGAAATAGTCGGCCGCAATCTGATTGTTGGCCGAACAGAAAATACAGACTTTCATCACGGCAAAGTTACGCCTTTTTTCCCGATTCTCCAAAATTTTTAGTATCTTTGCACCTGAATTCCTATCTTTTCACTTGATTATGAAGACATTCGAAGAACTGGGCGTCAGCGAGCAGATACGCCGCGCCATCGAGGAACTGGGATTTGTGCAGCCCATGCCTGTGCAGGAGTCAGTCATCCCCTTCTTGATCGAGGGACAGCGCGACGTCATCGCCTTGGCGCAGACGGGCACGGGCAAGACGGCCGCCTTCGGCATCCCCGTGCTGCAGCGGCTCGACACCGCCCAACGCGCCACGCAGGCACTTATCCTCAGTCCCACGCGCGAGCTCTGCCTGCAGATTGCCGACGACCTGCGCGACTTCTCGAAGTACATGGAGGGTGTCCACGTCGAGGCCGTCTACGGCGGCGCTGCCATCGAGCCGCAGATCCGTGCGCTGAAGAAGGGCGTCAACGTCATCGTGGCCACGCCGGGCCGACTGCTCGACCTGAAGAACCGCGGCTTCGTCCACCTGGAGCAGGTCAGCCGCATCGTGCTCGACGAGGCCGACGAGATGCTCAACATGGGTTTCTCTGACGCCATCAACGAGATCTTCGAGTCGCTGCCCGCCGACCACCAGACGCTGATGTTCTCGGCCACGATGAGCCGCGAGGTGGAGCGCGTGGCCAAGAACTACCTGACTGACTACGAGACCATTGTCGTCGGGAGCCGCAACGAGGGCGCCGAGAATGTCAACCACGTCTACTACATGGTGCACGCCAAGGACAAGTATCTGGCCCTGAAGCGCATCGTGGATTATTACCCTAAGATTTTTGCCATCATCTTCTGCCGGACGAAGATCGAGACACAGGAGGTGGCCGACGCACTGATCCGCGACGGCTACAACGCCGAGTCGCTCCACGGCGACCTCTCGCAGCAGCAGCGCGACCTGACGATGCAGAAGTTCCGCCAGCACCTGACGCAGCTGCTCGTGGCCACCGACGTGGCCGCCCGCGGCCTCGACGTCGACGACCTGACCCACGTCATCAACTACGGTCTGCCCGACGATATCGAGAACTACACCCACCGCTCGGGCCGCACCGGCCGCGCCGGCAAGAAGGGCACGTCGATCAGTATCGTCCACACGAAGGAGAAGCACAAGATACGCGCCATCGAGAAGGAGATCGGCAAGGCGTTCGTCGAGGCCGAGATACCGAAGGCTGAGGAGATCTGCAAGAAGCAGCTCTACAAGGTGATGGACCAGATCGTCAAGACCGACGTCAACGACGATGAGATTGCACCGTTCATGCAGGACATCAACCGCTACTTCGAGTATATCGACAAGGACGAGCTGATCAAGAAGATCGTCTCGCGCGAGTTCGGACGCTTCCTCGTCTACTATGCCGACGCGCCCGAGATCGAGAAGCCCGTCCGCGAGAAGCGCGAGAAGAAACCGCAGACCGACCGCGAGAAGCGCATGAACAAGGCACAGGAGGGCTACGAGCGACTCTTCATCAACCTGGGCAAGCGCGACGGATTCTACCCCGGCGAGCTGATGCAGACGCTCAACCGATACGTCGGCGGCCGTCAGGAGGTGGGCCACATCGACCTGCTCGACACAATCAGCTACTTCGAGGTGCCGAAGCAGGACGCCCGCAAGGTGATGACTCAGCTGACGGGCATCCGCTACAAGGGGCGCGTCGTCCGCTGTAATTCGGAGGACGACAAGGACGCAAAGAACGTGCCAAACCGCCCGCGCGACGAGAGAAAGAATTCACCAAGAATTAACCAAGGCCCAAAACCGACGAATCGAGGCTCAAAAAATCGCGATTCCATCGATAATGACCGTCATGGTCGCGACGACTGGCGCCAGCTGATGCAGCCCCGCAAGTGGGAGCTGCGCGGCCCGGAGCCCGACTTCAGCGAAGAGGGCTGGGCGCGGCGCAAACCGAGGAAGAAGAAATAACGTGGACGATAACTTACAGCACGCCGTGACGCCATGCCGTCACGGCGTGATTTTATGCCGTCACGTCGTGACGGCATGGCGTCACGACGTGACGAGAGTTTTGTGGTCAGAACTCGTAGCCGAGGTTGAGGAAGAAGTAGGGCTTCTTGGTGCGGTTGCTGTAGCCGACGGTGGCGCCGACGGGTCCGACGATCGTGTTGTAGTAGTAGGCGAGCTGGCCGCCGAGCAGTGTGCGGTTGTCGAAGAGCTTGTTCAGCTGGTAGGCCTGTTGCGCTCCGGCCAGGCTGAGCAGCAGGTAGCCGTTGGAGGCGATGCGCTGCTGGGCCTTCAGCCGGGCGGCGACGAAGTGTCGGCTGACGTACTCGATGTTGCCGATGCCGGCGAAGGGCATCTGCTGCTCGACGTAGTGTGCGATCCAGTCGCCGCCGATGGCATTGCTGTAGACGAACGGTATGACGGCTCCGAAGAGCATGCGTCCGTAGAGCATGGGCTGCAGGGTGAAGCGCTGGCCCATGGTGAACGACATGCGCCAGTCGGCGCTGAGGTCGCTCATGCCCGGCTTCTTGCCGATGACGGTGCCGTCAGCCGCACGCTGCTTCAGCTTGGCGAAGTTGTTGGTCAGGTAGGCATACTCGGCGTTGAAGCGTGCGCCGCGTGTGGGGAAGTTCCAGTCGTCCTCGCTGTTGTAGGTCAGCCGGTAGTGATAGCTGAAGAAATGCTCGTTCTTGAGGACCAGGTCGGGCGAGTCCTCAGCTTCGAGCATGTGACGATAGTGCATGAAGTCCCATCGCAGTCCTGCCTGCAGGTTGAAGTGGCGCAGGTTGAAGTTGATGGGCATGAACTCTGCCTGGAACTGGTTGTAGCGGATGTTGAAGTCGAGGTCGCCGTCGAGGTAGATGTCGACGTCGTTGCGGCGGAAGGTGTAGCTGAACGTGGGTCGGGTGAAGTTGCGCGGGTGGTAGGTGACTTCGCCGCGGGCCATCAGTCGCTTGCCCAGTCGGAGTGTGATGTCGTGATTGACGGGTATGTTGGTCTTCAGGGGTATGTCGACGCCCAGGAGGAGCGAGGCATACTCCTCGGTGTCGTAGCGTGCGCCGATGTGCAGCTGCACCGTCTTGCGGTCGCCGGCGGTGAGGACGACGCGCACGCCGTCGGCTTCGTTCCATTTCTTCTCCACTTCATTGTAGATGCCGTGGACGATGGAGCGTGGTGACGCCTTCTTGGGCAGCTTCTCGGGGATGAGGGTGCACTGGGCCGTCTGGTAGAACAGGTCGACGCGCATCGACGTGGTCAGCTCCTGCTCCAGGCGTGCGTCGATGCTGTCGGTTCTGTTCAGATGGAACTTCTGTCGGAGGAACCGCTCGTCCTGTGGGGTCATGTTCTCGAAGGTGAAGCCGGTGATGCGCAGTTTCTCGGTCATCACCTTCGGGCGCACGGGGTGGAGGATCTGCGGGCGGAACGTCTCGTCGATGCCGATGCGGCTTTTCAGGGCGATGATGTCGTCCCAGTGGCGCATGGCCTCCTCCTCGCCGCGTCGGATGAGTGTGTCGATGGCCGCATGCGAGAAGCTGGCGGAGCTGTAGCCCTTGGTGTTGACCTGCATGTGCAGGTCGGTGATGGCGAGGTTCTCGTCGAGCTTGTTCTTGCAGTTGACGTCGATGATCTGGCTGAGGATGCTCATGGTGCCGCTCAGTTCCTCGGCACTCTTCGGGGCGCCCTGCACGGTGACGCCGATGATGATGTCGGCCCCCATCTGGCGTGCGATGTCGGCGGGATAGTTGTTCTTCAGTCCGCCGTCGACGAGCACCTTGTCGCCGATTCTGACGGGCGAGAAGGCAGCGGGTATGGCCATTGAGGCGCGCATGGCCTGTGGGAGGCGTCCGCTGTGGAAGTCGACCTCGGAGTTGTCGATGATGTCGGTGGCCACGCAGGCGAAGGGGATGGGCAGGTCGCGGGTGAAGTCGAGCGAGTCGCTGAATCCGCGGCATAGCTGGTTGAAGAGCTCGGCCAGGTTCTTGCCCTTGATGAGTCCGCCGGCCTGCATGTTACGCTTGCCGATGGTCAGGCCCAAGTCGTAGATGTAGGAGTTTTGCTTCTGGCGGTCGCTGAGGCTCTGGCGGCGCAAGTCCTCGCGGTCGGTGATGACGTAGCTCCAGTCCTGGACGCGCACCATCGAGTCGAGTGCCTGGGCGTTGTATCCGATGGCATAGAGTCCGCCGACGATGCTGCCCATGGACGTGCCGGTGATGATGTCGATGGGTATGCCGGCCTGCTCAAGCACCTTGAGCACACCGATGTGTGCCATGCCCTTCGCTCCGCCGCCGCTCAGTACGACGGCCACTTTCTTTCTTCGTGGGGCTGCATTGTCTTCCCCGGCGAATGCCCAACCGCACATCATCACGGCCAGGACGATGAGGACTGCCTTCTTCATAGCTGTGAGACTTATTCGAGGTAGGTGTAGCCGTAGAGGCCGGAGCGGTAGTTGGAGAGGAATTCCTTGCCCTCGTCGAGGGTGATGCGGCCCTCCTTGACGCTCTTCGTGACCCATATCTCGAGCTGTCGGACGAGCTTCTTGGGGTTGTACTGCACGTATTCGAGCACCTCCTCGACCGTCTCGCCGTCGATGATCTGGTCGATGTGGTAGTGGCCGTCCTTGGCCGAGACGTGGACGGCGGTGGTGTCGCCGAAGAGGTTGTGCATGTCGCCGAGAATCTCCTGATAGGCTCCGACGAGGAAGACGCCGAGGTAGTAGTCCTCGTTCTTCTTCAGGGCGTGGACGGGCAGCGAGTGGGAGTTGTGGCGGTTGGTGACGAAGTTGGCAATCTTGCCGTCGGAGTCGCAGGTGATGTCCTGTATGGTGGCGTTGCGCGTGGGCCGCTCGTCGAGCCGCTGTATGGGCATGATGGGGAAGAGCTGGTCGATGGCCCACGAGTCGCTGAGGCTCTGGAAGAGCGAGAAGTTGCAGAAGTACTTGTCGGCGAGCAGCTTGTCGATGTTCATCAGCTCCTCGGGCACGTGCTTCATGTTCTTCGTCAGGGCGTTGATCTCATGGCAGACGCTCCAGTACATGGCCTCGATCTCGGCGCGCGTCTTGAGGTCGACGATGCCGTGGGAGAAGAGGTTGAGCACCTCGTCGCGGATCTGCTCGGCGTCGTGCCAGTCCTCGAGGACGTTGCGGGGCGAGAGGTTGTCCCAGATCTCGTAAAGGTCCTTGACGAGCTGGTGGGAGTTCTCGTCGGGCTCGAAGTCCTCGTCCATCTCGGGCAGCGAGGCCGTCTCGAGCACGTCGATGACGAGCACGGAGTGGTGGGCGGCGAGCGATCGTCCGCTCTCGGTGATGATGTTGGGGTGGGGGATTTCGTTCTTGTTGGCTGCTTCGACGAAGGTGTAGATGCAGTCGTTGACGTATTCCTGGATGGAGTAGTTGACGGAGCTCTCGCTGGAGGGCGAGCGCGTGCCGTCGTAGTCGACGCCCAGTCCGCCGCCGCAGTCGACGAAATCGACGTTCCAGCCCATCTTGTGGAGCTGGACGTAGAACTGCGAGGCCTCGCGCAGGGCGGTCTGTATGCGGCGTATCTTGGTGATCTGCGAGCCGATGTGGAAGTGGATGAGCCGCAGGCAGTCGCGCATGTCCTTCTTGTCGAGCAGCTCCAGGGCCTCGAGCAGCTCGGCGCTGGTGAGGCCGAACTTCGAGGCGTCGCCGCCGCTCTCCTCCCACTTGCCTGCGCCGCTGGAGGCGAGCTTGATGCGGATGCCGATGTTGGGCCGGACGTTGAGCTGCTTGGCCACGCGGGCGATGATGTCGAGCTCGTTCATCTTTTCGACGACGATGAAGATCTGCTTGCCCATCTTCTGGGCCAGCAGGGCCAGCTCGATGTAGGACTGGTCCTTGTAGCCGTTGCAGACGATGATGGAGTCGCTCTGGCACTGCATGGCGATGACGGCATGCAGCTCGGGCTTCGATCCGGCCTCCAGACCGAGGTTGAACTTGCGTCCGTGGGAGATGATCTCCTCGACGACGGGTTGCATCTGGTTGACCTTGATGGGATAGACCACGTAGTTCTCACCCTTGTAGTCATACTCCTCAGCGGCTTTCTTGAAGCAGCTCCACGTCTTCTCGATGCGGTTGTCGAGGATGTCGGGGAATCGCAGCAGCACGGGGGCTGTGACGTCGCGCAGCGACAGCTCGTCCATCACCTCGCGCAGGTCGATCTGCACGTCGTCCTTGCTGGGAGTGACGTAGACGTGTCCCTCCTCGTTGATGCCGAAGTAGCTCGTGCCCCAACCGTTGATGTTATACAGTTCGCGGGCGTCGTCGATAGTCCATTTCTTCATTGGCTCAGTATCTCTGTTAGTTTCTCGATTGTGTCATTGATCTTCGCGCGGTTGTCAAGTAGCGTGACGTCGAAGTGGTAGCGGGCCTTGCTGTAGAACTGCTCGCGCCAGGCCAGCTGTTCGTTGATGAACGTGGCCAGCTCCTCGGGGCTCTTGCCCTTGATGAGGGGTCGCTCGGTGCGGCCCATCTGGAGGTGGCGGGTGAGCACCTCGGGCGTCGCCTTGAGATAGACGACCTGTCCCTGGCGGTTCATGTAGTCGATGTTGTCGAAGAAGCAGGGCGTGCCGCCGCCGCAGCTGATGATGACATCCTCGAACTCGGCCACCTCGTGGAGCATGTTGTGCTCGATCTTGCGGAAGCCCTCCTCGCCCAGTTCAGCGAAGATCTGCGCCACGCTGCGGTGGCGCCGGGTCTCGATGTACCAGTCGAGGTCATAGAAGGGAATGCCGAGCTTGATCGACAGTGCCCGTCCGATGGTGGTCTTGCCGGCTCCCATGTAGCCGATAAGGATGATTCTCTTCAATGCCTAATTCTTGATCAGTTTCATGGCCTCCTCGTAGCTGAGGTCCTTGGCGCGTTCGTGCATCGACTTGGGCATGCGGTAGTTCTTGCCGTCGTAGCAGAGGTAGGGGCCGAAGCGGCCGTTGAGCACCTCGAGCTTGGGGTCCTCGTCGAAGGTCTTCAGATGGCGCTGGGCGTCGGCCTTGCGCTTCTCGTCGATGAGCTTCACGGCTTCGGCGATGGTGATGGTCAGCGGGTCGGCACCCTTGGGCAGCGAGGTGTAGACGCCCTTGTGGAGCACGTAGGGGCCGAACCGGCCTGTGCCGATGTTGACGGGCTGTCCCTCGTATTCGCCGAGCATGCGCGGCAGCCGGAAGAGCTCGAGGGCCTGCTCCATGGTGATGGTCTCGATGCTGAGCTCTTTGGGCATGTGGGCGAACTGCGGCTTGTCCTTGTCGTCGGCCGAGCCGATCTGGACGACGGGCCCGAAGCGACCGATCTTGACGAAGACGGGCTTGCCCGACTTGGGGTCGATGCCCAGCTGGCGCTCGCCGGCCTTGTGCTCGGAGCGCTGGTTGAGGGTCTTCTCGACGGAGGGCTCGAAGTCGTGATAGAAGTCCTTGATCATGGTGTTCCACTGCTCCTTGCCCTCGGCAATCAGGTCGAAGTCCTGCTCGACGCGGGCCGTGAAGTTATAGTCCATGATGGTGGGGAAGTGCTTCATGAGGAAGTCGTTGACGACGGTGCCCACGTCGGTGGGGATGAGCTTGCCCTTGTCTGAGCCGGTGGTCTCGGTGCGGGTCTTCTGGGTGATCTGCTTGCCCTTGAGCAGGAGCACGTTGTACTTGTGCTCTTCGCCTTTCTTGTCGCCCTTGACGACGTATTCGCGCTGCTGGATGGTCGAGATGGTGGGGGCATAGGTCGACGGGCGGCCGATGCCGAGCTCCTCGAGCTTATGCACGAGCGAGGCCTCAGAATAGCGCTGCGGTCCGACGCTCGAGCGCTCCAGGGCGCTGATCTCGCGGCGGATGAGCTCCTGTCCCTCGTGGAGCGGCGGCAGCACGTGGGCAAACTCGTCGGTGTTCTCGTCGTCGTCGTCCTGCGACTCGCGATAGACTTTCAGGAACCCGTCGAACTTGACGACCTCGCCGGTGGCAACGAAGTGGGAAGTGAGAGGTGAGAGGTTAGAAGTGTTATTACCTTTTTCCGCAGATGATTCGTCTTGAGAGTAATGAGACTTCTCACTTTTCACTTCTAACTTCTCACTTCTGCAAGCAATTTCCACCGTCGTCTTCTCAATTTCGGCGTCGGCCATCTGCGAGGCGGCGGTGCGCTTCCAGATGAGGTCGTAGAGGCGGCGCTCCTGCACCGTGCCCTCTATCGTCGTCTGGTCCATATAGGTGGGGCGGATGGCCTCGTGGGCCTCCTGTGCACCCTTCGACGAGGTGTGATACTGGCGCACCTTCGAATATTCGCCGCCGTAGAGCTCGGTGATCTTGTCCTTAGCCGAGCTGATGGCCAGGCTGGAGAGGTTGACCGAGTCGGTACGCATGTAGGTGATGCGTCCGCTCTCGTAGAGGTGCTGGGCGACCATCATCGTCTGGCTGACGGTGAAGCCGAGCTTGCGGGCGGCCTCCTGCTGCAGCGTCGAGGTGGTGAAGGGCGGTGCGGGCACGCGCTTCTGCGGCTTCTTCTGGATCTGCTCGATGGTGAACGTGGCGTCCTTGCAGAGCTCGAGGAACTGCTCGGCCTCCTGCTGCGTCTTGAAGCGCTGGCCGAGCGTGGCCTTCACTTCTGACTGCGATCCGTCGGCATTCACGACGCCGAAGGTGGCGCTGACGCTGTAGTAGGTCTCGCTCTTGAAGGCCTGCAGCTCGCGCTCGCGCTCGACGATGAGGCGCACGGCGACGCTCTGCACGCGTCCGGCCGAGAGTGCGGGCTTCACCTTGCGCCAGAGCACGGGCGACAGCTTGAAGCCGACGAGGCGGTCGAGCACGCGGCGTGCCTGCTGCGCGTTGACCAGGTTCATGTCCAGCGTGCGTGGATGCTCGATGGCGGCGAGGATGGCGGGTTTGGTGATTTCATGGAACACGATGCGCTTCGTCTTCTGCTCGTCGAGCCCCAGCACCTCGCACAGGTGCCATGAGATGGCTTCTCCCTCGCGGTCCTCATCGCTTGCGAGCCATACCTGTGAGGCTTTCTTGGCTTGCGACTTGAGCTCGCTGACCAGTTTCTTCTTCTCGTCGGGAATCTCATATTCGGGTTCCATCGTGTTGTCGTCGATGCTGAGTTCGCGCTTCTTCAGGTCACGGATGTGACCATAGCTTGACATCACTTTGTAGTCATCGCCCAAAAACTTCTCAATGGTCTTGGCTTTTGCCGGCGACTCTACTATGACAAGGTTCTTTTGCATGTCTTTTGCGGTCTATGTATTCGTTTGGGGTGCAAAAATACGCAAAAAGTTGGCATATACCTTATTATATAATAAGAATTTTAGTTTTCTTAACTAAATTCCGCCTCTCAGGAATATTCCGACGGCCCGCCTGACGCTGTCGAGGCCGAAAGCTTCGGGTCTGACATCGCTCAGCGCCACCCACTCGAGCGAGGCGGCGTCGTCGGCCGCATGCGGCTCGGCCGTGTCGTCGACGTCGACGCGGAAGAAGAGGTCGAGCGTGTGTATGCGCATGCCCGCGTATTCATAGATGTTGGGCAGCGAGAAGAGGTAGCTCATGCGGCTGGCCTGCAGGCCCGTCTCCTCGAGGATTTCGCGGGCCATGCCCTCCTCGGCCGTCTCGCCGTGGTCGCAGAACCCGCCGGGCAGGTCGCATGTGCCGCGGGCGGGCTCCTTGCCGCGCCGTGCGACGAGCAGCTGGCCCTGGCGCACGATGAAGGCCGCCGTGGCGGCCGACGGGTTGCTATAGAAGGTGAAGCCGCAGGCCTCGCAGTGCTTGCTCTTCCAGTTGTGCTCCGTCCACAGCGTGCTCCCGCAGGCTGGGCAGTGGGTGAATTTCTCCAGTGGATGTTCCATATTTGAATGATTTCGATTGTTTGGTTCGGAAAAAGATTGAATTATTTCGATTGTTTGTTTGGTTCGGCAAAAGATAGAGACCCCACCCCCAACCCCTCCCCTTGAAGGGAGGGGAGTAGCCTCCCCCGACCCCTCCAAAGGAGGGGGGTGGCTGGCGCACTGCCCGACGGGAATGACGGCGCAGCCGCTCCCCTCCCTTCAAGGGGAGGGGTTGGGGGTGGGGTCTCTAACTTTGTCAGTGGCATAACACCAGCACAAATAACTGTAGGATCCTATGTCTGGGCAAAGTTACGTCTTTTCTCTGAGATGGCCAAATGATAATGCAAAAAAGAGAGGCACAACCCTCTGTGCGGGGTTGTGCCTCCAACTAATAAAGCTAATTCTCTCACTTACGGATGACCTTGACGGTCTTGCCGTTGCTGGTCTGCATGATGAGCAGACCCTTCTGCGACATGTCGGCGCGGCGGCCCTGCAGGTCGAAGAAGCGGGCGTTCTCAGCGTCGATGCTGACGTGGCTGATGCCGGTAGGCAGCATAGCCTCGAGGTCAGCGATGTACTGCTGGATGTCGAACCATCCGATGTTCGAGGTGTGCTCGATGCCGAGGCCGTGATAGACGCTCTGCACGCCGATCTTCTGCCATGTGGCGATCTCCTCGGCATTCCAGTTCAGATAGAACGTTTCGCCGCCGGCGTAGATGTCGTAGCCGTCGTCGTACTTGTAGGGGATCTCCGTCATCTCGGTGGTGCCCTCAGGCATCTCGGTGTAGAGGTCGCTGGTGAGGGTCAGCTTCTGCTCCACGCCGTCCTTGTCGACGATGTAAACGATGTAGCCCAGCTTGTTAGTGACCATGGGCTCGCCATTGATGTCGACGGTGGGGATGTCGAACGAAGCGTAGGGGAAGGTGCGGAACTGCAGTTCGGTGGATTCCTCACCGGGCGTATAGTACAGGGCGAAGATGTCGACCGAGGGATCTGCCGGCGTGGCCTCCTTCTCGATGACCTTGGTCAGCTCGACGTCGGTGTACTCGTCCATGGTGTTGCCGTCCTCGTCGAAGCTGGTGAATCCTTCCTCGCTGGTGAACTTGAAGGCCTCGGCGTCGTATTTGAACGTGGCCGTGCCGAAGGTCATCTCGATCTCAACAACTGAGAATGTGTTCCAGTCTAAGTACTGATAGACGCCGAGATAGGTCTCGGGGATGGTGACGTTGCCGTCGCTGTCGATGGTGCCCTTCACCCAGGCCTCGGGCAGGAAGTTGCTCAGGCCCTGGAACCACACCTCGTTGTCGCCGTAGAAGCCCACCTGGACCTCACGTCCGCTCTCCTCTTCCTCCTCGTAGGTGTCGAAGCCCTTGAAGAGGTAGGTCTCTGTGACGAGGTCCTCGGGAGCCACGAGCGGCTCGGGGAACTCGGGCTTGAAACTGGTAATCTGCAGGCCCGGCTCATAGTAGTCGTACATTTCCTTGAGTGTCTCCGCGTTGGAGTTGAGGATCACGTAGTCCTCGGTCGACAGGATGCCGGCCTCCTCCTGATAGGTGAAGGTCACGTCGCTGACGGTCTTGGTGTCTGACGTGCCGCTAAAGAACATGTCAACAGGCTCGCCGTCAATGTCGTATTTGCCATAGTACTGGCCGTTGGCGAAGGTGTAGGTGCCGTCGCCATTGCTGGTGCCCATGACCCATGCCTCGGGCAGGTAGCTGTTGAGACCCTGCACGTAGAGGTCGCTGCCGACGAAGGCCACGCTGACCTCGTCGCCCTTCACCTTGCCCGAATAGGCATTGGCGGTGAGATACCAGGTCTGGAGCTCGGCGCCCTCAGGCAGCACGACGACCTCGGGCTCTGCCTCGATGGTGTAGAAGAATGCCTCGTCGTCGTTCTGCTCCATGGTGATGCTGTTCATGAACGTTCCCTTCGGGATGAGCAGGGCGTACTCGCCGGCCTCGGTGATGGCCTCGGGGAAGCTGATGTAGAGCTGCTTGCCGCCAATCTCATAGATAGGAGCGGTGGCGACGGGCTCGTCCCAGTTGTCGTCCTTGTAGAGCTCGGCCTTGGCGTTGTCGGCGTCGACGAGCTCGATCATGTAGTTGTTGAAGTCGACGGTGACGGTCTCGATGCTCTCCACGACGCCCTCCTTCGGGGTGACCTTCATGTCGGGCAGGATGACCTGTGAGGTCTCGATGGTGATGTCGTCGACGACGAGGAAGAAGAAGTCGGAGCAGTCGAAGTGGCGGATGGCGACGTAGCCCTCAGCACCCTCGTAGCCGCTCAGGTCGACGGTGTACTCATGCCATTGGCCGGCGGTCTTGGCAGGCGAGCGGAAGGCGCCGCGGCTCACCTTGGCAGCGCGTGCGGCAGCCATGTCCCACTCCTGGACCTTCTCGAAGTCGGCAGGGTCGGTGTTGCCCTTCGTCGAGACGTAGACGCCGAAGTGCTCAGCGAAATATTTGGCATCCTGTGCGCAGCCATAGAAGGTGATGCTGCCGTCGAGCTTGACCTTCGGCGAGACGAGGTAGTTGTCGGGCGTCACAGGGCCTACGTTGTTGACATAGCTCTGCGAGTAGACGGCATAGTCGCCCTCGCCTCCGCGGGCATTGATCTGCGCGCCGGAACCGATTGTCCAGTCGTAGCCGTCGCCGTCAGCGTCGATGGTGGTCCAGGGGTCGAGCGAGCCCTCGGCGAAGTCGTAGAGGCCCTCCGGCTTGGGTTCGGGAACCAAGGTGTAGTAGACGTCGATGGAGACGATGCGTGCCTGCTTGTTGCTGGCAGCTTCGGCCGAGCTCTTGTCGTTGATGAAGGTGACGTCGTTGGCCGTGCCTTCCCATGTGCCGGTGGCGCCACTGACGGTGTAGGTCTCCACGTCGGTGCTCAGGTAGCCGTTATAGCTTTCCGAGACGAAGTTGAGCACGATCTTGTCGATGCTCTCCACCTCGTCACTGGCCTCGAACATGAACGAGTTGAGGTCGTAGATGCGCAGGGCTGAGCCGCTGGTGTAGTACTTTGGATGAGTGGTGCTTTCGTTCTGTGCGAGGGTGACGGTGATGTAGTCGCCAATCTTGAACTCGGTGATGTCCTGGGCGTTGGCATATTCCTGTTCTGCTGCCACCCAATGGGCGAGTGTCTGGCCTTCGGGCAGTTCGGGCGCATAATCCTTGATGTCGTACCACTGGATCTCGGTCTCGTTCACTTCGTCGCCACCCTTGTAGATGGACTTCACGCCGATGCGGTTGTAGTCAGAGAAGTCGTAGTTCAGGAAGACAAGCTTGTAGGCGCCGCTGACGTTGAAGTCGTAATCGTCATTGAACGTGTAGGGAATCTCGGTCATGTCCTCGGTCAGGTTCTCATAGAGGTCGGGCGTGAAGACGATGGGCTGCACGTCGTGCTCGATGTCGGAGAAGAGCTGGTAGTAGAGCTTCGACTCCTTGATCAAGTTGCCGTCGGCGTCGGTCGTGGGGATGTCGAGAGCCACGTAGCCGTAGCCCTTGCTGGCATTGTAGGCTCCCAGCTGATAGACGGCGGGATCGGCCGGCACGGCTGCCACGTCGGGGATGACGGGGATGGCGAACTCAGAGCCGTCATTGAGCGTGATGGTGGTGTTGGCTTCGTAGATACTAAATAGGGAGCCGCCCGTGGGCGAGTAGAGTGCCCAGTTGCCGTCGAAGGTGATGACGTTGGCGTCGACGTTTCCTGTGAAGGTGTTGACGTAATAACTGCCGTTCTGGATCAGCAGGCCGGTAGTGTAGATTGCGCCGTACTGCTGGTCGTAGTAGAACATGTACTGCTCATTAACCACGCAGGAGGCGTCCTCCTTGATGGTGACGGTGATGGCTGTCTCCTGGCCTGCGAAGTTGAAGACCATGACGTTTTGGAGAGCCTCCTCGTCCTGGATGATGACCACGGGGAAGTCCTGTGCCTCGCCGTCAAGCTCTGCCACATTCATCGTGCCGTTGGCAATCGTGACCACCGACTCGTAGATGTAGCCGGAGTACATGTAGCCGGCATACTGGCCGTCCTTGATGTAGTCGTACCACAGTCCGTCGACCACGAGAATGCCCGTAGAGCTGATGTAGGCCGTGAGGGGGTTTTCGTCCACGGCGTTGCCCAGCACGACGGTGCCTTTATCGGTCACGGCCAGGGTCTGGCCCAGCTCGATGGTTGCCTGGGCGACAAAGCCCTGAGCGAGGAGCTCCTCGTCGGTCAGCGGCGCAACCTTGGCGGTGATTGCCTGGTCAGCGTAGGAGGTGAAGCCCTCGATGGCCACCGTCTCGTCGTCGACTTTGGTGACGCTGATGGGCCAGCCGCCAGCGGCGGGCTCGCCGTCGAGAACCTCGCCTTCGTCGTTGGTCTCATAGTAGCTCGAGACGAGCATCAGCTGCCCGTCGATGTTTGTCAGCCCGTCGAGGATGCCGGCCTTGCGGGGTGCCTTCTTAGCCTTGGCGGCCGTGCGTGCGGCAGCGTACAGCTTGTTGTGCGCGGGGGCCTGGACGGCCTTGCCGGCAAACTGCTTCGGGGTCACCTGCTTCTGCATGGGCACCAGCGAGCGCATGGTCAGCTCGGCTTTCTTCTTCGGCGTGAATGCCGAGCCGCTGGCCGGCACGCCTGCCCATGATGTCACGGCCATGAGGGCTGCGATGAGCATCAATGTAAACTTTTTCATAAGCTTTTGTTTTTTGTTAATAATGTTAATATATATAATATGATTTATAAGTTTTTCGGAGCAATAACTTCGGCAAAGATAAACAATTTATTTTAATTGACCTAATAATTATTAAAAAAACTTGCTAAAATCAGGCAAATTAAGAAAAAATGTAAGAATTATCCGTATCCGTCGATGATTCCGAAACGGCGCTTCGCCGCCCCCGTTTCGGTGGTTCTCAAACAGAGAAACGGCCCTTCTCGAAAGTAATATAGGGGTATATTACCTCCGAAAAGGGCCGTTTCGCGGTTTTAGCCGTATCGCTTATCTGGCGTTGATCTCCTGGATCAGGCGGTCGGCATGACCCCAGCGGTCCATCATGTAGAGGACGTAGCGCATGTCGACGCCGATGCAGCGGGCGAGCTTCGAGTCGAAGAAGATGTCGCTGGAGAGCGAGTCCCAGTTGCCGTCGAAGGCCAGGCCGATGAGCTGGTTGCGGCCGTCGAACATGGGTGAGCCGGAGTTGCCGCCCGTGATGTCGTTGGTGGTGAGGAAGCAGAGGGGCATGTCGCCGGCCTCCTGCATCAGGGTGAGCATCTCGGGCTCAGCCTTGTAATCCTCGATGGAATCGGCCTTTTTCATCTTCTCGACGATGCTCGGGGCCTTGGTCTGCCATCCCGAGGGGCGTCCGCCCAGGGTGTATTCCTTCACCTGTCCGTACGACATACGGAGGGTGAAGTTGGCGTCGCTGTAGTGGGGCTGGTCCTGCTCCATGCGCAGCTTGGCGTCGCAGAGGTAGTGCTCCTGTTGGTCGATGGAGTCGCTGATGGCCTCGATGGCTGAGCGCATGTCGGCGGCGTAGGTGGTCAGGCTCAGTCCGTAGCGCACGCCGAGGTCCTTGAGGAACGACTTCTTGTTGACGTAGATGCGCTTGCCCTTCTTCATGAGGATCGACTGGCTGTAGAGGGCGTCGGCGAAGGCCTGGCAGTCGCCGCCGAACTCGCGGTCGACGATCTCCGTGTAGAAGTCGGGCAGCTGCTCGGCGGGCAGGTTGCGGCGCATGTTGACGAGCAGCGTGCCGAGCGTCTCGCGGTCGGTGTCGAGGTCCCATGTGTCGCTGTTGTCCTTGAACTCCACGTACTGGCGCTTGCCCTTGCCCTTGGGGCTCATGCCGTTGTGGACGCGGAGGGCGCGGGCCGACAGCTCGTCGGTGCGGCGGAAGGTCTCGATGAAGTACATGTAGCGCTTCATCACCGGGATGCGGCCGTCACGATAGAGGCGCGTCAGCTGGCCGATGTCGAGCTTGTCCTTCAGGTAGCCCGTCTTCTGCTGCCATGCCATGAGGTCGGCCTCGAAGTGCTGCTTCTGCTTGATGAGTCCGATGCTGTCGATGCATTTGTTCATGCCGATGGAGTTCTTCCAGTAGTTCGACGACTGGGCGTACTTCGAGTCATACTTGATGCGGACGGTCTGCGCAGCGTCCATGTGGCGCTTCATCACCTCCTGCTTCACGCCGCGCACCTGCGCCCGGATGGCGTTCTGCACGTAGCGCTCCTCGATGCCCATGCTCGACAGGTAGCGGCTCGTCGAGCCGGGGTAGCCCATGGTCATCGAGAACGAGCCCTCGCGATAGCCGTCCTGCGAGACGCGGGCCCAGTGCTCGGGGTGGTAGGGCACGTTGTCCTTCGAATATTCGGCGGGGCCGCCCGTCGTGGGGTCGCAGTAGATGCGGAAGACGGAGAAGTCGCACGTCTGGCGCGGCCACATCCAGTTGTCGGTCTCGCCGCCGAACTTGCCCATCGACTTGGGGATGGTGAAGACGAGCCGCACGTCGGTGAAGTCGCGATAGGTCGTCGCATAGTATCGGTTGCGCTCGTAGAAAGCCTTCAGCTCCAGGCGCAGCGTCTGGTCCTTCTCCTTCGCCTCCTTCGACATCGCGTTCTCGATGGAATCGAGGAAAACGGTGCGCTGCTCGGCCGTCATCTCCTCCAGACCCTGGGCCATGAGCTCATCGGTGACGTCGCGCTGCTCGACCATGAACGAGACGAACATGTTCTTGTTGGGCAGCTCCTCCTCGAACGAGCGGGCGTAGAATCCGTCGCGCATGTAGTCGTGTTCGGCCGTCGAGTGCGAGCGGATGGCCTCGAAGCCGCAGTGGTGATTGGTGAAGACGAGGCCGTCCTTCGAGACGACCACGCCCGAGCAGTAGCCCGAGAAGTTGACCACGCTTTTCATGATCGCGTCGTCGGCCTTGTAGAGCTTGTCGTAGGGCAGCTCGTAGCCCTCTGCCTTCATCTGCTCGTAGACAGCCTGCGGCAGGTCGTAGAGCGTCCACATGCCCTCGTCGGCAGTGGCGGTGAGTGCCATTGTCAGGGCAGCTAAGGTAACAAAAGTTTTCTTCATTTTGTGATTGTTTTTATATATTATAGGTATATTGCATAAGTTTGGGGGTGCAAAAGTACGAAAAAAATCCCACTATTTTCGTGGGACGGCTCCTAAAACTGACGGCTGTTAAGTGTTTTTAGTAATTTTAAGGATTGACGGTCGGCTATAATTTTGGCCGGAATTTGGGCAATTTTGGCCGAAATGAACTGAATAATGGCCAAAATTCTGACTGGCCGCGGCCGTGTTCCTCTCTCAGCGTGTGGCTTTAGGGGCCTTGCCGCGCCGCTCTGTTCACTCGTTCTGGCGGGCCAGCTGCTGATAGACCGAGGGCGTCATGCCGCAGACACGCTTGAAGGCCCTGATGAAGCTGTTGGCGTTGTTGTAGCCTACGCTCTCGTAGATGGCCTGAATGGTGAAGTGGCCGAAGTGGTCGGTGTCGGTCAGTCGGCGGCAGGCCTCGTTGATGCGATACTCGTTGAGCAGCGTCTTGAAGTTTTTGCCGTAGGTCTCGTTGATGACCCACGAGACATACGACGTGTTCGACTTGACCATCGTGGCCAGCGTCTGCTGGTTGAAGTCGGGGTTCGATATGATGTTCGGGTCGCTCATTACGCTCAGGATGCGCTTCTGCAGCAGTGCCGCTGCGTCGGGCGTCATGGTCGCCTGACGTGTGGCGTCGGCCGGTTGTTCCATGTCTTCTGTCTGAGCGTCGGTGCCGTTCAGGTAGCTGCCGAGCATTTCGCGCTGTCGCTGGCTCTGCTCGGCCAGCTGCCTGTTTTTCTCGATGAGCAGCATCTGCGCATGGCGCAGGTGGCGGTTTTTGCGGGCGATGACGATGCTGAAGACTCCCAGCACGGCCAGCAGCACCGACGCGCTGATGGTGAGCCAGGCACCCCGCGACAGCCGGTGGTCGAGCTCTTCGATGTGGGCCGTCTTCAGGCGGTCTTCCAGCTGGGCATGGTGGAAGCGTGCGTCGTTGAACTTGCGCTGGTTGTATACCGAGTCGTTCAGTGCCACGTAGAGCTCGCGGTAGCGGTCGGCCTGGCTCTGGCGGCCCGTCATGGCATAGGCGTCGGTCAGCATCTTGTAGGCGTTCACCAGCAGTTCGCCGCTGCCCAGCCGTCGGGCTTCGTCTTCGCAGCGGTGTCCCAGGGCGATGGCCTCGTCGTAGTGGCCCGTCTTGACGTAGATGTTGCCTATCTCGCTCTGCTGGTAGAGCAGGTAGTGGTCGTCCATGCCTCGGCGGCGGGCGTAGTCCTCGGCCCGACGGTGGGCGGCGATAGCCTGCTCGTAGTTCTTTTCCGCTGTGCAGATGCGTGCCTCGTTGTAGTAGACGTAGTATTGCCAGTAGTCATACTTCTCGCGGCTCACGTTGCGTTTCTCCATTTCATAGTAGCGGTGGGCATTCTCCATGTCGCCCAGTCGGCAGAAGCCCACCACGATGTTTGGCAGCAGGTTGGCTTGTGCGCTGGCGTCGCCCATCCCGGCGGCCACCTCGTAAGCCCTTAGGAAAGAGTCGGTCGACGTGAGGTAGTCGCCAAAGGCGTCGTAGATGATGCCAATGTCGCAGTAGCATATCATCTGCGACTGCTTGTCGTCTTCTTCCACGGCTGTCTTCAGTGCACTGATATAAATGTCGAGCGCGTCCGACAGACGGTCGGCCTTGTAGAGGGCACTGGCCTGGTCGGTGAGCTGACGGGCTTTCGTGCCGCCCCATGTTGCCGTCGCGGTGAGAATCAGCAGCACAACAATGCAAAGTCTGCGTAAATAATCCTGCATAAGCATTCTGCGTTTGGAAATGCAAAATTACAAAAAGATAGCGATAAAAACCGCCGAAAATTGCTCTTTTTGTTTTATTTTTTATAAAATGTAAAACATCTACAAGGAGTTTGTTGCAGGTTTGTGGATAAAGTTTCGTATATTTGCAATCGAAACAAAAGAATCAAAGCCTATGAATAAAATGTCTGTTATCCTGACCGGTCTCGCCTGTCTTGCGGCGGGCGTGGTTCAGGCGTATGAAGTGAGCACTGCCCAGGAGAAGAAAAACGTGCTGATGGAAGCTTTCACCGGCACGGGGTGCTACTACTGCACCGACGGGCATGCCATCAGTCAGCGCATGACCGAGGTGTGGCCCGGCCGCGTCTTTGCCGTCAACGTGCATACCGGCAGCCTCGCAGGTGCCTATACCACAAAGGACGGCGACAACATCGGGGCCTATGTGAACTGCGAGTCGCAGGGCTATCCCTGCGGCGACGTCAACCGCCGCAACTTCGGCGGCGAGACCATGCTCATGGGGCGAGGTCTCTGGCAGCTGGCCGCCTGGTCAGTGCTGCAGGAGGATGCCCCCGTCAATCTGCTGATGAAGAGCCAGGTGGACGGCGACACGCGCCTGCTCACCATCCACATTGAAGGCTATTGCACCGCCACGCCTGCCGACCCTCTGCGGCTCAGCGTGCTGCTCTTGCAAGACAACGTGTGGGGCTATCAGAACGGCCCTGAGAGCGGCGACTACTGCCACATGCACATGCTGCGCAAATACATCAGCGACCTCTGGGGCGACGCTCTGGGCGAGCTCGCCAAGGGCGACTACTTCAGCCGCGACTACACCTACGAACTGCCCGCCGTCATCGGCGACGTCGACGTGAAGCCCGAGGACATCCAGCTGGTGGCCTTCGTGGGCAATGGCCGCTCAGACATACAGCAGGTGACGGGCGGCAAGCCTGAGTACGTAAACTGCCAGCTGCCCTTCGGCGTGGCGCTGAAGGAGCCCCGCATCCCTCTCTACAACCACTACGGCTTCCAGTTCTTTGAGGCTCAGCTGCAGAATCTTTGCGATGAAACCGTGGAAAACTGCACTTTCGAGGTCACTGTCGGCAAGAAGACGGAGAGTGTGGACGTAGCCTGCCACATCGACCGCTTTGGCCTGGCCTTGGCCACCATCCCCTTCACTTATGAATACAGCGTGCGCGGCACCACCAAGTATAGCCTCACACTCGTCGAGGCTAACGGCAAACCCGTGGAGCGGCAGACGCTCAGCGGGCAGTTCGTGAAGCCTTATGCCGCCACGGCTACCGTGCGTGTCGTGGTGCAGACCGACGACCGTAGCTGGCAGAACACCGTCAGCATCCGCGATGCCATGGGCAACGCGGTGTGGCAGGCCGACCTACCTGAGGCCGATGGGGCCAGTCTGATTGACCAGACTGTCAGTCTGGAGCCCGGGCAGAACTACTGCTTAGAGGTGACCGACGCGTGGGGCGACGGCGCCTATGCCGGAACGACGGGCTATGTAGAGCTGCGCGATGATGCCGGCATGCTCATCGACAAGCAGTATATCAATGGCTTCGGCATGCGCACATTCTTCACCACACCACAAGCCAGCGCCATCGGCAACCTGCCCTTTGGGGCCCCCGCAGCGCCGCGTCTGTTCGCCCCCGACGGTCGCCAGGCCCATCGCAGCAGTGGGCTGCTCATAGAGCGCAACAGCGATGGAACCGCAAGAAAACTCATAAAGTAACTAAATAAATAGCAATCATGATGAAGCACTTTCTACTCACTTTCGCTTTGCTGCTTCCGGCGGCTTTCACCGCCCAGGCGCAGTGGTCGGATGACCCCGCAGTGAACAATCGTATCTCGCCCAGCAACCTGGGGTTCTACGACCCCTGCTATCTGACTAATCAGGACGGCGTGACCTTCTATCACTACCTCGTGCCGAACCAGAAGGACGGGGTGGACTGCATGCAATCGCGCCTGCAGATATACGACGCGCAGGGCCAGCGCCAGCTGGGTGCCTCGGGTATGGTGGTGTGCAATGAGCGCAACAACACTTGGACAAAGTTCAACGACTATGTGATTCTCGACAACGACGGCAACCTCATCCTCTCAGCCTACGACCTGCGCCAGTCGGCTGCCGACAAATACGACTTCTCTTTCGCCATCTATAAGTATTCGCCTAAGGGCGAGATGCTGTGGAGCGAACCCGTCATTCTCAACGAGGGCCGCGGCGACGCCCACTGCATGGGACTCAGCATGTGTGCTACCGACGATGGCGGCACGGCTTTCGTCTATTCGGCCACCAGCGCCGACGGTACCCATCTGGTGACCCACCTGGAGCGCCTCGACAAGGACGGCAAGACGCTGTGGGACGAGCCTCTCGTTGTTGAGCCCGACATGGCCACCAATCGCCCCTTTGTGGTGAACAACACGCAGAACGAGGTGATGGTGCTCTATGCCGACGCCGACGTGCAGTATAACGCCCGCGTCTTCGATGCTGAGGGGCACGATGTCTGGGAGGAGTCGGTGCCCGTCTATTCGGGTGGCTACTCCGACGGCATCAAGATTTATCCCTCCGTCAGCGTGGAGCCTGGTCCTGACGGCGGCGTCTTCTTCTGCGTGATGGACGGCGGATGGGAAGGTCGTCTGGTCTATCTCACCAAAGACGGACAGTATGGTTTCCCCACGGCCAACCTGGGTACGAAGGTGGCCGGCCCCGACTATCAGAGCACTATGCCTGCCGTCTATTATAATCCTGCCGACCAGATGATCTACACAGCTTTTGCCAACATGGCTGCTTACGGGCAGAACGGTTACGGTCTTTATGCCCAGAAATTCACCCTCGGCGGACAACGCCTGTGGGGCGACGACGGCATCTGCATCGAAGAGACAGCCACCGGCCAGCAGACGGGCCATCCCTTTGTGCGTCCGTCGGCCGACGGACGTCTGGCCATCTTCCACCAGAAGCAGACGGGCACGGCCTATGGCTCGCCCGTGGGCAGCTTTATCACGCTGATTGACACCGAGGGCAACATAGTGGCCGAACCGCAAAACTTCACCACCTCGGCTGGTGTGAAGAACAACTTTGGCGTGTCGCCACTCATCGGCGGCAACCACTACATCGCCAGCTGGACCGAGAAACGCGCCAACAGCACTGCCGAGTGCATCTTCTCGCAGTATGTCAGCGCCGACGGCTCTACCGTCAACGGCATCGAAACCATCGGTTGTACACCATCAGCCATCCGCCATTCGGTCTTCGACCTTCAGGGACGTAGCATGGATGGCGAGCTGAAAAAGGGAATATATGTGATTGATGGAAAGAAATTCATCAAGCAATAACTTTGCAATAAACTAAAAACCGTTCATTAAAAATTAAACGAAGATGAAAAAGTCTTTACTCATCGTGGCAATGGCACTGACCAGTATGGCAGGCCTTGCACAGCAGAAGAGCGTCAACGTGGCGACCGCCGGACAGCTGTCGTCGCTCATCGGCGCCAGTGAGAAATACGCCATCACCGACCTGACAGTGACAGGAGAACTGAACGGCGCAGACATCGCCTTTATCCGTGACATGGCTGGAAAGGACGAGGAGGGCGAGACTACCGAGGGACAGCTGCAGAAACTCGACATGAAGGGCGCCAAGATTGTCGGCGGCGGCGTCTACTACACCAACATGCACACCACTCAGGAATATGAGGCCGAGGCCGACGTGGTGGGCGAGATGATGTTCAGCAGTCTGAAGCTGACCGACGTCGTGCTGCCTCAGGATCTCAGCCGCATGGATTATCGTGCCTTCTACGAGTGCAAGGAGCTCGCCAGCATCGAGGGCACAGAGAGCGTGGGCGAGTATGGCAAGGCTGTATTCGAGAGTTGTTCGAAGTTGGCTAAGGTGATGTTGCCGCCGACGATGACAGTGGTGCCCGAGGCTATGTTCAGTCGCTGCTCGGTGCTCGACGGCGTTGAGCTGCCTGCCGGCCTGACCACCGTGGAGGCTGATGCCTTCTATGGCTGCGGCCTCACCTCTATCACGCTGCCCCAAAGCCTCGAGAACATCGGCAACGATGCCTTTGGCTATACCGACATCACGACTCTCGTGCTGCCTGCCAGTGTACGTACGTTGGGCGACGGTGCATTCTCGGGCTGCAAACAGCTTGCCGACCTGACGCTCAACGAGGGCCTCGTGACCATCGGAGAGCGCGCCTTCAACTCGGTAGGAGCTGAGAAAATCACGGTGCCCTCGACGGTGACGTCTATCGGTTCGTCGGCCTTCGGTACCTGCGCCAACCTGACCGAGGTGGTGCTGCCTGAGGGTCTGACCACTCTGGCAGACTATCTCTTCGACCGCTGCGACAACCTGACGACGGTGAACATCCCCTCCACCGTGACGCTTATCGACGAGTGCGCCTTCCAGAACTGCTATGCGCTGCTCGACGTCACCTTGCCCGAGGGCCTGGAGACCATTGGCGAGCGTGCCTTCTCGTCGTGCGAGGCCCTGACGTCGTTTGCTGCTCCCTCTACGCTGAAGTCCATTGGCCCCTCGGCCTTCGAGTGGTGCTCGGGCCTGCAGACCGTCACGCTTAATGACGGGCTTGAGACCATCGGCGCCGGTGCCTTCCAGTCGACGCCCATCACTGAGATTACTATCCCCGAAGGTATCACCGAGCTCGGTGTCGGCGACGGCAGCATGTGGGGCCCCTCAGGCATGGTTTTCATGGGTTGCGACCAGTTGGCCACCGTCCATCTGCCCAGCACCATCACCTCGCTTGGGCGTGGCTCGTTCATAGGATGTCCCCTGGAGCAACTCACTATCGACGCCATCGTGCCGCCCACCATCGAGTCGCGCTCGAATCCTTTCGACGGCGAGTGCTATGAAACCTGCCAACTCAACGTCCCTGAGGGCAGTGTCGATGCCTACAAGGAGGCTGCCGTGTGGAGCAACTTCACCAACATCACTGCTTCTACCACCACAGGCGTGAAGAGTATTGATAATGTACAAGTGAAGGCTGACAACAGGGTTTACAACCTCGGCGGACAGCGCAAGGTGGCAGGCTCGAAAGGCTTGACTCTCTCTCGTAATAAGAAGTATATACGCTGATGCGGTTTCTCTGAATCAACAAAATCCAACAAAAGCCTGCGGGTCTTGACAGTCAAGGCCTGCGGGCTTTTGTTTCCACGGGGATATTATGTTGTTCTGAAGTGTGATTCGGGCAGGAGTGGCAGCGCAGGCCGATGCTGTTCAGGAGGCGTGCGCATGCCTTGCGGGGAGGAACATGGGTATCAGAGCCACACCGAGACCGTAATAGACGGCGTCGCCTGGCAGGGTCCATAGTTTAGCGAGAAGCATGGCGACGGTGCCCAGCAGCATGGAGAGCAGCACGGCGCGTTGACTGAAACGACCCGGCAGCCACAGGGCGAAGCTGAGCGGGAAGAGGATGGCCACGGCGCGCAGACCCAGCGAGAGGAATCCCAAATCGTTGATGAACGTGCCGTCTATCATCAGCAGGGCCGCTCCTACAGCCACCAGCAGTAAGCCCACGATGGTGAGGCGTGTCTGAGCCAGTTGTCCGCCGATGCGGTTGCTGGGACTGATGCGGGCAGGCAGGTTGCTGTAGACGTCGCGCACCAGGATGGTGGCCGCGCCGAGCGACAGCCCGCTGCCGCAGCCAATGATGTTGATGAGCAGTGTGCCCAGCATGATGCCGCCCAGCCAGGCGGGCAGGTGATGCAGGATGAAAGCGGGGAAGGCCTGTGCCGACCCTTCGATGACGCCCAGCGTGGCAGGCAGCTGCTCGCCGGCCTGCTCGTAGAACTGTGCCAGCAGTTCGAAGACCTCGAGCTGCATGTCCTTCATCCCCAGCGACACGGCAATGTGCTCGGGGCGGCGCAGCTGACTGACGGCTTCGATGAAATCGCCCTTTTTGGCATAGACTTTCGCTCGTTCTACGCAGGTGAAGTAGACCAGCCGGCGGTAGGCCGTGGTGTCGATGAGCTGCAGCTGGCGGTCGAAGACGCCGATGGCGTCGTCGTAGCGCTGACGGTCGAGGAGTGTGTAGGCCTCGTGGAGCAGTTTGTTGTATCGTCGGAGCCAGGCCGTGGGCCCCGTCTCGGGCAGTTGGCTGTATCGCTGCCATTGGGCCTCGACCGACGGGATGCCGTGCTGGATGGAGGCCATCGAGAGGACGTCGGTGCAGGCCATGTCGGTGTGGAGGTCGTCGGCGGTGCGCAGTCCGGCGTCGAGGGCCATGATGTAGTAGTCGAGGGCCTGGGTGCCCAGTTCGAAGTTGTCGGTCTCCTCGGAGATGGTCTGATACATGCAGCCCAGTCCGATGTAGATGTTGGCGTCCTCGATGCCGGCCTCGTCGGCGATCTCGCGGGCCTGCGCCAGGTATTCGAAGCACTTGGGATAGTCGAAGTAGTCGTAGTAGAAGATGCGCCACAGCCGCATGTTGGCATCCTTGGAGAGGCGTTTCTCGCGGGGCGTCATGCGGGGTCGTAGCGGTGGACGACGATGTTGTAGCAGACGAGGGCCGAGTCCTTCGTGCCTCCGTCGGCGCTGTCGTGGTCGCCCATCTGCATGAGCTGCTCTGAGGGCAGTGCGAGCCACTGCTGGTGCATGCGGCTCTGCTCGGCCGCCCTCGCGTCGGCGACGGAGATCAGATATAAGATAATAGATAACAGATAATAGATAACAGATGTCATTGGAATCGTCGTTTGCCCGACAAAAGTACGAATAATTCGGCAGACGGCAAAGGGAATGGTCTTATAAAAAAATATAAAAAACAGCGGATAATGATTGTCGATTTGCGGGCTTTTCGTAATTTTGCGCCATGAAGCGCCGTGAAACGATAGGCCGCCGATGGAGGGCATGGATGCTGCTGGCAGTGTTCGTGCCGATGCTCTTGATGTCGGCTCTCCACGTGCACGGGGGCTCCGGCGCCTGGCAGGACGCGTGCTCCGAGTGCGTCGACCACCATTGTGGCGGTCATCTGGGGCAGTATGCTGGCGGAGCGATCCACGACTGCGTGCTCTGCCAGTTTCTGACGCTGACCTTTGTTCCGGCCGTCGTCGCCGCGGCTATTATATATTATAAGGTGGTGCGGCTTGGGCGAGTGGAGCTCGCCGGGCGCATCGTCCTTAGGAACCAAGGTGTCGTCGGTCTGAGGGCACCGCCGGTTTTCAGATAACAGATAATAGATAAAAGATAATAGATAATAGGGAATAGGTAATCATAACTGTTCGCTATCGTCTATCTTATTATTCATTTATTTTTTCTTTCAACATGAAACAACTCAGACAATTATACGTTGTGCTGACGTTGCTGTGCGTCGGCACGGCACTGACGGCGGCTCCGCTGGCACGCAAGACCTCGCTCAGCGGCCACGTCACCGACGCCACCACTGGCGAGGCCGTGATAGGCGCCAGCATCTATTTCCCACAGCTCAAGGAGGGCACCCTCAGCGACGCTAAGGGCAACTACCGGCTCGAGGGGCTGCCCCAGATCCGCACGACGGTGCAGGTGAGCTACGTGGGCCATCAGACCATCATCGAGACGGTCGACCTGCGCACGACCGAGCGGCTCGACTTCCGCCTGCAGGAGAACAACGCGATGCTCGACGAGGTGGTGGTCACGGGCCTGACGGGCTCGTCGCTCGCCGCCCGCTCGCCGTCGCCCGTCAGCGTCGTCAGCCAGCGCACGCTGATGGAGACGTCGGCCACCAACGTCATCGACGCCGTGGCCCGTCAGCCGGGCCTCAGTCAGCTGACCACCGGCACGGGCATCTCGAAGCCCGTCATTCGCGGCCTGGGCTACAACCGCATCGTCGTCGTCAACGACGGCATGCGCCAGGAGGGCCAGCAGTGGGGCGACGAGCACGGCATCGAGGTCGATGCGCAGACGGTGCACTCGGTGGAGATCCTCAAGGGCCCGGCCTCGCTGATGTATGGCTCCGACGCCATGGCCGGCGTGCTCGTCATGCACGAGCAGCCCGTCATGCCGCAGGGCCAGATGGCAGCGTCGGTGGGGGGCGAGTATCAGTCGAACCAGCGGCTGTGGGACTATACGGCCAGCTTCGCCGGCAACCGCGGCGGCGTGGTGTGGAACTGGCGTTGGAGCGAGAAGGACGCCGGCGAATACGAGAACCGGCGCGACGGCCGCGTCGGTGGGTCGCAGTTTCATGAGCGGGCACTGACGGGCATGCTCGGTCTGAACCGCGCCTGGGGCTACTCGCACCTGAAGCTGTCGGGCTATCACATCAAGCCGGGCCTCGTCACCGGCCACCGTGATGCCGGCGGCTCTCTGGAACCGTCGGAGGCTTTCCAGAAAATCTTTCACTATAAGGCGGCGCTCGACAACTCGTTCGTCCTCGGCGACGGCACGCTGAAGACCGTCGTCGGCTATCAGCTGAACCGCCGCCAGGAGTTCGGCCATGACCATGGCCACGACCACGAGGGCGGGCATAATGATGACGATGACGACGAGCATGAGCACCACCATGCACCGGGCGAGGCTGGCCTCGACTTCCGTCTGCACACCGTCAACTACGACGTCCACTATCAGGCCACGCCCAGCGACGAGTGGCAGTATGCGGCCGGCGTCTCGGGCATGTGGCAGCGCTCGGAGAACCTGGGCGAGGAGGTGCTCATCCCCGCCTACCGGCTGTTCGACGTGGGCGTCTTCGCCTCGGCCACGCAATCGCTGGACCGGCTGACGCTCAGCGGCGGCCTGCGCTATGACCACCGCCGCCTGCACAGCTATGCGCTGGAGCACGACGGCGAACAGCACTTCCGCGACTTCCGCCGCTCGTTCAGCGGACTGACGTGCAGCCTCGGCGCCATCCTCAACCTGACCGACCGGATGAACCTGCGGGTGAACCTCTCGCGAGGCTTCCGCGCTCCCAACCTCAGTGAGCTGGGCTCCAACGGCCAGCACGAGGGCACCTTCCGCTATGAGATAGGCAACGCCGGGCTGTCGCCCGAGTTCTCCTGGCAGGGCGACGTGGGCTTCGACTTCTCATCGGACGTCCTGTCAGCCCAGCTGTCGCTCTTCGTCAATCATATCGACAACTTTATCTACCTCAAGCGCCTGCCCGACATGACCGACCGCTTCAGCTATACCGCCGGCGACGCCCGCCTATGGGGCGGCGAGGCGCTCATTGACATTCACCCCGTGGAGCCGCTGCACTTCGAGAACACCTTTTCGCTGGTCAGTGCGCGACAGCTGCACCAGCCTGAAGACGCCCGCTGGCTGCCCTTCACGCCCGCACCACGATGGACGAGCGACCTGCGCTACGACATCGTGCGCGACGGCCGCCGGCTGCTCAACAACACGTTTGCGGCCGTCGGGCTGGAGTGCTATCTCCGCCAGAGCCACGCTCATACGGCCAACCAGACGGAGACGCCCACGCCCAGCTACACGCTGGTGCATCTCTCGGCCGGCACCGACTTCAACATCCGCGGACGCCGTCTGTGCACGCTGCTGCTCACCGTCCAGAACCTCCTGGACCGCTACTACACGTCGCACCTCAGCCGGCTGAAGTATGCCGAGGACGGACCTGTCGGTGGCATGGGCCGCAACATCGCCCTCAAACTGCACGTGCCTATTGCGCTTTGACGACTTAAACCGCGAATTTGTTTTTAAACCACGAATTAAACGAATTGAACGAATTTTTTTAAACCGCGAATTAAGCGAATTAAACGGATTTATTTAAAACCGCGAATTAAGCGAATTAAACGAATTATTAAAACAACGTATTGAACGAATTAAACGAATTTGCAGCGGATTACTTGTGCGCAGCCAATTCGTTTAATTCGTTTAATTCGTGGTTAAAAATAATTCGGGGTGCGGGCCGTCAGCGGCGGAAGTACTTGCCGACGACGGGCAGGGAGCTCAGCGGCAGGTCGCGGCGGACGATGAGGGCCACGAAGATGAGGATGAGCAGCGTGTTGACGGCCAGCTGCGGGATGAGCGGCAGACTGGCGGTCAGCGTCATGCCGACGTAGAGCGCGGCGGCCACGACGACGTAGAGCGCCATGTCGGCGAGCGGATAGTCGATCTTGTAGTAGTGCTGGCCGATGAAGTAGCTGAGGAGCATCGACACGGCGTAGGCGGCGAAGCCGGCCCAGGCGCAGGCCATGTAGCCATAGCGCGGGATGAGGGCGACGTCGATGGCGATGAGCACCACGGCGCCGATGCCCGAGAAGTAGGCGCCCCAGATGGTGCGGTCGGTCAGCTTATACCAGAAGGAGAGGTTGAAGAAGACGCCGAACATGATCTCGGCGGCCATGACGATGGGCACCACGCGCAGACCCTCCCAGTAGCTCTCGCCGATGATAAACTTCAGCAGGCCGAGATAGCCCATGACCGCGAGGAAGGCCAGGAGCGTGAAGATGAGGTAGAACTTCATCGCCTGGGCGTAGGTCTCGCGGTTGTCGCGGTCCTTCGACTTGCCGAAGACGAAGGGCTCGTAGGCGAAGCGGAAGGCCTGGGTGATCATGACCATGATCATCGCAATCTTGATGCAGGCGCCGTAGATGCCGAGCTGGGCGCGGGCCTCGTCGACCGAGCCGTCGTAGAGGTAGGGGAAGAGGATCTGCGAGGCGGCCTGGTTGAGCTGTCCGGCGACGCCCATGACGAGCAGCGGCCACGTGTAGCTGAGCATGCGGCGGCAGGCGGCCCAGTCGAAGCCGAAGCGTATGCCGCGCAGCTCCTTGGCGAGCATGAGCAGCGTGGCGACGGTGCAGACGAGGTTGATGTAGAAGACGAAGGCCACGTCGAGCGTGAACGCCTCGTCGTAGATGCCCAGCGGGTCCCACCTGAGTGCCGGCAGCACGATGAGGTAGAGCACGTTGAGCGTGATGTTCAGCAGGATGTTGATGATCTTCAGGGCGGCGAACTTCACCGGCCTGTGCGCATAGCGCAGGTAGGCGAAGGGGATGGCGGTGAAGGCGTCGATGGCCACCGTGGTGTACATCACGCCGACATACTCCGGGTGGTCGCCGTAGCCGATGGCCGTGGCGATGGGGTCAAGCAGCAGGAGCACCACGACGATGGACAGGAGCGACGTCGCGGCCAGCATGCGCAGCGTCGTCGAGTAGATGCGTTGCGGCTGTTCGCCCTCGCGGTTCATGAAGCGGAAGAAGGTCGTCTCCATGCCGAACGTCAGCAGGATGATGAGGATCGAGACGTAGGCATAGACGTTGGTGATGACGCCGTATTCGCCGCCGGAGGCAGCGAAGCGTGCCGTCTGGATGGGCACCAGCAGGTAGTTGATGAATCGGGCGACGATGCTCGACAGTCCGTAGATGGCCGTGTCCTTGGCCAGGGATTTCAGGTTGGGCATTTGCTTTTTTTCCTTTTTCTCGTTATCTAGTTATTCCGACATTCCGTTATTCCGCCGTTCCGGGCTCATCCGAAGAAGAAGTAGGCGATGGCGATGGCGGCGATGATGCCGGCCAGGTCGGCCATCAAGCCGCAGACGACGGCATGGCGGGTGTAGCGGATGCCGACGCTGCCGAAGTAGACGGCTAATATATAAAAGGTGGTGTCCGTAGAGCCCTGGAAGATGCAGCTGAGGCGCCCGACGAACGAGTCGGCGCCGTAGGTCGTCATCGCGTCGACCATCATGCCGCGGGCGCCGCTGCCCGAGAGGGGCTTCATTAGCGCCGTGGGCAGCGCTGCGACGAAGTCGGTGTCCAGTCCGACCGCCTCCACGCACCAGGCGATGCCGCCGATGAGGGCGTCCATGGCGCCCGAGGCCCGGAAGACGCCGATGCCCACGAGGATGGCCACCAGGTAGGGGATGATGCGCACGGCCGTCGTGAAGCCGTCCTTGGCGCCCTCGATGAAGGCGTCGTAGACGTTGACGCGCTTGCGCATGCCGGCCACGATGAACCCGACGATGATGGTCATCAGCAGGATGTTGGCCACGCTCGTCGACACCAGGTTCATCTTCTCCGGGTCAAGCTGCGAGAAGCCCCAGATGGTGGCGGCCACGAAGGCGCAGACGCCTCCGAGGAAGAGCAGCAGCGTGCGGTTGAGCAGGTTGATGCGCTGATAGAGCGACGTGACGATGATGCCGGCCAGGGTGGAGAAGAACGTGGCCAGCAGGATGGGGATGAAGACGTCCGTCGGCTGTGCGGCCCCCATCTGCGCGCGGTAGACGAGGATCGAGACGGGTATGATGGTCAGTCCGCTCGTGTTGAGCACGAGGAACATGATCATCGGGTCGGTCGCCGTGTCCTTCCGCGTGTTCAGCTCCTGCATCTGCTCCATCGCCTTCAGGCCCAGCGGCGTGGCCGCATTGTCCAGTCCCAGCATGTTGGCCGCGATGTTCATGAAGATGGAGCCCGTGACGGGGTGCCCCTTCGGGATCTGCGGGAACAGCCTGACGAAGACGGGGCTGAGCAGTCGTGCCAGCACACCCACCACGCCGCCGCGCTCGCCGATCTTCATGATGCCGAGCCACAGCGACAGGACGCCCGTCAGTCCGAGTGATATTTCAAACGCGGTCTTCGACGACGAGAACGTCGAGTCCATCATAGCGGGGAAGACGTCGAAGTCGCCCCAGAACACGAGCTTCACCAGCGCCACGATGAAGGCGATGACGAAGAATGCAATCCAAATGTAATTCAGTACCATAACGGCTGCAAAGGTACAGTTTTTTTGCCGAAACTGATTGCGTTTCGGCAAAAAAACTTGCAGCCGGAGGCTTTTTTAGTTCCCGCCTACCAGCAGGCCGACCAGCGCGGTCAGGTCGGCTATGGTGACCCCGCCGTCCTCGTTGACGTCAGACATCTCGGTGTCTGCGGCCGTGCCGACGATGATGCCGGCGAGCGCGGTCAGGTCGGCGGCATTGACCGTGCCGTCCATGTTGACGTCGCCGCGCACGTAGGTCGGGCAGGTCAGGGTCACCCACAGATTCTTGGCTGGTAAGTATATTCTGTCTACTCTACCCGTGCCTGAACTTATGCATACATTGTTGTTTACGAAGTAACCCTGTGTGGTGTTTGTGCCATCCTGGCTTCTCACCAGCAGCGAGGCGCCCGCGGGATAGGTCAGCGCCTTCAGCTGGCCTATGCTCACTTTTTTGCCGATGGCCTTGACCACCGTGCCGTTGCCCTCTACGTTCAGTGTGCCGACGCATGCGGCCTCGCTTACTCCGTTTAATCCATCCCGCGTGAAGCCGCTGATGCCGTAGCTGTCGGATGATGTTGCTTCGCTGGCGTCGGCAATGACCTCGGCACCGCCCTTGACGGTCAGCGTGTTGTCATTCCAGGAAAGGTCGATGGCGTTGTTGTCAGTTTTGAACGTCACCTTGCCCGGGCCTGTGATGGTGACGTCGCAGTAGGCGTCCAGTCCGCCGCCCTTCGACATGTTGAATGTGCTTTCGCCGTTGAGCTTGATCGTCAGGCCGGGGATGCTGTCGCGGATAGCGTAGGCCGCTGTCGAGCCGATCCAGGCACTGTCGAGCGTCAGCGTGTTCGTCATCTCGTCGTAGGAGATGCGTCCCTGGTTATATGGCGATGTGCTCAGATTCTCGATGTCGTTGCAGTTGGCCGTCGTCACCCGCGTGCCGTTGACCCACAGGTCGTACTCCACGGGCTGACCCTCGTAGTCGAGCCAGGTGTAGCCGTTAGTGGTGTATTGCGGGTTCCAGCCCTTCTCCTTCAGATAGTCAACCACGCGGACCGTCAGGACGTTGCCCTCAGCGGCGTAGCCCTGATAGTAAGCCCTCAGGTTGGCGGGCGACGTCCGTCGGGGCAGCGCCTCGGCTATGGCCTGCATGGCGTCGCCCTTGAGCTGGTTGGCGTAGAGGCGGACCTCGCGCAGCAGGCTGTAATTGGGCAGACTGACGGCCGTGAGTCTGTTCTTTTCGGCGGAAAGATACTTGATGTTGCCGGCGCCGCTCAGGTCGAGCTCGGTCAGCTTGTTGCCGTCGCAGGAGAGAGAGCTCAGCATGGTCAGCGTCGCGACGTCCAAAGAGTCGAGTCGGTTGTTGGAGCAGCCGAGGGTGCGCAGGTCTGTCAGCAGGTTGAGCCCCCGGATGATGCTCAGCTGGTTGTTGTCGCAACTCACGCTCTGCAGCTTGGTGTTGTTGGTGAGGTTGAGTTCGGTCAGCTGATTGTCCTCGAGGCTGAGGTTGGTCAGCTCGTCGCAGCCCGTCAGGTTCAGTGAGCTGAGGCCGCATTTCCAGCCAATCAGCCAGCGCAGCTTCTTGAGCATACTGGCGTCGAAGCTGGTGATGCCTTCGTTCTGGCTGAACTCCAGATGCGTCAGGTTGGGCAGGTAGGCCACGGGTTGGAATCCGTCGCTGGTCAACTTGTTTCTCGAGCAATTGAGGTAGGTCAGGTTTCTCAGGTAATTGATGCCCTCGAGCGAGGCGATGCTCTTGTCCTGAAGGTCGAGGCTGGTGATGGCAGCTATCTCGTCGTCGGTCAGCAGGGAGTCACGGCCGTACGACTGGCTGAGCAGGTAGCGGCGGAAGTGCTCGTCGGGAAAGTTGTATTCGTTGATGCCGACGCCCTTGACGCCGGTAGTGATATTGACCCACATCGTCGTCCCATTGCCGGCATGATAGCCATAGCGCACCTCGTCGAAATCGATGCCATCCATATTGATGAGCAGGTACTCGCCCCGCATAAGCGGTTTGGAGATTTTATAGCGCCCTTTATTGTAGACGTAGTAACTGAGGTTGAAAATGGAATCAACGTTGACCTCGCTGTTCAGCCGCACGTATAAACCTCCGTCAATGTCCACGGCCTGACCCTCTAAGTACTGGTCGCAGTTTGACAAGTTGCTGATTCGGGTGGGCGTGACGTCGAGCGCATACAGTTGGTTGCCGTGGAAGTAGCCATGCCAAAGTGCAGCGTTGTGCGAAAGGTCAATCGTAGTCAGTTTGTTGTAATCGCAAAAAAACCATGCCAATGACGTCATTCCTGACACGTCAATTGAGGATAGTCCGCAATTATTGCAACTCAGGAGCCACAATTCTTCAGGATGCGGGATGGCGCTGAGATCTTCGCCGCTGACCTTCGTGCTGTCGCAGTACAGTTGTCTTACTGAGCCGTTGCCTGCCGACGACCAGGTGATGCCGTTGATGGGGGAATTGGAACAATTGACGCTGTTGTACCGGTTGTCGCCCAGGTCGAGGGTGGTGAGCTGGGTGTGGCGGCAGTCCAGTTCCGTCAGGTGCGTAGTTGGTTTGTAGTTGATCGTTGGCAGGAACAACGCCGTCAGGGGGTTATAGCTACAGTTAATGGTCTGGATGCTGGGCGACGTGATGTTCAGTATTGTGAGCTGATTATTATGGCAATCAAGATAATTCAGCACTGTCGCACGGCCCAGGTTGAGCGAGGTCAGCCGGTTGTCGTAGCACTTAACTGACAGCAAGCTCGTGCAGCCTTGCAAGTTGAGCGTGGTGAGTTTGTTCTGCTGGCAATGCACCACTTCAAGCTTCTCACAGCCTTGCAGGTTAAGCGACTCGAGTTGCAGGCCCTCGGTATAGAAGGTCGACATCTGCATGCCCGAGAGGTCGAGGGCCTTCAGGTCTGTAGAATAGACATGTATCCACTGATCCTCAACCTCGCACTGGGAGAAGTATTTGATGCCCTCAACACTCTTGCACCCTTCGGGGATGATAATCAGTTTCACATGCTTGCGCTCATAGTCCGACAGCTTGCCGTCCTCGCCGACAAGGGGCTGGACGGTGATGCTCTTCATATATTGCATCTGAGTTAGCACATAATTCCGAAACACGGGGTCGGGGAAGTGCTCGGCGTCGATGGGGATGTCTTCGGCACGCATCTGCATGCAGAAGCACGTCAGGGCCGCAATGGCCAAAAAGATTCTTTTCTTCATCATCATATCGTTGTTTTTTAGTTGTTTTTTCTATATTTACACCGTTTTGCAGTAGGAGGCGACGTGTCCCACGTCGCAATCTGGCAGCTTGTTGCGACGTGAGACACGTCGCCTCCTACTTGTGCGCTGCAAAGTTAAGCATTTTTTTCGAAACAGACTTTGCATAATCGCGCATCGACTTTGCATAATTCGACAATATCTTTGCACAATCGCGCATTTGGATTTATTTTGCATCTAAATGCACTATATTGCTTCCGTCACGGCGTGACCGCATGCCGTCACGACGTGACGCCATGAAATCACGACGTGACGGCATGACGTCACGACGTGACGGAATGAAGAGGCGGCAGAAAAAACAGTCAAATATTTTGCCGTTTCGGATTTTTTGTCTAATTTTGCAGAATGTAAATATTAATAAGGTATATATGAACAAGAACGTAAAATTCATGATGGCCCTCGGCCTGCTGGTCATGGCTGGCGCCACAGCCGGCGCCACGGAACAGGGCGACACGCTCGTCTTCGAGCGGGTCGACAAGGTGAGAATCGAGACGCGCGACACCGTGCAGCGCATCGTCATCAACGGCATGAAGGGCGAGCCTGACATGCGCTACGAGCAGCGCATCGCCATCGCCGACACGTCGGCCGTGCGCCGACAGCTGCGGATGGTGGACTTCAACAAGGTGCGCATCCCGCGCAGCGACGGCAAGCCCAGCAAGTGGTCGTCGTCGTTCCATCTCAACATCGGCCTGGGCACCCTGACCGGCACTGACGACGTCGACGTGATGCGCGGCGTGGGCTTCGAGATCGGCCTCGCTGTCACGGCCGATTGGAACCCCTTCGGCAAGAAGAACACGTGGAGCCTCGGCGTGGGCTACGACTATCGCACGTTCAAGGCCCCGAAGAACCAGTACTGGGCCAAGGACGGCGGCGTGATGCACTTCGTCCAGGCCGACCCGACGTGGGAGGATCCCGACGCAAGCTTCGGCGTCTCCTCGCTGCAGTTCCCCTTCTACTACACCCACACGTTCGACGCCCGCGGCCGCTGGAACGTGGCCCTCGGCGCCCTCTTCAACTTCAATTTTGGCCGGATTCATCGCTCTTACTACATCAACTACGAGCACTACGACGTCGAAGCCGCCGCACGTGGCGTGCGTCTCTTCACCGTCGAGGGCTTTGCCGTCGTCGACGTACCCTACCTGCCACCCCTCTACGTGCGCTATGCCCCCATGTCGGTCTTCAAGGACGACAAGGGCCCCGATATGAACATGCTCACCTTCGGCATCTGCTTCTGATCCCCCTGCGTCCTGTCTATGCGAAGACATCTGCGGTTTCTCCTGTCCGTCGTGGCGGCGCTGGCGCTGCTGCCCGTAGCGGCCCAGACGGACTGGTCGCCTGAGCGCTCGGGCGGCGTCTACTATGCCTATCCCGACGTCGAGCCGACGGCCGTGGCCGTGCCCGTCGGCTACGAGGTGTTCTATGTCTCCCACTACGGCCGCCACGGCTCGCGCTGGCTGCCCGATGAGGAGCGCTACGACTGGGTCTGGGCGCAGTTCGCGGACAAGAAGAACCTGACCAGCGAGGGCCTCCAGCTGCGAAAAAAGCTCCGTTTCATCGTGAAAAACGCGCGCGGACGGGCCGGACAGCTGACGCCCCTCGGCGCCCGTCAGCATCGCGCCATCGCCAGCCGCATGGCCGACCGCTTCCCCCAGCTGTTCCGTGGGGCCGACGCGCGCCTGAAGGCCCGCTCGAGCACCGTCGGCCGCTGTCGCGCCTCGATGCTCGCCTTCTGCGACGAGTTGCAGGGCCGCTTCCCCGGACTGCAGGTCGACGCCCAGACCAACGAGGACGACATGGCGTGGATCAACCATGAGCCGGCCGAGCTGCAGGCGCTCAAGCAGCGCGTCGTGCGACAGCCTGACGTCGACCCCGACCGCTTCGTGGCTCAGCTGTTCAAGGACCCCACGCGCGTCGGCCAGCCCCTGAAGCTGCTCTCCGAGCTCCACACCATCGCCAGCGACATGCAGGATGTGCCCCTCGACATCGACCTCTTCCAATATATGACGCGCGAGGAGATGCAGGCCGTCCACGACGCCAACGACCTGCGCATGAACCTCTGCAACGGCCCCTCGCCACTCAACGACGGCATCGCCGCCCGCGCCAGCATCGCCCTCTGGCAGCACATCGCCGACGAGGCCGACGACGTCATCGCCCGCCGCGCCCACGGCACCTCGCTGCGCTTCGGCCACGACACGGCCCTCTTCCGCCTCATGACGCTCATGGGCCTGACCACGGGCCACGACCGCATGGAGGACCTGCTGCCCATGGCGGCCAACCTGCAGCTCGTCTTCGCCCGCAACGCCGATGGCGACGTGCGCGTGGCTACGCTGCACAACGAGCGCATGGTCAGCGACTTCGAGCTGTGGACCGCGATGAAGGAGCGCCTCGCCCAGCGCATCCACTCGCTGGAGCACCTGCGCCAGCTCGCCGCCCTCAACACGATGGTGGGCACGGCGCCCGCCAACACGCGCACCGCCGGCCTCTTCGGCAAGGGCTCCGAGGAGCATGGACAGACGCTGCCCGCTGTGCTGACGCCCAACGGCCAGACGTTCTGGACGCCGCAGACACGCGACACGGAGAAGAAGTGCGTCGCACCTTATTATTATACCGACTCGCTCCTCCAGGGCATCCGCGCCAGCCACTGGCTCGTCGGCGGCTGCACCCAGGACTACGGCTCCTTCACCGTGGCGGCCCTCACGGGACGGCGCCGACTGGCGCCTGAGGAGCGCGCCACGCGCTTCAGCCACTCGCTGGAGACGTCGCATCCTTATTATTATAAGGTGTACCTGCCCGACGAGCAGCTGCTCGTCGAGCTGACGGCCCTGAGCCATTCGGCCATCATGCGCGTCACGCCGCTACGGGACGGCCCCGTCCACATCGTGCTGAACACGAACAGCGACGAGCGCGAGGGTGGGGTGGAGCTCGACCGCGGCCAGCGCATGGTCTATGCCCACAACCCCGTGCACCGCATCTATCAGGGCTGGGGCGAGCGGGCCGGATTCAGTGGTCATTTTGTTCTGACTTATACCGATGAAATCGCGGATTTTTGTACTTTCGACGAGGGCGTCTGCCTCACGATGAATGGTCATCACGGACGGCCGATAGAGTTGCGCATGGCCACCTCGTTCACCTCGCGCGACGGTGCCCTCGGCAACCTGGAGCGGCGGATGACCTTCGACGAGATGATGCAGGCCAACATCGACCGCTGGACGGCCCGCCTGCATACCATCGATGTCGACGACCCCGACACAGCCCGCGTCCGCCAGTTCTACGGCGCACTCTATCGCGCCTCGTTCCTCCCCCGCCAGATGAGCGACAAGGACGGGCGATACCCGAAGTTCGGGGCGGGCCAACTCTCAACTCTCAACTCTCCACTCTCCACTCACTATGGCGACTTCTCCATGTGGGACACCTATCGTGCCCTTCATCCTCTTTATAACATCATCGTGCCCGACGTGTCCGCACAGATGATGCAGTCGCTCGTCCGCATGTATGAGGAGGGCGGATGGATGCCTATCTTCCCCTGCTGGAACAGCTACACGGCCGCCATGATCGGCGACCACTGTGCCTCGGTGCTCGCCGACGCCTGTGTCAAGGGCATCACGGGCGTCGACTATGCGAAGGCTTACGAGGGGTTGAGGAAGAATGCGATGGAGTCGCCCGCGACGTTCGAGGAATATAAGAACGGCATGGGTCGACGTGCACTTGCCTCCTACCTGAAGTATGGCTATATCCCCCTGGAGGACAGCGTCATGGAGGCCTTCCATACCCATGAGCAGACGTCGCGTACGCTGGAGTATGCCTACGACGACTTCTGCGTGGCCCAGCTGGCCCGTGCCTTGGGCCACGACGACGACTATCGGGAGCTGATGCGGCGCTCGGAGAACTGGCGCCACGTCATCAACCCGCTGACGGGGTGGGCCGACGGCCGTCATGCCGACGGCTCGTGGGAGGGCAACACCGACCTGGTGCACCGCAAGCCTTACATCACTGAGGGGGCCACGTGCCATTACACGTGGTACGTGCCGCAGAACGTCCCCGGACTGATCTCGCGGCTGGGTGGCGAGGACGCCTTCACGGCCCGCCTCGACTCGATGTTCACCTGCGGCCGCTACTGGCACGGCAATGAGCCCTGCCATCAGGTGGCGTGGCTCTTCGCCCTGGCCGGACAGCCCGCGAAGACGCGCCAGTGGGTCAGCCATATCCTCCAGACGGAGTATAACGACACGCCGGGCGGACTCTCCGGCAACGACGATGCGGGCCAGATGTCGGCCTGGCAGCTCTTCGCCATGATGGGCTTCTATCCCGTCTGCCCCGGCACGACGGACTACGTGCTGGGTGCCCCCGCGTTCCGTAGGGTGACGCTCAACCAGCCGTCAGGCCGCACGTTCACCATCGAGCGGCAGGGCGACGGCGGACGTGTGCTGCTCAACGGCCAGCCCCATCCGCAGCCCACGGTCAGCCATGCCGACATCGTCCGTGGCGGCATGCTGGAGTTCAGATAACTCGGAAGAATTCGTGTAATTAGTGAAATTCGTGGTCGAATAAATAGAAGTGAATTTGAATAATTAAATAAAATGAACAGACGATTAGTTTTGCTGTTGGCATGCGTGTGCGGACTCGTCACGTCCATCATCTGCGTGACCTGTCTGCTGACTTGCAGCCATCCCAACGACGATGAGGTTTCCGTAACCCCAGAGATGGACTCCAGCCAGTTCGTCAACCTGACCGACGCCGTGCCCGATGCCATCCTCGAGATCCGCTACTTCGGCACCTATAACTTCGTCGGCACCCGCATCGACGGCTATCTGGAGCCCACGGCGCTGCTGACACGCCGCGCAGCCGACAGTCTGCGGGCCGTCAGCGACGACGTCAAACGACTGGGCTACCGCCTCAAGATCTACGACGCCTACCGCCCCCAGCGGGCCGTCGACCACTTCGTGCGCTGGGCCGCCGATGTGCCTGACACGCTGATGAAGCGCTACTTCTATCCCGACCTCGACAAGTCGGTGCTCTTCGATCAGGACTATATCATGTCCAAGAGCGGCCATACGCGCGGCTCTACCGTCGACCTGACCCTCTTCGACATGGCCACGGAGAAGGAGCTCGACATGGGCGGCACGTTCGACTGGTTCGGCCCGGAGAGTCACCCCGACTTCTGCGGCAATCCCGAGACGGGCGCCTACACCGCCGACAACGCCAAGTCGCCCGTCGGACGCACCATCACTGAGGAGCAGTTCCGCCACCGCATGATCCTGCGCGAGGCCATGCAGCGCCACGGCTTCCGTGCGCTCCCCTCCGAGTGGTGGCACTTCACGCTGCGCGACGAGCCCTTCCCTGACACGTACTTTGACTTTCCCGTCAGTCAACTCGCAAATCGATGAAACCGCTAAAAATTGAACCCGCAATCGTCGAAAATGAATAATATGAGAACCGTGCTGACCTTCCTGCTGGCCCTCACCTCGCTGGCCCTGCAGGCCATCGACGTCAAGATGGTCGACAGTCTGCTGCAGCGCTTCGAGGCGTCGCCGGACACTCAGCGGCCCGACGTGGCTAACCGCCTGATGCAGATCTGCGTCGACGAGCAGCTCTGCGACGAGCCCCTCCGCTTCGGCCCCGAGAGTCATCCCGACACGCTCGTCCAGCAGGTCAGCTACTGGGCGGCCGAGCTGTTCTATGCCTGTCAGGACTATGCCCGCGCCGTCGGCAGCGCGCTGAAGGCCGAGCCCCTGAGCCGCGGCACCGACGTGGAGTCCGACGTGGTCAACCTGCTGGCCCTGTCCTATTTCCGGATGGCCGACTACGAGCATGCCGCTCAGTATGCCAAGCGCTGCTATGAGCTCGACGAGCAGACGGGCGACCCCGACCTCATGTCGTCGTCGCTCAACACGCTGGCCGGCATCTACATCGGCGCCAACCAGCCCAAGGAGGCAGAGGGCTATATCTTAAAAGGTATCGAGATGGCCCGTCAGGCCGACAACCCCGCCCGCATGGCCGTCCTGCAGGGCATGGCCTCCGAGGTCTATCATGCCCTCGGACAGGACGCCAAGGCCCTCGGGTATATCAACGAGGCGTGCGACCTGGAGCGCCGGCTGGGGCGTCAGGACCGGCTGGCCGTGCGCACGACGCAGCGTGCCTCCGTCCTCATCGGACTCCATCACTACGAGGAGGCCGAGCGCGACCTCGGCGATGTTGTCACCTATCTGCGTACGACGCCCGACCGCCACTCCCTCGGCATCGCCCTCAACAAGCTGGGCATGGCCATCCTCCAGCAATACCGTGAGGCCGATGCGCTGCCCTGTTTCCGCGAGGCCGCCGACATCTTCAGCGACATGGGTGACATGGGCAACGAGATGCACGCGCGCCGCGGCCTCTACGAGTGTCTGCGCAAGAGCGACCCTGAGGCTGCCCATCGCGAGCTCGACCGCTTCGACCTGCTCAAGGACTCGCTCTACAGCCACGCCACGGCCGAGAGCCTGGCGCGATATAATGCCGAGTTCGGCGCCCAGTGGCTACAGCGTGAGAACGCCGCGCAGCGCCGCACGCTGTGGATCCTCGGCGCTGCCCTGCTGTTGCTCTGCATCGTCGCCGTCGGCGTCTGGCTCTACATGCACCGCCGTCATCAGGTGCGCGAGGAGGCCCTCCGCATCATCATCGACCAGCTGCGCCATGACGCTGACGACGCCTTTGACGCAGATGCCGACGTCGTCCGCACGGCGCCTTCCAACCACGAGCTCCTCAGCCACGTCGTGGCCTATGTCATGGCCAACCTCCCCAAGGGCGACCGCAGCCTGGAGGGCCTCGCCGCCGAGCTGAACATCTCGCGCAGTCAGCTCAACCGCCGCATCAAGTTGCTCACCGGCGTCACCGCCCAGCAGTATGTGCTGCAGGTGCGGCTGGAGCATGCCCGCCTGCTGTTGCAGGAACACCCGGGGATGTCGGTCGCCGAGATCGGTTTCCAGTGTGGCTTCGAGAGTGCCGCGAGCTTCTCGCGCGCCTTCCGACGCGCCTTCGGCGTGGCACCCTCACAGTTCCGGACGGCGATGTGACGGGTTCCGATTCTCAGCCGGCCTCCTCGTCGGCCTCATAGCCACCCATCTCGCGGATGGCGTTCTTCAGTCCCTGCAATCGTTTCGCATTATTTCTATACAGCCCCCATAAGCGAACTGCTTATCCGACACAACAAACGTGTCCAGCCGAAAATCCGGACAATCAGGATCACGCAATTTAACTTGCAAAAAAAAAGAATTGGACTCGTGCAGTCTTTACATGATTATCGGACATAATAAATAGAGACATCATGTTTTCGATGGAAGTTACGCGGCTGATAGAACGATGCAGACAGGGGGATGCGGATGCCCTCGGAGAACTGTACAAAGCATACGTCCAACGGATGAGGGGCGTATGCCGTCGGTATGTCAGTGACGAACAAACCATCAGCGATGTGCTGCATGACTCCTTCGTGATCATCTTCACCTCCTTTGACAAACTGCGCGATGACAGGAAGGCTGAGGCATGGATGATGTCGATAACGAGAAATGTGGCCTCGAGATATAAAGACCATCTGGCAAAGATGACCTTTGTGCCACTGGAGGAAGCGGAGCATTTGCAGATGTCGAAGTCAGAGAGCGAAGTGAGAGGCGTGCCGTTGGAGGATGTAATGCAGCTCGTAGACGGTCTGCCGGAAGGCTACGGGCAGGTATTCCGACTCTCTGTGTTCGAAGGGATGTCGCACAAGGAGATTGCCGACGTGCTGGGCATTGAGCCACATTCGTCATCATCGCAACTGGCACGTGCAAAGAAGATGCTGCGCAAGATGATGCAGCAGTATTGGGTGGCCGCACTTCTGTTGCTGCTCGTTCCCATTACGTTCTACCTATTCAGGAAAAGGGACACTGCCCTCAAAGATAAAGAACCTGTTGTGGCCAAACAGAAAGAAACAAGGAAAGAATCGCAGAAAGATTCTGTTCATTTGCCTAAGCATCGTTCTACGATCATTACAATTGATAGCCTTCCATTGCAAATCGCTCAGGCTACGGATTCGGCCACAGCAGACACCTTGATGAATATGGTTGCACAAGAACAGTCAAATACTGACACCATACCGAACGATACGGCAAAGACTGTACGCGAGTTAGAAACTCCGCATTACGACATCGCAGACCTGTTCCCGCAAAAGCCAGCCACCGTTACACGCCTTCAACAGAAATGGTCGGTGGATCTTGCATACGTCGGAGGTTTTGGTGAGCAGGATTATAATCGTCAATACGGATTCACAGAGATGCCGGTAATAGTCCCGGTAGACGTTCCGCCATCGCCTGTCACCTTCGAGAACTGGAGCGACTATGCGGCCTTCCTGTCCGAGATACCTGACGAGATCAGCAGTCATAAGCGAAAGCTCATCATGAACATTGCGCTGAATAATGCCGCCGATGCCCCAGGCACGGACGCCGACAAGATTGTCCGCAAGAGCCACCACTACATGCCCGTGGGCTTCTCGTTGGCATTGAAGTATCAGCTGAACCGTCGCTTTGCGCTGGAGACCGGACTGAGTTACAGCAGGTTGAAGTCGGAATTTGAGATGGGTTCAAATGGTAATACTATCAATGAGCAGCAGACCATCCACTACCTCGGCATCCCTGTGAAGGGCACCTATAATATATATAATAGACAGGCGTGGAGCCTCTACGGAAGTCTCGGCGTCACCACGGAGATTCCTCTCTACTCGCCGCTCAACACAAGTTACTACTTGCATGGCCTATTGGAGGCTACCGACAAGACCACCATCCACGCTCCGTGGCAGTGGTCGGTTGGTACAGGTCTTGGACTGCAATACAACCTGACACCCAGCATTGGTCTCTTCGCCGAACCAAGCCTGCAATACTACATTCCGACGGGGACGCTAATCGAGACCTACCGCACGGAGCATCCGCTGACGTTCTCCCTGCCGCTGGGCATCAGATTTACGTGGTGATCGGTGCAGTCACTAAATTATACCTTAACGGGTGCATATATGTTGTGAATATTATATCAATTCGGGTATAAATTAAGGATAATCTCCCCAAATTATACCCGAACTGATGTAATAAAACGGTTGTTGCTATCTGACGGTTACGTCTTTTTTACATTCAGATAGCTTTTCAGTGCTTTTACATAATCCTCAAAGGCTTTCAGCCCTACAGGCGTGATGCGGCAGAGGGTACAGGGCTTCTTGCCCTTGAAGGTCTTCTCCACCTCAATGTAACCCGCTGCCGAGAGCTTGTCTATCTGCACACTTAGGTTGCCCGCCGTGGCTCCCGTCTGCTCCTTGATGTAGGGGAACTCGGCTTCCTCTGTACTGATGAGCAGCGACATCACGGCCAGTCGCAACTCCGCGTGCAGCAGGGGGTCTAATGGCTTGAACATGGGCAGGTCCTCCTTATTTCTGGTTTTGAATGAAAATGACCACACCTGGCACAATTAGGCCAATCAAAGCCACGACTGCCATCACATAGAGCTGTGTATGACCGGGGAAATGTAATGCGCCAAAGAATCCTCCGAGACCTGCTAAAAGTCCACACACCTGAATGGTACGGTTGCGGATGACGAGGCCAGTAATCGTTGTTCCCATTCCGAAACAGAGCGAGATGATGCTGGTGATGCATCCAAATATATACACCTTAGGCATAATCAGTTCCATTGGTAACATTCCGCTGCCGATAAAACCGAGTATCATGCCCATGCCACAGCAGAATACGCCAAACGTAGCCCACACATGGCCGATGGTCTTCCCAATAAAGGTTGTCGGCACGCTCTCCCTCCGTTTGTCAATTATCCGGTTCCCTGCGTAACCTACAAGCCATAATGCGGCCCACAGCATATTCCATACCGGTCCGCCATAATTTTTCCATAGGTAGGCGATGAGCAACGAGAATATGATCACACAAAGTCCCCACCATATAAGTGGTATGGCCGAATTCTTGTTGATGGTGCGCTGGCTGCGCTCTATTGATTCTCTGATAATCTCCAGACTGCGCTCGGCAGTCATACTATTCTTTTCATCCATTGTTGTTTCATTTTTAAGTGATGTTCTACTTTTGTTTACTGCTCTCTGGCCTCGTCCGTGCTCCTGCAGAAAGCACGTCTTCGGCCAATTGTGTCCGGTTCACGCTGCAAAGATAGAGAAGTTTATAATATAAACCAAATTATTTCGTAAATATTTTGCTCCTAAAGCTATTATTTAACATTTCGCTTGGGCAAAGTTTACTCATCACGGTGCAGTCATTCGTTGCGATTTTGGACTTTATAGTTAGAGTACGAAATTGCAACGAACCTCTATGTATAGTATCTATGATTATGCCTATAACGGGCTACTCTATCTGAACAACGTTATGAGACCAAGGCACAAGCGGCTCTCACAACTGATGATTTACTCGACTACGCTCTGTCAGTCGAAGTGCAAGCACTGCAACATCTGGCAGAAGCGTCCTGTAGAACATCTTTCGCTCAATGACATTCAGCGGCTCATGCAGAGTCAATGTGTGACACGAAGAACTACCGTAGGGCTGGAGGGCGGTGAGTTCATCCTTCACCCACAGGCTGATGAAATCATGGCGTGGTTTCAGAACAATCATCCTAACTATACGCTGCTGTCAAATTGTCTCGCGCCCAGCCGGGTTATAGATGCCGTCCGTCGCTATCAGCCGCGTCATCTCTATGTCTCTCTCGACGGCGGGCGCGAGACTTACCAGCGGATGCGGGGCCGCGACGGCTACGACCGGGTGATCCAAGTGGTGGAGGCCCTCAAGGACGAGGTCGCCCTGTCGCTGATGTTCTGTCTCTCGCCGTGGAACACGTTCGAGGATATGGCTTATGTCATAGACCTTGCCAAGCACTACGATGTGGACGTTCGCATCGGCATCTATGGAACAATGGCCTTCTTCGACACAACAAGCGAACTGCTGACGACTTCGGACTTCGTGAAGCAGATACCGCAAAGCATCCACCAGACACAAGAGAATTTCGACTTTGTGGCACTCTACGACCAGTGGATGGGCGGGCATTTACGTTTGCGCTGCCAAAGCATCATGAGTTGCCTCGTCGTGCATAGCAACGGCGATGTGCCGCTCTGCCAGAATCTCGACGTGGTGCTGGGGAACATCCATGAGCAATCGCTCGACGAGATTTTCAACGGTGCATCGGCATGTCAGACGCAATGCCAGTATTCCAGGGACTGCAACGACTGCTGGATCAACTTCCATCGCAAGTACGACATCATCCTCGTGCGCAACTTCGAGCGAATGCTGCCCAAGTGGCTCATAGAAAAGTTCTATGGTCAATACCAATGGACGGCAGACCCTAAACAAACTTACCGCAAACATCTAAAAGCAATACAATGATACAAGCACTCGTCAAACGATACAAGCGGATGCGCACGGAGCAATATCTGCGCCAAACGTACCAATATCAATATGCCTTCGTAGGCATGGGACAGCACTCGCTGACCAATCTCTATCCCGTGCTTCATTACCTCGGAGTGCCGCTGAAATACATCTGCGTCACGTCGGCAAGAAAAGCCCGGCTGATAGAGCAGAAGATTCCTGATGTGAAAGCAACGACCTCGTTAGATGAGATTCTGAACGATGAAGCCATCAAAGGCATTTTCGTCTCAGCCGCTCCATCGGCCCATTTCTCTATAGCCTCGCAAGTGCTCCACAGTGGCAAGTCGCTTTTCATCGAGAAACCACCCTGCCGGACATTGGAAGAACTCGACACGCTCATTGCCCTGCAGCAACAATATGGCATTCCCGTCGCAATGGTGGGTATGCAAAAGCGCTATGCCCCAGCCGTCCAACTGCTAAAGAAGCGTCTCAATAAGGAGCGCCTAATCAATTACGATTTGCATTATCTCACAGGCGCATACCCAGAGGGTGATGCTCTTTTAGACCTCTATATCCATCCTCTCGACCTTGTCTGCTTCCTGTTCGGCAAACCCGAAATCCTTGCCTGCCATCAGATTGCCAAAGATTCTTACATCCTCATGCTCCGTCATCCCCACGTCGTCGGCACCCTCGAACTCTCCACAGCCTACTCATGGACTGATGCAGAAGAATCGCTGAAGATCTGCACCTGTTCTGGCATTTATCGCCTTTCACAAATGGAAGAACTCTCTTTTACGCCTTCGTCACGGACTGTCTCGGGCATCCCGATGGAGAAATATCGCCCTCACAAAACAACTGTAGAATATCTCTGTCAGAACAACAGTTTCACCCCCATACTGTCGGCCAATCAGGTCTATTCGCAAGGATATTACAATGAATTGGCTACTTTCGTGGAAGCCGCCCGACATCATGATCGCCACGTCATTTCGACTCTCGAAACAATAAAGGACACTTATCGGTTGATGGACAATCTGCAGTCTGGCTGGATCACCTTCCGGCGTGGCGAGGCCGAGCCGGACTGCTGAAAGGACAGTCACGTCAAGTTTCGCTTGTACTAATTATCTGATAATGAGTGTCACTTCGTGACAGAAATCTAGCAAATCTTTTCAAATCTTCCAAAGCAGATTTGTTTGATTTGAAGGATTTCTTGCGTCCCTTCGGTAGCAAGCGAGCAGAGCTCGAGCGCTCGCCGTAGGCGACTAAAAATCAGGGCTTTCGCATGCTTGCGAAAGTTGAGCAGTCACGTCTCCTCTGCTGTCGGCCAAAGTCTTAACGGCTGAATTTGGCACTGTGGCGACGGCCCTGCCACTGCCAGGCGACGACATAGAGTCCGCGTGGCAGACGGGCGACGCTGGCGCCGTCCTGAGCACGGAATTGCAGGACGGGGCGTCCGGCGGCGTCGTAGACCGTGGCGTCAAAGGTGAGGCGGCTGAGGTCGTCGGTGCCGTAGTGGAGTCGCAGGCCCTGCGGGTCGTAGGCCAAGGCGTAGTCGACGTCGGGCTGACGTGGCGCGTCGATGGCGTCAGGCGCGGTGAGGCTGTCGACGACGACGAGCGTCCACAGGCGGTTGTTGCTCGTCGCGTTGCGGCTGTCGTTGGTGTAGCTCAGGATGGTGGTGCCGTCGTCGGCGCGTCCGCCGGTGAGGTTGGCGGTGTGGTCGCTCTGCCGGTTGTTCAGGTTGATGCGTCCGCCAGACTGCATGACGAGATGCCATTGCTGGGCGCGGTCGGCCGTATCGGCGGGGGCGACACAGAGCTGTGTGCTCAGGTTGGTGGTGGCGGTGGAAGGTCCCTCGGTGGGGTCGGTCAGCGCCTGTCCGCTCAGTCGGTTGACGAGGTGGTGGTAGCCGTTGCTGAGGGTGATGACCTGCCACTGCTGGCTGTGGCTGTCGTCGCGCGCATGGTTGGCGACGACGTGGCCCTCCGCGTCGGTGTCGAGGCGTGTGGCGGTGCCGGCATTAGCGATGGCGTAGTAGTAGTCGGAACGGGTGGTGACGTCGGGCTCGATGCCGATGAGGTCGTCCGTGTCGGGCTGGTCGGGATGTCGCCGGGCGAAGGCGTCCAGCAGGGCCGTGATGCGTATGTGGACGAAGCGTCGGAGGTCGTCGACATATTCGTCGTAGGTGCTGTAGATGACGACCTCGCGCAGGGTGCGCTGGCGGATGTTCCATCGCTCGTAGTTCAGCTGTTGCGAGGCGTCGATGAGGGCTGCGAGACTGTCGATCTTGCTGATGAGCTTTTGTTCGAGGCGGTCTTCGCAGAGCGTCTTGTAGTGGTCGAAGACGAGTCGCTGGAACCACTCGTCCTGCCACATGCGGCGGATCCACTGCTCCAGCCCGTTGTTGGTGAAGCCGATGTCGGCCATGAGCTCACGCTGTGGGGTGTGTCCGCTGAGGCGGTTGTCGTTGTCGAAGGCGATGTCGTAGTCCCACATGGGTCCGAAGTGCAGGCGGTCGTCGTCGCGGTCCTTATAGAAGTACATGCTCCAGAGATAGTCGGGGTTGGCGGTGATCTCGCTGGCGAGATACCAGCTGACGAGCGAGAGCGTGTCGACGTAGTGGCGATAGCCGAGGGCCGACTCGAAGGTGTTGTTGAACAGACGGCTCTCGAATGTGTTGACGACGTTGCGGATATACGTGAACTGACTTGTCGTAATCTCGTCCTCCGCAGGATAGTGGATGGTCATGGGCACGCCCTTGAGGCTCGTGCGCCATCCTGTCTTGCCGTCGACGTAGTCGCGGAAGCCGTCGGCCTCGACGAGGTAGCCGCCGCTGATGTTGCTCTCCGGCGTGAGGGGCTCGTCCTGCTCGGCGATGTCGACGCGGCGCTTGCGCACGTCAATCTGGTCGCTCACCTGATAGTTGCCGCGATACTGCCCGTTGAGGGTCAGGTCGACGAACATGGCGCCGGGGGTGAACGTCTGGCCGCAGAGGTCGCCGATGTAGCTGGCCAGGGCGTTGCGCAGGAGCGACTTGTCGCCGTGGTTGGCCAGCAGGGTCCACTTCTTGGCGTTGGCCCGGTCGGGGCCCATGAAGCGCTCCTTCTGCGGGAACTTGATGCGGTAGGGCTTCTTCTCCATTTTCCAGGTCGAGTTGCCGCGTCCACGGATGAGGACAGAGTCGTAGTAGGCCTCGCGGCTACCCTCGACGATCCACAGTCGGGCCGCCACCTCGGTGGTCTTGCTGGCGGGGTCGCGTCCGCTGAAGGTCTCGATGTAGATGTGTGGCAGGTTGGTCAGCTGTCTGCGGCTGCCGTCCTGTGCCATGATGACGGCGACGGTAGCGACGAAGGCAATCAGTGTGAGCGCAAGGCGTTTCATGTTCGGGCGGTGATGAAGTCAGATGTCTTTTCAGTGTGCAAATTTATAAAATAAAGGTCAAAACGACGAGAGAATTTAGAAAAAAGTGTTACCTTTGCAGCTGATTTGACCGAAAAGTGAACCATGGACCAGGAGACACTCTCACCGATTCTTGAGCTGCAACGGCAGCGGGCCCTGCTCCAGATGGAGTATGAGGAGGAGCGCGCGGCCTATCAGCAGATGGCTGAGGCTGTCGGCGTGGAGCGGCGTGTCGAGCGGGGCGACGCGTGGATGCCGGTCAGCGTGACGCGCACCTACTATAACTCGCTGAATCAGCTCTGCGTCGAGATTGTCCGCCGGCTTGGTCCCGACGATGATGCCGACCACAACTTCGAGTTCGGGCGCCCCGTGCAGTTCTTTCGAAGTGAGAAGGGAGAAGTGAGAAGTGAGAAGTCGGCCACAAGAAGTGAGAAGTCAGAAGTGAGAAGTGAGAAGTCTCAGCACTCTCAAGGCGGACCGTCCGCCAACAAAGGTAATAAAACTTCTCACCTTTCACCTCTCACTTCTCACTTAAAATACTTCTCCTTCACCGGCACCGTCAGCTTTGCCGAGGCCGAGCGCATGGTCATCGCTGTGCCCGACGGCGCACCGCTCGTCGACCTGCAGTCGGGCGAGGGCCTGCTGGGCGTGATGCTGTCGTTCGACGAGACCTCCTTCCGCCTGATGTTCGAGGCCCTGGAGCGCACCATGCGCGCCAAGGGTCGGCTGGGCTATCTGCGCGACCTCTTCTACACACGTCAGCGAGCCGAGACGTTCACCTTCCCCGACATGGGCTTCCAATACCTGAACGCGACGCAGGAGCGGGCCGTCAACGAGGTGCTGCGCGCCAAGGATGTGGCCATCGTCCACGGCCCTCCCGGCACGGGCAAGACGACCACCCTCGTCGAGGCCATCTACGAGACGCTGCGGCGCGAGCCGCAGGTGCTCGTCTGTGCGCAGAGCAACATGGCCGTCGACTGGATCAGCGAGAAGCTCGTCGACCGCGGCCTCAACGTGCTCCGCATCGGCAATCCCGTCCGCGTGGACGACAAGATGCTGGCCTTCACCTACGAGCGACGCTTCGAGGCCCATCCTGACTATCCCCAGCTGTGGGCCCTGCGCAAGGCCATCCGCGAGCTGCGCGCGGCCAAGAAGCGCGGCGAGCAGTGGCACCAGCGCATGGACCGCCTGAAGGACCGCGCCACGGAGCTCGAGATCCGCATCCGCAGCGAGCTCTTCGGCGAGGCCCGCGTCATCGCCTCGACGCTCGTCGGATCGGCCAACCGCCTGCTCGACGGCATGAAGTTCGGCACACTCTTCATCGACGAGGCTGCCCAGGCCATGGAGGCCGCCTGCTGGATTCCCATCCGCCGCGCCCAGCGCGTCATCCTGGCCGGCGACCACTGTCAGCTGCCGCCCACGGTGAAGTGCTATGAGGCCCTGCGGGGCGGACTGGGGCGCACGCTCATGGAGCGCATCGCAATGCTCAAGCCCGAGGTGGTCACGCTCTTGCGCATGCAGTATCGCATGCACGAGGACATCATGCGCTTCTCCTCCGACTGGTTCTATCACAACCAGATGGTGGCGGCGCCTGAGGTGAAGAACCGCTCCATCCTGGACCTCGACCTGCCCATGACGTGGATCGATACGGGAAGTGATAAGTTAGAAGTGACAAGTGAGAAGTTTAGTAACACCAGCAGGCAAGAGAATGGAGAAACTAATAAAACTTCTCACCTCTCACTTCTCACTTCTCACTTCAACGACTTTGAGGCCCGCCTGACACTCCTGGCCCTGCAGGCCTACTTCGAGCTCATCGGCCGTGAGCGCATCCTGCAGGAGCGCATCGACGTGGGCATCATCTCGCCCTACCGTGCTCAGGTGCAGCTGCTGCGCCAGATGCTGAAGCAGACGGAATTCTTCAAACCCTTCCGCCGGCTCATCACCGTCAACACCGTCGACGGCTTCCAGGGCCAGGAGCGCGACGTCATCGTCATCTCCCTCGTCCGCTCCAACGACGAGGGACAGATCGGCTTCCTGCGCGACCTGCGCCGCATGAACGTGGCCATCACGCGGGCCCGCATGAAGGTCATCATCCTCGGCGACCGCCGCACCCTCTGCCGCCACCCCTTCTATCGCAAGCTCTGGCAGTACGTCGAAAGTCTGAGGGGCTAAAAATGGCAAAGTGGGGCTTTTCGAAGGTAATATACCCCTATATTACTATCGAAAAGCCCCACTTTGCCGTTTTTGGACCGTCGCGCCGCCGCTTGAGAAGGAGCGCGACGGGCAGTGGAGTTGTCAGGTGTAGATGAGCGTCGTCAGCTGTTCGGGGGCGAAGAGCAGGCGCGCCGTCTGCTGCAGGTCGTCGGCCGTGAGGCGGTCGATGTGGGCCATGATGTCGGTCAGCGAGCGCAGCGTGCCCGTGTGCAGATAGTTGCGGGCAAAGTCGAGGGCAAACTGCTCGCGGCTGTCGCTGGCGATGGCCAGCTGGCCCTGCAGCTGTCGCTTGGCAGCAAAGAGTCGGGTGGGCGAGAGGGGCTGATCAGCCAGCCGGTCGAGCTCGCGGCGCACCAGCCGTCGGCAGCGGTCGACGTCCTTCTGGTCGCATCCGAAGTAGATGCCCCATAGGCCCGTGTCGGCATAGCTGACCATCGAGCTCTCGACGGTGTAGACCAGTCCGTGGCGCTCGCGCAGGGAGAGGTTGAGGCGCGAGTTCATGCCCGGCCCGCCCAGGATGTTGTTGAGCAGGTAGAGGGCCCAGCGCCGCGGGTCGGTGGCGGCAAAGGCGCGCGAGCCGATCATGACGTGAGCCTGATGGGTGGAGCGGTGGCGCTCGATGAGGCCAAGGCCCACGGCACCCCCTTCGCCCCCCGAGGGGGGCACGATAGACTCTTCCGCCTGCAAAACTATAGAAGCCCCCTCGGGGGCCGTAGGGGGGGCTAGTTCCTCGGGGACCGTAAGTTGGGGGAGGTTGGAGGGGGCTTTGCCGCTGATAAACAGCACGCAGTTCTCCGGGCGATACCATCGGCGGGTGAAGCGCAGGGCATCCTGCTGCGTGAAGCTGCGCACGCGGTCGGCCGTGCCGAGGATGTTGTGGCCCAGAGGGTGACCCTCGAAGAGTAGGTTCTCGAACTCGTCGTAGATGAGCTCCGCGGGCGAGTCCTCGTAGCTCTCAATCTCGTCGCACACCACCTCGCACTCCTTCTCTATCTCAGCCTCCGGAAACTGACTGTCGAAGACAATGTCGCACAGCACGTCGAGCGCCCGCCGCACATGGTCGGCGCTGATGGCACAGTAGTAGACCGTGTCCTCCTTGTTGGTGAAGGCGTTGAGCTCGCCGCCCAGACCCTCGATGTCGTTGATGATGCGCACGGCCGAGCGCCGCCGCGTGCCCTTGAAGCTGAGGTGCTCGCAGAAGTGGGCCAGCCCCTCCTCGCCGGGCGCCTCGTTGCGGGTGCCGGCGCCGACGGCGATGCCGCAGTAGACCACCGGCGATTCCGTCGGCAGGTGGACCACGCGCAGCCCGTTCTTGAGCGTAAAAGTATTGTAGTTCATAATTCTGCGTGCAAAGGTAGAAAATAATTATGAATTATAAACGATGGACTATCGATTATTTTTCGTAACTTTGCACCCCGATGAGACGTTTCTTCTATTTTTTAGTGCTACTGACGGTGGCCTGCAGCAAGCCCGACACCGACTTCACCATCGACGTGATGAACAGCTTCACGCCGGTGAAGAACCAGGGACGCTCGCAGACCTGCTGGGCCTACGCCATGCTGGCGGCCATCGAGACTGAGCACATCATGCGGGGCGACTCGGTCCACCTCTCCGTGGCCTTCGTCGAGAAGGCGATGGAGCAGGAGCCTGACGCGCCGGACCAGAAGCGCGGCATGGGCATGACGCTCATCAACATGATCCAGAAGCACGGGCTGGTGCCCTACGAGTCGATGCGCGACACGCTGGTGCCACTGCCGCGACGCGCCTTCATGTTCGGCGCCGACTACACGCTCCACGAGTTTGCCCGCAGCGTCTGTGCGCCAGGCGAATACGTCGGCGTGGGCTCCGACCGCCGTCATCCTTATTTCACCGAATATGAGCCGCAGCTGCCCGACAACTGGGAGCACAACCGGCTGCTCAACCTGCCTCAGGACTCACTCGTGGCGCTGGCCCGCCGCGCCGTCGCCGAGGGCCGCGGCATCTGCTGGGAGGGCGACATCTCCGAATCGGGCTTCGACTGGAAGAAGGGCGTGGCCCGCCTCAGTCTCATCAACGGCTCGACGACCGACGACCACTGCATGGCCATAGTCGGGCTGGCCCACGACCAGCAGGGCCGTCGCTACTTCGTCATGAAGAACTCATGGGGCCGCAGCAACAAGTACCGCGGCCTCATGTTCATGCACGAGGACTACCTGCGCCAGAAGACCATCGCCCTCTACCTGCCTCAAGACCTCCTTGCCGCCCAGATCCACTGATTTTTCCCCCTTCCCTTCCGCTCGGCCCAATGGAAATGACGGCGCAGCCGCCCTCCGTACGTCCAATGGGAATGACGGCGCAGCCGCTCCCCTCCCTTCCAAGGGGAGGGGTTGGGGGTGGGGTCTCTAACTTTCTCAATGCAAACCTTCCCTCATAAGTTGGGTCAACAACGCAAAGCGTCTCTACAAAAACAAATAAAAACAAAAAAAACAAAAGAAAACAATCATGTTTTTCCTTGTTTTTTTTTGTTTTTTTTGTTTTTTTTGTTTTTTTTGTTTTTTATTAGAGCATTAAACAGCGCATGTGTTTTAGTTAGAGACCCCACCCCCAACCCCTCCCCTTGAAGGGAGGGGAGCGGCTGCGCCGTCATTCCCGGCGAGCTGCGCGGTAGCCCCTCCTCCCCTTTGGGGAGGCCGGGTTGTCCCCCCTCCCTTCCGCTCGGCCGAAGGGAGGGGAGAAGCCCAGCCGCATTTCACTTCTTCCTCAGGCTGATGCCAACGATCTCGGCGGCATCGGCGACGCTGATGCGGGCGTCGGCGTTGACGTCGGCGCTCTGCTCGTAGAAGTCGCCGGCCTGCGGCTTGCCGAGGATGTGGCTCACCACGGCCGTGGCGTCCGCCAGGTCGACGCGGCCGTCGCGGTTCACGTCGCCCTTCAGGTACTTACCCACCAGCATGACGGGCAGCACGTTGTTAGACGGGCGCACGTCCTTCAGCGTCTCGGCGCCCTGCATGGGCGTGGTGCGCAGGTAGAGCACCTGCGAGAGGTCCGGCTGCGGGGCCGTCAGGGTGACGATCTTCACCTTGTTCTTCTGTTCGGCCGAGGCGTCGTAGAGGTCGGCGGCAGTCAGCTCGACGAGGCTGACGGGGTCAGCATCGCCCAGCGGCGAGCTGTAGAGCCCCACCCTCACCTTCATGTCGTCGGCCAGGGGCAGCAGCGAGGCGTTGTTCACCTCCGCCACGACCGTCGTCTTGCCGTCGGCGTCAGTCTTCCTGCTTACCACCCTCAGCGCCATGTCCACCTGGCGCACGTCCATCTGCGTGCCGCCCTGGCTGACCGTGCGCCGCGGTGCCTTCGACATGACAGCCTTGCGGCGGCTGCGCAGCACATTGCTGTTGCCGGCGATGAAGTTAGCCGTCACGTCGTAGTCGATGGTGCCGTCGAAGTCGTCCGTAACGGGACAGTAGACCGTCAGCTCCGTCTTCTCCTGCGGCATGATGAGCACGCCGTGGCTGGTCGTCTCGCCGTTCATCGTCACGTCGACGCTGCCGATGGGCTGGAAGCCGTTGTTGGCCACGGTGATGGTGATGGGCATCAGGCTGTCGTTCTTCACGTCGTAGGCGTTGAAGCGTGCCTGGTGGTCGATGGCGTTGTCGAAGAAGATGCTGCTCTCCAGCACGGCGCCGCCGTCCTGCTCGTTGGTCACGCAGTAGGCCACCTTCATGTCGCGGTCCGTCAGGTAGCCGTCCATCGAGGCCAGGCTGACGTCGTCGGGCATCGTGGCCACCTCGACGGGTGCCGAGAAGTAGAGCATCTTGTCGTGGCTGCACAGCTTCGAGGCATACAGCCGGTTCTTCATCATCACCGTCGTCGTGCCGTCGTCGTTGTCCGTCGTCTCCTGGTCGCTCTGGCTCCACAGCAGGCCGACGTCCTCCAGGTCGACGGCGTCGTCCTCCACCACCAGGCGGAAGTCGTTGACCACGCGCTTGTCCATGCCCAGCGAGCCGGACAGCTTGCCTGTCGGCTCACCCTTCATGTTCACTGTGCTGAGCACCACGTCGCGGCCGCTCTCGTTCGTCTTGATATAGCCCACGAGGTTAGCACCGCCGACGCTCGCCATCTGCGGCTTGACGCCCTCCACCTGCGTGTAGCGCTCCCTCACCCTGTCGTCGGGCGAGATGCTGACATAGACTACCGAGGCCTGCTTCTGCTCGTTCTCCACGTCCTGCTGCAGGGTCATCATCACGAGTATCGAGTCCTCCTTCATGCTCACCTGATAGTCGGCGGGCACGCTGCGGCGGTGGAGGCGCTTGATCTCTATCGGCTCGCCCCAATAGCTGCCGTCCCATCGCGCGAGCATCAGGCTGCCGTCGATGTAGCGGCTGCCCTGCCCGTTGAACTTCGCCACGCCCTGCTGCCAGACGACAGCGGCCTTGCCGTCCTGCTGCACGGCCACGGCGGGCACGACGCAGCCGATGTTGCCCCATGTGGTGCTGACCGTGGCGTCGGTCCACGAGCTGCCGCCCTGGCGCATGGCCACGTGGATCTCGCTCCGCTCCGTGACGCTCTTCGTCTGATCGTTTTCTGACATGGCATCCAGGGCCGTGCCGTCGATGGCCTCCTTCACCTGTTCGAAGGCCACCACCTCCAGTCCGCTGGCGTTGTGTGCTTCGGAGAAATCGTACATCGGCGCCGCGATGCCCGTGCTGACCAGGTCGTCCTTGCTGCCACTGCTGTACGTCTGCAGGCGGTCGTCGTTGTAGTTGCCGGGCGTCTTCAGGTTGTTGAACAGCAGCGACTCGCCGCCCTGCAGGTAGGTGGGCTGCGCCATGCCGTTGACGTCGCTGATGATGGGCGTGCCCAGGTCGGCGATCACCTTCCGCCGCAGCTTCTTGTAACTCTTCGTCACGTTCCGGCGGCTCATCGAGAACAGCGGCTCGGCGTTGGCCGGGTGGAACGGGTTCGACGGGTTGTCGGGCACCAGGTATTCCTTATAGACATCGAAGATGGGCCATACCTTCTTCGCCGACCAGAACATGAAGCGGGCCTCGGCGAAGGCTTCCATCTTGGCCTGCAGCGTGGTCTTCATGCCTGCCTGATGCTTCAAGGCATACGTACGGCTGTGCAGGTCGATGCAGGCACCGCCGCGCACGCCGGCCACGGCCTTGGCTATCCAGAGGTCGATGCCGGCGTAGGCCCAGGCGCACACCTTCAGGCGGGCCTGGTAGTCGAAGAAGAAGTCGATGGTGGTCGATTTGAGCGACACGTCGCCCATCTCGGCCGCCGTGTTCACCAGACCTAAGGTCATGGCCATCTTTGCGTCGACCGACATACCGAACGAGCCGATGCCGAAGCTGACGGGAACCGAAGAAACTGATGCCGAGGCCTCGAAGACGATGCCGCCGTCGTAGAAGTTGAACTGGAACTTCTTGTTCTCGCGGTCATAGTAGCCGATGCCGGTGAGGTAGCCCTTGATGCCGACGAAGGCCGAGGGGAAGCGCGGGATGTCGTCGAAGAAGTCGTCGTCGGCCGGCTTGCCCGCGTTCACGGCGTCCATGCACGCCTGGAACTGGTCGTCGAAATACTGGTAGTTGCCTATCTCGTCGAGGGCCGTCATGATCTCTCCGCCGGGCAGGAAGTTCTTCTCCATGCAGGCGCGGATGATGAAGTAGTCGCCGTCGCGCTGGATATCTACGGTGAAGGGCAGCACGGGCGGTAGCTGGAAGTTGAACTTGTCGAAGGCCTTGCCCGAGTCCTTCATATCCACGCCCTGTGCCTCGGCGTCGTCGTCGACCTTGGTCAGGTCCGGACTGTCGAAGTCCAGCGACACCCGGCTGGCCTCGTCCCTGGCGGCCAGGTCGAGGTCGTAGTCGTGCAGCGTGGGCAGGCTGGCCAGCGTCTCGGTGCCGTTCTTCAGCGTAAACTTGGCGTCGCCCTCAATCTGGTCGGTCAGGTCGAAGTCGAACAGGCAGTAGTTCTGCGTGAAGGGAAAGTCGGCGGTGGTGATCAGCGTGGTGGTGAGCGAAGGCTGCTGTGCCAAGCCCTCCAGCTGCAGCTGCGCGGCATCGAATGTCTCCTGATAGGCCAGCATGCCGGAGATGTGGACATACTTCGTGCCGTGCCAGCCCTCGGGGCCGAACTGGCCGTCATAGATGTGCTTTGTGACCGTGGGGCGTTCAGCGGTCTGCGAGTAGTTGAACGTCTCGTTCTCGTCTCTCGTCAGCAGGTCGTCGGCGCTGATGCTGGCGTCCATATTGTCGCTGTCCTTGAATTTGCCGTCGCGCCTCGGTGTCTCAAGCGTCAGGTTCTTCAGCTGATTCTCATTCTGATGCAGCACGATGGTATGGCGGCGTGGCTTGCCGTAATTCCACAAGCTGTTGTAGTCGTAGTTCCACAGATACATCGTGGTGAGCATTGGCTCATAGCCCGGAGCCACCACCTCGATGAGCTGGGCGAACTTTCCGGCATCGGTAGGAACAAGATAGTAACCCTGCTCACTGTCAAAGTTCACTGACCCCTGTGTGCCTTGGTTGGTCATCGAAGCATCCACTGTGGCATAGTTAATGGTGGCATCGGTGATAGGATTGCCTTGACCGTCAACCACGGTTACTTGTATGTCGTTTTGCAAGAATTTGTCATAATCAATCCAAGTCTCATGACGCATCGTCGCACTATTGGTAAAGGAATTACCATGCCTGTTATCTTCTTTATAGGGGTTAGCAGTCATCTCATCTAACCTTTTTTGTGTATACCCAAAATCACTAATCCTCAATTCTGGCTTGATGTCGGGCTGTAGTTTAATCAGATAGGGCTCGAATGAAAGTCGCAAAGTACCTCCCGAGAAGTTTCCACTAAGATAACACTTTGAGGGATTCTGCATATAGACAATACCATTCAGCTTATGCCTGTAAAAATTAGGATTTACAGGATGTGGGCCCCTTGTGTAAGTAATGCTTACAGGTTCACCGTCTACGAAATGCTTGACTGACACAGGACTACTTATGGCATAGTTAGCAATTTGTGAATTGATATGATAGAGATTCGTCAGTTCAGCACTGACAAACGTGGTGTTGTATGTCTTGTCCCAGTCAGGGAAATACACCTTTATATGATATGTACGTCCGTCGCAAGGCGGCTGGAAGAAGAAGTTGCCCTTGTGTTTAGTCAGGGTCTGAATCACTTCGTCCTCACAACTCAGCGTAATATCTGCGCCACCAAAAGCCTTATCGTCCACGTAGAAAAATGCCTTTGGCAGATTGAGCGGGTCTACCGCCAATGTAATTTCCTCTTTCGGATTCATAACACCGTTGACATTTACGTTCAAATACTCTGATAATGGATCAACGTATACCTCAAAAGTCCCGAATGTGTCCTGATAGTAGCCTTCATTCTGTATGGTATTGAGAATGGCTTGAATATTCTGGGTGTTGTCAAACGTGAGGTCACCCGTCACATCCTCGCCATTTACCTTATAGACAAGCGCACCTGATGTAATTATCTTATTGAAGTAACAACAGTGAGTTCGTATCTGCAGCAAAACATCATCGGGGATGCAACTACGCTGCCCCCTGGCATAGAACCAGCAGGGATTAGAGTAGGTGTAGGAATAACTGCCATTTGAAGCCTCACCCACTTCATGCCCTGATGGGTCGATGACAGCGTTGATGTGAGCGGTATAATAGAACTCGCCCTCCTCTTCCAGCGTCAGCCAGTCGGGCAGAGGCTCACCGCTCAGGTTACTATATAACTCTTCTATGCCCCAATCAGGCACAGAGTAGCCCACAGTGAAGCCCCTGCGCGGCAAATGCCCCACCTTGGTAGTGACGGTAGGAAGATGCCCTTCGCGATAGGTGATTTCCTTGTAAGAATAGTCGTCCCACTCAAGGGGCTTCAGGTCGGGTATCAGCGAGGCTGTGGCCTCGGCTGTAGCCTTCTCACCATGGTTGTCCATGTGGATGAGCACCTGGGCCGTGATGATGGGCTGGCCTATCTGTTCGTCATCGACATCGGGATGGTCCTCGGTGAAGCTGAAGGGCAGGTCGTAGAGCATGGCCGACGAGATGGTCTCGTGCCGCTGTTTCTTCAGCTGGCTCAGCTTGTAGTGCTCGGTCCACGTCGTGCCGTTGGCATGGGTGTAGTTCACGGTGACGGCGCCCTCGGGATGGCTGCTCTCGTCGACCGTCCACTCGTCCCAGCCCTCTATCTGGAACTGGAACTTGGGGAAGCTGGTGCCCACGATGTAGGTGTTGTTGCTGTGCGTCACCTTGCCCGGCACCAGCCACAGCCGGTAGGTGCGCGAGGTGCTGACGCCGCTGGGCAAGGTGGCCGTCACGGTGAGGTCGCCCGTGCAGTTGCCGGTCTCGAGGTAGGGCGAGCCGTCGTCGCTGGTCTTTATCTCGGCGCAGGTGCCGTTGTTGGTGACGGTATATGTGACGTTGCTGGCATCGGTAGCCCCTGCGGGTGTGCTGGTGATGGCGAGGGGGTACTGCTGACTGAGGATTTCAGGCGTCATGAAATAGGTGACCTTCTCCAAATGGATGTTGCTGTCGTCGGCAGGCATGTCCACAAAGTCAATCGCCGTGGCGGGCGTGGCCGTTGCCTGGGTGGGCGACACGTTGACGGTGAAGAAGCCCTCGCTGCCGGCTGTGGCTTGATGGACATAATGGTCGAGGAAGCCTTGTTCATCCAAGACAGGAATGGTCATCACCGGGCCGAAGTCCACCTGGACGGCGGTGCTGGTCGTGACGGTGGGGGCGGTGGCGTAGTAGGTCACGGTGCCCGTCTGCTCGTCGAAGTCGAAACGCCGCGGCTCGGTGGTCTGGCCGCCATTGAGCGTCACGCCGAAGCTGTTCATGAAGTTGCGCAAGAGGGCGCGCTTCACCACCCGCCAGTTGTCCATCGTGGCGGTGATGGTCATCGTCTCGCCGCTCTTGTAGGCGGTCTTGCCGATGCTGACGTTGGAGAACGTCGGAACAAACGAGCTTAATGGATAATGCAGATGGAACACGGTGTTCTGCAGGTCCTCCTCAGAGAAGAAGATGGAGGTCATGGCGTCCTGGGCGGGGTTGGCCACCTCAAACGGGCCCAGCTCGCTGATGCCCATGATGACACTCCTGCGGTCCTGATCCTCCGACACGATGCTGTTGTCGATGTTCAATCCGTTGTAATCGGTCCGGAAGGAATACATGTACTCGTCGTCGGAAGGACGGTAGAGATAGAGGGCGACGTTGCTGACGGCCCCTGCGTTGATGGGCGTGAGCACCACGTTGCGCGTCTTCGACATGCCGTAGTCGTCGGCATCGGTGGGCAGGCCGCTGTGGTCAGTGCGGCGCGTCTGGAGCACCAGGCGGCTGTCGGCATTGATCTTCACGTAGGTCTCGTCGCCAAACTGGAATGCCAGCAGCAGATACTTGCCCCAGCGGAAACCGTAGAGCTCCCTTTCGGCGAGGTCGAGCGACTGAAGCACTTCGAGCGGCGTGCCGAAGTCGCAGACGGGTGCCGTCTCAGTGGCCGTGCGGTTGATGTTGTAGATGACGGCCTCGTAGGCCGCCTCGGCACGACTGGTCGAGAGCACGCTGAACACGGCGGGGGCGTTGCCGTTGTACGGTTCAAACGCATACTGATAGGTTTCTATCTCGACGCTCTTCGTCGTCTCGCCCGGCGCGAATGTCACCGTGGTTCCTTCGTCCCACGGCTGGTTGAGGTTGCTCAAGGTGATGCTGGCCTCATGGGTGGCCGTGGCTCCCTGCGGCCGGCTGAGGCGGATCCTGATTTTGTCATTTCCGCCGTCCGGGTCAACAACGACATCGTCCGGCCCAGCGTTAATCACATAGACGTCCGGATGGTTCGGGTCTGGCTGTCCGCCGGTGAAGGTGATGACGTCTTTCGTCTGTGCTGAGGCAGGAGAAATTACCCCTATAACATTTGTTAACACTAATGCGAGCAGCGCCAGCCATCGGCTGCCTTGCCTCGGCGCGCGCCCTGCCTCGGCGGGCGGCGATGAAAATCTTCTCTCTGTCATGGTCATGTCGCTTTTGTCTTATTTTTACTTTTCTAATTAAGTCGCATATTTCTGGGCAAAGATACGAAAAAAACGCGGTGTACGTATGAAATGGCGCGTGGTATTTTCGCAAGACACGAAAATACCACGCGCCGATAGGGCTTTTTTCGTATAAAAACACGCTTTAGAGGTGATTTTCGGGCTTTTTTCGCCGCCGCCGAACGGTCGTTCAGCGGCGCCGAACAGTATTTCAGCGCCGGTGAAATAGTGTTCACCGACGCTGAAATAGTTTTTTGAGAGCGTTTCGCGTGGCTGCTAATGTCGTTTTTTTTCGGTGTCTCCTATTTCTTCAGGCAGATGTCCACGATGCCGGCAGCGTCGGCGACGCTGATGGTGCCGTCGAAGTTGACATCGGCAGCATTGAACAGGAACGTTTGCGGCTGGCGGCCGAGGATGTAGCTCGTCACGGTCAGGACGTCGGCGAAGTTGACCACGCCGTCGCCGTTGGCGTCGCCCAGGATGGTCATGACGTTGCCGTCAGTGGCATAGAGGGACACGGGGACGTGGTTGTTCTCGGGACGCACGTCGGCGACGACTTTGTCGGTGCCGTCGACGACGACCTTGATGAAGGCTTGCTGGTCGGCGGGCAGGTTGGCTGCCTGCAGGCGGATGACCTTCGAGAGGGGCCGTCCGTCGGCATAGAGGTCGCTGATGGGGATGGTGACGGGCGTGGTGCCCTCGATGGTTTCCGTGTCGGCGGCCGAGGCGTAGAGGCCTGCGGTGACGGTCTGCCCTGCGAGCAGGGGCAGCGGCGAGCAGTTGGTGACCTTGGCGATGACGGTGTTCTGCTTGCCCTTGATGCGGTTGGAGAGGACGGCGCAGCTGAGGTCGGTGGCCTCGACGGCGCATTCGACGGAGGTCGTGGCGGTCATCGAGGGGTCAGAGGCCGCACGTCGGGCGCCGAGGACCCTCTGGGAGGCTGCGCGCGGGGTGACGGTGCGCTGCACGAGGCGCGGCATCTCAATGTTGTTGAGAGCTGTGGCCGCAGCGTTGCGCGACGTCCGCCGGCGGGCCAGGGCGACGTCCATGCCGCCAAAGTCAGCCGTGACGTCCACCTGCTCCTGTCCGGTGTAGTGGTCGGGGTCGATGGCGAAGTAGCCTGCGAGGTCGGCCGTCTGGCCAGGCAGCAGACAGAGGTCGGAGAACTCCACGCTGCTGGCGCCGATGTCGGCGGTGACGGTGGTGACGGGTGCGTAGCCGGTGTTCTGCACGCTGAGCTGGAAGGGAATCTGGGTGCTGGTGGTGGCGTTGGCGGCCACGACGTTGCACTGCTTCACGCGGATGCTGTTGGTGAACGTGACGTCCTTCTGAATCACTGCCGTGCCGTCGTTCTGTATGTCGCTCAGGGCATAGATGACGTGCAGGTTGTTCTGGTCGATGTAGCCGTCGAAGGCCGACGGCGTGAAGTCGTCGGGAATCTGGACGACCTGCTCGGGATAGGAGACGTAGAGCTGCTGCCCGCTCTTGCCGAAGCGTCCGGCGCAGAGCCACGACTCGGCCTCGTCGGACTCGGGGTTGAGCACCGACTGGGTCCAGATGAGCGCCAGGTCGTCGAGCGAGGCGGCGTCGGCGGTGGCGGCGAGCTTGAAGGCGCCTACGCTGCGCTTGCCCAGTCGGGCGTAGCTGTCGGTGGAGGCGACGTGGCTGCCGGCCATGTCGACGGTGCGCAGGCGGATGTCCTGTGTGGAGTCAGGCCGCTCGGTGAGGTAGGCCACGATGTTCATCTGGTCCAGGCGCACCACCTGCGGGCCGCGTCCGCGCTCCACGCCCATGCTGATGCTGACGGTGTTCTTCGGCGTGACGGTGATGTAGTCGATGTAGGGGTTGTCCTTCGACGTGAGGTCGTCGTGGTGCTCCATGACGATGAGCAGCGAGTCGTCGTGCATGACCATGCGATGGTCGCTGACGACGAAGCTGCGGTTGAGCTTGGCCAGCTCGATGGGCTGGCTCCAGCTGGTGCCGTCGTAGCGGGAGAGGAGGTAGCGTCCGTCGAGGTACTGCTGGCGGTCGGCCTCGTCGGCGGCATCGGTGGCCATGGGGGTGCCGCTGAGCCATACGACGGCGGCATGGCCGTCGTCCTGGACGGCGACGCGGGGGCTGAGGTTGGCGGTGGTCGGGGATTTAAAATCCCCGGCAACGGACGAAGGATTGAGGGATGAGATGAGGGCAGAGATGTTGGTGGTCTGCCAGGACGAGCCGTCCCAGAGGGAGGCGACGACGTCGACGCCGGCGCTCAGCTGGTTCATGTCGTCCATCGAGGTGCTCTGCTCGACGGCGTTGGCGCTGAGGTTGTCGGTGCGATATTGCTCGAAGGCCATGGCGCCCTGATCGCCGCGCTCGGCCACGTCGAAGGCGAAGGCGGCGCCGGTGGCATCGGGGTTGACGTCGGTGTCGGTGCCGGCGGCCAGCGAGCGCATCATCAGGCGGTCGTCGTTGTAGTCGGTGGGGCTGTTGAGCTTGTTGTAGATAATGCTCTGGCCGCCGTTGAAGAGTCGGGGGCTGGCCATGCCGCTGACGTCGTTCATCAGCGTCTCGCCGAGGCCCACGACGCGGCGCGCCTTCACCTTCTTCCAGCTGCGGCCGCCCATGGCGCGCGAGCTGAAGATGGGCTCACCGTAGGCGAAGCTGCTGCTGTAGGGGTTGGAGGCATCGTCGGGCCAGCAGAAGTCCTTGGAGAACTTGAAGAGCCACTTCTCCCAGTGCTTGCGCCACCAGAGGAAGCGGGCGTCGGCATAGATGAACATGCCGGAGCGCAGCGACAGCTTGTGGCCGGCATAGACGCCGTTCGAGCCGGGATTGCCATAGAGGGGATAGGAGATGCCCGACTTGTAGCTGGCCGACACGCCGCCGCGCACGCCCACCTCAGCCTTCACCAGGTTGAGGATGTTGAGGCCGGCGGTGGCCCAGGCTACGATCTCGGCGCGCACCTCGTTCTCGATCATGACGTTGAGGCTGAAGTTGTAGACGTCGCCGGAGGCTGCCTTGTGGTTGATGAGCTTCAGCTGGGTGGACAACTCGCCCGAGAGCTTGGCACCGAAGGATCCGATGCCGAAGGAGCACTTGTGGGTGTACTCGCCCGACATCTCGAGCTTGATGCCGCCCTCGTGGAAGTTCATCATGAACTCGCCCTTGGGGCCGAGGTAGGCCACGCCGGAGATGAAGGCTCGGATGCCGACGAAGGCATCGTTGGTGGCGAAGAGCGGGTCGTTGCCGTAGAGGAAGTCGAAGTCCTCGTCGCCGCCCGAGCCGCCTGTGCAGGCGTCGACGCAGTCCTTGAACACCTTGTCGAACTGGTTGGCATAGCCCACCATCTCCTCGGCGAAGGAGTCCACCATGTCGGCCTCGTCGCCGCCGGGCAGGAAGTTCTTCGAGTAGACGCCGCGCACCTGGAAGTGGTTGCCCACCTTCCGGACCTGGAACTGGAAGCCCATGACGTCAGGGAAGTCGAAGTCGATCTGATCGAAGAGCGCCTGGTTGTCATCACCCAAGTCAGAGCCGCGCTTGGCGCTCTCGCGGCCGATGTCGCCGGGGTTGAAGTCGGGGTTGGGCGTGATGTTGATCTTCGTATTACGGGCGATGGAGTCCATGTCGATCTCCTCGTTGTGCAGCTTGGGCAGCTGGGCCAGGTCGACGTCGCCGATCTTCAGCACGGGTATGGCCATCTTCTCGTTGGCAACGAAGCCGACGAGGTCGAAGGAGGCGTCGATGTAGTCGTGCTCGAAGCCGGTGAAGACGTTCTTGTCGATGGTCGCCACGCGGTTCGGCATGGCATCCTTCAGGTTGCCTAGGCCGGTGAGCCGCATCTGGTTGTAGTTGAGGGCACTGCTCTTCGGCTGGAAGGTGAGGTTGAGCTGGACGAGCTTCTCGCCCTCCCAGCGCTTGGCATACTTATACGTGCCGTTGACGACGGTCAGCGTGTGGATGGTCTTGGTGCCGCCCAGGGGGCCGTCCTCCTTGTAGCTGATCTTGTCGACGAGGTTGAAGGCGGTCATGTCGGTGATGGCGAAGGTGACGGCGGTGGTGTCGGCATTGGCCTCGACGATGGACATGAGGTCGGCGCGCGAGAGCTGCGTGGTGGTCTCGCCGGCCATCTCGAGCACGAGGTCGAGCTCGTTGCTGGGCACGGAGTTGAATCCGTTGCGATAGCTCTCCTCCAGCTGGTTGAACTTATAGAACTTGGGCTCGTAGCCCGTGGCCACCACCTCGAGGTAGATGCTCTCGTTGGTCTGGTCCGTGATGAGGTCCTGCAGGGGCAGGGTGGCCCGTCCGTCGGCCGAAGCGGCGATGCGTCCGCTGCCCTTGCCCGAGGGCTGTCCGTCGGTGCCGACGGCCACGTAGTTGACGTGGGCCTCGCTGACGGGTTCGCCCATGAGGTCGTGGATGGTCAGGTGCAGCTGTCCGTCGTTGTCGAAGTTGGTGCCAGCCTGGATGGCGTTGTCGTTCTCCAGCTCGCCGAGAATCATGCTCGTAAACTTCGAGAAGGAGATGAGGCCGCCGCCACTGCCCATGCCGGTGTCGGCCGCGGTGAACTGCGGCACGGCGTAGGGCTCGCGGAAACCGCGTACGAAGCCCATCGAGCCGAAGTTCATCCGGCCGTTCAGGTCGATGGCGTTATAGCTTACGATGTCGTCGGGCTCATAGAACCAGCTGTTGCTCCGCCCGTGGCGGCAGTCTTCCACATAGCCCTGAGTGCCGTTCTTGGTCAGGTAGCTCAGGTTGATCTGGTCGGTCATCGAATATCCCGAGTGGGCGTCGCCCCCGCCCACCTTGTAGAAGCCGGGATAGCTCTTGAAGGCATAGATGTCGTCGGCGTGGGGCAGGGCGTGGGTGGTGTAGGTGAAGGTGCGGCTGGTCTCGAATAACTCGTTGCTGATCTCGATGGTGTAGGTGGCGTCGGCCATGGGGAAGTAGATGAACTGCCCATAGCCGGCGGTGGCGGTGAGCTCTTTCTGACCTAAGAGTCCTCCCGTGATCTTGATCTTCGTATTGTCGCGGGCTGCCCATGCGCCGTTGGTGACGGGGCCATTATACTGCGGGCTGATGGACAGGATGTGTGACTTGCGCAGCGCGGCTATCTGTCCGAAGATGTCGTCGCCTTGGTTGTAGGAAGCTAAGAACTGGTTGAAGGCGTCGATGTCGTCCTGGTCGTTCAGCTCGAGGTGCTCGCCCTCGGCCAGCTCAACGACGTCGTTGTCGGTGGCGCTGTAGCGGCACTGCAAGTAGATGTACAGGTCCTCCTTGCTGAAGGATGCGTAGTGGATGTAGCTGGTGGGCACAAAGTAGTTGTACTCGCCCGGCTCACAGCTGGCTCCTATATAGACGATGACGGGCACATACTGGGCGTTGAACGTGCCGGTCTCTACGGGCACCACGATCTTCGCGTTGTAGTAGTCGCCGCAGTCGGTCAGCTGCAGCCAGTCGGGCTTGTTCTCCATGCCCTCGGTCGACGACCACTCCTGGTATTGCTTGCGGGTGAAGTTATAGCCGCCGCTTCCCCATTCGCAGTTATCGTCGGAGGCCACGGCCCAGCTGATGTAGAAGTAGTCTTTGGCCAGGTTGTAGGCATGGGTGACGACATAGTCGGTATTGCCCCTGGTGACGTCGCGACAGAGGGGGAAGGCGGCCTTGGGCCACTCGTCGGCATAGACGGGGTCGTAGGCGTAGTTGATGTATCGGTAGGTGTCGACGGTGTAGGTGTCGCCGCTGATGCTGTTGGTGAAGGGCAGGCTGATGTCGGTCTTCACCGTCCATACCAGCTGGAACGTGCGGCCGTGGCGCTCCTTGAGGCTGAACTCGTGGTCGTTGAGCGTCAGCGGCACGTAGACGTGGAGCACGTCGCCGATGCGCTCGCTGCGCAGGGTGCTGACATCGATGCCGCTGACGGTGCGCTTCACCCCGTCCTTGGCTGTGACAGTCATGGTGGCGGTGCCCGTGGTGGCCAGGCTCCAGGCTTCGTCGGCCTTGAGCTGGTAGTCGACGACGACGTCGCGCGGCGTGCCATAGACGTCCTGCCGCTGGTCGACGTTGTAGAAGGTGATGCCGGTGGGCACGGCGGGCAGCAGCGTCACCTCCTTGCTGAGCGTGAAGTCAGGGCCGGTGAAGGTGATGACGACCTGTCCCGACTTGGCATAGCCGTACTCGAAGCCCCAGCGGTCGATGTCCTCGGCGCGGAAGGTGAGGCGGCCCTCGTCGTCGATGCTGAGGATGTCGTCAGGAGTGCCGTCTTTGCGGCTGATGCTCCATGTGCCTGCAGGGCAGGTGGCCGTGACGGGGTCTACGGCCACGTAGGCCTGATACTGGCGGTGGGTGTCCTCAGTGGTGTAGCGGATGACGTCGGGCACGCCCTCTATCGTCATCTTGCTGATGGGCACGACGGCGGGTGTGCCCTCGGCGATGGTGACGTCGGTGAAGGCCGCAGCGGGATAGTAGTCCGTGGTGGCTATGGGGTTGACGTCCGTGTAATCGCTGACCACGACGCCGATCTCCAGGCAGTAGTCGCCCGCCTCGGCCGGCGCCTTGACGCTGGCCGTGACGCGGCCGTCCTTCATCGTGGCACTCGTCAGGGGCTGGCGCGTCAGGCCGCCGTCGAAGGTGACGAAGAGCTGCTGCAGCAGCGTCTCGCGATAGAAGGTATAGCAGAAGCGCCAGTTGCTGATGGTGAACGCCAGGTCCACCTGCGCCCCGGCGGTGTAGCTCTGCTGCGCGGTTGACACATTGTTTATATAAGGCACGGCGTGGATGAGCTCAAACTGGGTGTTCTCGCCCTCGTAGGCCGTGATGTCCTCCGCCGAGAGGGTGGTGGGGGCCGTGTCGTCGGTGGAGGCAGCGCTGAAGAACGGGCCAGCACTGCCGATGGTGCTCATCAGCGTGAACTCATAGGTGCTGCCGCCTCCGATTTGGTTGGAGTAATTGCTGTTGTCCCTGACGCACTCCGCCTCGCTGAAGCGGTGGAGGACGGAGAAAATGCTCGAGCGGGTGCCCTCCTGCTGGCGGGGCACGAAGGCGGCGTCGTGGGTGGTCTGCGGCAGCGACGTGGGGAACTCCTCCGTGAGGGCGTCGAAGTCGACGTTGCCCACGGTGAAGTTATAGCGCGTGGCGCTGCTCAGCCGCACGTAGGCCTCCTCGCTCGTCTCGTCGTTCTGCGGAGCCATGAAGAGGAAGGCGTAGCCGTCCTGCGAGAAGAGCGGCACGTCGTAGTTGCCGCGGACGGAGTTGTAGTTCTCGCTAAACGACCAGTCGGCGTCGGGCGGACAGTCGAAGTCGAACGTCAGTTCCACCAGCCGCACGTCGAGCGTGGCGCGGCTGGGGTAGAGCAGCTCGAAGTAGACGGGCTTGCGGCCCACCACGCGCGGCATATACTCCAGATCGAATTCGGGCATGAAACTGATGACCTTCCTCGTCTCGCCGGGCGCGAAGGTGACAAGCGGCTGGTCCGTCTCCTCGCCGTCGACCGCGAAGGCGTCGGAAATTCCGGCGTACTGCTCCAAGCCCACATAGCGCAGCTCGACGCTGACGGGATAGCTGGCAGCCTCGTTCAGCGTGAGGCAGAACTGCACCTGCTGTCCGGCCTGGTAGGTTCCGCACGGGATGGTGAAGATGTCGGGGTCGGCGGCGTCCTTGCTGCCGTTGGAGCCCTCAGCTGCCGCGACGCTGATCTTGGTCGTGGCCTGCCGGCCGTCGGCGAGCAGGGGCATCGCTGCCTGGCAGAGTAGCGTCAGGAGCAACAGCCACCGGCTGAATTGTCTGTCCACTCTTCGCGAAGTGGAGGGCGATAAAGTCTTTGTTCCCATAGTTCAATCGTTTAGTATTATTGAATTTTTTTTTGCGTGGCAAGTTATCCGTGCAAAGATATGAAAAAAAAGAGTTCAGTGCAAGAAATGGTGCGTGGTATTTTCGCAAAACACGAAAATACCACGCGCAAAACGGGTGTTTTTCGTATTTTGTGTAACTTTTTTCGGAAAATACTGGTCAGAATGTAAATACTTCCACACTGTCAATGGCCGCTCTCGACTATGCCTCCTCCCGATAGTCGGCGAGCGACCGGCCGGTGACTTTCGTGAAGTGTTTGTGGAAATTCGAGCGGTCGTTGTAGCCGCAGCGGGCGTAGAGCTCGCTGGTGGTGATGGCGGGGTCGGCAGCGAGGATGCGCTCGGCCTCACGGATGCGCTGCTCGATGCGCCATGAGCGGAAGGGCAACTGCAGGACCTTGGCGAAATAGTCGTTGAGCTCTTGCCGGCTGATACCCATCTGTCGGGCTATCTCGTCTATCGAGACGTCGGACTCCAGATAGCGCTTGTCGGCCACCCAGCGGTCGACGGCCTCACGGACGTGGTCGAGGCGGTCGGCAGTAGTCGTGCCCTCAGTCGGCGCCTCTGTCAGACAGGCCTCCCGGACCTGTGGCCGGCCCTGCCCGTGCTCGGATGGCTCAAGACTGGCTTGGGCCTTCGCTTCCTCAATCGCAGCCTTGACGACGAAGGCGGCCCGCGGCATGTAGTTGATGAAGCTGATGGTCACGTAGGTGTAGTAGGCGGCGACGACGAGCGCGAAGGCCGTGTCGAGCGTCTGGTCGGTGAGCAGGATGACGGCCACGGCCAGCAGTCCCACCGCCAGGGCAGAGAAAAACAGCTGCTTCACCCAGCGCAGTCGCGGGGCGAGGTCGTCGTCGAAGACCTCCTCGAGACGATAGACGTTGGCGCGATAGATGTTGATGAAATAGCGCGTGTAGAACGCCAGCTGCAGCAGATAGCAGGCGACGCCGGCCACCAGCAGCGTCTGACTCCATCGCGAGGCGGCGAGATAGGCGCTGCTCAGCAGCAGCGTGAGCGCCGCTATCGGGATGAGGTTCCATAGGATGAGCCGTCGCATCGGCGTCTGAGGGGCCACGAACGCCACGCAGGTGAACGTCAGGAGGAGGGCCTGCAGGGCTGCCACCACGAACCAGACGAGCAGCACGGGCACGCCGAACGTCCAGCCCATCAGGGCCGACGAGCCGTAGGCGGCGCTCAGCACGACGCAGGCCAGCGCAGTGAACAGCTTCGCTTTGCGAAACGAGTCCCACTCACGCTGCATCGGCACCCGCAGGAATATCAGCAGCATGGCCAGGCAGGCCAGTCCCCCCATGGTGAGGGCGCATAGCAGGCGATATATGTCCATCAGTTCCTCTTGTCTTGTTCTGTCGGAGATGGCCGCTATGGCCACATTCCTTGGCAAAGATACTCATTTTCTTTTGAATTAGCCCTGTCGCCCGCTGTTATTTCACATTTTTTGATGAATAAGTGTGCCGCCGTCACTACTCAGCCCCCTCCGTCTGACCGTATGGCCTCCCATGTCGCGCATCATGTACCGACCTATTGCGAATTATCTTTACAATCCAAATTTCTTTTGGCAAGAAGCGGCGCTTTTGTGCTCAAGAAGCGGTGCTTTTTGACTCGAAAAGCACCGCTTCTCTCATCGAAAAGCACCGCTTCTTTTCTCGCGTATTATAAACTCTCTGATTTTCAGTCAGTTGTTAAATCGGCGGAAAGAATTGCGAATTTATTTTACATAAGCAGGCTCGGCATCAGTCGCGCACAGCGGAAAGGAGCCCTCCGGAAGACAACTGTCGGGATGAGGCCGCCGTTATCAGGGTCAAAGTTTAATCGAGTTTAAAGAATTGTCAGCATAGTTTAAGCGAGTTTAAATTCCGTGCCAGATTGACTTTCGCGATTGTCATTGTGGCACGGAATCGGTCTGTAGGCACGCACTTTGCTTCACCTTCAGTGAAAGCCGAAGCGAAAGGCCACGGGCAGGCGAGCTTGCCCGGGGAATGAGCCGAGGCAATCAAAAAAACAATAAGTTAAACTAAAAGTATAATTGGAGGTAATGATTATGTTGAACGGATTGATGAAAAGCAACGCTTGGTTCCCAACGATGTTTGATGATTTCTTTAACACTGATTTCATGCCTCGTGCCAACAATACAGCACCCGCAGTCAATGTCAAGGAGAGTGACAAAGCCTATACGATGGAGCTTGCAGCCCCTGGCATCAAGAAGGAATATTGCCGTGTAGGCATCAATGACGACGGCAACCTCACCATCGCCATTGAAAACAAGCAGGAACACAAGCATGAGGACAGTCACCGCCACTACCTGCGCCGCGAGTTCAGCTATTCGAACTACGAGCAGAACTACGTGCTGCCTGACGATGTGGTTCGCGACAAGATTTCTGCCAAGGTGGAGGACGGCATCCTGACCATCACGATGCCGAAGACCGAGCCGAAGGAGAAGACGACCAAGGCCATCGAGGTCTCGTAACAGACATTGATTAACCGCATAAGTTGAAGTCCCGACCTGCAATCATTTGCAAGCCGGGACTTCTTGGATTTATGTAGTATGGCATCTAAGCCACTAAGTGCATGATGCGACGGGCTGACGTCACCCGGGCGTCGTAGCGGACGGTCAATTCGTGCGTGCGAGGGTTCCAGTAGGCTCCCATCACGCCGTGGATGCGCTCTGCCTTGGCCACCGCATGGTGGCGGGCGGCCTGGCGGCTGATCCTGAATGTGCAGGTCTTGACGACCGGACGATAGGCATGATGCCGGTGGTTGTCGAAGCGGGAAGTCCTGTGGTCCACCCAGTCGGAATGTGAACCGCTGCGGTTGTTGGTCACTACGACGACCGTTGTCTTCTTGTCGTGGTTTTTATGATTCCTGTTACCTGCCATTGCGGGCATTGCGGTTGTGACGGCCATCATCATGGCGGCTGCGATCACCTTGTTCATCATCGTCTTCATATCGCTATCTCCTATTCTTTAAAAGTTAGACAATTGTTCTTGATCACGATGCAAAGATAAGGCGATTTCCCGAGCTCTCAAAAAGAATATTCCTATTTGGAGCGCGCGTTTCCCTAAAGTTGAGCGGGAAATCCCCCCCCAACCGTCATCAGCAAGAAAGATTAAGCGTGGCCCTCTTCTTCCGTCATACTACTTAGACAGAACGATATTTGCCAGACAGACAGCATATTCCATTTGAGAGTCCACAGGCTTCCAGGCCAACGTGAAACTGACCCTTGCCCCCGTGACGACATAGCCCCTGTCCGTCCATGCCTTCAGCTTATCCATGCCTTTTGATGAGAGGGCTGCAATATTGACACCCTGCTCATCAAGCAGGTAGCCTTCGTGATAATACAAACTGTCACCGCTGCGGAGCCTGAGCACGATCGCCTTGCGCCCTTTGAAGAAATCGAGGATGACGTCATGCATGTTCAGGGCAATCGAGATGGCGGCATAGTCGGCAGGCGGGGTCGTCACAAGAAAGAGATTCTGCTTGGCACGTGTGAGCCCTACGTAGTAGGCCCGCATGTCGCTGGCCTCACGGCCGTCGGGCACGGTCGACAGCAGGTAGACCGTATCGAACTCGCGGCCCTTGGCCTTGTGGATGGTACTTACGAACACGGATTTTTCGTCAGCGGCAATGAAGTCCTCGATGTTCGACTCAAAGATGAATTCCCGCAGGTCGCTGTGATAATAGGTGCGGTGAGTCGCTTCGAAGTCGGCAAAGAATTGTTTCATGATGCTCAGACACGTGCTCGTGGCGTAGGTCTCGAGGGTACGTCGTTTCGCCTCTTGCCATTGGTCTGCGGAAATGGCGGCCTCGTCTTTACTCCCAAGTTGCTTGAGGAAGTATCTGACTTCTGCCAGATTGCCGAAGCGGAAGCCGCCCATCGACTGGGCTACCGTGGCACGCAGCCCGCGACGCTCCAGCTCGTAGGCCACTTGCATCATCTCCTCGTTGGTGCGGGTCAAGATGGCTGTCTTGCCCTCAATCTTGATTTCGACATCAATGATTGACGGCAACATCGTCACCGTGCCTTCCGTGCCTGTGACAGATTGGATGGGCGTATGCTTCAGACGGCCGGGTATGCGCTGTACAAAACGGTTGGCGCAACTGACGACGGCACGGGCAGAACGATAGTTGTCGGTCATCTCGTAGAGCTGGGCCCCCGCCTCGCTGACGAGCGACTGCATATAGCGCGAGTCGGAGCCACGGAAGGCGTAGATGTTCTGGTCGTCGTCACCCACGGCGACGACGCGCATCTCCTCGTTCCTCTGCATCAGTGCCTGCACCAGCCGGAAGTCGTCAGCGCCCATATCCTGTGCCTCGTCAATGACCAGCACGCTCTTGGCTATCTTCGCAGGTTCCACCTCGCCTCGCTCTATCATCCCGGCAGCACGGCCCACCACGTCTTTTGCCTCGTCCAGGCTGCCTTGCTTGCCAATGAGATCAAAACTGTAGGAATGGAAGGTCTTGATGTCCACATAATGCGCCGCACTGCCCACAAGGTCGATGAGCCGCTTCTTGAATTCTGTAGCCGCTGCCCGCGAGAAGGTGAGCATCAGCAGCTGTTCGTGCTTCACATCCTCCAGCAGCAACAGCGAGGCCAGCTTATGCACTAACACGCGCGTCTTGCCGCTGCCCGGTCCTGCCGCCACCACGATGTAGTGCGACTGCCGGTCGTTGATGATCTCAAGCTGGCGTCGGGAGAGCTCGCCAAAGAGCCGGTCGTATTTGGCCGGCGTGATGTTCTGGTCGATCTGTGTCCGTCGCTCTTCCTTGAAATAGTGGTTGATGAAACGGCGGAAGTCCATCGTGAAGTAGTCGTTGACAAATCGCAGCGCCGCATCGTAGTCGCGAACCATCAGGTTGGCATATTCGCCCACGATATGGATCTGGCGTATGCGCTGCTTGTAAAATTCGTCCAGCAGCCGATACTGCTCCCTGCCATAGCGGGTGCGGCGGTCGGCTAAACGGCCAATCTGCATGGTGTTGTAGATGACGATGAAACCGCCTTCGATTTTCATCAGCTCGGTTTTCGTGAGGTAGAGCAGGGCTTCCTCCATGTCTGCAAGCGTGGCCTTACCCTTGTCAGCAAACATTTGTTCCTGTCGACTGGCCACGAACTGTTGCAGCAATTCAACCTCGGAAAAGTTGACGAGCGTCATTTCCTTAGAGACGTCGCGTTGGCTGCTAAGATGTTCGACAATGAACCGGCTGAGCTCTCTTCGTCTTTCAAAGCGGGCCATCGTCACATCGGCAGGGTTCTGCAAGCGGACGCTGACACTGTCGCAGGACCCGTGCTCACGTTTATGGATATATCCTTTTAAAGACAAGAAATGGAGTAGCATCCGCAAGCGCTTGACGGAGGAGTAAGTGAGGTTAGCCTTCTGCGCCTCCTCGTTCAGCTCTTTGTAGTTGATCCGCTGGGCTTCCTCCTTGAAGCGCAGCAAGAGGAAATGCTCCAGCCTCAAAATGATGTCAAGATTGCGGATGGACGTGCTCTTCGAGACCCATGCCTGCATATCTCGGGTGTCGGCTAACAGTCCGTCCTGCCGCATCAGGTTGATGTTGCGGATGACGGTGGATTTGCTCATGCCGAGGATGTCGGCCAGATAGTCGACCCGGCTTTCGGCCTCTTCTCCGTGCCCTTCGGCTGTTGCCCGTGCGCTGATGAGCGACTTGATGATGCGCGCAGCCTCTTCGCGTGACTGGTCGTCAAAGAGCGTCGAAAAGGTCAGTTTCCGCCGGGCCTCGTCCATCGTTTTCACAGCTATGCCTGTGGCAAAGACGTGCGGCGAGTTGCTGCCTCGCTGGATGAATCCGGCATCCTCCAAAGCGGCAATGGCAGCTTTTACGCGAGTTTCTATATCCTCTATTTCGTCGCCCCATCCGGCTTGGCGGGCTATCTCCAAGGGAGAACAACTGACGCTGTCTCTTTTGGCAGTGAGCGTCTTGATGGCTTTCCACACCTGCTGAATCTCGCTGATGCTGAGCTTGGTCTGGTTGAGCAGGATGAAGTGCTTGTCAAGGTCGTTGTCGGCATAGAGCACAAAACATTCTGCTTCCGTTTGCGGGTCGCGTCCTGCACGACCTGCTTCTTGTATGTAGTTCTCCAGCGAGTCGCTGATGTTATAGTGCACCACCAGGCCTACATCCTTCTTGTCAACGCCCATGCCGAATGCTGAGGTGGCCACGATGACTTGTGCCTTACCGTTCATGAAGGCGTCTTGGTTCTTCACCTTCTCGGCGGCTTCCATCTTGCCGTTGAAGGGTAGCGCCCGTATGCCGTCGCTGACCAAGTGGTCGGCCAGCTGGCGGGTACGTTTGGTTCGCGACACGTAGACAATCGTCGGACAGTCGTGGCCAAGTATCAGCGAGCGCAGCAGGTTGTATTTCTCATCTGGGGTGTCAGCATGGAGAACGGAATAGCGAAGATTCTTACGCTCGGCATTAGCGGCGAAGACCCTCAACTCCAGACCGAGCTTCGCCCGGAAATAGTCGCAGATGTCGCTGATCACCTTCTGCTTGGCGGTGGCAGTAAAGCAGGAGACGGCGATGGACTTCTGCAGCTGTTTCTTACTCTGCAACTGCCGGATGAAGTCGCCGATATACAGGTAGTCGACGCGGAAATCGTGGCCCCAGGCGGAGAAACAGTGGGCTTCGTCAATCACGAAGCGCGCCACATTTCTGCCTAAGAGCAATCGCTCGATGGTTTTCGACCGCAACATCTCAGTGGCGATATACAGTAGGTTTGCTCTGCCGTCGGCCACCTGCTCGATGGCTGTAGCCCGTTCTATGGGGTCAAGCAGTCCGTTGATGGTCACGGCTTCGCTGATGCCACGTGCGGCGAGATTGTCCACCTGGTCTTTCATCAGCGACTGCAGCGGCGAGATGACCACGGTCAGCCCGTGAGTGTTCCGTCCGGCCATCAGCGCAGGCAACTGGAAGGTCAATGATTTGCCGCCGCCAGTGGGGAAGATCGTCAGCAGCGACTCACCACGGATGGCGGACTCCACGGCCTGTTGCTGCATGGGAACGCCATCGAACGTGCGGAACTCGTCGTAACCGAAAAACTCCTTCAACCCATAATGGGCATCCAATCGCTGATGGCAGTACTCGCAATCACCACATGGCGTGTTGCACAGCAGATTCATCACGTTGACCACCTGCGGATAGTTGCGGATCACCCATGCAGGCGTGATAGAAAAGACATCGTCGGCACCAATCACAGCCAGGCAATAGGCCAGCTCTATAGGGTATAGCTTTGCAAGAATCCCGAAGTCTGCATGGCTGCAGAGCTTGCCTTCAAATTCCTTTAGTATAAGCCGCGGCCAGTCTGGTTGTGTATTCAGTATCCTTCCGAGAAATGAATGCTTTGCGGTGGAAACATACTTGATGTAATCGAAGAATCCTCCAAACTCCGTGGTATGACGCAGCAGCTGATAGTATATTTCCTGCCTGTCGGGAGCCAATCCATTCCAGGCCGCAATCTCATCATTCAGAAGGTCGCGAGCCTTCATCGAGTCGTTCACAGGGTTGTTCAGCTCGTCCACCTGCAGCTTGTCGTCCTTTACCAGACTATGATACGGTCGCTTGGGGAACAATAGAGGCGACAGGAACAGCGTGTCAACGATTGTGGGATTCCCTCGCAGTGCTGTATATATTAAGTCATGTCGGATGATGTTGTGCCCGCAGATGGTGTCGCATCCCGATATAAAGGCATCGAAGTCGGCCTTGGAGTGAGTGTGCATCACAGCACCATCCCCTCTCACCGCTCCGTAATCCGCCACTCTTTTCGTCTGCGGACTGACCTCTGTATCAATGAAGGCAATCATAATGTTGTTCTTGTCGGTACTTCTTTATGCAGAACGATAGAAAGTCGGTCTCCAGTCCATACCCTCTTCTATTCCGTCCATAACAAATCGTCCACATCTGCCAGACGTTTATTTGTCATGTCCTTTCCTGCTAGTACCACTTTCAGGCGGTTTAAACGTCTTCGTTCCCTACGTTTACATTTGCACATTCTGCGACAAAGTTACACTTTTTCTTTTAAAGAGAACGGATTCATGATTGAAATATAACGCTTTTTAAACGTAAAGAGCCGAAAATCTCAATTTTATGCATTCATTGGATTATTCTGGTGGCTGAAATACTATGTATACAGGGAGTAAAAAAGCCGAAGGAGACGTTTACGCATCAGTGATAGTCTGTGAATCTATATGACGCAGAATAGCCGACTCAAGCCGTATGTTTACGCAGACATGAAAAAGCACTTGCGAGAAACTCGTAAGTATCTGATTTAAGTTTCGGGAGTTCCTCCCCTTTTTACATTGGTATATTCCACAAGTATGTTCAAGCCACTCACTTGTTTCGAAGTATTGATGTAAACCCTATTTATGACTAACGTAAAGTCGAGTCAACGTG